>Ga0075163_10011582_pt1 | contig 11493 bp, 9 predicted proteins | sample JI1023141ADNA_FD_71478 | JGI IMG/M metagenome (GOLD analysis project Ga0075163, IMG submission 71478) | Wastewater effluent complex algal communities from Wisconsin, to seasonally profile nutrient transformation and Carbon sequestration -... | ecosystem: Engineered > WWTP > Effluent > Algae... | reverse complement strand
GACTGCTCGTAGGGATACTCGGCAACGAGGTTGCTGTTGAAGAAGCCCAGCGTGTGCTTGCTTGGCGTGGCGGTGAGGCCGATCAGGTGGGCGTCGAAATACTGCAGGACCTGCCGCCAAAGACCATAGATCGATCGATGACACTCGTCCGTGACGATGACATCGAAGGTTTCAATCGGGATGGCGGGGTTGTAGGCAACCGGGCGCAGCTCGCCATCTTCATTACTCCAGGTTTCGAAGGAAGAGCCTTCTTCGGCCGACTCATCCAGTTCCTCCCCGCGCAACATGGCGTACAGCCGCTGGATGGTCGTAATGACGACTTTGGCATCGGGGTCGATGCGATTCCCGTGCAGGTGCTGGACAATGTAGGTCTGCACGAACTTGCGCCCAGAGCCGGGCGGGTCGTAGTTCTGATATTCCTTGAGGGTCTGGTCGCCGAGGTTGTTGCGATCCACCAGGAACAGGATGCGGCGGGCCCTGGCGTGCTTGAGAAGTCGCCAACTGAAGGTGCAAGCGGTGAAGGTCTTACCGGCGCCGGTGGCCATCTGTATCAGGGCGCGCGGCTTGTCCTTGGCCAGCGAGGCTTCCAGGCCGGTGACCGCATCGATCTGGCAATCGCGCAGACCGGCAGGATCCAGCGGCGGCATGTGCTGCAAGCGACGGCGCAGGGTATCCGGCTCCTTAAGCCAAGCGTGCAGGGTCTCCGGCTTGTGGAAGGCGAACAGCGGGCGTGAGCGCGCATGTGGATCGCGTGTATCGCGGAACAGTGTCTCGTCCCCGGTGGATTCGTAATCGAACACGAGGTGATCGGCCCACCGAGCGAGGTGTTCCGGCACCTTCACCATATACTTGGCGGCCTGCTCGGCAATGCCGCTCAGGGTGACGCCCGCCTTCTTCGCCTCAATTACGCCCGCCGCCTTGCCAGCGACGAACAGCAAGTAGTCGCAGGGCCCGTTGGGCAGCGTGAACTCGCGCACGGCCACGCCCTCGCCCGCATTGCGGTTGAAGTCAGCGTTGTCCTGGATGATCCAGCCGGCTGCCGTGAGCAGGGCATCGATCTTCTCCCGGGCGCGTTGTTCGGGGGTAAGGGGCATTCCCTGTTCACTGGTTTTGACTCGGGTAGGTTAGCGATGTTGGCCTGCGTATGGAACTATTTGTCAATCAGACAGTTAGGCCAACAAGCACAGGCACGGGCTCGGACCACACCCTGATGGCTGGGCCCTCCCCCATTTGAACGGGCCTACCCCCCGCCGCGCTGACTGTCCAGGTACCCGCGGACGACATGCAAGTCGGCCAACTGCCCACCCATCATCCGGTCTAGGGCGCTACCGCCAACGAACAAGGCGGCCTGATTGGCTCGCTTGATCCATCCGTCCGCCTGCGCCGGCTCCACGAACAGGATGTGGAGAGCCTTGTAGATGCCCAGGACACAGCTGATACGCTCAAGGGCATCGTTCGTGAGCACCACCGCGCGATCCCGCTTCCACCGGTAGTAGGTTGAACGTGGCGGGCGGCCTAGAAGGGTGCGAGCCTGGTCCGATGTGAGGCGCCATTTATCGCAGATGTTGAAGAACGCGTTCAGGGCCGGCCTGGACAGGTCGCGTCTAGCTAGCGAGGACGTGTGGGTGTCGTTCTTCATTGAGTGTCCTCGGTGGCTCCTAAGCGACGGGGAACCCGCTGCCTCTGGTGCGGTCAGGGGCGACGAGCGCCCCCAGCGAGCGCCGCTCGGATCGCAGTCGCATGCCGCCGATGGACGAAGACGGTCGAGTATTGCGTCGTCCTGACGGTGACGTGATCGAACGCGGCGAAGTTCAATCGCGCATAGGCTGCTTTGGCGGTGGTTCCCAGGCGTTCAGCCGTTCTCGCGAGCGCCTCATAGTTCTTGTCGAACGCGATGACGGAGGCAAGGCAAGGCATGTCCCGGCCATGCTGCCTTCTCGTCTTCAAGTGCCCGCCACGCTTAAGCCACGTCACCACAGCCTCCGTGCAGCCGAGGCGCTCCGCGGTCTGGGTGACCGAAAGACAGGCGGCGGCACCCCGGCGGGCGTCTCTGAAGTAGTCCGACACGACCGCTTCGCTGACCTGAAGTCGGCCGGCGCCATGGCCTCGCTTCCTGCCGAGCACCCTCGCAGGATCGGCGAGGAGGCGGGCCAGCAAGGTGGCCTTCTCTTTGGGCGAGGCGGTCCAAGCGGAAAAGGCTGCATCAAGCGTCGTCACATCCGGGGCATTGAGGGCGCGCCGGTTGCTGCCGAGATCGCGCACCTTCTCGGCAAATGCTTCGACGTCCTCGTGGGTCAAACTGCCCGGGAACGCCGACCGGTAGTCTTCCTTGATCACACCGCAGTCCCGCAGCGCCTTCAGCGTCTCGATCGACACGCCAATCCGAGGTGCGGCATCTCGGATCGACACCGCCGGGTACTGCGTGAGCTGCAGGGATCGAATCGAGTCCAAGTCAACTACGATTGCGCGGTTGGAACTCTTCTTGATTCGCCGGATCTTGATCTCGCCACTGGCGATCCGCTTCTTGAGCGTCAGCGGGTGTAGGCCCGTCGCCTCACACGCTTCGCCCATAGTTCCCCACCGAACTCTCTCCGGAACTAGGCGCTGCGAATCCTCATCCCGGGCCATCGATCCCCGTGTCCAGTGCTGGGCGCCGAACCGATAGACCTGCCGCTCGAGGAACTCGAACCCGGATCGCTCCCCTTCATCGTTCTTGATCAGCCGCACCAGCAACCAGCTAAACACGTTGGGGAATCGAGGCAGTTCTTCGGCGTTCTGGAGAACATCCTCGTAGGTGGCAGTGAGGAAGTCGCGGAAACCGACAGGCCAGTTCGTCAGGGCCCCCGCCACGACATCCAGTTGGTCCCGGTAGTGGCAGCGCGCCTTCGGCGCCCGCCGACCGCCCCGGGCCTGATGCACCACGCCGCTCATGACCCAGATCAGCTTGCAGAGACGGCGGAGATCGAGGTGCGCCAGATGGCTCATTGCGGGGGGCAGCGGCGCCAGGGCTTGATCCTGGTATACCCGACTCCTAAGCACGGCCATTAGCTCCGAGAGCGCCGGCGTTACCGGCGCGACCGGGGCCGCGGCCAGATCGAACCCACACTTGCATTGCCGCACCTTGGAACGCGCCCACAGCAAGCGCTTGCTGCATCCCGGACACTCCGACAGCAGGTGGACCTGGTGCACCGGACAGACGGCGGCCTGGGCGAGGTCCCAAAACGCTTCGCACGGCCGGCCCTCCGCCACGCAGGTGGGGCAGACCTTGGGGTGCCTGAGGTTCACCTCGTAGCTCGGCAAGTCCGACCCGTAGACCCGGACATAGGCCCGCGGCCGCTCCGCAGGCCTATGCGTCAGTCGCTCGATGTCGCCCTGCCCCAGTCCCGCGAGGGTGGCCAGTCTGGCGGCATCGAGCCGACCCACGTTGGGCAGGTACCACTCCTTGCCCATGGCGGCGAGCACATAGGAGGTGCTCGGATAGCCATTGAGTTCGGTCAGCCGCAAAACAAAGCCCATCAGCGACTCAGTCGGTGTCGGTCGCGCCGTCACGACCAGCCTCATAGGGCTTTCCCCAGCTCTTTCTTGGGGTTGGGCCGCCGACGCAGCGGCGGGCGGCCTTTCGCCTTCTTCGCCTTGGGCGACGCCTGCCTGGCCCGCCGTGGGGCCGCGGGCGGCTCCTGGTGCTCCTCTTCATCATGATCGTCGGCGGCGGCAGCCGGGACGGGCATCGGCTTGTTCTTGCCGTAGACCGCGACGGCGGCGCTCTTGTCCGCCACCTCCTCCAAGGCCGCGTTGGCGAACACCGCTTCCTGCACACCCTTGGCCAGCAGCGCTGTGGTGTCCGCGCCAAACGGACCGCCGGGTACCGGGAAGAGACGGGCGGACCAGATGGCGCGGGTATACGCCTTCTTCAGGTCGTCCAATCCGATGTTGACGGTTCCCGCGCGCACGGCATTGCGCACCGCCCGGTCCAGCAGCTTGGCGACCAGACCAATGCGGCCCGCGCTCGCGAGAAAGACCCGTAGCGCCATCTCCCGACCGTCGAGCGCCGGGAGCTGGAAGGGATGAAGCTCGGTCTGGAACTGCCGCAGGATCGCCCGGAACTGGACGGACGAGCCTTTGTCCCGCCAGTCGAAGAGCGGCATCTTAAGCTCATCGTCAAAACGGCCGGCCAACTGGGGGTGACCATGGACAACCGAGGCCGCCGTCGGCAACCCCACGGCCACCAGGCCGTACTTGCGGCTCTCCAACAGGACCTTCAGCCAGTCCGCGAGCATGTGCAGCACCTGCTTTTGCCCCTTGTCGCACAGGTGCTGGAACTCATCGAGGATGATCATCTTGCATTGCACGGCGTCGAGCAGGGTGTACAGGCGCTGGGTCATGTTGCCCAGGGAGCCCCGGCTCCAGTACGGATCCCCCAACCCATGGAGCAAGGACTCGAGCAAGGACTTCACCGTGGCTTTCGCCGGCGCCACGGCGTAGACGACAGTCCGGATGGTGCGGTCGTCGACTTGGGTGGGCAGGTAGATTTCCAGGAGATCCCGGACCACGCTGGACTTGCCGGTGCGACTTTCACCGGTGATCAGCAAGCACACCGGCGTCGCCGTCGTGCCCACCGCGTCATACGCTTCGGTCAGCTCATCGAGGATATCCGCATAGGCGTTGTGGTCGATCCGGATGCGGGACACGATGTCGCGGTACTGGGTCAGTTCCTTCTTGCGGCTCATGCAGCCACCCCCTGCCTAACCTTGCGGCTGGTAAAGGTCGGAACGCTGTCGTCGTCCTCGTCCTCCGCGTGAGGTGCCTCGGACTTCGACTTCGGCCGCGGCGACGGGTTGGCAGCCGCCTTCTTGGGCTTCGCGACCGGCGCGGGCGGCAGCGCGGAGGTGGGTGCGGGTGCGGGTGCGGCAACGGCGGGAGTCGCAGTTTCTGCAGGCGCCTGACTGGCAGCCTCGGATGCCGCGGTTTCGGTGGACGGAGTCCCCTCGCCCATGAATCGCTGCTGGGTATTGCGCGACTTGCGCGACCCCAGCCGCATGTCCTCCTCAATCAATGCCCGGATCCGCTGGCGAGCCTCGAACAGCGTAATCTCGCGCGCATCGTCTTCCTGGACGCGGCGCTGGAACCGCTTGCATACCTTGTGCTGCCAGCGCGTCAGGCCGAGCGCGTACTCGGGGTCCAGAGCGGGCACCTTGATCAGGGTGATCTGGTCAGGCGAGACCACCACCACGTGGCCGAGGTCGTCGTCGCAGGTGCGGACTTCGACCTTGATCTTGCTGCCGTGGAGTTCACGCAGGGCGCCCAGCTCACGGGAGTTGTAGAGCAGCGAATCGAACTCGATGCCCTTGTGGGTAAGCTCCCGGTAGCACGAGGCACTGAAGGCAGCTTCCATCGCCACCGAGGAGGGCGGGAGGTAGCGATCGACCTGCTGGATGCCGTTGTTCCAGGCTTCCTGCGGTGTCATGCCCAGCCCGGAATGAACCTCCTGATGGTAGACGTCCACGATCCACATCTGCAGCACCCGGCGCAGCGTGGCCAGGCTGATCACGGCGTTCTTGACCGGGTCGTAGTCGCCCTTAAGCACGACGCTGGAGAAGGTCTTGCCCTTCATGTCCACCAGCAGCCCGGTGTTCATCGTGCCGAAAAACCGCTCCACCTTGCCTTTGTACCAGGGCTTGCGGCGAGGGCAGGTCTGCACGTCGATGCCGTAGCGGCCGGCGCCGGCTCCAAGGGCGCGGGCATGGAACTCCATGCCGTTGTCCACGACCAGCAGTTCCATTTCACCCCAGGCATCCCAGGCGCAGCGGGTGTCGGGGCAGTCATCCTTAGGGGCCAGAGCATGGCGCAGCGCCCGGGTCATGCTGACGATGCTCGGCTCCTCGAACCCCAGGTAGTAGCCCAGCACGTAGCGGCTGTACTCGTCGATTACCAGCGTGAGCCACGGCCGACCCAGCGGCAGACCGGTACGGTCGTCCACCACGAACAGGTCCATCCGGCTGTGATCCATGGCGGCGCGGCCGAGCGGTCGCACGGCCACCACGCCGCGACCCGCAGCCCGGAACTTGATGTCGGCAGCGCGCTGGCCGTAGCGCGCCCGGTAGACATCATAAGGGGCCAATTCTTGGACGAGCGACTTGAAGTAGTTGTAGCTCGGGGTCGCCAGCTGCTCAGACTTCAAGCGCGTGGCGTTGCGTCGGGCGATCAGGCCCGCTGCCTCGCGTCGCACCGTCTTGAGCGACGGGCGCTCTTGGGTCAGATAGCGCGTCTCAATGAGCTCGCGGGCAAGGGTCTGGACGATCTCGGGGTGTCGCCCGGTGCTGTTGCCTTTGCGATCATGCCCGTCGACCAGGCTCCGGATATCGCGTGCGCTGCCTTGGTAGGCGACGATCCACTTCACCACAGTGGTGAAGTGCGGACACCTCTTCAGCGGCTGCCCGTTCTTCCAGAGCTTCTTGTCGTCCCAGATCTCCTGGATGATCGGGGTCATCACTTCAAAGGTTCGCGGCAGCTTCTCCAGCCGGCCCACGAACGCCAACCGGGCCCTTGCCTGATCCTGCTGGGCGTCGGTGTAGCTTTGGCGAAAAGCATCCAGATGAGCGTTGTCGATCGCCTTTTGCCTGGCACTTTCCGGGGTCGTGGCCCCGCCATCGAGGATCAGACTCCCCGCCTTCCATTCCTTGAGCAAGTCCGCCACCGCGTGCTGGCCAATGCGTCCGGTGGCGAGTTCCTCGATGGCAATGACCCCATCGCCCAGATCACGCAGGACGCGATGGCGCTGGTTATTGAGCGTGAGGCTCTGGCCGACGCTGAAGCTGCCGCCGATCATGCGGCACCTCCGGCGCAGGCGGTGTCGCGGGCGAGCCAGACGCAGGTGCGGTCGGACAGCAGGCCATTGGGATCGATGGCCGCATGGCCGCTCATGATCAGCTGGGCGATACCGACGGCCTCCTGGCTGTCGGCAATGCTCCAGCCGAACGCGGCCAGCGGAACGCGGTCCACAGCGCGAAGTTTCTCCAGCGTCGCCAACAGCTGAACCTCGCTGATCGCATGACGCGCCCGCCGCAGCACGCGCAGTGCGTTCTGGACGTAATCTCCTTCCCGCAGGTGACGCTCGGTCAGCAGGCGGTAGCCGACGCCCAAGGCCCCGAGTTGCCCCTCCAGAGAACGGGTGCGCTGACGTACCTCGGCGTCGACATCCTTCTCGAACTTGATCTCGACGAACATGAGCCCGTCCGCGACGAGCATTGCGAAATCGGGGATGTGGCTGCGCCACCCGTCCAGCGTCAGGTAGTGGATGCGTACCGGCTGCTCGGCGAAGGCCTGCACGGCCGGGCTGACATCCAGCAGCAAGGCCGCCTCGCGCTCGAGCGCGGACTCGCACTGAACGACGCGGCCGAGCTTGACGGAGGTGGTCTGGAACACGGGCCGCGGAGCGCCGCGATGCACCAGATTGCGAATTCGAACCTCGCCCGGCGGTGGGAGGTCCAAGCGCAGATCCTCTGTCGATTCGGCGCCACGCTGGGCCTGCAGCTGGGCATGGGCCAGCAGGCGCTGGCGCGCAAGACCCAGGGGCGCGTCGGCCGGCGTAGATGAGGTCGGACGGCGCCCGGTGGGCGCGAGATGGGAAAGCAGATTCATGGGCAAAGGGCTCCCGTCATCGCCGCGGTGCGGCGATGGCATGTCGGTATTAAGGCGTCCCCGCCGGCGGCGGGCACGAATCGGCGCGACCAAGCGGCCCGTTGGACGGGCGCCGCCGGCCTGCTAGACTGGGAGTCACTGCGGCGGTCCAAGTGCAGTGCCTCAACAACGGCCCGGGTCTTCACCCCGGGCCGTTGTCGTTTCCAGCCCCTATGCGCTGGGCTAGGTGGTCATGGGGCGATGCTCCTATCGGGGGGGAAAGGCGTCAGGCTGGCCAGGTAGCGGGCCAGGTCATCGGACCGGGCGTATAAGCCACGCGCCTGGCCCGGAAGCGGATAGAGCGGGATCGGCACCTGGTTGGCCTGCCGGGCCCGCTGGAAAGCCCGCTCGTTGGCAAAGCCCAGGGCTTGCCACAGCGCCCGCCCGGACACCGGGACGATCGAGGGAGCAATGCCGGGTTTTGTGCGCATGGGGCGCTCCTTGTCGGATGCCGTAATAACCCCCCTATTCCACCGAGCACGGCTGGCGGGCACAACCCGGGCATAATTCGGGAGTTCTCCACTCCAAGCCCCCGGCATGCGCCCCACGCAAGATCTGGCCTACCGCGCCCGAAACTGGTTCTGGTACTGGCGGGTTCGCCAGATCTCCGGCCTAACCAACGATGAGCTGGACAAAAAATGCTTTGGCGCCCACGGCCGGCGTCAGCACTTTGAGCGACTAGAAGTCACGGCATCTGATCCCGACGAGATGCCGCTGGTGGACGGGAAGACCTTGCTGGAGCTCGTCGATGCTTGGGACGCCCCGGAAGACGGGGGGCCGGGTCCCTATGCCTGCGCGACCCGAGCCTTCCGGTCCAGGCTCTGGTCATTTCTGGCAACCCGCGACGTCGCCCAGGCGACCTATACGGACTACATCCAACACTGCGCGGAAGATCGCGGCTGGATGCGTGCCCATGACCGCGACTACGCTCTGTACGCGATGTTTCTAGGAGCCGACGAGCCGGCCATAGAACACGGCGTGGAAACCGCCTACAGCGCGATGTTGCACAAGCTGGTAAATGAGGCCTCTCCCGACGCCATCGCTGTGCTGATCGCCCTGTTTCGGGAAGCGATGCACCAGGTCGAACTGGAGAACGCCATCGCGATACGCAAAGCGCTGACGGCGTCGATCGTGTGGATGGGCGAACTACTGGAGACACCCCGGAACGTCACGCAGCTGATCAAGCAACTGGCCATTGATCGCGTCCTGTCGAATCGATGGATAACGGAAGCCGATTGGCGCACGCAGACCAACACGCCCGTGACACCCAAGCTCGCCACGCGAGCCCGCATTCGCGAGTTCAACGCCTGGGTCCGCTGGTACACAAATCGTCCCATCGCGTTTGACGGCAACGGCTACGGTCGCTTTCCCCTCGTCCCGCGGTCGGCCAGGACCGAATGGTTGGAGGAGCATCGCGACTTCCTGGATGAGGTTCGCAGGGAAGTTGGCGCGATGCGGAATACCTGTTGGAACTTCCGAGACTCGCAAGTACCGGAGAACCGGGGCCTAGCTGAGCAGGGGCGGATCCATGCGGACGGGCTGCTTTCCCACATCTGTCCGCCCGACGCTGCTCCCGAACGGTTCTACACCACCCGGCCGAACCTGGAGATGGGCGGCTTGCCTCCCGCATTTCCGGGGCCGCAGCGCGGGGTCTCAAGCACCGAATAAGGGTCGGCCAGATTGTGATCCGATAGCCGCAGGCGCTGGTCGAATTACGACTGTGCGCCGGAAAGAGCTGGGCAGCGATCCTGGTGCTGAATCAGCCAGCCCCCTGGGGCGCTGGCAAATGGCCTCTCGGAGTCGAGGCGGCTGGCTTCGGCTCCCGGCCACAAGCGGACCTGGTCGCAGGCAGGCGCTACCGGCGGATTGGGGCAGACCTACTGGAAACCGGCGCTACATAATCGTCGCACCGAAAATAGGCAGCCGCGCCTGGATAGTCCAAAACCACAACGCAATACTTGAGTGCCGAGCCGCCCAGCGCTCCCCATGTTGGCCTATCCATCATTCCAGCCATGTAGCTCTGAAAAGCGCCGTCAGGCTGCTCTGCAAACCAAACAGGTCCGACGGTGTATCCGGCGACGGTAATAGCGGGCACTTCAATCATTCGTCTCAGCTGCCCGCCCTTCTTGTCTGCCTCTTCGACAGTCCGCCAATCCGGGTTCGCTTCAATCCAGCGCTGGAATACCGAGCGTTCAATAAAGCTCGTGCCAATCTCTGTGCCCGGTTCAACGCCAAATTGAGCAGCCGACGACTCCGTGGTGGTGGCGGTGGCGCCGCTGTCATACAACATGGGCAAGGTCTCGCCATCAATGACCACATCAATACTGGGGAAATGCATTGTCCGCGCGCCGTTCGCATTGGTCTGGAAGCCGAGCGAAACGCGATGGAACGCGGCATCGCCAGGGTGGAAATCATCCAATCGATGCAAAGTCTTCGCGAGGTAGTCGAACATCCATATGCCGTCGGCGAACCAACGCCCGCCCAGAAAGCCATCGCCGCTACCGATCTTTTGTTGCGGAGCAACGGCCAACCTTCCATCAAGAAAATGGGTTGGCGGCTGCGGGATGGCGCTGCCGGTATCGAACTTTGGCCACGCCACAGAATCGACGTTATCGCTCGACATTGAAACGAGGCCCAAACGCTCCACCGCGGGTGCTGCAATCGCGTTCCAGCCACCGCCAGTGTCCGTAAAGAAGCGAAGCTTCTCACCGCCAAAACTCGGCGTAACCCAGATCTGACCATGGATGAACTCAGCCGGGACTTCAACGCGTGCGGGGCGCGTTGGCTCCGCAACAGGCATCGTTAGCGCGGCGGCAAGTGCAATATCAAGGAATAGCATGATCGGAGTCCAACAGGGTTACCTCTCGAATCATAGCGAAGCTCGACTTCTGAACGCAGCCAGATGTCCGCTATGGGTCGGAACCCGAAGCGGGAAAGTGTACGGCCCACCAAGGCTGAACTGAATTGCGTGAAGGCAAGATTCCCTAGACGAATTTGCTTAGGAAGCCGCCGGGTTCATGACCTTCTAACGCTTAAACTGCAAACTCCTCCTGGGCTATCGCGAGCACACGCGCGGGATCAGAGACAAGCACCTGGGCAGGGCTCAGCCCGTCGAGCAAGACATGATATGAGATGAACCACTCCACCTCTCCCCAGCCAGTAGAGGAGACGCCAATACCCATCCCGTTGGGCGACCTCAGTAGCGTCAGTAGCGCCACAACCTCAGGAATGGGGTTTCCCCGCTCGTCGAACTGCCATGTGGGGTACAGAAATCGCTGGTCGCTGGGCAACCATACCGCTAAGAGTTCGCCGGACTTGCGGAGCGCCGTTACTTCGCCCGGGACCTTGCCCAGCTGCGCCGCCACCGACGCGGCGTCGAGCCAGTCCGCCGAGGCCATCCGGCGTGCCTCCTCGCACTCGTCATAAGGGGGATGGGCTGGGGGCACGCAATGTCCTCGCTTGGCCATTCTTCTCGCGACACTCTATTACGGTTTCCGCCGACCCGTGCTCCAACGTGCAGCGGTCGGCATAAGCCGTATCAGCGGCGGGTAGATACGTTGTCTGGTCGGGATCGGAATTGGAGGTGGCCGGCCACCCGGGATTGGTGACCTTTGCGCCGGAATGAGCTGACCATCGATTACGGTGTTGACCAAGCTAGCCCACTGGGAGGCGGCGACTGGAATCTTCTGGGGCGGCCGAATTCCGCCTCCGGCCAGAAGCGGACATCGGCCACCATCAACGCCAGAGGGTGGTCAGTCCGAGTTGGTACGTTGCCTCGTGGAGCCCGAGTAAGGCGGATCGGCGGAAGCGAGCGGC
>Ga0075163_10011581_pt1 | contig 11493 bp, 9 predicted proteins | sample JI1023141ADNA_FD_71478 | JGI IMG/M metagenome (GOLD analysis project Ga0075163, IMG submission 71478) | Wastewater effluent complex algal communities from Wisconsin, to seasonally profile nutrient transformation and Carbon sequestration -... | ecosystem: Engineered > WWTP > Effluent > Algae... | reverse complement strand
CAAGCGCACACTAGCGTAGAACTTCAGGGCATTTCCACCGGTGGTGGTCTCGGGGTTCCCGAACATCACACCGATCTTCTCACGCAATTGGTTGATGAAGATGCAGCAGCAACCGGTCTTACTGATCGTTCCGGTAAGCTTGCGTAATGCCTTGCTCATCAGGCGAGCATGCATACCCACTGCACTATCACCCATCTCCCCTTCCAATTCGGCACGGGGGGTAAGGGCGGCCACACTATCCACCACTAGGATGTCGATGGCACCGGAACGGATGAGGTTGTCGGCGATCTCCAAGGCTTGCTCGCCGTTATCAGGCTGGCTGATGAGGAGGTTCTCCGTATCCACGCCCAGGCTTTCGGCATAGGCGCGATCAAAGGCGTGCTCCGCATCGATGATAGCCGCAATGCCACCACGGCGCTGGCATTCCGCGATGGCGTGGATGGCCAGGGTGGTCTTACCGGATGACTCAGGGCCGTAGATCTCGACCACCCGGCCCTTGGGGTAGCCCCCCACTCCCAGCGCCAGGTCCAGACCGATGCTGCCTGTGGGAATGACCTCCACTTGCTCGATGGCATCATCGCCCATGCGCATGATGGCCCCTTTACCGAAGGTCTTCTCCATCTTGTCCATCGTAAGCTGGAGTGCCTTCAGCTTCTCCTTGTTGATCTCTGTTGCCATGGTATCGTGTTGTTGGGGTTACTCGGCCAGGTTCCTTCTCCTTCATTTCAGCGTACCAACGTGCACGCCTTCAGCAGGGAGTGAACAACAGTTCCTGTTGATCGAGGAAAAGTGCTCTTCGACCATCCATTCATCCTTACACGTGGTGCGCACCATCCTTGACCGGGAGCACCTGATGAAGCTCATGAATGTTCTTGACATCTTTTCTGTCAACAAGATGACGCACAAATAAGCACCTATCGGAGCCTCCGACAAGTTTTCTGGCATAAAAAGTTTTGAACAAGCACCCTTCACTCAGCCGGATAGAAGGTCAGAAATTCAACAAAGCCCAAGACACGACACAGGACGAGTAGACGGATCTCGAACACGCCCAGCCCTCCCAAAACATCGATGATCGGTCAATATTCATCGACCAGTATTGACACAAGGCTCACGTAGCAGTAGTTTGCACCCACTCCTTCGCGGCCCTTGGGGTAAACACTGGACAGTATCCCCGATGCGCAAACGTGCTAATGTTATGAGGACCGTGGCTTTGCGACCCGGTCAACGTATCACCGGTCAACTGGATCGTGAATTGTTGGGTCTGGTGGTGATGCTGGCCCTGGTCGTTCTAGGGCATGCATTACGATGAGCCCGTGAATGGTGCGTGTACCTTCGCGGCGCTCCCGTGATGGACACTTCCCAACCCTTGGCAGAACGTATGCGGCCCACCTCGTTGGACGAGGTGGTGGGCCAACAGCATCTGGTGGGGCCACACGGGGTGCTCAGGAAGGCACTGCAGGGTGGCATGCTCCCGAGCATGATCCTGTGGGGGCCTCCGGGTGTGGGCAAGACCACGTTGGCCAGGCTCATCGCCCAGGACCTGAACAGGCCGTTCCATACGTTGAGCGCCATCAGCAGCGGGGTGAAGGATGTTCGTGAGGTCATCGAAAAGGCCGGAGGAAGCGGATTGTTCTCCAGAAGTGCGGTCCTCTTCATCGATGAGATCCACCGGTTCAGTAAGGCCCAACAGGACAGTCTCCTGGGTGCCGTGGAGAAGGGTACCATCACTTTGATCGGCGCCACCACCGAGAACCCCAGCTTCGAGGTCATCAGCGCCTTGCTGTCCCGCTGCCAAGTGTACACCTTGGACCCCTTGGGCGAGAGCGAGCTGATGGGGTTGTTGGAACGCGCTGCGAAAGAGGATACGGAGCTGGCGCGACGCAGCATCGTGATCGGATCCGTGAACGCGTTGATGCGCGCCAGTGGAGGAGATGCACGTCGCTTGCTCAACACCTTCGAGCTATGTGTGAAGGCTGGCGGTCCTGACCCGGTCCATATCACGGATGAACTGGTACACGAGGTCGTACAGACCACTACCGCTCGCTACGACAAGCAAGGCGAGCAGCACTACGATATCGTGAGCGCGTTCATCAAGAGCATGCGTGGTAGTGACCCGAACGCAGCGGTCTATTGGTTGGCACGCATGGTTGAAGGTGGGGAGGACCCGATGTTCATCGCAAGGCGTATGGTGATCCTGAGCAGCGAGGACATCGGCAATGCGAACCCCAATGCGCTATTGATGGCCACCACTGCCATGCAGGCGGCACAGATGATCGGTTGGCCGGAAAGCCGGATCATCCTGAGCCAGTGTGCCATCTACTTGGCCTGCTCACCCAAGAGCAATGCCAGTTACGTGGCCATCGGAGAGGCTCAGGCCCTTGTCAAGCGCACAGGTGACCTGGCCGTGCCGATCGCGTTGCGCAATGCCCCGACCAAGCTGATGAAGGAGATCGGCTATGGGAAGGAGTACCTGTACAGCCATGACGGCGAAGGCAACTTCGTGGATCAGGAGTTCATGCCAGCGGACCTTGAAGGCACAGCCTTGTACAAGCCGGGCGCCAATGGCAAGGAACAAGAGCACACGGCGTTGATCCAACGACTTTGGCGGGGCAAGTATCCCGGTTGAAGAACACCGTATCAACCGGCACGCTCCTGCTCCAGGAAACGCTTATGCATGTCGTAGATGATGCCCAGACTCACCGCTAGGCCTCCCATCCCCTGTTCAACCATCTGCCAGAGGATGTCGACGACAAGGTGCACCATGCCATGTTTGGTGAAGGTGACCCCTAGGACGAAGATGATCAGGTACACGAAGAACCCCACGACGGCCCCACCCAGAAAAGAAGTGAACGGGAAGGCCACTTTCAGCGAGATGAGTTCACGCCCGATGGCCTTGTGCAATCCTATCGTCAGAGCTAGTCCCAATCCAAGGTAGACCATGCCTGCCAACACCAAATACAACGTCAGCGGGATGCGCAACTCCTCCAGATCGGTCAGCGCAACTCCATGCCAGACATAAGATAGCCCGAACATGGTGGCACTGGAAAGTAGCCAAGGCAGAAGGATATGTCGTTGGATCAGCATATCAAGGACCACCGGAGATATACGGCCCAAAATAGTAACTGGATCATGGACCGGTTCCTGACGTTCATTGGTCGCATCGTATTTTGCCCCGTGACAATGGTGGAAGTGAACAACGTTAGCGATCCGTACAATGCGACCGAAAAGCCGGTCAGTGATAAGGATCTGTCACCGCGACAGGCCGGATCCTCGTCATCTCGACCACTGATCGGAACCCTCCGAGGTCGAATAGAGAACGTAGCCCCCCCCATCAGGGTTGCCTCCTTGATCCTTATCGCTGTCCTTTTTGGCGGCTGTGGAAAGGAAGGACCGAGCAAGTGGGACGTGGACGTTCTGGCGCCGTTGGTCTCCACGCGTTTCACCCTAGGCGACCTTTTGGCCGACAGCCTGGTCACCACGGATAACGAGGGGCGCATAACGCTGGTCTATGCGAGCGAACTCTTTGCCGTGGACCTGGACTCCTTGCTAGGAGCACCGGATACGAACTTCGTGTATCGTTATGGGCTTCCTACTCCGGGGCCTTTGACATTCCCGGCGGGGCTGGAGATCCTGGATATCGAGGATGCGTCACGCTTCGAGATCGATGGGGTGGAACTACGCACCATCGCTCTTCGTGAGGGTGTGCTCCGGATACGGACCACGAACATGGTAGCCAGTACCTTGCTGGGCAGCTTCCAATTGACCGGTGCCACCTTCCCTGATGGGCAATCCACCATTCTTACCAGTGTAGGACCTGGAACGCCTGCTTCACCCGCTACAAATGTCACGGTACGCGACCTGGCTGGTAGTCGCTTCGACTTGCGCGGCCCCCAGTTCAACAGCGTGAACACCCTGTACAGCCTCATTTCCAGCAGGCTCGACCCGAATGGACAAGGTGCCGTGGTCACCGACCAGGACAGTATCCTCATCGATGTGAGCTACAGTGGTCTGGTGCCTGCTTATGCCAAGGGCTTCTTTGGCCAGCGCACGGTGCAACAGGAAGGACAGGACCTGCCGCTGGACTTGTTCCGGAACGTTGTGGCCGGCAGCTTGGACCTCGATCAGGTCACGTTGAAGTTGAATGTGGAGAATGGTGTGGGCATCGACATCCAGGTTGCCATCAACTCCTTCCAAGCGTTCAACAGCAGGACCGGCACAGCGGTGGATCTCAGCCACGCCATCCTCAATGGACCGATCAATCTGAACCGCGCGATCGATCTGGGTACCGGGCCCCAGCCGAGCTATTATGCCAACGTTCTTGACAATAGCGACAGCAACATCGATGAGTTCCTGGAGGTGTTGCCCGATCGTGTGACCTACGATGTTTCCCTGCTTTTGAACCCCTTGGGCGACATCAGCAATGGCAACGACTTCCTCTACTATGAGAGCCGCTTGAAAGCCGATCTGGAACTCGAGGTCCCTTTGAACATCATCGCCAGCGATCTCACCTTGGAGACCATCGTGGAACCGGACCTCCCAGGAAGCGCTGAAGGACATGCCTTACAAAGCGGCGAACTGATGGTCTTCGGCACCAACGGTTTCCCGTTCGCCACACGCTTGGAACTGGCCATCGTCAATGAAGCGGGTGATGTGCTCGGTCAATTGCCTGTTTCCGGGGAGTTGCTCCCTGGTGTACTGGGACCTGACCGTACCGTGATCCAAGCGGTGGACTCACGCACCAGCGCTCGCATCACCCCCGAACAACTGGACCTGTTGTACCAAGGGAACAAGCTTCGACTGCGGGCGGCTTTCAACACGGTGGACCAGGACGAACACCTCCGTATCCTGGACCGTTACGCGCTCGATGTGCAGATCACGGCACGGGCCAACTACCTCGTGAACGGCGATGAGTAGGCGTCGTTCCTTGCTGATGGTGGTGTTGTTGGCCACGTGCGGCGTACAGGCACAATGGACCCTGCTGCCGCCCGATGAAGCTCAGGACAGCGCCCAGCACTTGCTGCGACTGGAAGGCACGCTCCTCTACAACAGCAATGTGGTCCTCAACGAGCTTCCCGCCCACTTGCTGCGCGGCGCCGACCTGGACCGCGAACTGCGCCAGCGTAGCTCCGACGCCTTGGCCGGACGTGAACGGGCCGTCTTCGGCTTCGGCTACCACGGCCGCCTTACGTGGACCGGACCCCGCTTACAGCAAGGCCGTTCGCGCTGGCGCCCCACAGCCTCCTTCGCCTTGCAAGAACACGCTGGCGCCCGGATCACCCCCGACCTGTTCGACCTGGTCTTCTTCGGCAATGCACGCTTCGAAGGAAGGACTGCAGCGCTTGCACCGGCAACTTATGAACAGGTGCGCTACAGCACGCTAGGGATCGGTGTGGCGGACCAGCAAACGCATTCATTCGTGCGGCTTGAACTCGTGCAAGGTTACTCGCTCACTGCGGTGGACGTGGACTGGGCCGACCTCTACACCGTTGTGGACGGTCGCGTGTTGCGTTCCGCCGTGCTCGCCAGCTACCTCAACAGCGATACCGCAGGCAACGACTGGGCCCGTAACAACGGACTGGGCGCGGTGCTCAGTGGGCGTTGGGAGACACGGATACGGTCGGCTGCACAGCCCACCTACCTGAGCGTGGGCGTGGAGGACCTCGGCTTCGTGCGCTGGAACCCCAACAGTGTGCGGCTGGACAAGGACACCGTGATCCGCTACGAGGGCCTGGCCGTGAACAACGTGCTCGACCTCGACGCCATCCTCATCGGCGAGGACCAATTGCTCGACACCTTCGGCCTGCGCTACCGCACCGGAGCACGCACGCGCCTGCTGCCGTTCCGGGCGCAATTGGCCTACCGCATCGAAGGGCGCAGTGGCTGGCACTTCGGATTGGTGGCGCAGTACCAGCACCTTCCCTCCTACCTGCCACAGCTCACCGCCAGTCTGGCGCGGCGGGCGGGCGTGCGAGGAGCCTGGGGAGCGAGCGTGAGCTATGGCGGCTACGGCGGTCTGCTGGTGGGCGCGGGCGGGCGTTACCGCGTAGGTCGTCGCATCTCGGTGGAGGCTTCGTTGCCCCAACTCATCGGTTTCGCAGGTGGCCGCACGCGCGGGTTGGGTGCCTTGCTCGCTGTGCAGGTCGCGCTCTGAACAACACAGGCCATGAACTGGATCCTCCTTGTCATCGCCGGGCTCTTCGAGGTGGGCTTCGCCACCTGTCTGGGCATGGCGCGCGAGGCGAGCGGGAATGCGCGTACGGCGTGGCTCGCGGGCTTCCTCGTCTGCCTCACGCTCAGCATGCTCCTTCTCTACCGCGCGGTGCAGGGACTTCCGGTGGGCACGGCCTATGCTGTTTGGACGGGCATCGGTGCGGCGGGCACGGCGGTGCTGGGCATCGTGCTGTTCAAGGAACCAGCCACGGCCTGGCGGCTGTTCTTCCTCTTCACGCTCGTTGCTTCGTTGGTGGGATTGAAGGTGGTGAGTTGAAGTGACCGGTGTCACCGCGCCGAACGCAGCGAACGACGCACCTTGCCACCATGCACGCCACCTTCTGGAACGAGCGCTATGGCGCTGAGGAGTATGTCTATGGCACCGCGCCCAACGCCTGGTTCGCAGCCCAGCTATCCCTACTGACGCCGGGGCGTATCCTCCTGCCCGCCGAGGGGGAAGGCCGCAATGCGGTGTACGCGGCTCAGCAAGGTTGGGAGGTCACTGCCTTCGATATCAGCGAGTCCGGTCGCAGTAAGGCCTTGAACTTGGCCGATGTGAAGGGTGTAACCCTCACCTACCATGTGGGTACACTGGAAGAGATCCCCGCCCTGCGCAGCGACTTCGACGCGTTGGGCCTCGTGTTCGCGCACTTCCCAGCCGCGGTGCGTGCGGGGTTGTGCGGACGCTTGTTAACGCACCTGCGATCTGGAGGCAGCTTGATCTTCGAGGCCTTCGCGAAGGATCAGCTCCAGTACCAGAAGCAACACGGTAGCGGTGGTCCCCAGCAGGCCGACATGCTCTATTCGTCGAACGAGGTTCGCGTGGAGTTCCCGGGGGTGGACTTCAGTGCGTTGGAGGAAGTGGAAGTGCGGCTGGACGAAGGGCCTTTCCATCGGGGGCTGGCGAAGGTGGTGCGGGGGGTGGGTGTGCTTGGGTAAAGTGGTGAAGGCTGCGTCCGCCTTTACCATGCAAGCCGCACTTCCTGTAAAGAATTGTCACCTACTCCACCACCGCACGCTGCTGGAAACCGCCTTCATCATCCTGCACCGCGATCAGGTACACCCCGCTTGGCATGGGGCGAAGGTCCAGACGATGCGCACTGCCGTTCATGGTGGTGCGCAACAGGGTGCGTCCCATGGCATCGGTCACCGTAACGGAGCCATTGCTCACCGGGCGTGGAACCCGAAGCATCACTTCACCGGTCGTCGGGTTCGGGAACAAGGTGAGGGCGCTGCCCGCTGTGACACTTGGTAGACCGACCGATTGTTCGATCACCGTATGCGCCACATTGGTGATGATCGGTAGGTTGTAATCGAAGTAGATGCCCACCTGGTTCAGCACGGAATCGCCAAGCACCAACGTGGAGCGTGGCTTGATGCGGTATAGGATGTACCCATGGCTCTGCGGTTCGTTGGTGTTGCTATCGGGCAGGAGGATGTTGTTGAAGAGGAAAGAAAGCTTGGACGTAGCGGCTGTGTAACTGATCTGCACCGGGTGAGAGGCAGCGATAAAGTCAAAGGTGTTGAAGTCCGCATTCACCGGAACGGGGTTTTCGACCCGGACCGTGAAGGCCGTATCCGTGCCCGTGTTCTGGAAGCGGATCAGGTAGGTCAGGTCCACGCCATCCGCTAACTCCTCGGGGCTGATCTCTGGACGGTCCACCTGGATGTCGTTGGGGTCGTAGGAACCGGTGATCGTGACCCACCAAAGCGCTTTATTGTCGGCAATGTTGGCATCTCCTTCCAAGGGGAAGATCGTCGCCGCGGCAATGATGGTGGAACCCAGCACCGCCGCGGTACTGATGTTCACGGTGACCTCGATGGTTCCTTCCTCGAAGTGTTGCAGCTCTTGCAATTGCCAGGAGACCGAATCAGGTGTGATGGCCGTCGGTTCGAGCGAGGCGGAATGATAAGTGAATGGATGAACGAACTGAAAGCCCACGGTGGGTGCGATCACCGTGTTACCGATGTTCTGATAGTGGATCAAGTATCGGCCCGTGAAACCAGGGCGGAACGCCGTCAAAGGAGCGATGGAAACACTCAGGTCATTGACCACCCCAACCGGCTGGAAGGCGAAGTCATTGAGGGAGTCGGTTTCCAGAAGACCCTCGAAGTGCACAGAGCGTGATCCCGGAACCGGTGCAAAGTGCTGTAATGGCTCAGGTTCTAAAGTCGCTACCCCTGAACCCAGTACGTGAAGTGCATAGTGCCCATCGTTCGATGTCCAATCGAACTCGGTCCCTCCCACCCGCTCAACCCGATGTTGTTTCAACACCATCTCTCCCGCATCTTTTACAGAATTTGCATTCATGTCTAAATAAATACTTCCGATCATCGCATTTACCTCGTAAGTGAGCTTTACAAGAAGAAAATCAATAGATGTTTGACCAATTGGATTACCAAATGAGCATGAATAGCTACCACCGAATATAATTATTTCATTTTGTGTTCGAATAATTTCACCTGGACCATCCGCTGCCTGCCCCCCGATGGATTTCTGCCACAGCAGTTGGCCATTTTGATCTAATTTCATGAGCCATATATCGATCCAACCGAGTGAACCCATGCCTCCCTCACTTATGTTATCAGTATCTCCGGATATAAGAAATCCGCCATCATTATCCACTATTATGTTCTTCGCACGATCCTCTCCACTTCCACCGAACGTACGCTGCCACAACAGATCTCCATTGGGATCGAGACGTATGATCCAATAATCGGTTCCACCGTGGTTATTCGTGACATCGCCTCCCGTTGACCGAGTATGACCTGCGACCACATATCCTCCATCGTCCGTACAGGCGATAGACTTGGCTTCTTCGTAGAGTTCGCCACCGTAGGTCCTTTGCCACTCAATGCCCCCTTGGTCATCTAATTTTACAATCCAGTAATCGACAATTCCTTGGACTCCTGTTACATCACCATCCGATGAACCGGCGTATCCGGCCATGACATAGCCACCATTAGTGGAAGCCTTAATGGAAAATGCGAAATCACTCGAAGAGCCCCCATAAGTTCTCTCCCAAACCAAAGCACCAGCTAAATCAAGCTTGACCACCCAAGCGTCAAGGGAGCCATGATTAACCGTTACATCGCCATCCGCGTTTTCGGCATAACCTGCTATGATGTAGCCATTATCTGTTTCCACCACGGAATAAAGCCTGTCCAAGCCACTACTGCCTAAGGCACGCTGCCATTCCAAACTCCCATTTTGATCCAACTTAACAACCCAGCCGTCCGCTTCTCCATGGCTATCCGTGACGTCTCCATTGTCCGAATACGTATAACCAACTGCAATACAGCCACCATCCGATGTTGCGGCTAATGAATTAATTGATTCCACGTCATCTCCACCGAATTTTTCCTGCCAAAGGAGTTGTCCATTGGGATCCAACTTGACGACCCAAAAATCCATCATGTGCGAAACACCTGTGGCGTCGCCATCCTCTGAAGCAGTGCTTCCACCCAAGAAATAACCTCCATCCAGGGCCATTGCACAGGATCCAGCCCATTCTTGCTCGGTTCCTCCAAAACAATCCTGCCATTCTACCGCAGGCGCCAATTGGCTTGAACCGCTCATTGAGCAAAGGCAAGCGCCTGAAAGGAAAATTGCTTTACTTGTCATGGCTTCAATCGATTTGAAGATAAATGTAAATGCTCCAATACTTACCTAGGCCTCCGTTGCTCTTTCCAACACACCCGCACCTATTTTGAACGGTTACCTGCTTGCACACTTGGTTCGTTGGTTCGGATAAAGTGATCAAGTTCATCAACGTCTTCCATTCCAGGATCGTCAACACCTCCACGACGTGATCCTTGACCGTGACAAGGCCGTTCTCATACAATGTCAGATGGTGCTTGTGGGACTCGCAAGACTTCAATGTAAATGATCCATCAGGCGACGATGGTTCATCCGTTGATAAAGGATAAGGCTACCTACAACACCGTCACCTCCGTCCGCCTGTTCTGCGCCCTTCCCTCTTCGGTGTCGTTCGTGGTGACCGGTTTGGTCTCGCCGTAGCCCTTCGCGGTGATGCGCGCACCATCGATGCCCTTGGCGATGATGTGATCGCGCACGGCCTTGGCGCGTTGATCGCTGAGGGTGAGGTTGGCGGCATCAGCGCCCACATTATCGGTGTGGCCGCCCAGCTCGATGCGCAGCGTGGGATTGCTCTTCAGTAGGGCGGTAAGCTTGTCCAGCTCAGCGTTGGAGGTGGGCAGCAGCTCGTAGCTGGCGGTGTTGAAGAAGATGTTGCGCAGGGCGATGACACTACCGGCGGTGAGCGGGCTCAGCGGCACGTTGAGCGTGTAGGAGGCTTCCACCGCTCCGGTAGGCACGTCGTAGTTCTCCGAGTAGAACAGGTAGCCCTCGGCGCTGGCATTGAGCGCGTAGGTGGTGCCCGTGGGCAGGCAGACGAGGAACTCGCCGGTCTGCGGATCGCTGTAGGCCGCTGTGGCCAGTTTGCCGGTGTTCACGGCATAGAGCTCCACGTCGGCCTCCACGGCTTGTCCGGTGGTCTTGTCGGTGACCTTGCCCCGGATGAAGGTGACGGGCTGCGGGCGGGCCTCGGAGAACAGCTCGAAGCTGTAGAGGTCCAGGTCGCCGAAGCCACCCGGGCGGTCGCTCGCGAAGTAGGCCACATTGCCCGCCGCGTTCACCAGCAGGCTGTTCTCATCGGAACCGGTGTTGATCGGATAACCCAAGTTCAAGGCCTGTCCCCAAGTGCCGTCCTCTTGCTTGCGGCTCATGTAGATATCCAGGCCACCCATGCCGGGATGACCGTTGCTGCTGAAGTAGAGGGTACGGTTGTCGGGGTGGATCTGCACGCTTTCCTCTTGGTGCGGCGTGTTCACGTTGGGGCTCACCTTCTCGGGCGCGCTCCATGTGCCATCCGCTTGCAGTACCGTCATGTGGATGTCCGTGTTGCGCACGCCGTCACGGGCCTGGGTACCGCGCACGTAGTAGAGGGTGCGGCCATCGCTGGACAGGCTGGGCTGGCTCTCCCAGTTGCGGCTGTTCACGGGCGTGCCCAGGTTCTGGGGTGGGCTCCAACGATCACCGATGCGGCGGCTGATGAAGAGGTCGCAACTGCCCATGCCATCTCGCCCCGGGCCATAGCTGCCGTCCAAAAAGGCGCAGTGGGTGAAGATGATGAAGCGACCATCCGGGCTGAGGGTACCGGCCCCTTCGTTGCGCTCCGTGTTCACCGAACGGATGCCGCGCGAGGGGCCCCAGGTCCCATCCGCGCCGCGATCGCTCACAAAGAAGTCCTCCTGCTCGCC
>Ga0075163_10011580_pt1 | contig 11494 bp, 11 predicted proteins | sample JI1023141ADNA_FD_71478 | JGI IMG/M metagenome (GOLD analysis project Ga0075163, IMG submission 71478) | Wastewater effluent complex algal communities from Wisconsin, to seasonally profile nutrient transformation and Carbon sequestration -... | ecosystem: Engineered > WWTP > Effluent > Algae... | reverse complement strand
GGCCTGCGCGGCGACGCTCTTCGCGAAATCCGGCGGCAGCGCATCCGGCACGGGTTCGCGCAATGCGCGCACGATGCGGCGATACGCTTCGACCTCGGCATCGCCGCCGTCGGCGGAAGCGAGCCGCTCCTCGCGCAGCGCGCGCTCCTGCAGGCGCCATTCGCGTTCGTCGAACTGGTCGGTGGGCTTGTTCATGCGGCGACTCCCATGGCCGGCGCCAGCCATTCCTGCAGGCGCTTGCGGCTGCGGAACAGGTGGCTCTTGAGCGTGCCCTCGGCGAGGCCGGTGATGCGTGAAATCTGCGCCAGAGGCAATTCGTCGAGGTGGTACAGGGTGAGGATGGTGCGTTGCAGCGGAGGCAGGCGTTCGATCGCCGCGTGCAGGCGGCGCGCGATGTCGTCGTCGGCGACGGCGTTTTCGAGGTCGAACTCGTCGGCGATGCGTTCGTGCAGCGGCGTGCCTTGGTCGTCCGCGTCTTCCGCGACCGGGATGCGCTTGCGCTCGAGGTGGCGCTTCGCGACCGAATACGCGACCTGCCCGATCCAGGCCTTCAGCGGCGCATCGTGGCGGTACTGGTGCAGGCACTGGTGCACGCGCAGGAAGGTTTCCTGGCACAACTCGCGCGCGTCCTCGGGGTGGCGGACCATGCGCTGCACGATGTGCCAGCACAGGCCCTGGTATTCGCGCACGAGGCGTTCGAACGCGCCGGGTTCGCCACCCAGCACGGCGGTCACCAGCGCGCGATCCTCGGGTGTACGGCCGTCCTCCATGGCGCATGGGATACGCCCGGGGCGGGATCGGTTGCAAGTCTTGCAATTGCCGCTGCCCCTCACCCGCGCAACTCGCGCCATCCATGGCGCTCGCCCTTCGGGCCAGCTTCGCTATTCGCGGGCGCTCCTGCGCCCGCAGTCGGCACCCTCTCCCCGCATGCGGGGAGAGGGAACTTCCAATGCAACCGACGCCGCGGTGCCCGCATCCCCTGTCCCGAACGCCGCATTCCGCGGCCGATACGGACCATGCCATGGACTTCGGAATCCTGATCCCGATCACCCTGTTCCTCGCCATCGCCTACACCATCAAGGCCGTGGTCGATGCCGGCGTGCGCCGCAAGATGGTCGACGGCAATGGCTCGCAGGAGCTGGTGCGTTCCATGCTGGAAAGCGAGGACATCCGCCGCCGCCACGGTTCGCTGCGCTGGGGCATCACCCTCGTCGCGCTGGCCATCGGCTTCGGCCTGGTGCAGGCCTCGGGCTGGTCCGAAATCAATCCGGGCGTGATCGCGGTACTGGTCGGCGCGACCGGCCTCGGCAACCTCGCCTACTACCTGCTCGCGCGCAAGCTGGGCTGATGCACATGCGCCCCGCAGCCGCCATGCACCGATCGATCTCCCTGCGCGCCCGCGCGCGCGCCACCGCGATCGCCGCCGCCGCGACCGGCGTGCTGGCGGTCGCCCTGGGCATCGCCGGCTGCGCCCACGGCCGGATCGCGCAACCGGATGCCTGCCGCTCGCGCGACATCCCGGACGCGGACATCGTGGCGCGGGTGCCGTTCGAACTGGTCGACGGACGCATTTACGTGCAGGCGCGCGTGAATGGCCAGGGACCGTTCCGTTTCGCCGTCGACACCGGCGCCAGCGGCATGGCCCGCGCCGACGCCAAGCTGGTGTCGGCGCTGAAACTGCCTGTGCAGGGCAGCGCCACCAATTCGGACGGCATTAACACCGCGACTACCGACACCGTCCGCATCGACACGCTGCAACTCGGCGGTTTGGCGCGCAACGGCGTCGAAGCGATCACGCGCGACTACCGCAGCCACTCGACGCCGCAAGCCGCGTTCGACGGCATCCTCGCGCGCGAGTTCTTCGCGGACGGCCTGCTGGTCGTCGATTACCCGACGCGGATCCTGACCTTCACCCGCAAGGAATCGGTTTCGCCCGGCGACAGGAATGCGCTTGCCTACCAGCGTGCATTCCGTGTCCCGGTTTCCATCGGAACCTTGCAGACCGAAGGCAACATCGACACCGGCGCCGATATCGCCTTCGTGGTGCCGAAGGCGTTGTACGACCGATTGCATGGCGGCCCACTGCAGGCGGCCGGTCGCGGCGACATGGCCAATGGCAAGGTGGACAGTTGGCGCGCAACCGTGCCGGGGCCGATCCGCATCGGGGATGCCGCGTTCGCGAACGCGGAAGTACGCGTGGTGGACGGTTATCCGGAACTCCTCGTCGGCGCCTACGCCTTGCGGCAATCGACGCTGTTGATCGACCAGCGATCCATGCGCATCGCGGTCTGCCCGCACTGACCCTTCATATGGCCGGTCCGCGCGCGGCCGCGCCGGACAGCACTTCGTCGGCCGGCGCCGCCTTGCCGATCAGGTAGCCCTGCGCATAGCGCACGTCGAGTTCGCGCAGGCGCTGCAACTGCGCCTGCGTTTCCACGCCTTCGCAGATGACGTCGGCGCCAATGCCATGGGCCATCGCGGCGATCGCGTCCACGATCGCCATCGCCCTGGGCGAATCGAACATGTGCCGGGCGAAGGCCTGGTCCATCTTCACGTACTCGAAGTCGAGCTTGTGCAGGTGGGTGAGGTTGGAATAGCCGGTGCCGAAGTCGTCGAGCGCGAAGCGGATGCCGTGCCCGCGGCAATGGCGCATCACCGCCGCGACCGGTTCGTAGTCGAGCATGCGGCTTTCGGTGACCTCGAGCTTGAGCGCGCCTCGCGGCAGGCCCGCGCGTTCGACCCGGTCGACGATCTGCCGCGCCATGCCCGGTTCCACCAGCTGCCGCGCCGACAGGTTCACCGCGATGTCCGGCAGCGGGTCGTGGCCGGCGTCGCGCAGCGACGACAGCAGCGCGATGACGCGGTCGAGCACGTATTCGCCCACCGGCACGATCAGCGAGGTTTCCTCGGCGAGCTTGATGAACTCGGCCGGCGAGACCATGCCGTTGCCCGGCAGTTCCCAGCGCACCAGCGCCTCGTAGCCGGACACGCGCGCGGCCGGGATGTCGTAGATCGGCTGGTAGCGCACCTCGATGCCGCCTTCGTCCAGCGCCTGGCGCAACTGCGCGTCGAGCCGCAGCTTGTCGATGCCGCTGCGTTGTTCGTGGTCCTCGCCCGGCAGGTCCTCCACCGCGTGCGCGGAGGCGCTTTCGCCGCCGGACTGGATCCGGCGCATGCGCCGCGCCAACCCCTCGACCATCGCGCGCACGATCGGGTCGCAGGATTCGATGCGTTCGCGGAAGGCCTCGTCCTCGATCGCGAGCAGCACCGCGTCGCTGGCCGCGGTGGCGGTGGCGGTGCGCGCGCCGTGGTCGAGCATCGACAGTTCGTCGAGCATCTCGCCGGGACCGAAGCTGCCGTGGTCGTGCCGGCGCTGGCCATCGCTGGAGGCGAGTACGACCTGCCCGCTTTCGATCAGCCACGCGCAATCCGCGGGATCCCCCTGGCGGTACAGCACTTCGCCCGCGAACAGCGAGCGCCGGATCGTGGCCATGCGCTTCCCCCCGAAGCATTCGTCCATCTGCTTACGCGAAACGACGCGAAAACCGGCAAACGCGGACATCCGCTTCGCCGCGCGCTAGGCTATCGCGGTTTTCGACAGCGCATTCGCCATGGACACGCCCAACGACGCCCCGCCCGACCGCCTCAGCAACGACCCGCGCAGCAAATACCACGACGAAGCCCTGCTCCAGCGCGGCATCGGCATCCGCTTCAACGGCGAGGAGCGCCACAACGTCGAGGAATACTGCGTCAGCGAGGGCTGGATCCGGGTCCAGGCCGGACGCGCGCTCGACCGCCACGGCCAGCCGATGACGATGAAGATCCGCGGCACCGTCGAGCCCTGGTTCCGCACCTGAACCGCGCGCCGATCCGCAGGATGGCGTGACTGGCGGCCTTTGCGCCGCCCTTGCGGGCGTTCTAGGCTCGGGCTTTCCCCCGCATCGAGGCCCGTGCATGTCCGTCCCCACGATCCAGCGCCGCTCCCTGCTCGCCTTCGCCGTGTCCGCCGCGCTCGCCACCGGCCTGGTCGCCTGCGACCGCGCGACCGCGCCGTCCGGCGACAGCGCGAAGCCGGCCGCCACGCCGGCCAAGGCCGCGCTCGGCACCTTCGGCTTCGACATCGCCGGCATGGACAAGTCGGTTGCGCCCGGCGACGAGTTCTACGACTACGCCAACGGCGGCTGGACGAAGAACACGGAGATCCCGGCCGACCGTTCCAGCATCGGCGCCTTCGCCGTGCTCGCCCAGCAGGCGCAGAAGGACACCCGCGACATTGTCGAAGGCGCGGCGAAGGACGCCCACGCCAGCGGCGACGCGAAGAAGATCGGCGACTACTTCAGCGCGTTCATGGACGAAGCCGGGATCGAAGCCAGGGGCCTCGCGCCGGTGAAACCCGAACTCGAGGCCATCGCCGGCATCGCCGACGCGAATGCGCTGGCGAAGACGCTCGGCGGCCAGCTGCGCGCCGACGTCGACCTGCTCAACAACACCAACTACTACACCGACCGCCTGTTCGGCCTGTGGGTCTCACAGGACATCAACGAGCCCTCGCGCACCGCGCCCTACTTCGTGCAGGGCGGCCTCGGCATGCCCGACCGCAGCTTCTACCTCGACGGCGGGCGCATGGCCGACCTGCGCAAGGCCTACCAGGCGCATGTCGCGAAGGTGCTGAACCTCGCCGGGATCGCCGACGCCGACGCCAAGGCCACGCGCATCCTCGCGCTGGAAACCGCGATCGCGAAGGTGCACGCGACGCAGGAGGACACCAACGACGTCGAGAAGGGCGCGAACGCGTGGAAGCGCGCCGACTTCGACGCCAAGGCGCCCGGCCTGGACTGGGCCGCGTATTTCGACGCCGCCGGCCTCGGCCAGCAGCAGGATTTCATCGTCTGGCAGCCGCAGGCGGTGGCCGGCATTTCCGCGCTGGTGAAGTCGCAGCTGCTGGACGTCTGGAAGGACTACCTCGCCTACCACGCGCTCGACCGCGCCTCGCCGTACCTGCCCAAGGCCTTCGCCGACGAAAGCTTCGAATTCCACGGCCACGTCCTCAACGGTACGCCGCAGCAGGCCGAGCGCTGGAAGCGCGCGATCGACGACACCAGCGGCGCCTTGGGCGAAGCGATCGGCAAGCTGTATGCAGACAAGCACTTCTCGCCGGAAACCAAGGCGCGCGCCGAGGCGATGGCGAAGAACCTCCTCGCCGCGTTCGGCAGGCGCATCGACGCGGTCGCATGGATGTCGCCCGAAACCAAGGCGCAGGCCAAGGCCAAGCTGGCCGGGCTCAAGGTCAGCGTCGGTTATCCGGACGCGTGGCGCGATTACTCCGCGCTGGATGTCAGGCGCGACGACGCGCTCGGCAACGCGCAGCGCGCGGGCCTGTTCGAATACCGGCGCAACCTCGCCAAGCTCGGCAAGCCGGTCGGCCACGACGAATGGTGCATGCAGCCGCAGACGGTGAACGCGGTGAACCTGCCGCTGGAGAACCGCCTGCTGTTCCCGGCCGCGATCCTGCAGCCGCCGTTCTTCGACCCGAACGCCGACGACGCGGTGAACTACGGCGGCATCGGCGCGGTGATCGGCCACGAGATCAGCCACAGCTTCGACGACACCGGCGCGTTGTTCGACGCCAGCGGCAAGCTGCGCGACTGGTGGACGAAGGAAGATTTCGCGAAATTCCAGGCCGCCGGCGCCGCGCTGGCCGCGCAGTTCGATGCCTACGCACCGTTCCCGGGCCTGCACGTCAACGGCAATCTGACCCTGGGCGAGGACATCGCCGACGTCGCCGGCCTCGCCACCGCCTACGACGCCTACCACGCTTCCTGGAACGGCAGGCAACCGGCGACGCTCGACGGCTATACCCCGGACCAGCGCTTCTTCCTCGGCTTCGCCCAGGTGTGGCGCACCAAGTTCCGCGAGGCCGCGCTGCGCAACCGCGTGCTCACCGACGTGCACGCGCCGGGCATGTACCGCGTGCTGACCGTGCGCAACCTCGACGCGTGGTATCCCGCGTTCGACGTGAAGGACGGGCAGAAGCTCTACCTCGCGCCCGACAAGCGGGTGAAGATCTGGTAACCGCGCGATGCGTGGTGCGGGAACGGAAACGCCGGCGATGAGCCGGCGTTTTTCGTCATGCGCGCCGCCGTTTTGCAGTGCCGCCGACGCCATTGCACGACGGCGTTGTGCGCTGCAATGTGCGCGCTGCCCGGGAATGTTATAGCGTAACAACCGTAGGCACCGGGGGGGCCTGCAGCGATCCAGGGCCCGGGCACGCGCGATTCCCGTCGCATGTCGCACGGGAAACCTTGTATCGGCGCCTCCATGCGGGACAGGGAGGGCGCATTCGCAGGACGTTGCAATCTTCGCGACCGCAAAGGTTGCGCGGCCGTTTTCTTCCACTCCATGAGGGCAGGATCTGGCAATGGTCAAAAATTTCCGTTTGAAGGTACTTGTCGCGGCGCTGTCTCTGGCCGCGGGCGCGTCGGCGAACGCCGCGGCGCCGGCGATCACATCGATGGCGCGACCCACGCGACTGGCGCAAGGCGACGTCGTCGTCGGATCGCTGGCGACCTCGCAGCCGATGCACATCGTCATCGGCCTGAAGTTGCGCAACAAGGCGGAGCTGGATTCGTACATTTCCAGACGCGGATTCAAGCCGCTCACCGGCGCGGCCTTCGTGTCGCGCTACTCGCCCAGCGCGGAGCAGGCGCAGGCGGTGGCGCACTTCCTGGAGCTGTCGGGGTTCACCAACGTCAAGATCTCGCCCAATCGCATCCTCGTGTCGGGCGACGCGCCGGCGGCGAACGTGCAGCGCGCGTTCCAGACCTCGCTCGTCAGCGTGAGGACGCAGGACGGCCGCATGGCTTACGCGAACACCCGCGACGCCACGCTGCCGGCCTCGCTGCAGTCGTTCGTCAATGGCGTGGTCGGCCTGCAGAACGTGCACGTCCCGCACCTGCTGTACCGGGTCTACAAGGGCGGCGCGGCCACGGCGGTGACCGGCCACCAGCCGACCGATTTCCCGTCGATCTACGGCGCGGACGGCCTGCCGGTGGCGTCGGGCATCAATGTCGGCATCCTCGCCGAGGGCAACCTGACCAAGACGATCTCCTCGCTCGACAACTTCACTTCGGCCAACGGCTTGCCGCCGGTCACGACGCATTCGGTCGGCACGCCCAACAGCGATACCAGCGGCACGGTCGAGTGGGAGCTGGACAGCCAGACCATCGTCGGCGCCGCCGGCGGCCAGGTCGGCTCGCTGACGTTCTACCTGATGCCGAACATCAGCTCGGATACGGGCGTCACCGAAGGCATCAACCTCGCGGTGACCGACAACACCACCACGATGGTCAACGGTTCGCTCGGCGTCAGCGAAATCGACGCGCAGAACGACGGCGGGTTCGCCACCACCGATGCGGTGCTGGAGCAGGGCATCGCGCAGGGACAAAGCTTCGCCTTCTCCACCGGCGACGACGGCGCGAGCAAGTGCTTCCACACCGGGCGCGGCGACAACGGCCCATGCTGGCCGGCGGTGTCCCAATACGTGGTCGCGGTGGGCGGCACCACCCTGGATGCGAGCACGGGCGCGGGCGCGACATGGAACAGCGAAAAGGTCTGGTCCGGTGCCGGCGGCCAGGAAAGCACGATCTCGCCGAAACCCGGCTGGCAGACGCTGTGGAGCGGTTCGCATCGCGCGGCCCCGGACGTCGCGTTCGATGCCGACCCGAGTTCTGGCGCCAAGATCTACGACGGCGCCTCGCAGGCGCAGATCGGCGGCACCAGCCTGTCCTCGCCGATGTTCGTCGGCTTCTGGGCGCGCGTCATGCAGGGCAAGGGCAACCTGGGCTTCCCGGCCCCGCTGCTGTATCCGCTCTCGGCGTCGGATTTCCACGACGTCACCACGGGCAGCAACGGCAATGCGGCGGGTCCCGGCTACGACCTCGCCAGCGGCCGCGGCAGCGTGATCTGGAGCGCGGCCTACGCCGAACTCGGCGGCGGCACCGGCAACCAGCCGCCGGTGGCGAGCTTCACCGTCAGGCACCGTGGCCTCACCGTGCAGGTCGCCGATACCTCGACCGATTCCGACGGCACGATCGTGTCGCGCCTGTGGGATGCGGGGGATGGAAGGACGTCGACCAAGAATCCGTTGCGGTTCAAGTATGCGAGCGCCGGCACGTACACCGTGACCTTGACGGTGACCGACGACGATGGCGCAACCAGCACCACGAGCCAATCGGTGACGGTCCCGTAATCCGTTTTCCGGATCCATTGGTTCGAAACGAAAACGCCGGCGCAAGCCGGCGTTTTTATTGAATCGACTGACCTTCTCGACTACTCGCGCTTCGCTTTGGCGTACGGGTTCGATTTGAAGAAGAGTTTCCACATCACGATTGACCCGATGAGACTTGAGAAGGGCACGGAGATCATGACCACGACAAAATCTGGCGAACCGAATTCACCGGTCAGAAACTTTTGCCCCAAAAGCGCAACGCCGGCAACTGCCGTCCCGAAGGTTGTATTGGTTCAGACAAACCTAGCTTGAGTCCCGAGAGACCATCGCAAAATGCCCATCGCGGCTCCTCTCCGGCTTTGTGCTACGGATCGTAGGCTGGATTGGCTTCATCAACCCAATGATGCCGCGATGATGTTGGGCCTGGAGACCCAACCTACGGGACTTCACTGCGCCGGCTTCTGCGATTCGTCCATGTGGAACACGCCCCACTGGTGGCCGTCGAGGTCGACGAAGGCGCGGTGGTACATGAAGCCGTAATCCTCCGCATCGTGGCCTTCCGCTGCGCCCGCCGCGACTGCCTTGCGCACAAGCTCGTCCACTTCCGCGCGACTGTCCAGCGACAGCGCAAACAGCGCTTCGGTGGCCTTGCGCGCATCGGTGATCGACACCTTGGTCAGCGTCGAGAAGAACGGCTCGCTCGCCAGCATCACGCTGGTGTTGCCGTTGATGACCAGCGCGGCGCCGTTTTCGCTGGTGAAGCCCGGATCGAACGAGAAACCGAGCGCGGCGAAGAAATCGACGCTGCGCTCCAGGTCCTTCACCGGCAGGGTGACGTAGAGATTGCGGGGCATGGCGGTGTCCTTTCGTGTTCGGGGAAGCCGGGCGTTCGCCACGGCGCATCAATCCGGGATCTGGGCCTGTACCAGTTGTCCGAGCAGCTGCAGCGATTCCTGCCAGCCGAGGTAGCAGGCCTCGACCGGGATCGCGGCGGGAATGCCGCTCTGCTCGATCGACAGCTCGGTGCCGACCATGACCGGTTTCAGCGCGATGACGACGCGCATCTCGCCCGGCAGGTTCGCGTCGTCGAACTTGTCGGTGTGCACGATGCGTTCGTTCTCGACCAACTCCAGGTATTCGCCGCCGAAGCTGTGCGAATTTCCGGTGGAGAAATTGGTGAAGCTCATGCGGTAACCGCCGCCGACGCGCGCGTCCATCGCGTGCACCTTGCCGGTGAAGCCGTGCGGCGGCAGCCACTTCGCCATCGCGTCGGGGTCGAGGAAGGCCTTGTAGATGCGGCTGGCGGGTGCGGTCAGCACGCGGTGGAGTTTCACGGTTCCGGTGGTGCCCATGGGGTTGCTCCTGCAGGAGTCGGGGAAGGAAGTGCGTTTCAGCCGTCGATGCCGATCATCCAGCCGATGCCGAACCTGTCCTTCAACATGCCGAACAGCGGCGACCAGAATGTCTGCGACAACGGCATTTGCACGCTGCCGCCTTCGGCGAGCTTGTCGAACGCGCGGCGCGCCGCGGCTTCGCCGTCGAGCGTGAGCGAGAGGCGGAAACCCCGGAATTCGGCTTCGTCGGCGCAGTCGGCATCGGACAGCATCAGGTGCATGTCGCCGATCTTGAGCGCGGCGTGCATCACCTTCTTGTCCCAGCCCGGCGGCAGCGGCATCGGCGACGGCTCCGGGCTGTCGCCGAAGGTCATGCGCATCGCGACTTCGGCGCCGAGTGCGTCCTGGTAGAAGGCGATGGCCTCGTCGGCGCGGCCGTTGAGGAACAGATACGGTTCGATCCTGCTCATGGCGTTTTCCTTTTCGTCGTCGGGGGAAGCGGGAACAGCGATTCGATGTAGCGACGCAGGTGCGAAACCGCGTCGGTGGCCGCCGGTGCGCCACCCTGCGCCTTGGCGAGGATGAAGGCGCCCTGCAGCGCGGCCTGGGTGAACAGCGCGAGGCTCTGCGGCGTCCAGTCCGCATCGGGCGCGTATTTCGCCTGCGCATCCGCGATGTCGCGCACCAATGTTTCGGCATGCAGCTCGATGCCGTGGCGGCAGGCATCACGCAGCGCGGGATGGCTGTCGTAGGTTTCCTGCACGATGGTGCCGAGCAGGCAGGTGAAGTCGGCGAGCTCGCCTTGCAACAGTTCGCCGCGGAAATCGACATAGGCGAGCACGCGTTCGCGCGGATCGGCCGGCGCGTGGTAGGGCGCCTGCGCGAACAGCGCGCCGGTCATCGCGTTCCAGTGGCCCACCGCGTCCAGCGCCAGCGCTTCCTTGCTCGGGAAATGGTGGAAGAAGCTGCCCTTGCCGACCCCGGCCGCGCGGCACAGGTCGTCAACCGTGGTCGCGGCGTAACCGCGGCTGCGGAATTCATGCAGCGCGGCATCGAGCAGGCGCTGGCGGGAGGACGCGGCGGCGGCCGGGGTCTTGACCATGGAATGGAACATACCGACCGGTTGGTATGTTCGTCAATAACCGTTCGTCGGTCGAAGGACATGGCGGCGGGGCTTGGCCCGCCGCCTCCACGGGCCGGTCATTCCGCCAGCGGCATCCGTGCGGTGTAGTAATCGACCAGGCGCTCCACTTCCGGCGGATCGAGGTTGGCGAGGCCGATCACGATGTCGCCCTGCGCCGGGAACACCTCCAGCGCGCCGTTCATGCCTTCCGCGCCGCCGCCATGGCCGAAGCCGGCCACGCCCTGGCGCTCGCCGACCATGAAGCCGTAGCCGTACCACGGCGTCTGCTTGCGCGTGGCTTCGGCCAACAGCGCGGGCGACAGCAACTTGCCGGACTGCAACGCGCGCGCGAACTTCAGCAGGTCGCCCGCGGTGCTGTAACCGCCGCCGGCCGCGGTGCCGCGGTAGGGCAACGTGTCCGCGGCATCGACCCAGCGGTCGTCCTTGCGCGTGTAGGCATGCGCGCGGTTCGGCACCGCCACGTCCTCGGGCAACGATCCGGTGTCGTGCATGCCGGCGGGCGCGAACACATGCGCGTCGACGTAGTCGTAGTACGACTGTCCGCTCACGTGCTCGATGATGTCGCCGAGCAGGACGAAGCCATAGTTCGAATATTCGTAGCCCTTGCCTGGCGGATGCGTCGGGCCGCGCGCGCCGTACAGGCGCACGTAGTCGTCGTGGGTCTTGAGCGACAAGCGATGCTGGTCGAACTCCGGCCCGAAGATGTCGCCGGTCCCGCCCGCATGCGTGAGCAACTGGCGAATGGTGACCTTTGCGATCTCCGCGTTCGGGTAACCGGGCAGATACTGG
>Ga0075163_10011579_pt1 | contig 11495 bp, 8 predicted proteins | sample JI1023141ADNA_FD_71478 | JGI IMG/M metagenome (GOLD analysis project Ga0075163, IMG submission 71478) | Wastewater effluent complex algal communities from Wisconsin, to seasonally profile nutrient transformation and Carbon sequestration -... | ecosystem: Engineered > WWTP > Effluent > Algae... | reverse complement strand
GACGCGGTCCAGTGCCGTCTTCTGGTGTTCGCGAATCGCCTTGGTCGCCTGGAGATTCGGGACTGATTTCGGCTGGTACCGCGCCCAGTCGATCTGGCTGTTTTCCAGATCCTGCAGGTCGATCTTCGTGACAGGCGGCTGTTGATCGCGCAACGAATCTTCCGCGTGTTCCGACCAGCTATTGGTTGTGCTGATGATGATGCGATGAGTAAATGGCCGCTTGCCGGAAGCTGTGAAGAAGCTGTCGATATCGACTTTCTGCAGCTTGTAGTCCGCCGCGTAGAGCTTGCACTGGATCGCGTGGATTTCCTGCGTGCCTGCGGTCTTCGCGACCAGATCAATGCCGGTATCGCGCCTGTCGATACCCTGCTGTGCCGCCCAGTCGGAATAGGTCCAGACATCGCTGTAGATGTCGCGGTAGGTTGCCTCGTTGCGCAGGTAGCAGAGAATCAGCTCCTCGAAGTACGTGCCTTTCTCGCGCTCTGAAAGCGCTGCGGTTCGATATTTGTCGAGCAGGATGGTCAGTGCAGACATTGTTCAAGAATCCTTATGGATGGCGCCAAGAGCCCAAGGCGCGCCCGTCGCCCCAATTTAGTGTCCATCCGTCTATACATCGATTGTGATGCTCGCGCCGATTTCGACCTTCGGCTTGATAGCTGCATAGACGCCAGGACCGAACACGGAGACGATGAGGGAAAAATTCATTTTCTGCGTCCGCAGCGCCTTGCGCTGATCCCACCACCCGAGCACTGGCACGATTGCGATCAACTTGTCGCCTACCAGTGCCGACATCTTCCCGTGCCATCTATCACTCTGCACCGTTCCACGGCTTCGCTGATTGATTCCGACGTCCCAGTCGAACGACTTGGACTTCTCAACCTTCACTCGCTTGCCTTCTACGTTCTTCGGACGCTGCAGCGCGTTGACCCGCTGGATGAACGCGTCATTGCTCTCCTGCGGCCCCTGCATGTCCCACTTCAAATCCAGGCCGTGGTATGTGCGACGCCCGAACTTGTTGGGCTCGGTGAAATAGGACAGTGTCACTCGTAACTCGACGTCAGGATCTTCGCCGGTGAGCAGGTCTTCTGGGAGCGGCAGCCGATATAGCATCACCTTGCGTCGAACCTTCGGCTCTGTCGTTTTCGTTGTGGCCTTTTTCGGCTGTGTCTTTTTGGGCGCTTCCTCAATGACAGCGTTTGGCATCTCGTCTTCGACGAAAATCGTCGCTACACCTTGTGCGCACTCCGAAGCGAGCCGCTCATTGGGTACACCGTAACCGCAGGCCTGAAGCAGGTCGTTCCGGCCAGGGAAGTCCCCCATCATGGTTGTCGTCCAGCTCGCAGAGTGAACGATTAGCCCGCGAACGGTCTCGGATCGCAGCTTCGGCTCAAGCGTCCAGATATGCGCTGATAGATGTGCAGCCCGCGCGCTCGCCTCGCTGGTCATCGACATTAGTCCCACGGGTGTGCCATGCGTGTGCCGGTGGCTGGTGGTAAGCGCCGAGAGAGTGGGTACGGTTGCATCGGTGAGCACATCCGAGATCGCCAGGTTGCCGCCCTCAACCACAACGTCGGGCTTGATGGGCCACTCGTTCCCGGCCAGTCCTGTGCTCGTGTACGGCGAAATGCCGCCCGGCTTGGTTGCGACCACCTGATACCCGGTATAGTCATTGCCGCTCGGGAGCTCGACACGCGCGGTGAACGCGCCCACCGTGAGAACGTTGGCAGCCTGCGCGGGTTGGTGAATTTTCTCCGAGAGCTGAAGCTGCGGGTGCTGCTCAGCAAGCGCGAGCCACTGCTCATCGCGTGCATTGCCCGCCGAGACGATCATCAGGCGCCCGTGACCTTCTCGGAATGCGAGCTGATCGACGGCCTGGCTCCAGAGCGTCGGCGCGATCCCGTCGAGCGGTGGATCCTGCATGGACCGGGTCACCGCAAGCACAAATGCACGATTGCGTGGATGAGGGTCAGCTTCCTCCGCGGACCGTACAGCTCGTTCCGTCAGGATCGGCCACTTTTCGTAGTTCTCGTCAGCGGCTGTGCCATATCCCGGTGCAATCAGGAGCCGGCTGCTTTGCAACCAGTGTGGTGCGTCGGCGTTTCCACACTCAATGGCCGCGCCGAGATCACGGAAAAGCGCAAGGCCCGCCATCTTCGTACCGTGCCCGTGGGTGTCCTCAGGCGACGGGATCTCGGGACCGGCCGTCGTCGCCGTCAGGATCGCCGGCTGCAAGAGCGGGTGCCCCGTCGCGATGCCCGTGTCGAGGACGACTACAGAGGGCGCGTCGGTGGGCGGTGGATTGAGAACGAAGTCGGCCACGTCCTTCGTGAAAAGGTCGTCCAGCAACTTGAGATCGCGCAGCGGCTGAGGAGCAAGCTCGACTTCGTAGACACAGTCCGTGGCTTTGCAAAGCGAATCGAGCTGTGCGCGCGTAAGTCGCACGAAAAAGTAGACCTGCTCTGGCGCCAGGAATTCGTCCAACTTCTGGTTGACGCCAAGGCGGTACAGCTGACGAGCGATCTGTGCGCGGCTTCCGTTTGTGTCCTCGTCGGGATTCCTGTACCCACCTCGGCAGCCGATCTCGAACCAATAAGGCCGATCATCCGGCAACGCATCGACGCGAAGCTGCGCGCCACCGAGGTCATCGAGTTCGGCGAGACCGATGCTTCCCACCGGCGCGATTGCTCGCTCGCTCTCCCGATGGGTTGTTACCACCCCGTCCTTTGAGGTCTTGGTCGTCACGTTTGCATCGTCGGCAAACGCGTCGAGCTTCTTTCGCAGGTACGCGAGATCCGCGTGGGCGATGTCGAGAATCACGGTGCCCGTGTCGGGCATGATGCCGACAAGGCGCGCATCCGCTTTCGAGTTGTCGAGCTGTTCAGGCGTAAGCTGCGCGTTGGCCGCTGGCCGCACGGCGACTATCTCGCGCATTGCCAGCTCGTCGCGTGCGGTCTCGGAACGGGCGTTCACCTGATGCGTGATTGCGTCGAACTGCTGCAAGAGGGCTGTTCGGTGGGCCTGAGGATCAAGCGACGGCATCGTGGGCGGCTTACCGTCGCCGCCCCGCGGGGCTTCGTAAGTGTCAACCGAGGTGATTCGTCCTCGGAGAAGAGGGAGTCGCGTGTCGGCCATGAACTAACTCCTGGCCGGTATGTTCCGTAGCTTCAGCTCCTCCAGCGCCAGCACAACATCACGCTCGGAAATTTCTTTTCGATCATCGAGGGCCATCGTGCGCACCGCATCATCACAGGCACGGGCTACGTCCGCGAAGCTCCACCCCTCCACATCGGCTGCAAGTCCGCTGGCGACTTCCGCGCTGAGACCCACCGTCGAGAGCCGCAGCTGCAGCAAATCCACGATCTGCTCGCGCGTGGGCTTGTCAAACGGCAGGATCACATCGAAGCGCCGAAACACCGCACGATCCAGGAGCTCGATATGGTTCGTTGCGGCGACGATGATGCTGCCGCTCATGTCGGAATCAACGAGCTGAAGGAAAGCGGTGACGACGCGGTTCATCTCCCCAACATCTTGCGAATCGCCACGAGCCTTTGCGACTGAATCGAACTCGTCGAAGAGGTACACCCCGGGGCGACGCGGCATCTCCGCGAAGATCGCCCGGAGCTGTACGGCCGTCGCACCAAGGAAGCGCGAGAACAGCGCATCGAATCGCACCGTCATAAGGGGGAGGCCCATCTCGCCCGCCAGGACCGCTGCCGCTAAAGTCTTCCCGCAGCCCGGCGCACCGTGGAACAGCAGACGGCGACGCGGCGACACTCCGAACCGCTCAAGTCTCGCACGGGACCGGTTCTCGTCGATGACGCGCAGCAGCGTCTCCTGAGTCGCCGGACGCAAGACGATGTCGCGGAGGCGCTCGTCGCGGTGGCCGCCTTCGAGGATGTCCGCGAGCTCTCCCCGCGGCGCAGCGATATCGACGACGGGACTGTGCTTGCGAGAACTCGTCGCGGGCATCTTGGCGATGATCGACCGGATCTCATCTGCAACCCGCACGTGGCCGGCCGTGCTTTCAGCAGCAGCAAGTTGCAGTGCGGCCTTGCGGAAGGATGACTCGTCACCCTCCGCATGGGAATGCAGCAGCAGCTTGAGGATATCGGCCTTCATATCACTTTCTCAGACCCTGGGTAGACCTGCCTAAGTGGCTCCAGAACCTGGCGATGAGGGTACAGCCGAATGCCATTCTTCGGGTGACGATTTGCCCGCAGTGTGCTGGCATTGCCCCAATACCGAATGGTCTGCTCGCTCACGTTGAGCGCTTCGGAAGCTGCCTTGATAGTCAGCACTTTACCTTCATCACATTCTGGCGCGCCCCGAGCAAAGCTTAGACAACCTTGATGCTGTGGACAAGGTTCTTGCCTCGGCCGCCTGCTTCCGATCCAGCAGGGTCGTGGGAATCATTTCTCCAGCGACACGGTCTGGGCGATGTTCTCAAACTCCGCCAGCACATCCGGCGAACGCTGCGACAGGAATCGCACGACGGCCCGGTTTTCCATGAGCTTCGCCAGGTACCCTTTCACTAGCACGAGATTGAGTACGTCGTTGCCGTAGGACTGCTCGACCAGCTTGAACTGCTCGTGCACGTTGCCCATCTCCTTCTCCATCTTTGCCATCTGCTCGGCCGTGACGCCCGCAATCTTGCGGGGCTTGGTTTCCCCGACCAGCATTTGCGGCGGCGTGGCTGCGACCAGTGCCTGGGCATAGACGACCGTGATGTTGTTGGTGGCGAGCATCAATTCAACGCACTCGATCTGGCGTGTGGGCTTCATCTTGCGCAGCACCGCGCCCATATTGGGTGAGAAATGCTGGTCCTTGAGCAGTTCCGCAGCTTCCGCGCAAACACCTTCGAGCAGATTTGCCTTCTTGTGGATGTGGCTGATATCCACGTTCAACGCAATGGCGAGCTTCTCCGTCGTGACGCCACGCTCCACGGCGCGGCGGATCATCATGTGTTCCTGGATGGTCGAGATACGATTGATCCGGTTGTTGTAGGTATAGCTCTCATCGTCGGTGGCCACGAGGCAGGGACTGTCAGAGAACTCCAGTTTCTGCATCGCCATCAGGCGGATATGCCCGTCGAGCAGGATGTGCTGGCCAGTGGCCTTGTCCGCGCGGCTCACGGTCAGCGGCTCGATCAAGCCGACAGCTTCGATGGACGCGATGATCTGCGCGAACTTGCGGGAGGTCTGGATGCCTTCCGGCGCCTTTTTTGACGGCAGGATTCGTTCCAGTGAAACGGTGATGGGTTCCGGGAAAAACCCCAGGTTCGGATGGCTCACGCGGCGTGGCCCCCGGGCCAGACGCGCTCGGCAAGATGCTTGGGCATGGTGTCCAGGCCCTCGGCGCGCAGCAGGTTCGTGAAGTGTTCATCGGCCATGAGCTGCCGCATGGCTTCAACGATGAACAACAACCGCTGCTGGGCGAACTCGGCCTTCTTGATGAGCAGTTTCTGCCGGTCGACTTCGCGCTGGTAGGTCCGGACCAGACTGACGGACGTTACGGCGGTCGCCTTGCGGGCCGGGCGTCGCGCAACCGAGCGCCCGAGGGTCCGCCGACGCTCGATGATGCGACGGGCGTGGATAAGCTGCACGCCGCGAAGCTTGCCGCTTTCATAGGCGTCCTGTAGGGCGGCCTGGATGGCCGAGTCATCGCTTCCTGCCTTCGCAATGTCAATTGCTGCATTCAGAGGCACCCGCCCACCCTGGACTGCAACCAACAGACGCTCCTCACCATTCTTGAGCAGGGATAGGATGCCCTTGATGTAGTCAACGCCGAGACCCGTCTTGTCGGCGATCTCCTTCTGGTCGTATCCCTGTTCGCGCAACCGTTCGATGCCCGCGAGCAGTTCCAGCGGCCTGTACTGGCGTCGGGCAATGTTCTCGGTCAGCGACATGATGAAAGCGTTCTCATCACTGACATCAACCACCAGCGCGGGGATTTTCGGATGACCGAGCGCCTTGAACGCCTTGAGCCGTCCCTCACCGCAGATCAGCAGGTATCGCCTGCCGTCTTCCAAGCCCTCCCGAGGGGTAACACTAATCGGCTTCTTGAGGCCGAGCGCCTTGATGTTCGCGACAATCTCGTCGAACACGCGACCGTTGCGCTCGCGCGGATTGAGGACCGCGATCTCATCGACGGGGATCATTTTCAGGTTGGTGGAGGCGTGTTGCGCGCTCATGCTGCCCTCCGAATGCGGCTACGCTCTGCCATGCTGTAGAGGTAATCCAGCGTCTCGAAACGGTAGCTCTCGAATTCGATGCCGTTGTGCTCAGCCAGATGGATGCCCGGCTGCCCGAAGTCGAGCCGCGGCAGCAGGTAATAGTCGAGCGCGGTGCGATTGGTGCCATCCAACCTGACGGCGACCGTAATGTCCGGTGCCAGACTTGCGTCGAAGCGAACCTTCCAGCGCCGCCGCCCGTTGTCCAGCTGCTGGCAGCGGGAAAGGACCAGCGACACCGTGAACTCCCCGTTCAGGGTGAGAAGGTCCGTTGCCGGGTCGCGACGAACGGCACCTCCCAGTTCCTCAATGGAGTGCTCGGTCTGACCGATGATTTCGGGGTGTAGCCGACGCAGGTACTGATTGGCTTCCAAGTAGCGGTAGTCGCGCTCCGGGTTGAACCCGACTGCCTGGTACGCCCGGATGAGGCTCCCGAACCGATGCGCATAGGCTGCGGCGGATGGCATGCATTCGGCCTCGTTGATGATGAGGCCCGAGAGGTAGCCGTGCCGCACGTACAACTCGCGCAGCTTTGCGATCAGCTCTTCGTCGGTATACCGCTGCGCCCGCGCGCGCATGATTCCCTGCGCGGTGAAGAACAGCTCCGAAGGCACGATGCCTTCGAACGCACGATCCTTCCGTATCCACATTTCCGGCTGATTGACGACTCGAACCTTCTTGAGCTTGAAGGACTGACGGTTGTAGATGTTGTTGCCGATGTACTTCTCGTTGGTCAGCACTTCGCGCACCGTAGCCCGCGTCCATTCGCGCCCGAGATCCGTCAGGATGCGCTGCTTGTTGAGGCGCTCCGCGATGACGGACTCGGGTGCGCCCTCATCCACGAACCAGCGATAGACGCGGTTGACGGTGGCGACCTCTTCCTCCGGCCCTGGCATCAGGATGACGCGGTCGGTCTGCAGGGATTTGTGTTCGCCACGGGCGAGCTGCGCCTTCACCGCGCCCGACTGGTCGATGAGCACGCGGCGCAGGCCGTAGCCCGCGGGCCCGCCCTGACGAAAGCCCAGTTCGATCAGCCGACACTGGCCGGCGAACACCTTGGCGGAGAGCTCGCGGCTGTACTCACCGGCCATCGCACGCTTGACGCCTTTGACGATGGTGGAAACCGGTGAGCCGTCGTTCTCGAACTGCTCTGCGCAGTAGGCAACCTGGATGCCGGCTCTGCGGCAGATGTATTCGTAATAGGCGCTTTCGTCAGCGTCCTGAAACCGGCCCCAACGGCTGACATCGTAGACAAGGATGATCTCGAAGTCGGCCTGTCCGCTTTCGACAGTCCGGATCAGCTCTTGCAGGGCCTGCCGGCCGTCGATGCGCAAACCGCTCTTTCCCTGGTCAGCAAAAGTGCGGACGATCTGGATGCCGCGATGCGCTGCGTATTCCAGAATCTTGTCGCCCTGGTTCTCAGTCGAGTACTGCTGGTGCTCCGTGGACATGCGCACGTACTGGGCGGCGCGGAACACATGCGTGGCTTCGGACGGCTCGACTGTCTGCATAGACAATGAACGGTAGGGGCAGCCTGTCTGGCTGTCGATCACGTCCTCTCTTTACACGTCCATCTTGCTCAAGCACGCAGGGCAGGATGACGCGACCTCAATAGTCCATAAATCCCCGGCTTCCGGCCCGGATATAGCGGATTTTCGGATCCGGTACAGGCCCGCTGACATGGCATTCGACACGTCCATCTTTGCAGAACCTGCCTGCGGCCCCAGTCGACCATGTCTGCCACGATACTGGCGCCAGTAGCCCGGATTGCGGGCCTGCCAATCACGCTGAGCGGCGCGCTGGTTTTCCCGATAATCGGCATCGTCGCGAAGCCTGGCCTGCTGCCACTGGCGCTTGCGGGTACGTTGGCAATCGCGGCCGGAACAGAACGCCTGATGTGGAACCTGCGGACGCGGATGAAAAGACTCGCCGCAACAGGCGCAGCACTTGGCCGTCATCGATCATCTCCATGCAAACGGGCGCATGGAGACTGTGCACCTGACTACATGAGTTCAGCATTCGTATATGTGTTCACTCGGCAAGGTGAGGCACACTTCGCACTGCCGCGCTATGCTCCAACCAGTTCAGGCAGACCATCAAAAGAACAAATGAATGACTTACCAGCACAACGGTCCTGAATAATTGATCGAGCTACTGAATGGAATCTGAGTAAGAGGATCTGGTATGCCGATCTACAAGATTGACGCAGGCAAGCTGGTGGCCGTAGAGCGAACAACCTTCGCCTGGCAGGGGCTGCGCGAACGGCGCGATATGCAAACCATGCTGAAGGCCAGAATTGAAGTCCTGTGCCCAGACACACTGGTCGTTGCAGAAGAGTTCGGCGATTGGGAAGACAGCCGCCGGCGCATCGACCTGTTGGGCATCGACAAGAGCGCCAATCTGGTGGTCATTGAGCTGAAACGCACTGAGGACGGTGGCCACATGGAACTGCAGGCCATCCGGTACGCCGCGATGATCTCTACCCTCACCTTCGAAAAACTTGTCCCCATATACGCCAGATTTCTTGCCGACAACGGGATCAAGAAGGATGCAGCCGAATCCCTGCTTGAGTTCCTTGATTGGAGCGAGCCCGACGAAGAGCAGTTCGGTCAGTCCGTGAAGATTGTCCTGGCATCGGCAGAATTCTCCAGGGAACTCACCACTGCCGTCATGTGGCTTAACGAATTCGGATTGGACATCCGGTGCGTACGCATGCACCCCTACGTAGACGGCGGCCAGACCTTTCTGGATGTTCAACCGGTAATCCCGATTCCTGAGGTAGCTGACTACCAGATTCGCATCCGTGAAAAGAAGCAGAAGGAACGGGAATCTCGGGAGACTGCTCGCGACACCACCCGGTATGACGTGACAGTTGGTGGCCAGGAATTTCTGGCGCAGCCGAAACGGTGGCTCATGTTCCGGGCCATCTCCGGCGCCATCGCAAGCGGAGCGACGCCGGAGGACATCTCCAAGTTGATTATGTGGCGCGAAAGCAAGCTTTTCAAAGTCCTCAATGGTTCCCTGTCAGCCGAAGAGATCCGCTCTGCACTATCTGCCGAGGACAAGGGCGGTGTTCACCCACTGACCCGTAGATATTTCTGCGGTGACGGCGAGATCTTTCAATCTGGTGGCAAGACTTACGTCCTCAGCAACCAATGGGGAAACAGGACGCTGGAAGCAGTGGCCCTGCTGCAGGCCAATTACCCGATGGCTGGCATACAAATTCAGTCATCCGGTGACACTGGCTCCTGAGAAAATCGCGAATGACGAACCACCATTTATTTGGAACAACTTTGGTGGACAAATTTGGGACAGTTGGAACCAACTTCAGCGTGATCGAACGGGAATCACTGGGACACTAACCGCTTGATTCCACGATAATTCACGCGTAACGTATTGATCGGAATCCATCTTTTTCGGCTCTCCGAAGGCAGGGGTCACTGGTTCGAATCCAGTCGGGCGCGCCATCTACTGGGTCTCGGAGACGGACTTTGCCCGCGGCACGGTGCACGTCAGCACCCAGTCGGAAGTCGCTCCGCACCGGGTTGTCAGAAACACTCGAACAGGTTGCCCATCCAGCGTGGGCGGGTCCATCTTCCTCCCCGCGGCGAAGTACCTGACCAGCTGGTCAACCCTCTGGTTTCCCGACGAGTTGATCACCGAGACATACGACACCTTGCCATCGGCTTCCACGACGTAACCCAGCGTTGTCACTGTCTCACGCAGGTTGCGACGCAGGTCGTCATCGATCTGGAACATCCTGCGGGAGGTCGATTGCATGCCGTAGAGCATCAAGCGATCCCTGAGACTCTTGTCTTCGCCGTCGACCAGGTTGCCGTCGCTCAGCCTGCAGAGCCGCAGGTACAGATTGTCGCGCTCCAGCAGCTTTTGAGTCGGCAGGGGGCTGGTTTCAACCAGCGTGGACAACTCGCATTGCGCCGCAAGCGCTGGCTCGCATATCGCCAGGAGAAGTGCGGCCGTGATGGTCGTTCTAGTCATCCCATGAGCGAGTCCGTGATTTCTCACCGGCTCGGTGATGGGGATCTGCCGGAAATGGGGATCTTCACGCTCATGTGGGTTCCCGACTCCGAGCCGCGAATCGTCAGGCTGCCGCCGATCACGGCGAGACGCTCTCCGAGACCGAACAACCCCAGCGCACCATTTTTCGACAGGGCCGGTTCGCTGATGCCCACGCCGTCATCAACGACCGTCATCTGCACCCACTGCGAATCTGACTCGAGCGAGATGGCAACGGTTGTCGCATTGGCGTGGAGCGCCACGTTTGTCAGCGCCTCTTCCGCGGCGCGATACAACATCCACCGGCCTTCTTCGTCCAGATCGGGTATGGCGCCCGCCACCGACATCCGGATGATCAACGGGGAATTCTCTGCGAAATTGCGGATGCAGCTCTGAATCGCGTCCGCCGCGTTCAGATGCTTCAGTGCCGTCGGTCGCAGCTCATTCGCGTACTGACGCGTACGTTCCAGGCACTTGTCCAGGGCCGCGCCGAGGTCGGCACAAGCCTCGGTCACGCCCGCCCGGCCCTTTGCATGGGCCTTGAGGCTCTCCAGTCCCAGCTTGATGGCGAACAGATCCTGCGCCAGGCCCTCATGCAGCTCCAGGGACAGTGAACGACGCTCCTCCTCACGGACCGCGTCCATGCGGATGGCGAGCTCCCGGCCGCGGTTCGCGGCATTGGAAAGCTCGGTGGTATCCATTGCAAGCGCGGTGAATCCCGACACCTTGCCGTTGATGACAGTGGGTATGAAGTACACCTGGGCGTAGGAAACCGAGCCATCGGGCCTGACTTCGGAATAGCCCTTCATGCAAGTCTCGCCGGCCAGCGCTGCCCTGATGTGGGCAAGGTCGGCCTGATAGCGTTCGAGACCGATGGCCCGATCCATCGGCATGCCCGGCAACTGTTCGGCGGGAATACCCACGCGCGCGGCGAAGTCGGCGTTGGCGAATCGGCAGACGGGTTGGGTGTCCCATGAACTGATACCGACCGGCACCGCATCGATGATGCCTCGCAGATCCGATCGGGCGGCGCGCAATTCCTCGGACATTCGACGTTCCGCAGTGACATCGAAGAACGTCGCCAGCACTGCGATGGTTTCGGATCCCCCCAGGACGGGCTGCGTGTTGATGCGGATCCATCGCAAGCCCGGGCCGCGGTCATGCACACCCATCAGTGCCCCGGTGATCGGTCGACCGGTTCGCAGGGTCTGCATCGCCGGATGTTCTTCCCCGGGGAAAGGCGACCCAT
>Ga0075163_10011578_pt1 | contig 11495 bp, 5 predicted proteins | sample JI1023141ADNA_FD_71478 | JGI IMG/M metagenome (GOLD analysis project Ga0075163, IMG submission 71478) | Wastewater effluent complex algal communities from Wisconsin, to seasonally profile nutrient transformation and Carbon sequestration -... | ecosystem: Engineered > WWTP > Effluent > Algae... | reverse complement strand
CCGAGCACGCCGAGCTGCTCGCGGTGCTGCATGACGACCTGCACGCCGCTGGCGCAGCCGCGGTAGCGGGCCTGGATCTCCTCGAGCGACTGCACGCGCGAGCGGACTTTTTGTAATTCGGCGCGGGTGACGTCGAGGGCCTGGTCGGCGGCGCGGACGCGCTGGCGCAGCTCCTGCTTCTCGCGGTCGAGCAGGATGCGGCGCTCGCTGAGCTCGCCGACGCGCTCGGCCGCGAGGTCGCGGGCCTGGACGGCGACCTCGAGGTCCTGCTGGTCGCGCTCGAGCTGGATGGTCAGCAGCTCGGCCTCGCCGCCCATGCTGGCGACGCGCTGCTCGAGCTCGGCGAGGCCCTCGGCGCGGGCGCCGAGCTGGCCGGCGAGGCTGGCCTCGCGGGACTGCAGGCGGGCGAGCTCCTGGCGCATGCGGTCGTGGCCGTGGGCCTCCGCGCGCTGCTTGGCGACCAATTCCTCGTGGGTGTAGCTGAGGTTGGCGACGGCCTCGGCCTGGCCCTGGTCGCCGCCGGCGAGCACGGCCTCGTGCTGGGCGGTGACCTCGGCGAGCTCCTGCTCGAGCGCGGCGAGGCTGCGGGCCAGGACCTCGGACTCGGCGTGGGCGGCGGTGACGGACTGGCGCAGCGACTCCTGCTCGCGGCGGCGGTACTGGTCCTCGGTCTCGCCGAGGCGGATGCGGTTCTCGAGGTCGAAGACCCGCTGCTGGGCGCTGGACAGCTTCTGTTCGGCCTCGGCGGTGGTCAGGCGGGCGGCCTCGCCGCGGGTCTCGTGGCTGGCGAGGGCGTTGCGCAGCGCCTGGAACTGGTCCTGGAGGTCGGCGCGGCGGGCCTCGAGCACGCGGGCGGTCATCTCGAGCTCGAGCGAGCGGTGGCTGGCCATCCACAGGTCGAGGTCGCGGAGCTCGCCGCGGTACCGCTTGTAGCGCTCGGCCTTCTGGGCCTGGCGGCGGAGGTTGCCGAGGCGGCCCTCGAGCTCGCCGAGCACGTCGCGGATGCGCAGCAGGTTCTGCTGGGTCTGCTCGATCTTCTTCTCGGCGGCCTGCTTCTGGGCCTTGAAGCGGGTGATGCCGGCGGCCTCGTCGAGGATGTAGCGGCGGTCCTCGGGCTTGCTGCTGACGATCCGGCCGACCTGGCCCTGCTCGATGATCGAGTAGCCGCGGGTGCCGGCGCCGGTGCCGGTCATCAGCTCCTGCACGTCGCGCAGGCGGCAGGCGGTCTTGTTCAGCAGGTACTCGCTGGTGCCGTCGCGGAGCAGGCGGCGGGTCACGGCGATCTCGGCGTAATTGAGGTAGGCGAGCGGGACGTCGCCGCCGGTCTCGAAGGTGAGGGTGACCTCGGCGGCGCTGCCGGGGCCGCGGGTGCTGCAGCCGGCGAAGATCACGTCGGCCATGCCGGTGCCGCGCAGGTGCTTGGCGCGCTGCTCGCCGAGGCACCAGCGCATGGCGTCGACGATGTTGGACTTGCCGCAGCCGTTGGGGCCGATGATGGAGGTGACGTGGTCGTCGACGTGCACGACCTCGCGGTCGGCGAACGACTTGAAGCCGCTGATCTCGATCTTCTTGATGCGCATCGCGTGGCCGGGCTTGATGTCGCCCGGCCCTCGATAGCACCCCGCAGGCCGCGAGGAAACGCCAATTCGCGGCCGTCGGGGCGGGATCCGGGGCGGCGGAGGCGATCCGCAGGCGATCCGCGAGATCTCCCGCGGGCGTCCCGCCTGTGCTACCTCAAGGCCCACCGTATGTCGCTCGAACTGATCGTGATGCTGTCCTGCCTCGGCGGGATCTTGCTGGTGGCCGCGGTGATCTACGCGGTCCGCTCGCGCCGCGCGCTGCCGCCGGGGCCGCAGCCGAAGGAGCTCGAGGCGGGATCCGACGCGCTGCCGATCCCGGAGCGCAGCCCCCAGCGCGACGCGCCGCGGGCCGGCGAGCGGGTCGTGAAGGAGGCGCCGGCCGAGGGCGCCGCGCTGCCGCTGCCGTACGACAAGCCGAAGGCCGAGCCGGCCCCGCTGACCCCCGAGGAGGCGGCCAAGCGGGCCGAGCTGAAGCGCTACGAGCAGGGCCTGGCGCGCACGCGCGGCGGGTTCGTGGCCAAGCTGGCCCAGCTGTTCCTCGGCAAGCCGCGGGTCAGCAGCCAGCTGAAGGATGACATCGAGCAGGTCCTGTTCACCGCGGACATCGGGACGAAGACGACGCACAAGCTGCAGGAGCAGGTCGTCGCGCTGCTGGACCGCGAGCAGGTGGCCGACGCGGCGCAGGTGTGGGGGGTGATCCGCCGGGAGGCGCGGGCGATCCTCGACAAGCCGGCGCCGCCGCTGAACTTCAACCCGGCGCTCAAGCCGTACGTGCTGCTGATGATCGGGGTCAACGGGGTCGGCAAGACGACGACCCTGGGCAAGCTGGCGGCCGCGCACCAGACCGCGGGGCGCAAGGTGCTGCTGGTCGCGGGCGACACGTTCCGCGCCGCGGCGGGTGAGCAGCTCGAAATCTGGGCCCGGCGGGTCGGCTGCGCGATCCACCAGGGCGCCGACAAGGCGGATCCGTCGGCGGTGATCTTCGAGGGCATCCTCCGCGGGCACCGCGAGGGCTTCGACGTGGTCCTGTGCGACACGGCCGGGCGCCTGCACACCAAAAAAGAGCTGATGGACGAACTGCAGAAGATCCGCCGGGCGTGCGCCAAGGCGCTGGCCAAGGCCCACGGCAAGACCGAGGCGGAGATCAAGGGGCCGCACGACACCTTCCTCGTGCTCGACGCGACGATCGGCCAGAACGCGGTGATGCAGGCCCAGCTGTTCAAGGAGACGATGGAGTTCACCGGGCTGGTGCTGACGAAGCTCGACGGCACGGCCAAGGGCGGGGTCGTGCTCGGCATCGTCGACGAGCTCGGGGTGCCGGTCCGCTACGCCGGGATCGGCGAGGCGATCGACGACCTGCGGGTGTTCGACGCCGACGCGTTCTGCGACGCGCTGTTCGGCGGCGAGGGGTGAGCCTGTCCGATCGGACAGGATCTGCGGACGACCGCAGAACGGCCACGCGTGGGCCCGCAGACCATTTTTCGGCCGCGAGCCGTGTTTGCAGGCGAGCGGCGGCGGGGCGATCCTGCGAGGAATCCCCTGTGAATCGCCGTTCCGGGGCCTTCATGCCGCACCTCGCACGATCGAGGGTCGCGGCGACGCGGGGAGATCGGCCGACGCCTTCCGAAGAGTTCTCGGCGGAGCGCGACACCTCGTGGACTGCCACTACGCACCATGCACGGGCGCGTCGGTCGTGGTTTCTGGGCCGTGGATCCGCGGCCCTACGCGTGCTTTTGCTCCACCGTTAAGTTCGTGCCGGGCTTCGCTTGTCCTGTTGTTACCTAGTGGTTCGCTGTGATACCGTCCGACACCCCTACAAGCTTACGCGCTCCGACTGTGCTCGGAGCCACCACGGCTCTCCCTCCCCCAGATACTCCAGTGCCCGTCGACCTTGAGGTGAGCATGCGACGTTTCTTGACCGGCTCGGCTGCGCTTCTTCTGTCAGCCTGGGCAATTCCTGCTCCAGTCCACGCCGCCCCGGCGCCCGCGGCGCCCGCCAAATCAGCACCCGCTGGCGAGGACGAAGACATCGTCCTCGATGAAGCGGAGGGTGATGCGAAACCTGCAGACACCAAGCCCGCGGAGGGCGGGGATGCCAAGCCAGCGGACGCTGGTGGCTCGCCCGACCTCTTCGGCGAAGACAAACCCAAGACTGGCGGTGGAGCCCCGAGCGGCGAAGCCGGCAAGGTCAGCAAGGACTCGGAGAACCAGCAGCTGAAGGCGGACAAGGCCTTCATCTCGGTGGTGCAGCGCCAGCGCTTCCTGAAGAAGAAGCGCTTCGAGCTGCAGCCGCAGGCTGGCATCACCGTGAACGACCCGTTCGTGCGCCACTACGTGGTCGGTGCGGAGCTCAACTACTGGCTGACGAACCGCATGGCGGTCGGCATCTCGGGCGCTGGGTTCATCGGCAACAAGACGACGCGGTACACCAACATTCGCTTCCAGGAGGCGGTGCTGCTGACGGCGAACAAGGTGTTGTTCCACGCCGGCGTCAACTTCCTCTACAACCCGTTCTACGGGAAGATCTCGGTGTTCAACCGGGCTCTGTTGCACTGGGAGTCGTACGTGCAGGTCGGTGGCGGTGTGATCATGACGCGGGTGATCCCGCGGTACGAGTCGATCCACGAGCCGTTCAACAACGTGACCGGGCAAGGCAACTTCGCCCTCGGGGCCCGCTTCTACGGTCCGAAGACCGACTGGGTGTCGGTCAACTTCGGCGTGCGGACGTTCATCTACCAGGACAAGCTCGAGCCCGTCGAACGCGGCCCTGGCCCGACCCAGCGCCCCGAGTTCGACTCCGCAGACGCGGCCAAGGACAACGCCGTCAAGAAGGTCGCGTTCAACGTCGTGTTCTTCCTCGGGGTGAGCTTCTACTTCCCCACCTCCTTCCAGTACACCACCCGCCGGTAGAGCCCTCGACATGCACTCGATTCGAACGCTCACGATCTTGGCGGCTTCCCTCGCCGCAGTCATCACGCTACTTCCGGACACCGCGCAGGCGAAGCGCAAGAGCCCGCTCGAGGGCAAGCCGGTGGTGGTCCGCAAGCTCGAGCTCCGCAAGCTCCGCGTCGGCATCACGCCGTTCGTCGGGATGAGCCTGTCGCAGCCGTTTGTCCACAAGGGCTACGTCGGCGGCAAGCTGCACTTCGACTTCACGGACTGGATCGGCATCCGGGGCATGTTCGCGTACGGCGTGCTGAACTTCGACGCCAAGCTGCTCAAGGGCCTCGGCACGCCGGACAGCGCCGGCAGCCTGCCGACCGGCATCCCGGCCAACACCCCCGAGAACGGCCTGCCGGTGCCGGTGCGCGGTGACACGGACTTCAACAACCCGGCGCCGCTGGCCCACGACTTTCACGCGGGCCTCACGCGCAACAGCTTCCTCAGCTCGGTCGACGTGGTGTTCACGCCGTTCTCGGGCAAGCTGGGTCTGTTCTCCGGCATCTTCACCGAGTACGACCTCTACCTGTTCGGCGGCCTCGGCCTCGCCGGGTTCCAGCGCCACTACCCGAAGGTGCAGAGCACGGTCGACGGCCTCGGCGCCAACGGCATGGCGCTCAACACGGCGAACCCGGGCGCGCCCGAGTACTGCCGTCCCGGCGGCGACGCGACGGCCGACGTGAACCGCGAGTGCTTCCTGCACCCCGTCAAGCCGGACACCGGCGTGAAGGTCGGCGCGAGCTTCGGCGGCGGCTTCCACGTGTTCCTCGCCGACTGGGCCGCGGTCAACCTCGACGTGCAGGACATCCTGGTCCGCAACAACCCGTCGGGCCTCAACGCGACGACCACGGACGTGCCGCCGGTGGTCGACAAGAAGGACAAGAACTGGAACCACAACGTGATGCTGACCCTCGGCGTCACGTTCTACTTCCCGCCGAAGGCCAAGCGCTCCGTGCTCAAGCCGGCCGAGCGCAAGAAGTAGACCTGTCCGTGAGGACAGCCGAGCAGGAGCGCCGCCCCGACGGGCGGCGTTTCGCGTTTAAGCGGTCATCCGAGCGCGTCCAGGAGCGTGTCGGCGCGCGCGAGCCAGGCGGCGGCGACCTGCGGGCCCTCGACCTGCTCGATGGCCGCGTGGATCTTGCCGGCGGCGGTCCGCAGGTTCCACCCGAAGTCCTTGGCGTGGCGCAGGAAGTCGAGCCAGTCGACGAGCCAGCGGCGGTCGTGCAGCAGCTCGAGCAGGACGTCGAGGCCCACGCCCTCGCTGTTGACCACCGAGAACAGGCCCGCGACCACGGGCCGTCCGTCGGTGGAGGTCCCGGAGCGGCGGATGTGGCGGAAGTTGGCGTCGCGGTACATGGCGGTCCGCGAGTCTAGCCGATGGTCGCGGGCGACGGCGCCCGGTCACTGGCAGCCGCTGAAGAACTGCTCGGTGAGGATCGACTGGTCGTCCGCGTCGATCATCGCGTAGAAGAACGAGCTGACGCTCTGCGAGCCGAACTTGCCGGGGACCTCGGTCCACACCTCGATGCAGTTGTCGGTGAGGTCGAGCTGGACCTTGCCCTCGAAGTAGAAGCTCCCGTCGTCCCTGGCGAAGGTGATGTAGCCGGCTGGATCGTCGCTGTCGGAGTAGACGAACAGGATCACGCGGGTGTCGGGGTCGAGGGTGGACATGTCGACGTCGCCCTCGACGTCGACCGTCTGTTTGGGCGCCGACGTCAGGCTCGGCGGCGGGACCGGGACCGAGATGCCGCGACGATCGATCTGCGGGCCCTGGTCGAAGCCGACGGTCGGGTGATCCGAGCAGGCTGTCCCAAGGGCCAGGACGAGGAGGGCGGTCAGGGTGAGGCGGGCCATGGGGACTCCGGTACGCGTCGCGGGTGGCGGCGATCTTCAGGAAGCAAGAAATGGACCCGGGAATTGTCGTGTCGGTGGGTGGGGCAGGACGGAGCGGGAGGCAACGAGGGTGGCATCGACGGCGACAATTGCCAACCAGGTTGTCTATTCGTCGTCCGGTTCCGCGCCCTCGGCCTGGCGCCGGAGCTTCTTCTGCAGGCCGAAGCGCGACAGGCCCAGGAGGGCCGCAGCCCGGGTTTGGTTGCCCTGGGCCAGCGTCATGGCGCGGTCGATGAGCTCGCGTTCGAGGTGGTCGAGGCGGGGACGCAGGCGCAGGTCGTCGGGGTCGGACGCGCCGGACGCGGGCGACGCGGTGATCGCGGGCGAGAGGTCGGCCAGCTCGACGCGGGTCTCGACGAGCGCGACCCACCGCTGGACCTCGTTCTCGAGCTCGCGGATGTTGCCGGGCCAGGCGTAGCGGGCGAGCTGTCGCATCGCCGCGGCGGTGACGGTGAGGCGACGCTGGCGGTCGTGGCGGACCAGGAAGTGCTCGACGAGCGAGGCGAGGTCGTCGGGGCGCGAGCGCAGCGGCGGGAGCTCGAGCTTGACGACGCGGATGCGGTAGAGGAGGTCCTTGCGGAACTGGTTGGCGGCGACCATCGCGTCGAGGTCGCGGTTGCTGGCGGCGATGACCCGCACGTCGATCTTGCGCACGCCGGTGTCGCCGACGCGGCGGACCTCGCCCTCTTGCAGCACGCGCAGCAGCTTGGTCTGCATGCCGGGGCTCATCTCGCCGATCTCGTCGAGGAACAGGGTGCCGCCGTCGGCGGCCTCGAACAGGCCCGGGGTGGCCCGGTGCGCCCCGGTGAACGCGCCCTTGGCGTGGCCGAACAGCACGCTCTCCAGCAGGGCCTCGGGGATGGCGCCGCAGTTCTCGGCGACGAACGTCTTCTTGCTGCGCGGGCCGCCGTCGTGGATCGCGCGCGCGACCAGCTCCTTGCCGGTGCCGCTCTCGCCGTAGATGACGACCGGGACGTCGCTGTCGGCGAGGCGGTCGATCAGGCGGAACACGGCCTGCATCGCCGGGGTCGCGCCGACGATGCCGCGGTGGATCTTTCGATCGGGGCGGGTGGCCTCGCGCAGGCCGCGGACCTCGAGCTCGCGCTCCTCGAGCAGGCGGGTCAGCTCGCGGCCCTGGGCGGCCAGCGCGTCGGCCTGGGCGCGCTGCTCGGCGAGCGTGCGCACGTGGGCGATCGCCAGAGCGGCGAGCTCGGCGAACTCCTCGACCAGCACGAGGTCGGCCTCGCCCCACGCGCCGCGGCGCAGGCGGTGGTCGACGTAGACGGCGCCGATCGCCTCGCCGCGGTGGAGCAGCGGGACGGCGAGCACGGAGCGGAGGTTCAAGTGGCTGATCGACCTCGCGCCGTCGAAGCGGTCGTCGGCGACGGCGTCGACGCTGAGCACCGGGGCGCCCATCTCGAGCACGCGGGCGATGATCGACCGCGAGAACGCGACGCCGGCGGTGCCCGCGAGCTCGCGCGAGACCTCGAGCGGCTGGCCGCCGGCGGTCATGACGACGACGCCGCGCTCGGCGTCGGTCAGGTCCATCACCGCATCGACGACCTGGGCGAGCAGGCGGCGCAGGTCGTCCTCGCGGGCCAGGCGACGGTACACGCGGAGCAGCCGGCCGTGGTGCGGGGGCTCGCGGGTCGGCGGGCGGGGGGTCGTTTCGGCTGGCGTTTCGGACATGTCCGGGAGGACATCCGAGAGGGGATCGAGGGCTGGGTCGGTCATCGGGGCGTCCTCGGGGGTGGGGCGCGGGGCGGGGCGGCGGGCCTCGCCGGACTCGGCGAGCAGGGCGGTGCGCACGGCGGCGCGCTCGAGCGGCGGGACGCGGGCCATCAGGGTGGTCCACACCGCGTGCATGCGGCGCTGCACGGCGGCGCGGCGCGGGTCGGCGGGGTCGAGCACGGCGGCGAGGACCTGGTCGTAGCGCCAGGCGAGCTCGAGGCGGCCCTGGGCGGCGAGGTCCTGCGGGCGGGGCAGGCGGGTCAGCTCGGCGGCGGCGGCGAGGCGCGACTCGCGACCGCCGGTCGCGGCGGCGAGGGCGAGGGCCTCGAGGGCGAGGCCGACCTGGAGGTCGTCGTCGTGCACGCCGACGGCGACGGCCCGCGCGGCGGCGAGGTGGCGGGCGGCGAGGTCGGTGCGGCCGCCGCGGCGGGTCAAGGAGCTGGCGCGCAGGCCGGCGTCGGCGGCCTCGCGGGCGGCCCCGGCGTCGGCGAGCAGGGCCGCGGCGGAGGCGAACGCGGCGGCGGCGTCGACTCGCTCACCGCGCAGCTGGGCGGCGAACGCGAGCTCGGCCTCGACGCGGCGGCAGCGGGCGTGCGCGAGGGGCCCACCGGCGCCGCCGGCGAGCAGGCGGCGCAGCAGCGCGGCGAGCCGCCCGGCCTCGGCGAACGAGCCGGTGCGGACGAGCAGCTGCATGAGGTTGACGGCCAGCTCGGGCAGCGCCTGGACGCGGCCGAGCGCGAGGTAGCCGCGCAGCGCGGCCCGCCCGTGCACGAGGCCGCGCTCGACGTCGCCGCCGACGATCGCCAGGGCCGCGAGGTTGGCGGCCAGCAGCGTGCGGCCGATCGCCTCGCCCGCGGCGGCGAAGTGCGCGGCGGCCAGCTCGTACCAGCCGACCGCGGCGTCGACCCGGCCGCGCAGGTGATCGAGGTAGCCGCGCAGCTGGTCGACGCGCGCGCGCAGGCCGGGGTGATCGTCGTCCAGCTCGGCGCCCGCGCGGGCCAGCCAGCGTTCGGCGCGGACCTCGTCGCCGCTGCTCATCGCGGCCAGCGCGGCCCACAGGAGCGCCTCGGCGCGGCCGGGGCCGGGGGGCAGGGGCGGGGCTGGCTGTTCGGACAGGTGGGCTGGCTGTTCGGACAGGTCAGGATTCTGTGGTGAAGGTGGTTGTTCGGGCGCGTCGGGGTCGAAGCGGGCGCGGGCCTCGGCGAGGGCCTCGGCGGCGCGGCCGAGGTCGGTCAGGGCGCGCCAGCGCAGGCCGAGGGCGCTGCCGCGGAGCGTGGGCGCGGCGGATGTGTCGACGAGCAGGGGCGCGAGGCGGACGATCGCGGCGGCGGCGCGTCCGGTCTGCTCGAGCGCCCGCGCGGCGACCAGCTCGCCCGCGCCGCTCGCGGGTCCGGCGTCGGCGAGCGCGAGCGCCTGGCCGGCCTGGCCGGCCCGCAGCAGGGCGGCGGCGACGCGGGCGCGGGCGGCGGGGCCCAGGCGTCCGGGCTCGGCGAGCAGCCAGGCGACCAGCGCGGGCAGGGACGGGTCGCGCTCCCAGCCGGGCGGGGAGTTCGTCAGCCACCGCTCGATCGCCGGGACGCGCTCGGCGTCGACGGCGAGCGCGAGCGGCACGGCTGTCTCGGAGGACAGGTCGTCGAGGTGCGCGCGGGCCAGCCCGCCGACGGCCGGGCCGAGCACGCGCCGCGCCGCGGCGACCGCCCACGCGAGCGGATGGCCGTCGCTGGCGAACAGGTGGGCGGCGTCGGCGGAGATGGGCCGCGGCGCGTCCGACCAGGTCGCGGCGAGCACCAGGCTGGCCTGGCCGGGGGTGAGCTCGCCGTGGACCGAGCTCGCGGCGGCGGCGACGGCGTCGGGGTCGGGTCGCGCGAGGCCGACGCGGGCGCACGCGGCGATCGCCCGGACCGTCGCGCCGGGCCATCCACCGGTGGCCGCGAGCAGGGCGGCGACCCACGCGGCGCGCTCGTCGGCCGGGTCGAGCACCCCGGCGAGCAGGGCCTCGAGCGTGGGCGGGTCCCACGGGCGCACGCGCACGACCTGGATCGCGTCCTCGCCGTCGGCGCGGGCGAGGGCCGCGGCGAGCGCGTCGTCGACGGGGAGGATCAGCGTGGCGCTGGCCATCGCCGCGGCGGCGACGAGCACGGCGGCGCGACGAGCGGCACGGTCATCCCCCTGGCCCTCGGCGAGCTCGCCGGGCCACGGCGGCGGGTCGGGCAGGCCGAGCACGGTCGGCGACGGCGGCGTGGCGGCGATCCACGCGGCGAGCCAGGTCGCGTGCTCGTCGCCGAGGGCCGAGCCGACGCGGTCCGCGGCGCACACGCGGGCGATCGGGCCGTCCTGGCGGGCCTGCAGGCTGTGGATCAGCTCCTCGACCACGCGCCCGCGTCCGGCGCCCGCGGGGCCGGCGACGGCGATCAGGCGGGGGCGCATCTCGCCGGCCAGAGCGGACGCCACGTCGTCGAGCGCGCCGCCGCGGTACGGCCAGCGCGCGGGCAGCCACCAGGTCGGCGCCAGCTCGTCGGCGAGGGCCGTCGACGCGCCGCCGAGCGGGCTGTCCGAAGGGACAGGTTGCATCGCGGAGACCGGAGACGGGCTGTCTCGGGGGACAGGTCGACTCGCCGGGGATGCGCCGTCGGGCGGGCTGTCCTGGGGGACAGGTCGGGACGTGGGGCGAGATGCGGATCGGCTGGCTCCTGGGTCAGGTGCGTCGGGGCTGTCCTGGGGGACAGGTGCGACCTGCTGGTCGGCGCCGAGGCGGCGGAGGTGGTTCGGCAGCGGGCGGAGGTCGGCGAGGCGGGCGCGGACGTCGGGGTTGAGGAGGTGGACCAGCAGCGCGGCGAGGCCGGCGGGCACGGTCACGCGGGCGGCCTGGGCGAGCGCGGCGATGCGTTCGCTGGCCGCGACGGCGCCGCGGCGCTGGGCCTCGATCACGGCGCCCGGCTCGCGCCACGGCGGCGCGCCGAACAGCCGCAGGCACAGCAGGGAGCCGAGGGCGAACACGTCCGCGCCCGGGCCGCCGCCGCCGGCCAGGACCTCGGGCGCGAGGAACCCGGGGGTGCCGCAGCCGAGGCAGCCGATCTGCCCGAAGTCGGTGAGGAACAGCCCGCCCGCGGGGGTCACGAGCACGTTGCCGGGGCTGACGTCGCCGTGGTGGGTGCCGGCCTCGTGGATCGCCTGGAGCGCGTGGGCCACCGCGGCGGCCTCGGCGAGGGCGCGGGCGACGGGGACGGGGCCGGGCGCGAGCGGCTGGCCGTCGACGTACCCGGTCACCAGCCACAGGTCGCCGGCGGTGTCGGTCAGCAGCTCGTGGACGACCGGGAGGTGCGGCGAGCTGACCCGGCGCAGCAGGCGAAA
>Ga0075163_10011576_pt1 | contig 11496 bp, 15 predicted proteins | sample JI1023141ADNA_FD_71478 | JGI IMG/M metagenome (GOLD analysis project Ga0075163, IMG submission 71478) | Wastewater effluent complex algal communities from Wisconsin, to seasonally profile nutrient transformation and Carbon sequestration -... | ecosystem: Engineered > WWTP > Effluent > Algae... | reverse complement strand
CAAAGACCCTTGAGGAGGGGGTGTTCGTTTGGCTACGGACTGGCTGGCCTGTATTGGGCTTTCTCTTCTTTGAACGCCCAGGCTGCATCGAAGAGATCGGCCATGTCCGTTAGCGACAAGGTGCGGGCGATGATGGCGTGATCGTCGTAGCCGTGGTAATCGAAACCTTCACCGAGAAGCGCCATGTACTCGCTTCGCTTCGCCGCTTTCGAGATCAGAAAATCAACCTGGCGTTGTGTCGCGCACACCTTGATGTGATCTGGGGTGATTTCGATCATCGATTTTTGATTCATTTTCTATCTCTTAGATTAGATCAAGCCGAGATGGTTTTCATTTGTGAGAAGAAGTCCTCACATTTTTCAATGCTCCAACCGAGATAACGATCCCTGCAATCCATGGAGAGATAGCGGCAGTGCGTGTCCAGGCTGTCGTGATAGAAATTTACTGCATCAATGAAATCCCAGAACGTACCGTTGCGAAGCACTTCGCACAAATCGACGGCTTTGTTTCGGAAAAAGTTGATCGAATCGAAGTTGCCTTCGGTCATCTCGGTAATGGACTCCATCAAGCCCGGAATCTTTGCGAATTCCGTAGATTGAATGATGTTTTGCACGACCCCAGCTACCTTCGCGATGAGATCGCGGACGTTCTTGATCCGATCTTCATTGTCTTTGGCGAAGATGTTGGCTTGGTGTTGAAGTTGAGTCGGGGTCATGGCTTCGTCTTGGCTGAATGAATCGATGTATCTATTATTCCAGAAAAGAAGCTTTATCAAAGCGTTTGTTGCATTGATTGATTCGAGGGATTTAAATTAGAAATTGTTTCGATTTCGCGCTTCGAATATCAGAAGCGATGGAATCGAAATTCCGCGATGTATTATCGATTGATCGGAGTAATGCCGATCAGAGATCGGAGCGAGGTTCCCATAGGTCATTACTCACCACACCAATTGGGCTGCAAGATACCGGGGCAGGGCAGAGCGTCCCGAGTTAAAGTCGCTTCTCGATTTTGTCTGTTTCTGAAACGGATTTCGTAGAATTCAGAATCGAGCACATGTCGTAATCGATCTTATTCTATCGATCAAGATGACCTAATTCGCGGTCACTTGAACGTCTTAGATGATGCTCCAGTGACCGCGCTAGGCGACGTCACGCAAGGGGAGGTAGGCCGAATCGTTTTCGAAAATCAGATACGTCTCCCTTGCTGACCCTCGCCAGAAGCTCTTCGATACTCGCCATCATTTTTGGAACACTCTCGGTGGAGATTCCTCCTGCTCCTGGTTCGAGATCCTGTCCAGATTCGTTGATTCGGACAGTCCAGTGCAGAATGGGAGTTGTTCGCCGAATTGCAGAAAACTCAATCTCACCGATACTGAAAACCTTGTTGGTACTCATGCTTGAATAGGTCCAAGGCCACCGATGGTACTGCTGAGAATAATCTCACCTCGATCATTGAGCGCGGTGATCGCCGCGCCCATCACAAAGTCGCCTTCGTAGTTGGCGCTCATCATCGCCAGATAGTCCGAGAAAGCCTTCTCGGGGTCATCGAGACCCCGGTAGCTCGGGAGCCGCTCCTTGCGGAAATTAAGGCCAGACAGATTGTTGAATATCAGTTCAATCGTGCCTGAATCCCCCGAGTGAAAAATCACTTGGCCATTGAGGGTCAGAACCGAAGTGAATTCCGACCCCTCCAGCGTTGGTGCTGCCATGATCTATCCTTTCCCTTAGATGATTGCAGACATGTAGTCGGCGGCATCGAATCCGCATTCACCAGCGAGATTGACATGCAGGTTCAGGCCCATCGCAGCAGAAGCATAGGACGCATTGCCCTGCTCAATATCGATCAACGCGTCATCAAGGGCGGACTCTGCCTGTTCCTGATCGTAGCCATTCGCAAGCATGACAGCCTGCGTCAGTGCTTTGTACTCAGGCCTGTTTTCAACAATCGTAGCCATGTATTCAACTTCCGGTACGTTAATTCTGTTCATATGAAGCAATCTTGAAACACATCCTCAGAAAGGCCGTGTGTTACAAGATTGATTCCCCTAGCGACATCCGCCCACCTGATAATCCGGATACCCGTTTTTTATCGGATGAAGTTGTAGATAGGCCAGTCATGCTTGCAGGCCAGCTTTGAAGCAGCCTCTTCAGCCTGATCAACGCTTCCAAAAGTTCCGACTCGGACAATGCCACCCTCCGTCATGTGAAGGTAAAGACCGACGAAGGTCTGATCGAACCCGTCGAAGAACTGTAAGCGTCCTCTCCACGCCGTCTTGAGCGAATCCGTTTGAGCGGCGAAGGTGTCCACCATTTTTGAGGGTGGACACCATGGAGATTGAGAAGGGGACGGGTCGTGCTCGGCGGGGTACGTATGTTCGGCGTACGCCAGAGCTCAAGCAGGCGATTGTGGCCGCTTGTTTGGAGCCAGGCGCATCGGTAGCGGGCGTCGCACTGACCCACGGGGTCAATGCCAATCTGGTGCGCAAGTGGATTGCCAAATCGCAGGCGGTGGACAAACCCCGTACAGACACGAGTTGGTTGTCGGTGCTGCCGGAGGCCACGTCGATGCCGGCCAGGGAATCGACGCCGCTCGGGGAGATCGAGATCGAGCTTCCCCGGGCGCGCATCCAGGTGCGCGGGGCGGTGGATCTCGCGGTGCTCGAACGGGTGCTGGCGAGCCTGGCCCGATGATCCGTCCCGGCCCCGGTACCCGTATTTGGCTGGCCTGTGGCTTTACCGATATGCGTCGCGGTTTCGACGGCCTGGCGGCGCAAGTGCAGGGCCAGCTCGAGCAGGATCCTTTCTCCGGGCAGCTGTTCATCTTCCGGGGGCGCAAGGGCGATCGGGTCAAGCTGCTGTGGTGGGACGGCGACGGCCTGTGCCTGCTCGCCAAGCGCCTGGAGAACGGCCGCTTCGTCTGGCCCCAGGCGAGCGACGGCGTAGTGGCCCTCACTGCCGCCCAGTTGTCGATGCTGCTCGAAGGCATCGACTGGCGGCGCCCCCTGCGCACCGGGCAGCCGCAGACGGCGATATAGCCCTGCGAGGGGGGGCTGTTCACCGGCCAGGGCATCGCGTAGACTCCTGTCATGCCTGCTCCCGCCGCCTCTTCGCCTGCCGCCCCCTCGGACGAGGTGGCCGCCCTGCGCCACCAGGTGAGCGAACTGGCCGCCGAAGTGGAGCACCTCAAACTGCTGGTGGCCAAGTACCGCCACCTGCATTTCGGGCGTCGTGCCGAACCCTGGCCTGCCGAAGGGCAGCTCGATCTGCCGCTGTGCCTGCAGCCGCAGCCTCTGCCGCCGAAGGCTCCCGCACCCGACTCATCCCCTTGCCCGGCGCCCCGGCCCTCACGCAAGCGCAGGCCTTTCCCCGACAGCCTGCCCCGGGAGACGATCCATCACCTGCCGGAGCACACGCGCTGCCCTTGCTGTGGGGGGACGTTCAAGCCCCTGGGCGAGGAGGTCTCGGAGATGCTGGAGTACGTTCCGGCCAGCTACAAGGTGATCCGCCATGTTCGCCCCAAGCTCGCCTGCGCCCGCTGCGATCACATCGCTCAAGCCGATGCCCCCGCCCGGCCCATTCCCCGCGGCATCGCCGGCCCGGCGCTGCTGGCCCATGTACTGGTGGGCAAATTCTGTGATCACTTGCCCCTGTACCGGCAAAGCGCCATCTATGCGCGTAGCGGACTGACGCTCGAACGCAGCCTGCTGGCCGACTGGGTGGCGCAATGCCATACCTTGCTGACACCTCTGGTCGATGCCCTCGGGCGTCACGTCATGGCGGCCGGCAAGATCCATGCAGACGACACGCCCCTGCCCGTCCTGTCGCCCGGCAAGGGGCAGACCAAGACGGCCCGGCTATGGGCCTATGTGCGCGATGATCGTCCCGCCGCGAGCACGGATCCTCCCGCCGTCTGGTTTGCCTACTCGGAGAATCGCAAGGGCATCCATCCCCGCGCGCACCTGAGCCGCTTCAAGGGCATTCTCCAGGCCGATGCGTACGCCGGGTTCGACGCCCTCTTTACGAGGGGGGAGATCGTCGAGGCCGCTTGTTGGGCGCACGTACGGCGCAAGTTCTACGACATCCACCGCGCCCAGGCTTCGCCCCTGGCCGCCGAGGCGCTGACCCGGATCCAGGCGCTGTATGCCATTGAAGCCCAGGCCCGAGGAGAGCCCCCCTCCGTACGACAGGCACTGCGCCAGCCCGCGCGGCCCCTGCTCGAAGAACTCCATCAATGGCTCAAGGCGCAAAGCCTGCGGGTATCGCGCAAATCGGCCCTGATGGAGGCCATCGGCTATGCGCTCAATCACTGGCCCGCCTTGATCCGCTACAGTACGGACGGGCGCATCGAGATCGACAACAATGCCGCCGAACGGGCCCTGCGGGCCGTCGCAATAGGACGCAAGAATTTCCTCTTCGCCGGATCGGATGCCGGCGGAGAGCGGGCCGCGGCCATGTACAGCCTGATCGGAACGGCCACGCTCAACGGTCTCGATCCGGAAGCCTACCTGCGTGAGGTGCTCGGACGGATCGCCGAGCATCCCATCAACCGCATCGAAGAACTGCTGCCCTGGCATCTCCTTCCCGCACAGGAACTCCCCAAAGCCGCCTGACATGAGCACGGTCACCCCTCTGAAGACACCCCGCGCCCGCAAACCGGCGGATCTGCTGCAACTGCGCATCGAACTGGCCTGGATCAAGCCCGCCATCTGGCGGCGGATCATCGTGCCCGAGTCCATCCCCCTGTCCAAGCTGCACGATGTACTCCAGTACGTGATGGGCTGGAGCGATTGCCACCTGCACGAGTTCGAGATTGCCGGCGAGCGCTACGGCATTCCCGATCCCGACTTCGACTGGGGAAACGGCCCCCGCTCAGAGAAGCGCATCCAGCTCAAGACAGCCCTGGGGGACCTGAAATCGTTCAAATACCTCTACGACTTCGGCGATCACTGGGAGCATCGGATCAAGGTGGAAAAACGCCACCCGCCGGATCCTGAACTGGCCGCCCAGGCATTCTGTGTGGATGGGGCCAATGCCACTCCGCCGGAGGATGTCGGCGGCCCACCCGGCTACGCCGGTTTCCTCGACGCCATCCGCGACCCGCAACACCCCGAACATCAGGCCATGCGGGACTGGTACGAGGGTGACTTCGATCCCGCCTACTTCGACCTCATCGCCCTCAACCGAAGTCTGGCAAGCCTCAAGATCTAGGCGGTCAAGACGGTCTCGGGACGACGCTTACGAAGAACTCACCTTCCATGCTTTCGTCCTCCGAGAAGGAAAACGGCTGGATCTGAATTGCATTGAACGCGTGCTCGTTGCCCAGCAGCACAACATCGGAGTAGTCGAATTCGATGAACTCGGAATCGAACTCCGTGGTCGAAAGAAGGCTCAGGTTCGAAACCCGACGCTGATTCTTCATCTCTTGAGCGTACATGTCCTGACTCCCTCGGCTGGTCTTGATATGACCAGTATAGGGAATCAAAGGATAGGTCTAAGCAGGATTCAAGGTTTGACTGACCGGCAGATTATTTCCTGCAAAGCGAGTTGTGCTTCTCAAATTTGACTTGAGAGGGCCGAAGGAGGTTGAGCCATCCAGTATCCTCCTGAATGTCTCGTCCCGATCATGGCTTAACGTCAAAGTGATTTAGACGTGTTGATTCGAGAAAAGGTGATGCGCCTGGAGATTCACCGAGATGTTGCCCCTGAACCTTGAGAGACTTTCGAAAATCTTTCAGGCTGCTTTTCTCAACTTGATGAGATACAAAGGTATTCAGGGGCAGAACTTGAACGCTTGTTAAGGTGCGGTGAGTTTGCGTAAAGTCTCGATGAAGTCTTGGTCTTTTGGAAGCTCATCCTTGAGGGAGGTAAGGAGGGCTTCGCGAAGGTTTTTGTCGAGTGCTAGACGGGCGGGAATCTTTTCGACGCCATCCAACGTTTCGTTTAGAGCTTTGACCTGCCAGGCTTCTTGGGCTGAGGTGTTGGCTTTCATTGTAGCGTTGTAACTAGCCTTGGCCTGTGCTAGCTGTTGCTGATAATCCCTCATCTCGGCACGAAGGCCGCGAATTTCCGCGATTATCGTGCGAAGTTCTGTGATAGTTAGGGCGCCAATTCTTAGGATTGCTTCATCTTTTTCATTGAATACTCTATTTGGATAAGGGAATCGCTTTTCAACGCACCGGATACCATTTGTGCCGACTGCATTATTGTCAACCGAGTAGTTATCTCCACGCAAGATTGGACATGGATCCCCGTATGTTGGTGCGGGCTGTTGTGCCCACACAGGCATTGAAGTCACAGCAGCAAGCGAGAGTGCATAGAAGTAGCTTCTCATGTGTATCTCCGTTCGGCGTATGTTGGAACAGAATCAACGAACCTGTTGATTGGCTAACAATGTCATCAGCTCTACTTTTTGAGTCTCGTCAAGACGATCAAATGCCGCGTACCCAGCTAACCGACTTCCGATCCGTTCTCGATCCGCAAGCCGGTCATGCAACAGCGGTGGGTACTGAAGGGTGCCCTGTCGCCAATCGTTGCGATTCGGCAGGGGCAGGTCATAGCCGTCTAGCGTCAGCATGATCGTTCGCGGACCCATGCCCATTCCAACTACCTGGGGTGGTGCATCGACGACTGTGAAGTGCGCATCGGCGTTCAGGCCGAACACTCTGCGGAATGTCGCTGTGGCCGCGGCCAGGCTGACCGGGTCTACGGCCGTGTAATTGTTGTCGGCCCCAACCTTGAAAAGCCGATCGTAAGCGAGGTCATAGAGCAGGTTGTTCTGTTGGCACCTGTCTCCCTGCTCTCGCGCGTTGCAGCCGTTCTCAGCCCGTTTCAAAATGATCATCGCTACATTGCGGCGCAGCCAAGGGTTGTTGGTGTTCTGTAGCAAGCGCTGGGCGTGCGCGAAAATGGTTGCGTCTGCGTTCTCGGCAGGCTTGCTGCGGAAACGCTGCGCCTGACCATCCCAGAGCAGATCCGCCACAAAGTAGGCCGTCATGTCCCCATACAGCATCGACTGCTGCGCGATGGACACGTCAACGATTGTCAGCGCACGGTTCAACAGGATTTTGCCGCGGGGATCTTGGCCAGTCTTGGCGAGCTCTACCAGCGTATAGGGTGGGTCATCGCCGATGCCCCGGATGATCTCCCGTGGGCCCGCGATGAACAGCGCATAGTCCATGAGCCTGCCAACCTGGTCCCGCAAGATCGGCTTGCTCAGGAAGCCTTCTGCCCTACGCCTGGCGAGTGCATCAGCATCGGCCAGGGCTGCCGCGCCGGCGGGGGGTTCAAGGTATACCGTGGTGTTGGTGCACAGGTAGTCCTGCAGGCGGCCCCCGAGCAACGATTGTTGAGCTACGCAGGGCCTGAATGGTGTCGCTGCGCCCGTGGTACGAAGTGCGTCCATGCGGTCATGCAAAACCTTTACCGAGGACGATGGCCTTGTGAGCATCGCGTAGCCGTTGGCGAGTCCCCCCCATCCGTTGCCGCTGCTCCAGCCGTATTGGAAGACCTGGTACGAGGGCTCATACAGTCGCGACTTGTAGTAAGCGAGCGCGGGCATGCCGTACTCGATCTGTGTCATCTCACCTGGGTTGGGCTTGGGCCTCTCAACGGGAGGATCGGGTGGGGGAACGCCAGCGGCTGCCCCAAGCATCGTCTCCGCAAAGGCCAGACTGAGCGCATTGCTGGCCAAGCCGTCGGTGTCGCGAAACGAGCTGAACAGCTCGCTCAGGTATTCAGCGCACCGGTACACGGTGTTGCCATTCGATGCGGTGTAATCGCGCATCAGATCAAAGCTCACAAAGCGCTGGTTCCGAGCATCGTAGCGATTGCGTCGTGGCGTACCTGCTGGTTCTCCAATGAGGTTGGCATCTTGAAGTGCATAGGCATTCACGCAGACGGTCAGCGGTTGCCAGATGGTCTGCCGCTGGCCGGCCCCGAGCTGCGCAAGTTCGAAGTCCACGCGATCAAACCTAGCGTGCGTCTCACGTCTCAACACATTCAAGTTATTGTTGAGAACATAGATTGCCTCAAGGGTCTGCTGCTGTAACTCCAGCACAGCGTTCAGGCGCTTGTTGACGCCGTCGAATGCCGCCATGATGACCTTCATGTGCTCGGCCATCGGATCAGGGGGCGCCCCCCCACCGAAAAGGCCAGCTACGGAAGCCACGGCCCCCAGGTAGTTACCGGTGAACGCCTGGGTGAGGGCTTGCGCCGCGACGTTGCCGTATGACACCGCTCGCTGCAGTCCCGGATCGGACGTGCCGAAAGCACCCATGATGGTGTTCAGGTCGCGAGCATAACCAACGACCTGTGTGATGGTGCCGACGAGCTCTTGTTGCTGGATCTGAACGTTCAGCGCCTTCCTCAGAGTGTTCTTCTGAGTCTCGTCTAGGCCTGGCATAGCGCCGCTGTCCAGCATCCCCAGTTTGACCCTGGGCGGCTGCTGATCGAATAGGACTTGTTGGATAATGCCGATCTGGACGCCGTTCGCCGTCGTCGCATCTGCCAGGTCTGACACTTCGCTTTGGAGGCTATCGATCTGGTTGCTCAGCTCGCGTGTCCCCTGCTCAAGCTTCTTGAGGGCGCTGTCCGTTTTGCGGCCGTACTCTGCGAACTTGCGCGTGTAGCCGACGAACTCATCCTCGAGGTCGCCCACCTTGTTTAGCGCCGCACCGGCGGTGCGGATGGCTACAACAGAACCCTGCCTCATGGCTGCGTCCACGGACTTGTCCAGCAGCTGCTGGGCGGCTGCGTCATCACCAAGTTTGCCTTTCATGGCTGACAGGGCGCCAGTGGTCCGTTCGAAGTGCTCAGTGGCCTTTCCGTACTCTCCTGCCTTGAGCAGGTTGTCCATCACCGCCTTGTCGTCCGCGGACATCTTTTGGAGGCCTGTGCTGAGTGCTGCGGACGCACGTGCCTGGGTATTGGCCACCACGTAGTCCCGGGCTGCATCATTCAGCTTTGTCGCGACATACCCCGTGGGAATCGCTATCGGCGCCCCGATGCCAGAAGTCGAGGCGTACACCGTGCCAGATACGATGGCCAACTGCATGGAGGCATGAAACTGACTTGCGCCGAAGCGGGCGTCCCGCATGCTGTTGTGGTAGTTGGTGATGAGCTGCGCATTGGCCTCACCAATCGACTCGGCGGTAGCCTGGTCAACGAATGGCTTGCTGGTATCCGCCAGGTAGGAGATTGTCCCAACGACATAATCGACACCCAGCGTACTGCCCACGCTGATGAGTTCCTTCGGGACACCTTGAACCGGGGCCGGCTGTGGAGGCGCGTCTGCCGAATGAGCAGGTATTGCTCCCAGCGCAAGGATGACGGCCATAGCGATCGGATGGAGCGGGGGAGTGGATCTCACGTTCTATGCTCTCCACGTCAGTTGGCACCGCGTTGCTGGTTAGCTGTTGCGCGAACGCATAACTGCTTTGTAGCAACTCCGTGCCATGATCGCCAGTGTCCTATGAAATCCGAATCTCCGGCTAAAACACCCCCCGATGGTAGAAAGTCCGCAGTGCGCTTGGAAAGCGCAACACGTTCAAGTGCTGACTAGATGATCTCAGCCGCAGCCGATTTGATGGAAGCAATCAGATGCGCGTTTGAGACGCCCATCTTCATCAATACCGGATTCGTCCTCCTGATCAATGAGCGTAAGTGATCCATGATCTCGTCCGGATCCTCAATGCGATAGCCCGCTGAGGCGCCATCCCGATCACGAAGAACGGTAGTCCTGCAGTGAAGTGAGAAATAAAACGCCAGGCCTCCTAAGCCTCGTGCGATGAACCAGACAAAGAAGGGCCATTCCTGCGTGATTTTCCCGAAGAACGCCCGTACCTCCGGCACCTCACACAGCTCCCGAGGATCATCGTCGTAGCCCTCCACCTGGAACATCAAGCTCTCCTTGTAAAGCATGACGTTCTCTGGTGTGTCCACCAGAATGAGCAGGCGCTCCAAAATCGAACCTGTCGCTTGAGCCTCAACGTCTGAGCGCTTGATGGACATCAGCACCAAGCCTGACTCGGTGTTGTGCTGAAAGCCGGCGGCGTCGAGCATGATAATTTGCGGCATGGGAGATCTCAGAAATTACGACCCGAAGCATTCGGATGAGTAGCCTCCGTCGGTATGGAGTGCCATGCACATCTTGTCTTTTTCGCTCAGTTTCCAAACAATGCCATCGAGGATCCATCTTGAGTGGCGTGGAGTTGGCCGTCCGGCGTCTTGAAGACCAACATCTTGCCGAGCCCTGTGGCGATTACGACGGCTTCGTCCCGAAGAGACATCAGAACCTTCAGACGCATGTGCCCGGAGACAACCCTGTACCCACCCTCAATCGGCTGCAAGGCGATTTCGGTGACAGGCACCGCCAGAAGCTTTTCAAAAAGTATGCGCTTGTCCATATTAAAGCGCCCCTGCCACCCGGATGGCGTCTGCCAGACGGACGTACGCATCAGTCTGCGCGTCGTACGTCCATCCGGCCCACTCGGGGCGGTCGGCATCGCGCTCCGCAATCTCTTGCTCGAGATCGCGGATGGCCACGGCAGCCTCTTGAGGCTCTTCGGCGGCCATAATCAGTGCCGTGGTGGGGGACTGCGTCAGGCAACCCCCGCTTTCACGGGCAATGTCCGCAGCACGGGCAAACCGCGCCGCAAACTCATGTCCGTGCCCGAGCAGGGCACGGGACTTTTTGATCAGTGCATCCCGACCCTCGCCAGGTGCCCAGTTCATTCCACTCGCCCCCCAGCGAAGCATGCTGCGCCCCTCTTGTGCGTCGCGGGCATTTACCACTTTACCGTTACGTTTCATTTTCGTTCTCCTGCTTGTTCTGATGTCTCAATTATGCAGGAATGTTGAAACGAGCTAAGCGCCCACAAGCTTGCGGTGCTTTGAGTAAAATGCGGGCCGATCTGCGACGTATTGAGAGCGGGCATTGCGCGGTTTCTTCATTCGATGATTTCGACTTCGACTTCATGCCCGGAAACTGGCAGAACCTGACCCTCGCCATCGTCAGTGTAGCCACGCGCAGGGCCGCAGTAGATAACGCGCAGGCGGCGGGCTTTTGCTAAGTGGTTTTCAGTCGGCGTGCCGCCGTGCTGCCGGTCCCATTTGCTCATTGGGCAAAGCGGCTTGCTTTTGAGCGGGTTGCCTACTTCCTGCCCAGGTCTCCAGTCTTGATGCCAGTTCGATACAAGGATGGTTCCAGACTTGGTTTCTGTCGTGAACCACGTTGGGGCAAACCAGTCGCTCATGATCTTTTCCTCGGTCAGTCTCTGGAAAGATGGCCGCCACGAGGGCGGGTGTGGATCTTTATCGGTCAGAAACGGCATCAGAAATCCTACGCCGACTCAAGAACTCGGAAATCCGGGATCTCTCTGGCGCCAAGACTGTAGGCCTCTTCGATTGTCACCACGGCAGGGCCGGTAGGCAGCTCAACTACAACCCATTCGGCCAGCTCGCCGCGAGCCTCGGTCGCAGAGACACCGCCCACTAAAAC
>Ga0075163_10011574_pt1 | contig 11497 bp, 6 predicted proteins | sample JI1023141ADNA_FD_71478 | JGI IMG/M metagenome (GOLD analysis project Ga0075163, IMG submission 71478) | Wastewater effluent complex algal communities from Wisconsin, to seasonally profile nutrient transformation and Carbon sequestration -... | ecosystem: Engineered > WWTP > Effluent > Algae... | reverse complement strand
TTCGAGCGTGGGATAGTTCGTCACCTGATAGGCCACATCGAGGATGCCATTGAGGCCGGGACGCATGCGCATGGTCTGCGCACGAGCGAAGCCGAGATCGGCGAGGTTGTTGTAATAGACGGTGGCGTAGCGGTTCGCGGGCACATTCGGCATCGCTTCGCCAAAGGCATCCGGGAAGCCATTCAGGCGTCGCCATTCAAGCAGCGTGGCCGGCGCCTTGATCTTCGCGTAATAGGCATCGGATTCGGCCTTGGTATTTGTCTGGCGGCTGAGGAAAAATGACTTCCCGCTGATCACGCCGGTGAGCGGCGCGAGCTCCGTGACAGTATCACCGAGGCTGAAGGTGGTGGAAAAGGAAGGCGCGTCCGTCTGCGAGGTCGTCGTGGCATTCGGCGTGATGATTTTCTCGATGATCACCTGCTTGTCGAAGGCCGGCACTTCGATCGTGCCACTACCGCCGGGATCGGCGAAGTGCATGCCGGGCGCTTCTTTGAGACTGAGCACCTTCATCCGCACATCCTGGCTGGAGGGCAGTGTGAAGCTGCCGAGGCTGTGCGTGCTTAGCCCACGCACCGTGACGGGGAAAAAGCTGCCGCCGATGAGCACATCAAAGGGATAATTCAGCGTGCGATCCGCCTCGACCTCGATCGTGTTGGGCTCTGAGCCGATGTGAACGATGTGCAGGCCATTGCCGCTGAGCGGCGCGGTGTAGATGCCGGGCACGGGACCGTTCACGAGGCTCGCTTGGCCGAGTTGATCAAACCAGCCGGTGCTGTCGTTTTGCCGGGCGAGGCCCAGCGTGGCAGGCGTGCCCTGCGTGATATTCACCGGCAGCGTGAGCGAGGCACCGCCGCCGGGCGTGAGCGGATTGCCGAGCAGGTCCTTGATGCTGATCCAGAAGAAGCCGAGCCACTTCATGCCGATGCGCACATCGTCCGCGCTGCTCTGCGGGATGTGAACCTCCGCGCCAGGAGGAAACGGATGCCGCACGCCGGGATCGAGCGACACCAGCGCCACGGTGAAGTCGCCGGTGTAGGGGATGTTGCCCGCGGTGCGCAGCGATCCGGGCGGCAGCGTGATCTTCGCGCCATTGCCCGCGTAGTTGATCACCACGTTCTCCGTGAGGCTGAGCTGATGCGTGCTGGTCTGCGTCTTGATCAGGCAAAACCGCGCGTCATTCGGCAACTGCGATGAAAACGGCCAGAAGAAGCGCATGAAGCCCTCTTTCTCCACTCGCAGCGTGTAGGGCGCATTCGTCGTGTGATGCACCGGCGCTTCAAAGTAGCCAAAATTCGCCGTCGTGGCCGTCACGTTCGGCTGACCGCTGCGCGTGATAGTGACGAGTGCGTCATTGCTCGTGGCCACCTCGTCCGGCAGCACCGGGTCCCACTCGCCCACGCGGCCGGAGTAGCTCACGGGCACGTTGATGGAGGTCTCATTCAGCGGACGATCAAAGAACGACGTGTCCTCCGACACATCCGACGGGCTCAAGCGCACGCGGATCATGCCGCCATCGCCTTTCGCCTGGCCGGTGGCCGTTGGATTGGCCACCGAGCCCGCAGGCGGCGGCTCAAAAGTCATCGTCGGCGACAGCGTGGTGAAGGTCTGCACCGTGCCGGCGTATTCGACCGTCCAACGGGGATTCAGCGTGAAGTTCTCGTTGTTCACCAACTCCGCCTGAAGCGTCACCGGCACGCCTCGCGCCACGGATTGCACCTCGACGCCGTTTTGCATCATGCGGATCTTTTTCACCCGCGGCGGCGTCTGCGTGAAGGCGAGCGGAACCGGCTGCGGCTGTGTCGGCGCAGTCGCGATCACCTGTTCCACCATCAAACTGCCCAGCGTGGCACGCAGCGTCACCGGAAAGGCATTCGACGGCAAGCCCTGGAACAACCATCGCCCATGAGTGTCCGGCGTCATGCCCACCTGCGATCCACCGGCCGCGATGGCCGTCACCGTGGCCCGCAGATGCACATCAAAGGCCTCATGATCAATCGCGGGCAACATGCCATCTGCCATGCGCAGCGTGCCAAACAACGCGCTGCCGCTGGTGGTCGGCGACACATCGAGAATGCCAAACGAAGCGCCCTTCGGCGTCACCATGATCGTGCCCGCACGGCGACCGCTGCCCGGCCCCCAGACCCAATCGACATAATACTCACCCACCGGCACATGCGGCAGATGCACCGCGCCGCGTTCATCGCTCGATGACTGCGGCGTGAAGGCTCCCACACCTCCCGCGACGGGTGTCAGCGTGATTTGAGCACCCTGCGCATCCACTTCAAAACTGCGCCCCGCCGTGTTCGTCGTGCGCCGACGCGTGGTGCCGCTCACCGGACCATTCGGGCCAAACACCGCCCGCCTTGCCACTGCCACCGGCCCCGAGCCTGCGGGATTGATGTGAGCGATGGTGATGTAATACGCCTGCCCATTCGTGAGGCCCTCGATGAGCATCGAGTTCGCATTGCCCAGCACCACACGCCGCTCGTAGTTCGACGGCCCCACGCTCGCATCCGGCCCCGCATACACCACATAGCCCGCCGCCTCGTGCGCCGAGTCCCATTCGAGGCGGAAGGCATTTCCCTCCATCACCATGCGCACATTTTGCGGCGGCAAAGTCGGCACCGCAGGCGGATCAGCTTTGTAAAACACCCGCGTTTCATTCGTCGGAGCCTCCACCTCCCACCAATCGCCTCCGAGCAGCTTCGGCGTCGGTGCCGGAACCCACGAGCCGGGAACCAGCGTGGTGCTGCGCATGATCTGTACCGTCCCCGCCGCCACATTCCACCGCACCATGCGCTTCCCATTTTCCACGGAAGGCTGCAGCGGCACGTTTTGCGCCACCACGAGCCCCACGAGGCTGAAAACCGAAACGAACGAGACCAAGAATCGAGGAAGAGAGAGCATGAGATGAGAAAGTTCATCGCAGGCAGCCCCGGCGGAGAATCGCGGTTACAAAGTTTTTCCTGAGAATGCCTCTTCAACCATTCCCCAACCTACATAACGCGATTGACACAGGATGAAGAGGAGGGGCAAATGGGGCATATCATGCCAGACAGAATCCCCAGCTCACAAGCAAGCCCAACAAGGGTTCCTTTTGATCAAATGCGATTCAGAGTCGCTCTTTCCTTCCCTGGGGAAAAGCGTTCACTTGTCGAGGATGTAGCACTTCGCTTGGCAGAGAACTTACCGAGAAAAGAGATCTTCTACGACAACTGGTATCAGCCACATCTTGCACGTCCATCCATCGACCTGACTTTGCAGGACATTTATCACAAGCGTTCCGAGTTGCTGGTGGTTTTCTTGTGTGCCGAGTATGAGAAGAAAGAGTGGTGTGGAGTCGAGTGGCGAGCGATTCGGGATTTGATCAAGCAGAGGAAGAACGAATCAGTCATGCTCGTCCGGTTGGATGACGCGCCTGTGTCTGGGCTTTTGTCAGTTGACGGTTTTCTTGATGCTCGACAGATGGCATCGGATGAACTTGCCGACTGCATTCTGGAACGACTGGGGGAATTCACCCCTGCGATATCTTCAAATGCCAAGTTCCACATCAGGAGCAGACCTGGAGCATACGTAGTATGCGCCTTGCCACGTGGCCTGTTGGTGATTGAAGACGTGGAGCCAGACAATAACGAGAACTGGTCGTTAGAGGCAAATTACTATCACTTTGGCGAAGGATGGAAGTTTGGAACTCACTACCATCCTAGCTACTACAGAGACTGGCAGGACTATGAGGCCATCAAGATGCAGTGTGCGAAGGTTCGAATACCGGAGGCTGATTGGACCTACTCTCATTGGCCGTTTCACTTAATGGCAAAAATCGGAGAATGTGAGTCTCTGGAGGAGGTGAGCGATGCCGTAGCTTCGTTTTCGAGCACGGAGACCTTTGCTGTCTTGTATAAAGAGAAAGAAGAGCCGGACTTAAGCTTATTTGAGCGTCGGCACTTGAATCTAAAGCGGACAGGGGCTTTGCGTGATCTTTATCACGAGTTGGACGAATGGAGAAAGCAGCAGTCCAGAAGCCTTGCTGAGCAAGATTACATGGCATTCGCGTTCTCGCTTTCATATCGGCTCACCGCAGAGCTTTCGAGGCTTCTCGGAAGCGATCATCCATCCTTCTTGCTGGTCTCTGGATTGTTGCAAAAACACAACGAACACAAAACCCGCCAAGACCTCTTCAAGTGGCTTGATCTTGTTGAAGTGGCTTTGATTGACTCCATTCAGCTCGCGGCAAAGGACGCGATTACCCGCAAGTAACCCTTCGCCATCATGCCTTCCCGCGCTCCCTTTCCCGCCACTGCCTGGACTCAGGTGCTCACCGCTCAAACGGAGGCACCGGAGTCTCGCGAGGCGCTGGAGGAGATCTGCAAAGCTTACTGGCCGGCGATTTACACCTACCTGCGGGCGCTCGGTTGCGAGCGGGAGGAGGCGCGGGACTACACGCAGGACTTTTTGGCGGACTTCATCACGAAGGGCGATCTCCACAAGGTCGCGCCGGAGCGTGGCAAGCTGCGCAGCTACATCATGCAGTCCGTGCGCAATCATCTCTCGAATGAGCGACGCGATGCCGCGCGGCAAAAACGCGGCGGTGGGCAGGCCATCGTGTCGATGGATGAGATGGAGAGCTTTGATGTGGCTGCCGCTCCGGATGTGGCGGACGCGTGGTTTGATCGTCGCTGGGCCTGGTCCGTGCTGCGCCGCTCCATGGACCGCATGACGACGCACTTTGAGGCTCGCGGACGCGGCCCGCTCTTCGAAGCGCTGAAGGCCGGACTGGCGAATCCAGAATTGTTGAAACCTTACGCCGAGATCGGGGCTGCCTTGGGCATGACGGAAGGCCATGTGAAGATCGAAATGCATCGCGCGAGGAAACGCCTCGCCGATGAACTGCGCTCGGAAGTCGCCTCCACGCTCGAAACCGGTGGCGATGTCGAAACGGAGCTGCGCTACCTGCTTTCCGTGCTCGGAGAGGCCGCGTGAAAAATGACGAATGACGAATGAGTGACGCCGCCATCCAACCCTGCCCGAGCTGTGGAGCGTCGCTCGATGCCACGTTGCTGGTAAACGGCCTCTGCCCTGCCTGCGTGGCCCGCAGCATGAAAAGCGGCTTGCTAGATCTGCTCGATGAAGCCGCTCCTGCGGAAAAAGAGGCCGTCGCGCTCGAAATCGAAGGTTACGAAGTCCACGAGCTCATCGGCGGCGGTGGCATGGGCGAGGTGTATCGCGCGAAACGACTGCATGATGGCCAAACCGTCGCCATCAAGGTCGTCGCGGGCCGTCTCACGCGTGATCCCGAGGTCACGGCGCGATTTGAAAACGAAGTCAGCGCCATGTCGCAGCTCAGCCATGAGCATGTCGTGCGAGTTTTGGATCAAGGCGTCACCGTGGATGGCCGACACTACCTCGTCAGCGAGTTCATCGACGGCTGCGATCTGCGCCGCTTGCTCAAAGCGCAGCGATTGGAGCCAGCGAAGGCATTTGAGATCTACGACAAGGTCTGCGCCGGCATCGCCCATGCGCACGAGCGCGGCATCGTGCATCGCGACATCAAGCCCGCGAACATCCTCGTCGGCAGTGACGGCACCGTGAAAATCGCCGACTTCGGCCTCGCGAAGACGCTGGTGGACGATTCGCACTGGTATGGCTTCACGCAGACCCGCGACACCTTTGGCACGCCCTACTACATCGCCCCGGAAGTCACGCGACAAGCCGGCGTGGCCGATCAGCGCAGCGATGTGTATGCACTCGGCGTGCTGCTTTACGAGCTGCTCTGCGGCGCGGTGCCCATGGGCCAATACACGCCGCTCTCGCAGCGCATCGACATCGACAAACGCATCGACAGCATCCTCGCCGAAGCCCTCGCCGATGATCCACAGCGCCGCACCGCCTCCGTGGCCGATCTGGCTGCCAGCGTGCGAAAAATCGCCACCGCGCAGGCCTCACGCCAAAAGCGCTCCAAGCTCGTTTTTGCTCTCGCAGCCGCCTTCGCCGTGCTTGGACTCGGCGGAGCCCTCGGCGCATGGTTTGTGCTCTCGCGCCACTTTGAGCCATCGAAGCCCGTTTTCGCCAAACCCGCCTCCGCAGCCAAAGAAAAGCCCTGGGAGAACAGCCTCGGCATGAAATTCGTCCCGCTACCCAAACGGCCGCTGCTCGTCAGCGTGTATGAAACAAGGCTACGCGACTACCAAGCGTTCAGCGAGGCTGAAAACGCTGTGCTGCCCGACTGGCGCGTGGGTCTCACGAATCCACGCAAACAGATGCGCGAACTCAAACTGCCAAAGGATGACACCTTCAATCGCGATGACAAATCCACCACTTGGGATGCGCCCGGCTTTGCGCAGACGCCCGATCATCCCGTCACCGGCCTCGACCTCGTCGAAGCACGGCTTTTCTGTGCCTGGCTGACGTGGACGGAGCGCCAGCAAGGCCGTCTCACCATCAAGCAAGCCTATCGACTGCCGCGCGAAGCCGAGTGGAATGAAATCGTCAGCCACGACACCACCGTGTGGATGCGTGACGATGCCCAGGCGCAGGCAAACTTCGCCGGAGTCGAGGCCGCCGAGGTGCAGCCCTGGCCGGAAGGCTCCTTCAGCTTTGAGCGGCGCGATCCCTTCCCGCGCACCGCGCCCGTGGGCAGCTTCAAACCAAACTCGCTCGGCCTTTACGACCTCTTTGGCAACGTCGCCGAATGGGTGGACACGCCCGCGCCTGACAGCGTCAACGAAGGCAGCGTCATGCTCTACGGCCTGCGCGGCGGCTCCTGGGCCACCGGCACCGCCCGCGGCGCCCGCCCCGATTACCACATCGGCGCCCGCCCCGGCCGCGCCCAAGCGAATTACGGCTTCCGCATCGTCCTCGATCTGGCGATGAAGGCCGCGACGACGAAGAAGCCGTAGCACGCGTTTTTCGATTCGTGACAGCAAGATTGTCGCAAGGCCCGCTCTTGCGCAGCGCACGAGCGGAGGCCAAATCGGGCTCGCATGATTCGATTCGCATTCTTCTTCATCTTTGCCTCATCGCTGCTCGCCGCCGACCTCGTTTTGAAGCCCGGCAACCTCGCTGCGGTGCTCGAGCAGGCACGCAAAGCACCGAAGCCGGTGCGCATCGTCGTCGAGGACGGCGTGCATCCGCTGACGGAAACGATCACGCTTGGCAAAGACGACTCGCAGGTGACGTGGAGTGGCAAAAACGCGGTCTTTATGGCTGGCAAGGCGATCACGGGATGGCAGAAGGCCGAGGGCGATCTGTGGAAGGCGGCGCTGCCGGACAAGGCGTGGAAGTTTGAGCAACTGTGGATCAATGGCCGTCGCGCCACGCTGGCTCGTTCGCCGAACAAGGGCTTTTTCCACATCACCGAGACAGCGGCGGCGGACGCGTTCAAGGGACTCTCGCAGAACATGAACTTCCACGCGTTCTGCATCGCGAAGGAGCAGTTTGCGATGCTGAAGGCGATCCCGCAGCCGGAGCGTGATGACGTGCTGCTCACGGTGACGCATGCGTGGGCCGTGGGGCAGTGCCGTATTCAGGAATTGAACGATGATATTCTCGGCGTCCGCATCAAAGGGCGCTCGCGTTATCCCTTCGTCGAGTTTGAGCCGGATCAGCGTTGGTGGGTGGAAAACTTTCGATCTGCGCTCGATGCGCCGGGCGAGTGGTTTCTCGACAAAGCAAAGGGCGAGGTGCTTTACCAGCCCTTACCGGGCGAGGACATGACGAAGGCGGAGGTCATCGCGCCGGTGGTGGAGAAGTTCATCGTGATGAAGGGCGCACACGACGTGCGCTTTGAAGGCCTGTCGTTTCAATACAGCCAGCATCTGTATCCCGTCGATGGCCTTCACGACGGCCAGGCGGCCACGACAAGCGATGGCGCGATCGAGATCGAGGACTCGCGCGGCATTCATTTCGCGAATTGCGAAGTCGCTCACACTGGCCTGCATGCGATCTGGTTCAAAAATGGCTGCTCGGACTCCTCGGTAAAGCATTGCCAGCTCCACGATCTCGGCGGCGGCGGCGTGTATGTCGGTGAAACAGCACGTCCGGCGGAGTCGCGGGTGAATCATCACATCATCGTCGATGACTGCATCATCCAGCACGGCGGGCGGCTGCATCCGAGCGCCTGCGGCGTGGTCCTCACACACACGCAGCACTGCGCAGTCACGCATTGCGACATCGGCGATCTTTATTACACCGGTATCAGCGCTGGCTGGAATTGGGGCTATGGCGACACCGCATCGCGTGAGACGCGGGTGGAGAACAATCACATCCATCATCTCGGCTGGGCCTACTTGAGCGACATGGGCGGCTTTTATGGCCTCGGCACCTCGCCGGGCACGATCATTCGCGGCAATCACGTGCATCACGTGGCCGCGCATCGCTACGGCGGCTGGGGGCTCTACAATGACGAAGGTGCCACGGACACGCTGATGGAGAACAACCTCGTGAACGACACCTGGAACGCGGGCTTTCACCAGCACTACGGCTACTTCAACACCGTGCGGAACAACATCTTCGCCTTCGGCAACTCCGCGCAGATCCAGGCCAGTCGCAACGAAGCCCGCCTGCGCTTTCGCTACATGAACAACATCGTCGTGTGGGACCCAGCGTCGCCGTTGCTCGACGGCGGCGAGTGGAATTGGAAGTTCTTCGACAAGATCGATCGCGGCGATCCAAAGGACAGCCTCGTCTTCCGCAACAACCTCTACTGGCCCACCGATGGCAAAATCCCCGCGAAGCTCACGAAGTCGCATTTCACGTGGGATGAATGGCGCAAGATGGGTCGCGACAACGGCAGCCAGTTTGCCAATCCGTTGTTTGAAGACCTCGCGAAGCGTGACTTCCGACTCAAAGCCGGTTCGCCTGCTGAAAAGACCGGCTTCAAGCCTTGGGACCTCACGCTCGCCGGAGTTCGCAAAGCCGACGCGACATGGCATGACCTCGCCGCGAAGGGCCACGACTACCCGACGTGGGACACCGATGCGAAACCATGGCCCGCGCCGCCATTCCACATCGATCAAGACTTCGAGCACACCTCGCTCGGCCTGCTCGGCATTCGCACGGCAAAGTATGATCGCGAAAATAAAGGCGAGAGCATCGGCGTGACCGATGAGACCTCGTCGCCCTTCACGCCCGGCGGCAAACGCTGCCTCAAGGTGCTCGACGCGCCCGATTTGAAGCACACCTACGATCCCGTGCTCGATCTTTACCCGACCACCTGGGACGGCGGCACTTACCACATTAAGTTCGACATCATGGCGCAGGAGGGTGCCGACTGGTTCTTCGAGATCCGCGGCAAAAACGGCGAGTACGGTAGCGGCCCGTATGTGAGCTGGAAGAATGGTAAATTTGCCCCAGGCCTCTCTGGCAAGGTTGTGCCTTTCGAGGTCGCGCCGAACCAGTGGCTGCATGTCAAGATCAACGCCGACACGCACAAGGGCACCTGGACCGTCAACGTCACCCGCCAGGACGGCGAAAAGAAAAGCTGGCTCACCTTCGCCGCCAAACCCGGCTGGAACAGCGCCAGCTACATGCTCTTCAGCTCCCTCAGCCCGAAGAAGACCGCGTTCTTCATCGATAACGTGAAGATGGAGCAAGTGGACAAGTAGCGGAGTCGTTGATTCGACCACCAATCGAATCTACTCAGCCCCATGCGCCACCTCGCCCGCCTTTCGTTCGCTTTTCTGCTCTTCACGCTCTCCTCGCTCGCGGGCGATTCGAAGACCGTCCGCCTGCTCACCATCGGTAATAGTTTCTCCGCGAACGCGACGCATTACCTCAAAGACCTCTCGAAGGCGGGCGGGCACACGTTGGTCCACAACTCGCTCGTGATCGGTGGATCGTCGTTTCAGGTGCATGCGGACAAAACGAAGGCGGAGGGCAAGGCGCGGCTCTACACGAATGGCAAAGACCTCGTCGCAAATCTCACGGCGGATCGCTGGGACTACGTCACGATCCAGCAGGCGAGCATCAAGAGCCATGACTTCGGCACCTACCAGCCGCATGCGGGCTTTTTGCGCGATCTGATCACGAAACACGCACCGCAGGCGAAGCTGCTCATCCATCAAACGTGGGCCTACCGCGTCGATGATCCGCGTTTTGCCGTCAAAGCACCGAAACCCGGCGAACCGCGCACGCAGGAGGAAATGTATCGCGGCCTCACCGCGGCCTACAATCGCCTCGCGACCGACTTTGGCGCGAAAATCATTCCCGTGGGCGATGCGTTCTTCCGCGCCGACACGGATGCGAAATGGGGCTTCAAGCCTGATTCGAAGCCCTTCGATCCCAAGACCGCCAAACAGCCCGAATTGCCTGTGCAGACGCACTCCCTGCACGTCGGCTGGCGCTGGGCGAAATCGAAAGACGGCAAAAAGATCACTCTCGGCATGGACGGCCATCACGCGAACATGGCGGGCGAGTATCTCGGTGCCTGCGTGTGGTATGAAGTGCTGTTTGGCGAAAGCTCTGTCGGTCTCGTGTTCATCCCGAAAGGGCTGGATGCGGAGTTTGCGCGCTTTCTTCAAGAAACGGCGCACGAGGCGGTGCAGGCGAGATTGAAGGGCGGCATGCCATGAATGCCGCCGCGAGTGCCCGGCGCTGGAGCGTCTATATACCGTATCTCTTTGTGCTGCTGTGGAGCAGTGGCTTCATCGGTTCCAAGCTCGGCGTGCCCTTCGCGGAGCCGTTTACGTTTCTGACGCTGCGCTATGTGATCGTACTGCTCATTCTGGTGCCCATCGCGCTGCTCACGCGGGCACCGTGGCCGCGTGGAAAAGCGCAGATCATGCATGTCGCCATCGCCGGACTGCTCATTCATGCGGTGTATTTGAGCGGTTGTGTGTGGTCGCTGCGTCTCGGGCTTCCATCCGGGTTGCTTAGCCTCACTGTGTCCATGCAGCCGCTGTTCACGGCTGCCTTTGTCGGAATGGTGCTGCAGGAGCGCGTGCTGCCACGGCAGTGGGGCGGTCTCGCGCTCGGATTCCTCGGCACGGCGATGGTCGTCGCGCACAAAACGGGCAGCGGCCTCACCTTCACGATGATGGTGCCCGCCCTTGCCGCGCTCGCCGGCATCACCGTCGGCACGCTTTGGCAAAAGCGCCACTGCCCCACCTTTGACCTGCGCACCAGCACCGTGGTGCAGTATGCCGCCAGCCTGCTCGTCACCGCTGTGCTCGCCCTCACCACCGAGACGCGGCAGGTGCAATGGAGCGGGCAGTTTGTGTTTGCCCTGCTGTGGGTGGCGCTGGTGCTTTCCATCGGTGCCATCAGCCTGCTGAATCACCTCATCCGCAGCGGCACCGCCGTGAATGTGACGCGCCTTTTTTACACTGTGCCCGCCGTCACTGCGCTGATGGCGTGGGCGATTTTTGGCGAGACACTGACGGGCTTGTCACTGCTCGGCATGGGCGTGGCGGTGCTGGGCGTGTGGCTTGCGCGTGGGAGGTAATTTGGAGTCGAAGCACTAATTGGCTTGTGACAGCAGCTTCTCCAACTCCTCCACCGT
>Ga0075163_10011572_pt1 | contig 11498 bp, 11 predicted proteins | sample JI1023141ADNA_FD_71478 | JGI IMG/M metagenome (GOLD analysis project Ga0075163, IMG submission 71478) | Wastewater effluent complex algal communities from Wisconsin, to seasonally profile nutrient transformation and Carbon sequestration -... | ecosystem: Engineered > WWTP > Effluent > Algae... | reverse complement strand
GCCCATGAAGCCCATCAGCAGCCACACGATGAGCAGGTTGGTGTGCACCATGCGGGCGATGTTGAACGGGATCGCCGGGAACATCAGGTCGCCGATCAGGTACTGCAGGCCCAGCGTGATGCCGAAGACGATCTGCCCGACGAACAGGCCGAGTGCGGCGATGAAATACAGCCGCGAGACCGACTGCGACTTGAACTTGAGTGTTGCGCTTTTCATGGCGTGGTTCTCCTCATCCCTCGATGTTTGGCGGCCACTTTTCAGTGTTCACGCCGCCGGTCCACTTCAGGAACTCGGTCAGGTCGTCGAGTTGCGCATCGGTGAAGTTGAAGTTCGGCATCTGCCGGCGGCCGGGTGCCCCAGTGGGCTGGGCCTTGATCCAGGCCTTGACGAAGTCCGGTCCGCGGCGCGCGATGACGTTGCCGAGTTCGGGCGCGAAGTACGCCCCTTCGCCCAGCAGCGTGTGGCAGCCGATGCAGTTGCGCGTCTCCCAGAGGTGCTTGCCGCGCACCACGGCCGGCGTGATGTCGGCCGATTTCGAGCGCTCGGGAATGCGCTGCTCGGTGTTGAAGATCAGCGCAGCAAACAGCAGCACGAAGAACACCGTGCCGCCGTAGAAGATGTTGCGCGCCATCTGGCTGGTGAAGCCTTGGGCCATGGGGGTCCTCCGACCAATGTTGGAATGCGAGTAGCCTAGGGATTCGGTCGGGAATTTCCTTGAACCGGTTCAAGGAAGGGACATCTCGACGTCGATTCAATGCGCCGGTGCCCACGGGCACACTGCCCCCCTGGCCAACCGATCCACCTGGCGATCCACCTGCCGCCCCACCCACCGAGACCCCCGATGGACATCACCAACTTCGACGAACTTCTGCTGGCCGCGCGCGAGCAGCCCGAGCCCCAGCGCCTGCTGCTGGTGTTTGCCGGCGCCACCCTGCCGGACAACGCCAACGCCGAGCAACGCGCCCGCTTCGAAGCCGGCGAATCGGGCGAGCTGGCGCCGCTGATGTGCGTGGACAAGGACCCGCGCACCCTCGCCGGCTTCGACGAGCTGGTGAGCGAGGCCACCACCCTGGGCCCGGGCTGGGCCCTGGTGTTTGCCGCCGCCATGTCGGGCCGTGCCGGCCAACCGCCCAGCGAGAGCCTGGTGGATGCGGCACTGCAACGCATGGTCGAGTCGGTGCGCAGCGGCGAGCTGTCGCACTTCATCCCCTTCGACCGCTGGGGCCAGGCGGTGCGGTTGGCGTGAACCGGCGGCCCCTTGGCGCTTGCTCAACGGACGAGGCGGATGCGATTTAGCGTGTGAGCCTCCATGCGGTGAGGCAGGCAGGCTTGGTTGACGCTATCGCAGGCCGGTGGGTGCCTGGCGCAGCAAAGCAAAGAGGGAGGCGTCGGCCGCGAGGCCGAGGCCAGGTCCAGCGGCGCGCTGAGCCCGCAGCGATGGGCGTCAGCGTGATCGACGAGCGTGCGTCGTCGCTGATGGCTGCGCAGTACGCGCGATGGCGTCTGCGCCACGACGCCTGGCCTGCCGTCTGTGGCCGAGCGCACGGTGTCCGCGCGCAGTCCACCGCATGATGTGCCGGCAGGTCGGGCACTTCCGCAGCCATCGGGCAGCCGAGTCGCACCGCAACCGCCGACCACCCACTGGAGCCCGCCATGCAATCCCTGACCACATCCGAGGAGACCGGCTCCGCGAGCGACGCCGCCTCCATCGACGACATGCCGACTTCCTTCGGTGCCTTCAAGCCGGTGGGGTGGGTAATGATGGGAATGCCGGCACAGGCCCAGGCCGATGCACTGGCCACGGCACTCGCCGCGGCCGGCTGGGCCAGCAACGCACTGCTGCACTTTTCGCAGCGCGAGAGCCTGCAGGAACTGTCCGCGATGGCGGCGAACTCGGGCGCAGCCGCCGGCTTTGGATACGAGATCACGCTGCTGCGCCGGTACGTGGAGTTGGCGCACCTGGGCTGGCGCTGGCTGCTGGTCAAGGCGGACGACGCCGACCAAGCCGCAGCCGCGGCCGAGATTGCCCGAGGCTGCGGGGCCACCCTGGCGGTCTACTACCGGACCCTGTACGTCGAAGAGCTGATCTGAGCGGGACCCCCGGGGCGCTCCGGGGCCCGATGCTTCACCCTCTCAGGAACGACAGCAGCGCGTCGTTGAACACCTGCGCATGCGACAGGTTCAGGCCATGCGGCGCGCCCTTCACGCTCACGAGCGTGCTGTGTGGCACGGCGCGGTGGGTGCGCAGGCCCGAGCCTTCGATGGGCACGATCGCGTCCGCCTCGCCGTGGATCACCAGCGTGGGCAGGTTCACCCGCTTCAGGTCGTCGCGAAAGTCCGTCGTGTCGAACGAGTCCATGCAGGCCAGCGCCGCATGCTGGGCCGACTGCTCGCACAAGGCGATCGCGTCGGCACGCTGCGCCTCGGTGACCTGGAGCGCACCCTCGGCCGAGAAGAAGTTCCGGGTGAACTGGTCGAAGAAGCCCCCGCGGTCCTGCTCCAGCGCCTTCCTCGACTGTTGCGCCTTCTCGGGCGTGAGCGGGCCCTCGGGGTTGCCTTCGGACTTCATCAGGCAGGGCGGCACGGCCGCGGCAAACACCACGCTCGATAGACGCGACTCGCCATGCCGGCCGATGTAGCGTGCCACTTCGCCCCCGCCCATCGAGAAGCCCACCATGCACACGTCCTGCAGGCCGCACTGGTCCATGACGCGTTGCAGGTCGTCGGCCAGCGTGTCGTAGCCATAGCCCGCGTCCGGCTTGTCGGAGCGGCCGAAGCCCCTGCGGTCATAGGCCACCACGCGGTGGCCGGCGGCGCGCAGTGCCGCCACCTGGGGCTCCCAGGCCTGGGCCGACAGCGGCCAGCCGTGGATCAGCAGCACCGGACGGCCGCCGCCGCCGCTGTCCTCGATGTGCAGGCGCACGGTGTCCGCGCCGGCCGAGGCATCACTGCCAGCCGCCTCCGAGTGCACGGAAGCCCCGACGGCAGCGCCGCCCAGCGCACCGGCAACCGCACCCAGCGAGGCCCCCACCACCACCCCCACCGGGCCGGCCATGGCCACGCCGATGGCAGCGCCCGTGGCCATGCCGGCCACCAGGCCGCCCCCCATCAGCGCCGAGTTGGCCTCGCGCTCCGCTTCCTGGGGTTCGAGCCGAACCTGTGCCGAGGGGTCCGTATCCTGCGACGGAATGCCGTGGCCGGGCTGCGCCTGCTCGACCATGTCCTGGTCGACGGGTCGCTCTTTGGTCGTGGGGGTCGTGATCGAGTTCATGCGTCTCTCCTGTGAGCGCCTGCGACGGCTCGGGTACGAGACCCGGTGTCCAGACGGTCGAGCGACCTTATGGTCGCGACCGGGGGGTGTCTGTGCGGCAGCGGACGGTACCCTTACGGCGACCGCGGTTCACGTGGTGGCAATGAAGCGATCCGCACGAGCGGCCTCCAGCACCTCCGGCAGCCCTGAATCGATCAGCTCGATGGGCCTGTGCAGGCCCAGCCAGCTGTTCGGCCGAACAAACCAGTGAGCCAGCGCCCAGCCATCGAGCGCGCCGTCCCATTCGGCCACCACCCTGCGCGGCCCTTCGGAAGCCGCCGGGCCAGAGCCCTCGAACTGGAACATCGGTATCCACACCTCGTCGTCCCAGGGGAATGCGAGCATCTGTCGCTCGGACACCAGGGCCTCGACATCGGTGTCCTGGCCATCGACCCTGACGCGCCCGCCCCCCGACAGCCAGTGCAGACGCGAGATGCCACGGTGCGGCCGGTATGCAGCCATCAACGCGATGAACAGTCGGTCCTGCGGCATCGTGGACGACATGGCCGACAGCCTGGCGTCCATGACCGTGTCGGAACCCGTGTGAGCGCAGCCGATCATGGGCTTCAGCGCAGGCCGAAGTAGCTCAACACGAACAGGATGATGACAACCGCCCCGACAAGCCAGATCAGTCGATTCATGATAGGTAAGCCTTGCTTGCGCGGGTGGTGTGGGAGCAGGGCCGGCCGGCGCAAATTCTGCTGGCCCTGCCCAATGAATCTACGCCCGGACCGGCCGGCCCTCTGTTCGGCAGCGCACTGCCCGGCGCGAATTTGCGGTCCTCGGCGGCCGATTTCGCAGTCCTTGTCCGTGTGTGCGGCAACCCACCGACGCGTGGCGGCAGCTTCGCTACAAACGCCTTCATGCGAGCAACAACATTCACCCGACCGGTGTCCCGAGGCTTGTCGCGCTTCGGTCCGCGTGCATGGCGGCTCGCCGCCGGACTGTTGTACGCATTCAGCCTGGTGCTCGTCCCTCTCGACCTGCCGGCCGCCGTGGCGGCGCTGCTGGCCTCGGTCCTGTGCTTTCCCGAGACCCGCAGTTCGCTCTTCAAGCACACGGGCTTTCGGCTGGGAGGGCTTGCCACTGCGTCGCTGGCCGCTGCCCTGGTGCTCGGCGCAGTGATGAGCACGGGATGGCAGGCGGGGCCGACCGACGCGGGCGCCGCATCCGACGCTCCCGCGAAGGAAAGCGCAGCAGTCACTCCGGACCCCATGGTCCCGACGAGGCCGTAGGCGGCCGGTATCGAAGTTGGCGTCGCGGCGCGCGCCGCTGGCGCTCAGTTCAGCCGCACGATGCGATCGAGCGGCCCCGGCCCCAGCGCGGGGTTGTTCTTCACGTACTGCTCCAGCGCATCCACGCCCATCATGCCCGTGCGCGCGTCCCTGCCTTCCTTGAACACCGCCAGGCGGCCACCGCCGTCGGCCATGTAGGCATTGACGGTGACGCGGTAGGAGCCCGCCGCGGCCAGCGCCTGGCCCATCAGGCGCACGCTGCCCGGCACCACGCGCTGCCCCACTGGACGTTTGGCATCCCAGGTGTACGAGAAACCCTTCGACACCTGCAGCAAGCTGCCATTGCCGTCCTGGACGCTCCACTGCTGCTCCAGCAACTGCAGCACCTGCACACCGGCGTCGAACTCGTCGGCGGGGTTGCACAGCCGGCCAGGGCGAGAAGCATGACGGGGTAGCGCATCGTTGGAGTCTAACGACCGTTCTACGTACATCGCGGCCGGTACTGCCCGCGCACGGGCCGACAACTCGGCCCACCTTCGGGCGCCAGGCCAGCTGGTGACATGGCCAATTCATTGCGTGTGACAACGCACAGACAGGCTCCGCAACAAGCACCGTCAAAAGCGCTGATTTCATTCGCTTTCCACTGCTTTTTCCAATGCAGCTTGCATTCGAATGAAACCAACTTGTCGAACAACATTACAGATTCGAAACGCCAATTTCGATGCTGCGCTAACACCTGTTGATTGCATTGAGTTAATTGGCAATGGCACGTTAGTTGCCACCAATCAACAGCGTCGCATTCCGTGACGTCAGGAGCTGAAATGAAATTGAATCTGCTTGTATCCGTCGGACTGGCCTCGTCGGCACTCTTTGCTGCCCCTCTGGCGAATGCCTCGTTCGTCATCGGCTCCGCATCCAGCGCCGGCTTTTTCCAGAACAACACGACGGCACTCGGAGTGCCCACCTCGCTGGTCAGTGGCTTGGACACATTCGACGTCAGCTCGACGATGGCCGTTGGAAGCGCGTCGGGCGACCTGTCGGCTACACCGGGGGCATTGAATACAGCATTCGACTTCACCTTCCTGACCGTCCCGCAATTGATGTTCACGTTGGACGGCTTCACGTTCGAAGTATTGAAGTGGGGCCCGGTCAATGCCACGGCGTTCACCTGCGCCAATGGACAGTGCTCCGATGGCATCGGCTTTTCCGGAATCGGGTCGGTGACCGGCAATGGGTTTCAGCCCACGTCGTTCACGATGAGCTGGTCCGCCCAGGGCAGTTGCAATCAGAGCGACCTGGCCCCCGGGCAGTGCGGCTCGAATTCGACCGCATCGTGGTCGGCCAGCATCAGCGCCACCGGCGAGGAACCGCCGGTCATCACCAACGTGCCCGAACCCGGCGCCTTGGCGCTCGTGGGCCTGGCACTTCTCGGCCTGGGCATCACGCGGCGCTTTCGCGCCTGATGGCCGCGGCGGTCGCCCGCTGCGACCGCTGCGCACGACAGACGTCGGACAAGGCGGCGCCCCGCCCCTTCACCGCGGGCCTTCAGCCAGAAGGCGCACGACGGCGCTCCCTGTGTCGACCTCTTCGCATAAGTTGCAGTTCGCGCGCCAGGATCCTGCGTTGGGCGTTGCAGCGATCGGCCAGCACCGGCCGGATTTCACCTCAGGAGTGAATGGCCCGCGGCGCCCCGCCACCGGCGGCAATGGCGTCTCCATTGATCGCGCGCGACTTGGGCGAGCACAGGAAGGCCACCACGTGCGCCACTTCGCTGGCGTCGACGAGGTGCTGGATCGAGTTGCCCGCGGCCATCTGCGCCTCCACCGCCGACTCGGCGATGCCCTGCGCCGCGGCGCGCGCGGCCACCAGCGGCGCGGTGCGCTCGGTGCGGGTGAGTCCGGGGTGCAGCACCGTCACGTTGATGCCGTGCGGGCCCAGCTCGTCGGCCATGTTCTTGGCCAGCGCGGCCAGCGCGATGTTGCGCATGCTGCCCACGGTGTTGCCGGTCTGCCGCGCGGCCAGGCCGCTGATGTGCACGATGCGGCCCCAGCCCTGGGCCTTCATGCCCGCCACCACTTCGCGTGAGCAGCGGATGTAGCCCATCACCTTGGTGTCCATCTCGGCATGGAAATAGTCGCCGGTGATCTCGGCCAGCTTGGGCGGCGCGGCAAATCCGGCCGGCTCTGCGGCCGCGTTGACCAGGATGTCGATCGGCCCGCCCAGCAGGCGCACGGCCTCGGCGATGGCGGCCTGGGTCTGCGCGTCCTGCGTGGTGTCGGCGCTGACGCCGACGACCTTGCGGCCGCTCTCGGCCGCCAGCTCGGACGCGGCCTCGGCCAGCGTCTGCGGGTTGCGCGCCAGCAGCGCCACGTCCACGCCCTCCTGCGCCAGGGCCCGCGCCACCGCCTTGCCGATGCCCCGGCTGCCGCCGGTGACCAGCGCCCGCTTGCCCTTGAGTTCGAGGTCCATGTGCTGCGCCCTGTGAGTTTGGAGGGACGATCTTACGCAGGCCGGCGGCGGCCGGCCCATGGGCCGCTCAGGCGTCCGATGGGAGGGCGGGCCCGTGCAGCAGGCAACGCTCGATGGTGATGACGATCTGCTCGATGTAGCTGGCCCTCAGCTGGGTCGCGTCGAACCAGGCATATCGGAGGTGCCGATCGCCAAGGGCCACGTACATGTAGCCCAGGGTCATGAGCAGCCGGATGTCGTTGGCGTGCTTGACGTGCGCATCGCTCGCGCCGATCTCGTCGGCCAGGCCTCGGATGGCACGCTCGCCCTGCCCGATCAGATCGGCATAGATCGGCGCGGCCGTCAGGGCCGCACGGCCGCCCTTGGTGACGCCCTCGATCTGGTAGACCAGCCGGTAATGACCGGGATGCGCCTCCCAGTAGGCGATGTAGGCATCGATGCCGGCGCGCAGGCGCCCCCGGCCGCTCGACTGGGCCGCCATGGCAACCGCGACCTGCGCGTGCGCCGTCTCGAAGACCGACTGCCACAAGCCGCTCAGCAGCTCGGCCTTGTCGGCAAAGTAGCGGTAGGGGGTCATCGCCGACACGCCCACGCGCGCCGCGACCGCGCGCACCGACACCGCGTCGAGCCCGCCCTCGGCAAACAGCTCGGTGGCGGCCTTCAGCAAGTCCTGCCGCAGGCGCCCCGCGTCTTCTTCGTTGCCGCGGCGGACACGGGGCCGATGCGGGGCTTCAGGCGCTTTCCTGGGCTTGTGTGAGGGCATTCGGGCATTCTAGGCAAAGCCCGGAAAAGCACGTATATTTACGCATACATATACATACACACATTGGCTTCAGGCCAGCAGAATTCGGGCGATAACGATCCTCGACCCCACTCCGCTGGAGCCTCCGAATGAACTTCATGAACAAGCTGACCGTGCGCGGCAAGCTCACCTTTGCCTTTGCCTGCGTGCTGCTGCTCATGGCCGCATTGGGCGGATTCGCCGTGCTGCAGCTGTCGCGCGGCTACGACCGCACCGAATCGATCACCGTCTACCGCCTGCCCGGCGTTCGCGACAGCCTGCGCATGGTGGCCGCGGCCACGCGCTTTCGCCTGCGCGAGTACCGCGTGTTCGTGTCGACGGCCGACGAGATGGGGGCCGCCGAGAAGCGGCTGGACGACGCCAGGACCAGCTTCGATGCCGCGCGCAAGAGCTACGCCGAGTTCATCGCCGACGAGACCGAGCGCAAGATGTACCAGCAGGCGATGGGCCAGTGGAAGGCCGTCGAGGAGGCCGCCGCGCAATTGGTGCCCCTGATGAAGGCAGGCCAGACGGCGGAGGCGCGTGAGTTGGTGCTCGGCGCCAAGGAATTGAAGCGCTTCGACGAGGCGCTGGCGTCCATCCAGGCGCTGGCCGAATACAACGATGCCGAGTCCAAGAAGGACGCCGCATCGGCTCGCGGCATCTTCGAGCGCAGTCGCATCGCGGTCGGGGTGTCGGTGCTGCTGGGCCTGCTGATCGCGGTGGGCCTGGGCTGGCTGATCCACCGGGCCATCTCGACGCCGCTGCGCAAGGCCGTGGCGCTGGCCGAATCGGTCGCGGCCGGCGACCTCGCGACCACGCCGACCGCGGACGGCAAGGACGAAGTCGCCGCGCTGACGCGCGCACTCGGCCACATGGTGACCCAGTTGCGCGGCGTGGTGTCCGAGGTGCGCGGCGGCGTCGAATCGGTTACCACGGCCTCGTCGCAGATCGCCACCGGCAACCTCGACCTGAGCCAGCGCACCGAGGAGCAGGCCTCCAACCTGCAGCAGACCGCGGCGTCGATGGAGCAGCTCACCTCGACCGTCCGGCACAACGCCGACAACGCCCGCGAGGCCTCGAACCTGGCCCGCGGCGCCACCGACGTGGCCGAGCGCGGCGGCCGCGTGGTGGGCGAGGTGGTGAACACGATGCAGGCCATCTCGGACAGCTCGCGCCGCATCGCCGACATCATCGGCGTGATCGACAGCATCGCGTTCCAGACCAACATCCTCGCGCTCAACGCGGCGGTGGAGGCGGCACGCGCCGGCGAGCAGGGCCGCGGCTTTGCCGTGGTGGCCACCGAGGTGCGCACCCTGGCCCAGCGCAGCGCCCAGGCCGCCCGGGAGATCAAGGCCCTGATCGAGCAGAGCACGCACAAGGTGGACGACGGAGCCAGGCAGGTGGCCGAGGCCGGCCAGACCATGGCCGACATCGTTCGGCAGGTGAAGAACGTCAACGACCTGATCGGCGAGATCAGCAGCGCCAGCCACGAACAGTCGCGCGGCATCGAGCAGGTCGGACAGGCCGTGTCGCAGCTCGACCAGGTGACGCAGCAGAACGCCGCGCTGGTCGAGGAGTCCGCCGCCGCGGCCGAGAGCATGAAGCACCAGGCCATCAAGCTGGCGCAGACCGTGTCGGTGTTCAAGCTGGGGACGGCGGCGTCCTGACCGCGGCCTTGCCATGCCCACCACCCTCACCTTGCCCACCGGGCCGGCGCCCGCGCGCATCAACGCGGCCCCGTGCCGCGCGCTGGCCCTGCTGGCGCTGTCGCTGACCGTGCTGATCGGCGTGGCGGGCTACGGCGTCTTCAAGGACCGCAACACCCTGATGGCCAACGAGCGCGACGGCGTGCTGGCCCTGGCCGACAGCATGCAGGTGCATGCGACCGACCTGCTGACGCAGACGCTGTACAGCCTGCAGGGCGCCGAGAAGGACCTGCTGCGCACCGCGCCGGACACCCTCGACGGCCGCCTGCTGCCGCTGCGCCAGGCGATGCGCTACGACCCGGCGTCCTGGGTGCTGGGGGTGCACAACTCGGCCGGCACGCTGATGGTCGACGGCTCGGGCGATGCGCTGAGGCTGCCCGACCTGCAGGCCACCGTGGACTCGGCCCTGGCCTCGCACGCGTCCGGGAAGCTGAGCATTCTTCCGGCCATCTATGCAAGCGATCGCCGCGAGTGGTACCTGCCCATCCGCATGCCCCTCGCCCGCCCCGATGGACGCGCCGAATCGGTGTTTGCACTGATCGCGGCACGCAAGCTGATCGGCACGGCGGCCAGCATCGGCCTGCTGCCCGGCGCCTACATGGGCTTGTCCACCACCGACGGCGAGCGGCTGTTCCAGTACCGGCCGGACACCCGCGAGATCAGCGTCAACACCCGGCGCGTGCAGGACAACGTCGCGCAGCGCCTTCGGCAAGGCGGCAGCTTCGACCTGAACCTGGTGAGCGAGCTGACCGGCGACCAGACGTTGTTCGGTGTCTCGACATCGTCCAGGTTTCCGCTGGCCGTGGGCGTGGCCGTGCCCGCCCAGGCGCTGACCGAGGCCTGGCTCGAGCGCTCGCTGGGACAGATCCTGCTGCTGCTGATGGCCACGGTGTCGGTGGCCCTGTTCGCCCTTCGGTTGAAGAGCGCCAGCCGCAAGGAATGGCAACACCTGCGGCAACAGGAATACCTGGCCAGCCACGACAGCCTGACCGGCCTGCTCAACCGCAACGCATTCCAGCGGCGCGTGCAGGAGTGCATCGACGCCGCAGGCGCGCGCTCGTTCTGCCTGGTGTCGATCGGCCTGAACCGCTTCAAGGAGATCAACGACACGCTGGGCCACCATGCCGGCGATACCGCGCTGGCCGAGGTGGCGCGGCGCCTGCGCGACCTGTGCTCCGGTGGCCGGGGCGTGGTGGTGCGCAAGACCGGGGACGAAATGGCCGTGTGGGTGTCCTGGACTGGAGAAGCCGACGGCATGGCGCAGCTGTGCGACGAACTGCAGGGCTGCGTGGGGGCACCCATCCCGGTGGACGGCGTCGTGCTCGAGCTGACCGCGCGGCTGGGCGTGGCCGTCTTTCCGGACGACGCCCGCACGCCGTCCGACCTGCTGCGTTGCGCCGACATCGCCATGGACGCGGCCAAGCGCGAGCTGCGGCCGTTCCAGCGCTACAGCACGAGCCTGGACCACTTCACGCCGGAAGGCCTGGCGCTGCAGGCCGACTTTGCACGTGCCCTGCGCGACGGCGGCCTGTCACTGGTCTACCAGCCCAAGGTGTCGCTGCGTGACGGCCGGCTCGTCGGCGTCGAGGCCCTGTCACGCTGGGTGCACCCCGTCAACGGGCCGGTCTCACCGGCGGTGTTCGTGCCGCTGGCCGAGACCACCGAACTCATCCATCCGTTCACCGAGTTCGTGCTGCGCGAGGCGCTCGCGCAGGCCAGCCGCTGGCAGCGCGCCGGGCTCCGGGTGCCGGTGTCGGTGAACATCAGCACCAACAACCTGATGGACGCGCATTTCGTCGAGCTCACGCGCCGGCTGCTGTCGCACTACGACGTGCCGGCCGGCCAGCTCGAGCTCGAAGTCACCGAGAGCGCGCTGATGCGCAGCCCCGAGACCGCACTGGCCCGGCTGGCCGAACTGCGCGCGCTGGGCGTGGCGTTGTCCATCGATGACTTCGGCACCGGCTATGCGTCACTGGCCTACCTGAAGCGCCTGC
>Ga0075163_10011571_pt1 | contig 11499 bp, 5 predicted proteins | sample JI1023141ADNA_FD_71478 | JGI IMG/M metagenome (GOLD analysis project Ga0075163, IMG submission 71478) | Wastewater effluent complex algal communities from Wisconsin, to seasonally profile nutrient transformation and Carbon sequestration -... | ecosystem: Engineered > WWTP > Effluent > Algae... | reverse complement strand
ACCGCTTTTGGAAAGATCGGTTGTACCGATGTAGGCGTGATGAATATCCGCAACAGGGCCGATGCAGGGCATGAAGAATTCCTTGCCCGCATCAAACAATGTGATGCCGTTATGTTCAGCGGTGGTAACCAGATGCGGCTTACCAGTACGTTTGGCGGAACAAAATTCCTGGAGATCGTTTTACAACGTTACCATACCGAAAGTCATTTTATGGTTGCAGGTACTTCTGCCGGCGCCATGGCCATGAGCAATACTATGATCTATGAAGGCAATGCTACCCGGGCGCATTTAAAAGGCGAAGTGAAGATCACAACGGGGCTTGGTTTTATGGACGATGTGATCTTTGACTCACATTTCGAAAAGAGGGGCCGTTTTGGCAGGCTGGCACAGGCCATTGCGTCTAACCCTTCCTGTATAGGCATAGGTTTGGGTGAAGATACAGGTATGCTGATCACAGATGGAAACAAAATGGAAGCCATCGGCAGCGGGCTGGTGATGATCGTAGACGGGCATGACATTCGGCACAGCAACATTGCCGATATTCCCGATGGCAATCCCATCAGCATTGAAAACCTGAAAGTACATTTCTGCGAAAAAGGGAATGGATACATGTTTCATGAGCGTTTATTCGTTCCCGAGATCAATGAAGGATCGGTGATCAAAAAGCAGGTGCACGTGGAATAAAGCATCCTGTTATAAAAAAGAAGTTTAAAAAAGTGGTTTATACATTGCAAATCTGCGTTCGTTTTCTACGGGCGCTTTTTTTATTGGGTTATACAAGGCGGCAATCCAAAATGCCCAATGCCTCCCTCTTCTTCAGGAGTGGGATTGAGGGTGTGGCAAATAAAAGCGAATGCTTTCCACACCAGGTTTCCAAATCGTTTTTACTCATTTCTTCAGCGAAGCACAGTTTTTATATTTATCGTCTATCATGCAGTTGTTTTTTAAACCGGTATCACGGATATGTTTATTGAAGCTGCTGTCTTATAAATCAATAAATACGCCTGTTGGCGATGGCCGGAAATGTGGCAGAACCTATTGATATGTTGAAAAGCTGTTTACAATTGCCCCTGATTTTTTTAACTTGTCGCAGCGAATATTTTTACCTTCATCGCCCAAATCGGCGGTACTTTAGCCCGCCGGTGGTTAAATCCAAATCTTTTAAAACAAACTGCTCAACCCCTACAATCATGCTTCTGCCTGCTCAAAAAGGCCGGAAGTTTTTGTTTTGCCAATCAAAAATCAACACCGATGTCAATTAAAAAAGGGCTGTTTCTCTTATTTATTTTTGTTGGAATGGCTGCTCATGCGCAGAATATCAGGAGCCAGGCCACTTTCCGGATGCTTAAGACCGCCACCTCTCTCATGGAAGCGCAGCAATTTGATGCCGCAGAAGAATATTTTAAAAAAGGATTGGAAAAGTCAAGGGCTGTCAATGATCTTTATTGCCAGGCATTTGCACAGGAAGGATTGGGTAATTTATATACCAAGACCGATCAGCCCGAAAAAGCCATCGTTGCTTACCGGGTAGCCATCAAATTATACAGGAGCCAGGGCCTCAGTGTGATCGCCAATATCGTTGAAAGTTTATTGAAAAGTGTACAGGGAATCGGAGAATTGTATGCCGGTGTAGAGATCGGGGCCAAGGGTATCAAGCTTAGTGTAATTGAAGTGAAACTGAGCAAAGACCGTGAGTATGATTATAGCCTGAAAGCTGATACAGCCATCAATACCGACGCAGCTTCATTGTCATATCAAAGTGAAAAGGAAACTGAAGACGCCATTTCCCTGTTGCTCGATATCATCAAATTCAGGTACCAGGTGCCCGCAAAAAGAACCTATATCGTTATCAGCAGTGGATTAAAACAGGAGCTTGATAAATATAATAAGGTAGATTATTTTGCCAACGTGATCAGGCCCAAAAACATGGATAGCCTCATCCGCATCACATATGTAACAGCCGCACAGGAATCGGAACTTAGTTTCCTGGGCATTGTTCCACAGAAATATCGCTTCAATACCGATCAGTTGGATGTTGGAGGAGGAAATACCAAAGGTGGTTATTTCAATGCTAATAAGCAGTTTGTGCCCGTTACCTTTCCTTTGGGAACAAAATCATTTCAACGACTGATCGAATCCCGCCAGTTAGGCGCCCAGGGCGACCTGAATGAATACCTGAAAACTGCCGAACAGATCATGAAAGACAGCCTGGGCAGGTTGATGGTGTATGAATTCGCCAATAAACGTGAATTCAAATCCAGGGACATTGTTTATTTATCAGGCGGTATCGTATGGGCCATCGCATCCCTCATGCACCCGCAAAGCATCAGCAATAATTATATCGAGATCACAAGTCACGACATTGCCGAATTCAGAAAACTCATTTATTCAAATTTTGAAGATGTGACGCAACCGGATGTTACCCTGATCTCCAATACCGAGGATGCCAAAGCTTCTCTAAGGAATATAAACCGCGTATTAAAAACCTACGACCAGCGGGCCATGTTAGCCGGCGCCATCTGGCTCGATGAACTCATTCAGCAGGTCAATACCATCAATCCCACTAAAAAATTCGTGTATCCCAAATATGCTTATGTGGGATGGATCAGTGGGTATATCATCAAAAATGTGACCAGGCAATATACAGGGCTGGTAAACTAACCTGGTCGTGTAATCGCTTTACATAAAAAGAAATAACATATTGTGCTATTAAATACAATTTTGACATCTCGATAAGTCAGGATAATGCATAATATATACTGAATGACTTGAGTCAGAGATTTTTCCATTTTTGAAACACAGGGACACGAAGGCACAGAGGCACAGAGAAAAAAATAGTATAAAATTATTTCTGCTTCCTAATAGAAAACGCTCATGAACTTAAGAGTAGCGATCCGAAGTTGATGCTACCGGAGAACTGAAGTTGAACAAAGCTACTGAATCCCGATTGCTATCGGGAGTTGTATATAATTCGTTCTTGATTTTTTGGTTCTTTTTTGCCTGCCCCGAAGAGCGAAGCGGATCTCGGGGATCAAGTAAAAAGAACAGTAAGAAATGAAATATAAGTCAATTAAATAAAAAGCTAGTATATCATTCAATGAGGATTTACCCATGCTGATGAGCGAAGAGGCCCTTAGGGGAAAACAAAAAAGTAAGAGATGAAATTTCTAAAAGAGTTTCAAATAACTATTGTCTTTTTTAGATTAATCCATTGCATTCCACATTAAATATATTTTATCATAGTCGCTGCATCGATGCGGCGCTTTTTATCGTCGTGAACTTTTGCTTCCACCGCAGGAAAGGTTTTTCAAAATATGTATAGGAGAGATAAGCTACAACAATAGTTGCGAGGAGGATGATGGTATACACGAATAAATAATTAATGAAAGTTTGACTCGATAGTTTGCCGGTTACCTGGGCCACATAAAATATCAGCAAGGGATGAATCACGTAGATACCATAAGAGATCTTACCAATGAAATCGCATACCCGGTTTTCGAGATTGATGATAGGGTTGCGCTTGGTTACCTGGCCCATGATGAGCACAACGGCAATCAATGCTACCAGTTCCCCATCAATCACCGATGCAAAGTGAAACCTGTTCATGGCGATGAATATTAAACCGATCCAGGCCAATGCCTGCGTTACTTTATGTGTACTGACCAGCAAGAATAGTTTGTTTTCCTGGTAATATAAAATAGCTGCAACCACTCCCATCAACATCACATGAAAGCGGGTAACCGTTATCGTTGCCAATGGAATTTCATAACCGTATTTCTTCTGCAGAAACCAGCAAAGCACTTTCAGTAAAAGAAAAAATACTATCAGGATCAGTGAGTTATTCAACAAACGCTTATTGGATAAACAGGCCAGCTGCGGAAAGAAAAGATAGAATTGTTCTTCCACTCCCAGTGACCAGTAATGCGACAAAAAAGGCAATGTCATTTGTAAGATGAAAGGGATGTTAGCAGCCATAAATACATATGGAAAGATCATTTCCCTGTTAATCGGAATGTGATATAAAAAGGCCGTTAACAATGCCAGCGCCAGGTACAGGTAATACAAAGGCCAGATGCGCAAGGCACGCCTGATATAAAAATCTTTGATCTTCAAAGGATGAATTTCTTTTTCCTTCATCAATAAAAAACTGATGAGAAATCCACTTAATACAAAAAAAATGGTCACGCCATTTCCAGCAAGGTCGAGGCCCCTGGCCTTACCCTCCATATCAGCACCAAAAATATTGGGATCCAAACCAAACTCGTCCAACGCAAGGGTAGTATGGGAAACAACAACGGCCAATGCAGCGATCGCCCTTAGTCCATTTAAACCAGGCAGGTAAACAGGCGCATTGTTTATGGATGAAAGCTCATTATTATTTGCCGTTGCAACAGTTTGGCGCATGGGCTAAGTTAACAGATTTTGTAAGATCTGTCAGAACGACTTATAAAGCCATTGTTATGCTTATCAGGAAATGGTTACGAGGTAATAATTTTTCTTGCCAACCTGCACTAGGATATATTTATCATGCAACAAATGATCAGTGCCTACTTTCATTTGCGCATCGGTGATTTTGACACGGTTGATACTGATACCCCCATTCTGTAACATTTTGCGGGCTGCACCTTTGCTGTCGAATATAGCTGTATCGGTTAAAAAAACGAGTATATCAACGCCTTCCTTTATTTTGCTTGCATCATAGGTTGATCGTACAATGCCTTCTATCGAGCCAAGGTCTTCTTCACTCAATGAATCGGCCGGGGCTTTCTGGTTGGCAAATAATTTGGCGGTTGTTTCCAGGGCAACATTCAATGCAGCTTCGCCATGCACAAACATAGTGACCTGTTCGGCCAGTTTTTTTTGAAGCACCCTTTCCGATGCATTTTGCTGATGTTGCTTCAATACTGCTTCGATCTCTTCCTGGCTTAAAAATGTAAAGATCTTGATCCAAGTTTCTGCATCACTGTCAGAAGCGTTTAACCAGAACTGGTAGAATTGATAGGGTGTGGTTTTTTCAGCATCGAGCCAGATATTTCCTTTTTCGGTTTTACCGAATTTGCCCCCATCGGCTTTTTTTATAAGTGGACAGGTAAATGCAAATGCTTCACCACCTGATTTACGGCGAATGAGTTCGGTACCCGTTACGATATTGCCCCATTGATCGCTGCCGCCCATCTGCAGCCTGGTGTGCTTATGCGTATGAAGCCAGTAAAAATCATATCCCTGTACCAACTGGTAAGTGAACTCAGTAAATGACATGCCATTCTCACTTTCCAGTCTTTTTTTCACACTATCCTTGGCCATCATATAATTCACGGTAATATGCTTGCCAGCATCCCTTATAAATTCCAGGAAACTGATCCCTTTGAACCAGTCGTAATTATTCACCATCTCCGCCGCATTGGCAAGGGCAGGGTTGAAATCAAGGTATTTTTCCAGCTGGGCCTTTATCCCGGCCACATTTTGGTTGAGCACATCTTCGCTCAACAGGTTCCTTTCTTCGCTTTTACCGCTGGGATCACCCACCATTCCTGTAGCGCCACCCACCAGCGCAATAGGCTTGTGACCGGCTTTTTGCAGGTGTACCAACAACAGGATGGGTACCAAGCTACCGATATGAAGGCTGTCTGCCGTTGGGTCGAAACCCACATAACCAGTGGTCATTTCCTTCAATAATTGTTCGGCCGTTCCAGGCATAATATCCTGTATCATTCCTCTCCATTGCAGTTCCTTGATCAGATCGCTCATCCTGTTTGGTATATGGTATTAAATAATGGACTGCAAAAATGAGCAGAAAATCTGAATTATAGCCGATTACGTTAATAGAATTGAGAAATACAAAGACAAATCGGGCTCTTATGCAGCCAATTGTTCAACCAGGGCATCTTTAAAACAGCAAAAGGCCTTTAATAAATGGACTTTTAAGGGCTTTTAGTCTTATTTTTGAAATTCCGGAAATACGGATAAACCCCCAGTTTATGCACAATTTAAGCGGTGTAAATACGTTTAGAGCTATTGGTTATCCAGTATACCGTATTATCAATCCTAATATATGAGACCGAATCTACCTGTTTTCCTTTTATGTTGCCTTTTTAGTATTCCTGAAATGGGGTTCTCCCAGTTTAGAAAATATTCCAATGAATTTTTGAATATAGGTGCCGGTGCAAGAGGCCTCGCAATGGGAAATGCGCAGGTAGCATCGGTGAATGATGCCACCGCAGGTTATTGGAACCCCGCTGGGTTAACGGGTGTTAAAGATCACATCAATGCAGGTGTGATGCACGCCGAATATTTTGCAGGAATAGCCAAATATGATTATGCCTCGGTAGCGGTTCCCGTTCAGGACAATAAACGTACCCTTGGATTTTCAATACTGCGTTTTGCCGTAGACGATATCCCCAATACCTTATTCCTCGTAGAGCCGGATGGGAGTATCAACTACAACAACATTCAAAGTTTTTCTTCTTCTGATTATGCATTCATATTTTCATTTGCACAAAATTTTCGTAACACCGAAAAAAAGAATATCAGTATCGGCGCCAATGCCAAAGTGATCTATCGCAAAGTGGGCAAATTTGCTACTGCATGGGGATTTGGCCTCGATGCAGGCATTCAAATGCACGGTGAAAAATGGCATGCTGGTCTTGTAGCCAGGGATATCACTACCACGTTCAATGCCTGGTCATTCAAGTTTACCGAAAAAGAAAAAGAAGTGCTGTACCTCACAAACAATGATATCCCGGTACGATCTACTGAATTAACTGCTCCCAGGCTGGTGCTTGGTGGAGGATATAATTTCAGGCTTGGGAAATCGGTAAACCTGCTGGCAGAAGCCAATGCAGATTTTACATTCGATGGAAAACGAAATACATTACTGAGTTCCGATCCCATCAGCATCGACCCGCATATCGGGCTCGAAGCTTCGCTGAAAAACCAGTTCTTCGTTAGGGCAGGTATCACCAATTTTCAACGGGCCCTGGCCGATGAAGATACCCTGAACCAGAAAAAAGTGTGGATATACCAGCCAAGCCTTGGTGCAGGATTCCGCATCAACAACGTAATGATCGATTATGCTTTTTCAAACCTGGCAAACCAGGAAAATCCATTATATACCCACGTAATTTCTTTACGTATTAATTTTATAAAGAAGAACGAAGATTAATTTTAATTCAACATCATCATGATGAAAAAAATACTTTTACCTGTTTTGTTATTCATGGCATTTGCCGTGCAGGCCCAGCATAACAATAGCTGGATAGATTATAGCAAAACCTATTACAAATTCAGGCTGGCAAAAGATACCTTGTGCAGGATTTCGCAACCGGCACTTGCAGCAGCCGGATTAGGCTCGGTACCGGCCGAACAGTTCCAGCTTTTTCGCAACGGGCAGGAAGTTCGTTTATATACTTCTGTTAGTACCGGCACCATGAGTACAGCAGATTATATTGAATTCTGGGGCCAGATGAATGATGGCAAACCCGATAATCAATTATACCGCAATCTCGATTTTCAGTTATCAGATAAATACAGCCTGGAAACAGATACTTCCTGTTATTTTTTAACAGTGAATCCTTCGGGTACAGCCCTCCGTTATATCAATGCGGCCAACCCTTCTCCAGGTTCGGCAACACCTGACGCATATTTCATGCGCAGCATTGATGTACATTATAAAAACCAGATCAGCAGGGGTTATGCCAAAGTGGTAGGTGAGTATATTTATTCTTCTGCATACGATGAGGGAGAAGGCTGGGCAAGCAATAACATTGCACCCTGCTGCGACCTTGCGCAGGAATTCTTTAACCTGAATGTGTATACAGCAGGTCCGCCAAATAGCCTAACGGTGAGGGTTAACACTTTTGGCAATGCACCTAACGACCGGAATGTCCGCATTAAATTATACCAGAACGATGTTACGGCTGCTCCGTATGGTACAGCCGTGAACATGCCATTTTTCAGTTACAGGAAAATAAACCTGCAAAACCTGCCATTGTCTTTATTGCAAAGTACTTCTTACCTGCCCATTTATGTTGGCAGTACATCGGCAGCGCCACTCGACCGTATTACCGTTTCTACCATAGGCATTACGTACCCGGCTACTTTCGATTTTGCGAATCAACGATATTTTTCATTTGAATTAGCACCGGCTCCTACAGGAAACTTCTTGCAGATCAGTAATTTTAATTTCGGCGCTACTGCACCTGCACTTTATGACATGACTTCGGGAACCCGTTATGTTGGTGATGTACTTACAACTCCCGGGAAAGTGCAATTTGTATTACCTCCATCACTTGACATTCGCCAGATGATGCTGGTGAATGAAGAGTCGCATCAACCCATCAGTGGATTTACGCCTAAACAGTTCATAAACTATGGTGATGCCGCCAACCAGGGCGATTATGTGATCATCACGCACCCTACGTTGTTTAACGATGGTAGTGGAAATAATTATGTAGATCAATACAAACAATACCGCAACTCCATCCAGGGTGGAAGCTTTAATACAAAAGTGTATGACATCAATGAGCTTACCGACCAGTTTGCATTTGGTATCAAACATCACCCGGGTTCTGTAAGGGATTTTATCATGTATGCAAATGAACAGTTTGCGGTAAAACCAAAATATGTTTTCATCATCGGTCGCGGTATCAATTATATAGATCAGAAAACTTTTGAAACAAACCCGATCACCGATAAACTGAACCTGGTCACTGCCTTTGGCTGGCCTGCATCTGATCAATTACTGGCTTCTACGCCTGGTACCGTGATGCCGGTTGTTCCCATTGGAAGACTGGCTGCGATCAATGGTGGTGAAGTAAATAATTACCTTCTGAAAATTCAGCAATATGAACAAGCCCAACAATCGCCTTCCTCGTCTATTAACAGCAATGGCTGGATGAAAAATATGATCCATGTGGCGGGTGGCAAAGACAGTTCAGAGAATGCCATTTTCTATAATTACCTAAATGCTTACAAAGCCATCGCAGAAGATACTTTGTATGGTGGAAATGTAGAAACTTTTACCAAAACCTCAACGGGTGCGGTGCAGCAGGCCAATAGTCAGCGCATCGAACAATTGTTTAACCAGGGACTTGGTTTCATTGGATATTTTGGTCACTCTTCTGCAAACACGTTTGAGTTTAACCTCAGCAATCCCGAGATATATAACAATGCCGGTAAGTATCCATTCTTCAATGTGAGTGGTTGCAGCGCTGGTAATTTTTATATTTTCGATCCACTGCGTTTATCCGGCAACCTGTCGTTGTCTGAGAAGTATGTATTGGCCAACCAACGCGGTAGTATTGGCTTCCTGGCCGATACGCATTTTGGTATCCCGCCATTCCTTAATTCCTATAACACTTCATTTTATAGAGCATTCGGTCGTTCGATGTACGGCAATACCGTGGGTAACCAGATCGTGAGCGTGATTCAAAGCCAGGGCGGTGCTAACACCGGACTTGATTATTTTACCCGCATACATCTCGAAGAAGTTACACTTCATGGTGATCCTGCCGTGAAAATTAACACCTTTGAAAAGCCCGATTACGTGGTCGAAGATCAACTGGTAAAAATCAGTCCGAACATTATTTCCGTTGCTGATAATAATTTCAAGGTGAATGTGAAGATGCTCAACATTGGCAAGGCGATCTCTGATTCCATGTGGGTTTCTGTAAAAAGAAAATTACCCAACGACAGCATCAGGGTATTATACGATCAATTGATCCCTGCTACCAAATTCTCTGATTCATTGGAACTAACGGTGCCGATTAACCCCACTTCTGATAAAGGGCTAAACCAGATCATTGTGAACCTGGATCATACCGGCAGGATCGACGAATCAAACGAAGCCAATAATACCGTTACCAAAGATTTTTATGTATTTGAAGACGAGCTGAGGCCCTCTTACCCTTATAATTACTCCATTGTAAACAGGCAGAACATTACTTATGTTGCCAATACCGCCAATGCACTCAGCGGTCAACGCGATTATGTAATGGAAATTGATACTACCGAATTATTCAACTCGCCGTTTAAGAAAATTTACAATAAGAATGGAATTGGTGGCATCATTGAATTTACTCCAACCAATATAACCTTTACAGATAGTACCGTTTATTATTGGAGAGTAGCCATGGTGCCTTCAGGTACGGCCAATTATATCTGGAATAGTTTCTCTTTTGTGTATTTACCCAATAGCAGCCCTGGTTTCAACCAGTCACATTATTTCCAGCATCTTAAATCAACGTACAATAACATCAACCTTGATGATGACCGGAAGTTCCGTTTTAAACAGGTGGCAAGAGAACTTACGATCCGTACAGGTTTGTATCCATTCTATAATTATGATAAGATCAATGTGAACCTCGATTTCGATCAACTGGAATTATATGGATGTGGTTACAGCAATATGCAGTTCTATGTGTTTGATACCGCTACGCTCATGCCATGGAGAAACCGGAATGTAAGTCCTACGAATGGTTTGTATGGCAGTCGCAGGGTTTGTCCAAACGGTGCTACTCCAAACGATTCTACCAGGGCATTCTTTGAATTCATTTACAGCGATGCTGCTCATCGTAAGAGTGCCATGGATTTTATTGATCTCATCCCCAATGGCATGTATGTGGCCATTACCAACCTGGGTCGCCAGTTTGTGAATACTTCATTCATCAATCAATGGCAAAACGATACGCTTACACTGGGTTCTGGTAATTCACTTTATCATAAGTTGAAAACGATCGGCTTTACAGAGATCGATAGTTTTTATCATAACCTTCCGTTCCTTTACTTCTTCAAAAAGGGAACCACCAGTTTCACCCCCACGCAGGTGATGGGTCCACAGGATACTTCTTATATCGATGAGTCATTTACTTTGAATACAACCAGTACCATTGGAACCATAGAATCGCCTGTATATGGCCCGGCCCGTACATGGCAATCGCTTCATTGGCGTGGAACCACAACAGATCCGCTACCCATGACCGATAGTGTGAAAGTGCAGGTATGGGGTGTGAGGGCAAATGGTACTTCTACATTATTATCAACCGTTGCGCCTTCTGTTGATACGAGTTTAAGCTTTGTAGATGCACAATTGTATCCTTATGTAAAACTGGTGATGATCAATAAAGATCTCGTTAACATCACACCAAATCAGTTAAGATACTGGCGGTTGAACGCAGAGTTTGTACCCGAAGGGGCGGTGTCGCCCAATATCCTGTTTACGATGAAAGATTCGGTTGAACAGGGTGAACGCATCGATTTTGCGCTGGCATTTAAAAACATCAGCCAGACAAGTTTCGATAGCATGAAGATCAAATTCATCATCACCGACCGAAACAATGTGCCTCATACATTGTCTGTACCTAAAGGAAAGATACTGGCAGGGGGTGATACGTTGTCGCTGCATTATTCCATCGACACAAGGGATTACCCAGGCAACAATACTTTGTTCGTGGATTTCAATCCCGACAATGACCAGCCCGAACAGTATCATTATAACAATGT
>Ga0075163_10011570_pt1 | contig 11499 bp, 8 predicted proteins | sample JI1023141ADNA_FD_71478 | JGI IMG/M metagenome (GOLD analysis project Ga0075163, IMG submission 71478) | Wastewater effluent complex algal communities from Wisconsin, to seasonally profile nutrient transformation and Carbon sequestration -... | ecosystem: Engineered > WWTP > Effluent > Algae... | reverse complement strand
CCTCTCCATCCACGTGGGTGGCTTCGTGCTCTCGGCGCGGCCGCTCACCGACGTGGCGCCGGTGGAGCCCGCCACCATGCCCGGGCGCACGGTCATTCCCTGGGACAAGGACGACATGGACGCCCTGGGCTTCTTCAAGGTCGACGTGCTCGGGTTGGGCATGCTCACCGCCATTCGCAAGGCCATGGATGCGATCGTGGGCGGCAATCCGGAGAAGCTCTCGGCCATCGATCGGCTGGCGCGCATTCCCGCCGAGGACCCCGCGGTGTACGACGCCCTGTGCAACGCCGACACGGTGGGCGTGTTCCAGATCGAGAGCCGCGCCCAGATGGCCATGCTCCCGCGGCTGCGACCCCGCAAGTTCTACGATCTGGTGGTGCAGGTGGCCATCGTAAGGCCGGGACCCATCCAGGGCGGCATGGTCCACCCCTACCTGCGGCGTCGCAACGGCGAGGAGGCGGTAGACCCGCCGCACCGGATTCTCCAGCCGATCCTGGAGCGTACCCTGGGCGTGCCGCTCTTTCAGGAGCAGGTGATGCAGATCGCCATCGTCGGTGCAGGATACACCGGTGGCGAGGCCGACCAGCTGCGGCGCGACATGGCCGCCTGGCGCAAGAACGGCAACCTGGCACGGCACAAGGATCGCCTGCGCCAGGGCTTTCGCGAGCGAGGCATCTCCGAGGCCTTCTCCGAGCGGCTCTACACGCAGATCCAGGGCTTCGGCGAGTACGGCTTTCCGGAGAGCCACGCCGCCAGCTTCGCGCTCCTGGTGTACGCCAGCTCCTGGCTCAAGCTGCACGAGCCGGCGGCCTTCGCCGCGGCCCTGGTGAACAGCCAGCCGATGGGGTTCTACTCACCTTCCACGCTGCTGCAAGACGCGCAGCGCCACGGGGTCACGGTGAAGCCCATCGCCATCGAGGCGAGCCTTTGGGACCTGCACCTGGAAGACGCGACCACCATTCGCTTGGGGTTTCGCCTGGTCAAAGGGCTGGGCGAAGAGGCCGGGCAGCGGATCGAGCAGGCGCGGGCCCGGGCGCCGTTCGCTTCGCTCGAGGATCTCGCCACCCGCGCGGCGCTCAACCGCGGTGAGCTCTCGGCGCTGGCGGAAGCGGGCGCCATCTCGTCGCTGGTGGGAGGCGCAGCAGGCGACGCTGCAGCCGAGCCCGCGAACCGACGACAAGCCATCTGGCGCGCCCATGCGCCGCGGGAAGACAGCGGCCTCTTTCGCGGCATGACCCTGGACTCGGCGGTGCCCCAGCTGGCGGAGCCCTCACGGGCCGAGCAGCTGGTGCTCGACTACGCGCGAACCGGCGTCTCGGTGGGCGACCACCCGATGAAGATTGCCCGCCCGCAGCTGGGCGCGCGGGTGAAGCGTGCAAAGGATTTACTCATGGCCCCCAAGGGAACGCGGGTGGAGGTGGCGGGGATGGTCATCTGCCGGCAAAGGCCCGCCACCGCCAGCGGCGTGGTGTTCATGACCCTCGAGGACGAGACGGGATTCATCAACCTGGTGCTCTGGGCCCGCACGTTCGAGGCTCTCCATCGCGTGGCCACCACCGCCTCGCTGGTGCGCGTGAAGGGAAAGGTGGACCGCAGTGACATTCCGGTGACGAATGCGGGGGCCGCCATGCCCACCGCGACCATCCACGTGATCGTGGAGTCGATGGTTCCACTGAGCACCTCTCCCGACACCCCTCGGCGGCGCCGTCGCGCGGTTGCGACGGGCGAAGCCAAGATGGCAGAGGTGCAAGGCGAGATCGGCGAAGCCCTGCCATCCATGAGTCGCGACTTCCACTGAAGCTCGCTACTATCGGGGGAATCCATGCCCAAGGCCGACGCGACCAATGCGCTCGTCATTCTCCTCTCCCTGACCGAGCGCTTCACCGAGGACCGGCCGCTGGAAGAGTTTCTCAAAGCGGTGACCGACGCGGCGGTGTCGCTGGTGGAGGCCGACCACGCCTCGATCCGCTTGCTCACCAACGACACCCTGCTCTCGAGCGCCCGCAGTGGCACCGGTACCGAAGGCCCACCGGTGGAGTTTCGGCGGGGCGACGGCATCATCGGTTGGGTCGTCGACAACAAGGAGCCGGCCATGGTCGGCGACGTCACCCAGGACCCGCGCTACCGCTATTACCCGGGGCAGACCTTCGACATTCGCTCGATGATCGCCGAGCCCCTGTGGGCCTCCGAAGAGGTGACCGGCGTGCTCTCCGTGACCTCTCCGGCCATCGGCGCGTTCAACGCGCAGGATCAGCTGCTCATGCGCCTGCTCGCCAACTGCAGCGCGCCGGCCATCGAACGCGCGCGCCTCAAGCGTTTGGCGATGTTCGATCACATCACCATGGCCTTCACCCATCGCTACCTCTACCCGCGCATGGCCGAGGAGATGGAGCGGGCCTTGCGATCGCGGAGCCCGCTCAGCGTCCTCCTCATGGACCTCGATCACTTCAAGCTGGTGAACGATCGCCACGGCCACGCGGTGGGCGACGACACGCTCCGCCTCTTCTCCGACCGCGTGCGCGGGATGGTGCGCCGGGTCGACGTCCTGGTGCGCCGGGGCGGGGAAGAGTTCGTGCTCATCATGCCCGCCACCGACGAGTCGCAAGCGCTCGCCACTGCGGCGCGCATCCAGCAGAACCTATCGGAGCACACGCTGCAGCTGGGCACCGGCATCGCTCTGCGGCAAACGGTGTCCATCGGCGTCGCCACCTGGGACGGCCGAGAGACGCCGGAAGCCCTGCAGGAGCGCGCCGACGCCGCGATGTACGAGGCGAAGCGGGCCGGACGCGATCGCGTCGTGACCTCCGATCCGCCGGCGGCGCTCAAGGCATAGAGTCAGCGCGGATGCTCCGAACACGAGCGCGACGGCGGTGCAGTGGACCTCGCACGCGCGAGAGCCACGCCCGCCTTGGTGTCCCATGCTACGGCGGCGCTCGCCACACGAGCAACCGCCCGGCGCGACCGTCTTTCCACCACGTTCCGGGCGTACGCAGGGTGAAGTCGAGAAGTAGCGTGACGCATCGAGGTCCGCTCATGCGCTCGCGAGTATGCACGTCCGCCGGAGAAAGGCGAGCGACGAAAAGGGCGCGGCTCGTCCTACATCGACACCGCGGCTCAAGGCCTGAAATAGGTAACGCCCGCCGCGGCACGAGGCCGGGCGGGCGCGGAGCACGTGTGGCTTAAGGTCAGGCCACCGCGACTTCGTTGGGCTTCGGCACCAGGCGCCGCTTCTCCGCGGTCTCGCTCATCTTCACGCTCACCAGGCGCGACACGCCCGACTCTTGCATCGTGACGCCGTAGAGCACGTCGACCATCTGCATGGTGCGCTTGATGTGGGTGATGAGGATGAATTGCGAGCGATCGGTCATCTCGCGGATCATCTCGTTGTAACGAGCGACGTTGGCCTCGTCGAGGGGAGCGTCGACCTCGTCGAGGATGCAGAACGGCGAGGGCTTGATCTGGAAGATGGCGAAGATGAGCGAGACGGCGGTGAGGGCCTTTTCGCCGCCGCTCATGAGCTCGATGCTGGAGAGCTTCTTGCCCGGCGGCTGCGCCAGGATGTCGATGCCCGTCTCGAGCATGTCGTCCGGGTTGGTGAGGCGCAGCGACGCGCGGCCACCGCGGAACATCTTCGGGAAGATCTCCTGGAAGCGGATGTTCACGGCGTCGAAGGTGTCCTTGAAGAGGCGCTTCGACTCCTTGTTCATCTGCTGGATGGCGCGCTCGAGGTCGGCCATGGCGCGGTCGAGATCGGCCTTCTGCGTGGTGTAGTACTCGAAGCGCTCTTCGGCTTCCTTGTGCTCACGCATGGCCTCGAGGTTGACGCTGCCCATGCGTTCGATGAGCGTGGCGAGCTCGCCGATGCGCGAGCGGGTCTCGGCGTCCGGCGGCGGCCGCATGTGGTAGTCGCCGATGACGCGATTGAGCTCGAGGCCGCGGAACTTCTCGCGCACCGAGCCGAGCAGGTGGTCGAGGGCGATGGTGTGCTCCCGGAGGGTGAGCTCGTGCTTGGCCAGGGCCTCGCGCGACTCGTCCACCGTGGTGCGCAGATCCTTGAGCCCGCCTTCGCGTCCGGCGAGCTCTTCTCGGAGCGCGTCGAAGGCCTGGCGGGCTGCGGTGAGGGCGATCTCTGCGGCGCGGGCGCCGTCGAGGGCCTCCTCCAGGCGTTCCCGGTGCACGAAGGTCTGGGCCACCGCTTCGCCGAACTGCGCCGCCGAAGCGTCGAGCTCGTCGTCGAGGCGCTTCTTGCGCTCCGACAGCTCGTCGACGCTGCGGCCGATGCGCGACAGCGCGCCCCGGGCCGCGAAGAGCTTCTCGCGGAAGCCGGCGAGGTCGACCTTCATCTGCGTGGAGCGCTCGCGCTGGGTGTTCACCCGCAGGCGCTCCAGCTCCGCGCGCTCGTTCTTCCCTTGCACTTCGGCCAGCACGACCTCGAGGGTCTCCTTGGCCTGCTGCAACGTGCGCTCGGCATCCGCGCGCTCGGTCTCGGCGGTGGCGAGATCGGCGGTGAGGCGCTCGGCGTCTTGCCGAAGCTGCTCGAGGCGCCGGCCCACCTTCTCGAGATCGTTGTCGGTGGTCTTGAGGTCGCCTTCCGCGGTCACCAGCGCAAGCTCGCCTTGGTGGGCCTCTTGCCGCGCGCGCTCCAGGGCGGTCTGCACGTCGGAGATGCCGGCGCGCAGGGTCTGGTAGACGCCGAGCCGCTCGGTGACGAGCCGCTCGAGGATCTCCACGCGCTCACCCAGCTCCCGGGCCTCGCGCTTGGTCTCGAGCATGCCCGCGGCCAGCGCGTCGCCGGCGCCGCCAGCGATGCGACCGTCGGCGTGGAACACCGTACCCGCGCGGGTGACCACCGGTACCCCGAGGGCCGCGCAAAGCTGTGCGGCCTCACCCTCGTCGTCCACCACGCGGCAGTCGCCCACCAGGCTGTGCACCAGGGCTTCGTCCTCCGGCGCGAACCGGAGCACGTCGAACAGGCGCACGCCGCCGGGCCCTCCGCTCTGTCCGGCCACGAAGCGCGGGAAGGCGGGGGTGATGGTGGCGCGGCCGCGGGAAGACTCGGCGAGCCCCAGGAGGAGCGCGCGGCCCTTCTCGACGTCGCCGACCACCACTTCTTGCAGCCGCTCGCCCAGGAGCGCCGCCAACGCTTGCGTGTATTCTGCAGGGGCTTCCACGCGATCGGCCACCAGTCCGAGGATCGCCGGATCACCGTCGGCCACCAGGGCGCGGACGCCGTTGCCCACGCCGTCGAGGCGCGCCTGGATCTCCAGGAGGGCGGTGAGGCGCGACCGGGAGGTCTGGTGATCGCTCTTGGCCTCTTCGAGATCGCGCTCGGCGCCGAGGATCTCCTGGCGATAGGCCACCAGGCGCTCCTCCAGGCGAGCCCGTTCCTCGGCGGTGGTCACCTTGCCGGCACGGAGCTCTTCCACGTCGGAGGCCAGGCGCTTCTTCCGGGCCCGGAGCTCGGTCTCGGAGATCCCCTGATCCTCGAGGTCGAAGCGCACGCGGTCGAGCCGGGCGTCCATGTCGTCGCGCCGGCGATCGAAGCCGTCGAGGCGTGCTTCGCAGGAGGAGATGTCCTTCTGCGCCTGGGTCTCCTTCTGCCGGAGCTCTTGCACCTCGGCTTCGGCCTCGCGAAGGCCGGCCTCGAGCTCGGCCAGGATCTCGGCTTCTCGAGTGAGTGCCTCGGTCCCGCCTTGCTCCGCGGATTCGGCGCGCACGACTTCGGCCTCGAAGCCTTCGCGCTCCTGCAGGAGCAGGTCGTGCTGTCCCTGAATTTCCGCGATCTCGGTGGCGATCTGGCTCTCGCGGGCGCGCAGCCCGGCGAGGCGATCGCGGGCGCGCTCGATGGCGCCTTCTTCGGCGCGCACCGCGTTGGTCTGTGCGTAGTGAGCGTTGGTGGCCTCTTCGAGCACTTGCTCCGCGGCGTGCGCTTCAAGGCGCAGCGTCTCGAGCTCGGTCTCCTTCAGGAGAAGCGAGTGCTTGGCTTCGTCGCCGCGGAGCGTGAGCGCCTCGACGTTGCCGCGCTCCAGCTTGATCCAGCCCACGTGCTCCAGGTAGCGGTGCGAGGCCTCGTAGAGCTGGACGTCCTCGAGCTCCGAGCGGTAGGCGATGTAGCGCTCGGCCTTTGCCGCCTGGCGCTTGAGGGAGCCGAGGTTGCGCTCGATCTCCGTCACGATGTCGCCGATGCGCAGCAGGTTCTGCTGCGTGAGCTCCATCTTCCGTTCGGCCTGCTTCTTCTTGGACTTGAACTTGGTGATACCGGCGGCTTCCTCGATGAGGATGCGGCGGTCTTCGGGCTTGGCGCTCACGATGAGGCCGATCTTGCCCTGCTCGACGATGCTGTAGGCCTTGGTGCCCACGCCGGTGCCGAGGAACAGATCGGTCACGTCCTTGAGACGCACCTGCGTCTTGTTGATGAGGTACTCGCTGTCGCCGGAGCGGTGCAGCTTTCGCGTCACGGCGATGTCCGTGTAGTCCTTGTATTCGAGGGGGACGTCGGTGGGATCGTCGTTCTCGAAGGTGAGGGTCACCTCGGCGAAATCGCTTCCGCCGCGGGATTCGGAGCCGCTGAAGATGACGTCTTCCATGCTCCGGCCGCGGAGGTGCTTGGCGGATTGCTCGCCCATGCACCAGCGGATGGCGTCGACGATGTTCGACTTGCCGCAGCCGTTGGGGCCGACGATGCCGAGCACGTCGTGGTCGAAATTCACGACGGTCTTGTCGACGAACGACTTGAACCCGCAGACTTCGAGACGCTTGATCTTCAATGTGCACCCGTTCAGGTTGGCGAGGGACCGCGAAAGAGAGGGAACTTACGAAGAATCAACCACTTCCGTGACCATTGGTCGGACGTGATGTCACTTCATATATTGCCACTGCCCTTCCCGATCGGTAGGCCGAACTGCTCGCCCGTGCAAGTGGATTTCGCAGAAAACCTGCACAAAGGGGAGGCCTGCACGCCCGAACCGGCGCCTGCGCGTGCGTAGAGGTGCGATAACGAACCACATTCGGGCGCACCGCTCGGACACCTAGCCCTTGACGGATGTCGCTGCGGGACATACCGACGCGGATCGAATCATGCCGACCTACGAATACGCCTGCGCCGCCTGCCAGCATCACTGGGAAGAGCTTCAGAAGATCTCCGAGCCCGCCCTCGACACCTGTCCGAAGTGCGGAGAAAAGCGCGCGCAGCGGCTCATCAGCGGCGGCAGCTTCATCCTCAAGGGGGGTGGCTGGTACGCCGACCTGTACTCCTCGTCGGGCAAGAGCTCCGGGGGCAGCAGCGGCAGCAGCGGCTCCTCGTCGGACTCGAAGAGCGGCGGCGAGTCTTCTTCGACACCCGCCGCCGCGCCCGCCGCGCCGGCTCCGGCAGCCACGCCCAGCAAGAAAGACTGACGCAGGGCCTACCCGACGAGGCGTGTTTTCAGCGCCGCGGACACATGCGACGCGTGCAGTCCGAGCTCCTCGGCGACGCGGCCGATCACCAGCGGTTGGAGGCGGCCTCCGGGGGGCCGATGGACCGCCGCGCGTTGCGGCAGCCAGCTCACGGCGCCAGCGTCGAGCGCTTCCAGTGAGCCCGCTGCCAGTGCACGCTTGAGCCCCAACGCTCCGCGAAAGTGCCGATGGTAGCTCTCGAGCACGCGCATCCACGGGGCTTCCGGCGCCCCCGAGGCCACCGCCCGGAGCGCCTCGATGCGCGCCACGATCTCGGGCTCGGGCAGCGCGTCCAGCTCCCGAAGCGCGCCCGGAAACTCTTGCGCCAGGGCGCGCAGCGCGGGCCTCGCCTCGAGCGCGGTTCCCCCCGGGGCGGTACGCCGAAGGCGTAGGATTTCCTCGTACTTCGCCACCAGCCGCTGCATCGGCCGAGCATAGCGCAACCGCCCCACAAGGGCCCAACCCGGCGCAGCCGACGGGTGTATGCTGGAGGCATGAGCGAGAACAAACGGGAGATCGACGAGGCGCGGCAGGAGATCCAAAAGGTCGACGCACAGCTCTTTGCGCTCCTCGAGCGCCGAGCGCAGGCCTCGGCCCGGCTCGGTGAGCTTCGCCCGGGCACGGCCGTCTTGCCCGCGAGCGCAGAAGCGTTCGCTCGGGAGAAGACCACGCCGCTGCTCGATCCGCGGGCGGTGCGCGACGTGTACCGATCCATCATCGCCGCCTGCGCGCCCCTCGAGTCGCCCAGCCAGGTGGCGTTCTGTGGCGTGGACGGCACCGGCACCCACGCCGCCGCGCGCTCCAAGTTCGGCGCGGGCACCACGCTCCATCCGTTCGAGACCACCGAGCGCGCGCTCGAAGAGGTCGCGCGGAGCCGCGTTTCCTTCGCGGTGGTGCCCTACGAGACGCGCCCCTACGGCCCGGTGGACGCGACGATTCGCGCGCTGGTGGCCCACGATCTGCGCATCGTGTCGTGCTTCGAGGTGGCGGAAAACGTGCATCTTGCAAGCAAGACGGGGAACCCCCAGGACATCGAGCAGATCTACGCAACGCCTCAGGAGCACGCGGCGTCGGCGCAGTTCATCGCCACCGAGTTCCCCAAGGCGCGGGTGGTCGACGTGCGCTTTCCGCAGCTGGCGGTGGAGCTCGCGGCGGAGGACCACGGCGCCGCGGCACTGGCGTACCACGCCTTCGCCGAGGACCACGGCCTGGTCACGGTGCGCGCCAACGTGCGCGACGCCGGTGACGAGCGCATCCGCTATGCAGTGGTCGGACCGCGGCCCACCAGTCGCACCGGAGACGATCTCACCGCCATCGTATTCAGCGTGCACGACGCGCCGGGGGCGCTCCACGAGGTGCTCCGCCGCTTCGCCGAGCGCGAGATCAGCCTCACCAAGATCGAGTCGCGCCCGAACGCCGGCGACGCCTGGGTGTACCTCTTCTTCCTCGAGATCGTCGGACACGTGACGGACCGCCACGTGGTGACCGCCCTGGAGGACGTGAAGCGCACCACGAAGTTCTTCAAGGTCCTGGGCAGCTACGCCCGAGAGTAGCGTCGCTACTGGGTGAACGGCCGGAAGCGCTCCGCGTAGCTGCTTTGCGGATGCCGCGCGACGAAGGCCGCGGCCCGGGTCTTCGCGCGCGGATCACCCAGCGCCGCCAGCGCACGTACTCGCAAAAGCTCACGCTCTTCGCCGAGGAGGCCGCCCCGATGCTCGCGCTCGAAGGTGTCGAGGACGCGCAGCGCCTCGGCCGGGGCGCCCCGCTGGATGTCCTCGCGGGCGCGGATGATGGTGGCGGTCTCTTCCGGCAAGGTGCTCGGACGGGGGCGGTTCGTGGTGATGCCCCCGTGGATGGGATCGGCGACGGTTGCGGTCGGCGCCGGCACCGCGGGCGGTGAGGGAGGCGAGGGCACATCGGCCACGCGGCGCGTCGGGAGCGAGAGCGGGGCTTCCGCCGACGCCGGTGCCGCGCCACGATCCGGGGGGGGCGCTACGACCGCTGGCGCACGTTCCGCATCGCCTCCGCCGGCGGCCACGCGCGCGAGGACGGCCACACCTGCGGTCGCGCCCACGGTTGCGACGATCACCAGGGCCCACTTCGCCAGCGCCGGCCCGCCGAGCTTGGTCACCCAGCCAGCGCCGCCGGCGGCCGTGGCTCCACCGGTGGCTGCGGTTCCTGCGGTGGCGGTTCCGGGCGCTCCGGAGCTCGCGCTTCCGTTGACCGCGCCCGCGCCGCCGGGGATCATCTTCGCGGCGACGCCGCCCCACACCGCATCGAACGCGCCCGCGGGCGGTTCGAAGCTCCGCTCCCCGGCGGACAGCAGCGTGCGATGGATGCCGCTCGCACTCGCCGCGAGTCGCTTCGGATCAGCCATGGCGCTCCTCCCGTGCTCGCAGGCGGTCGACGCAGCGCTGGAACGACTCTCGCGCCAGGCGCATGCGCGAGCGCACGGTGCCGACCGGCACCTGCAGGATCTCCGCGATGGTCTCGCCGTCGAGCCCCTCCAGCTCGAACATGACGAACACCACGCGCAGTGAGGGCGTCATCTGCTCCAGGATACCGTCGAGCAGGGCGCGTGCCTGGGATGCGCTCACGTTCTCCTCGGCGCTGGCTTCGTCGGTCGCGAGGCCTTCCAGATGGAGCGATTCGGCGACCGTCTCTCGCCGGTTCTGGGCTGCGCGCCGTCGATCGCGGGCGACCCGCACGCAGATGCCGAAGAGCCAGGTGGTGAGGGCCGAGCGCCCTTCGAAGGTCGCGAGGCGCCGGTGCACCACCACGAATACCTCTTGCGTGGCGTCCGCCGCGTCGGACTCCGCGACGCCCAGGCGCCGCAGCGACATCCACACGTAGCGAAAATGCGCCTCGTACACCTCGCGCACGTCGAGCTGTACCGGCGGAGCCGGCAAGGCGACGGGCTGGGCAACTGCGAGGGTGAGGGACAATCGATGGGCTGCGGGGTGCGGGGGCCGGGGTCGGGAGCGCTGCTCGTTCGGTGGATTGTACGTGAGTGGCAGCAACGTGCCCTTGCGATCACGGAAAGTGCACCTTGCCCCCGACGAACACGGTGCCCCCCAGGGGCGGCGCCTCGTAGTCCGGTCCCGCGCCGGAAATCGTGAACGCTTCCTTGAGGATGGGGACGTCGAGCTCGGCCCGAACCAGCCACGAAATGGGCCGCAGGGAGGCGTCGTCGAACTCCAGGGCGGGCCCGACGCTGAGGCGGGGCAGGGTGGCCGAGCCGTTGCTCGGAAAGCCGCTGGCGGTGGCGGTGATGGCGTGCGCCGCGAAGAACGCGCACCCGGAGAAGCGCACGGTCGCGCCGTAGATGGGGTAGCAGGCCTCGACCCATCCGCCGAGCACGGTTCGGGCGACGGTCCCCGCGCCGACCACGCGATCGGCCACGAACGCGTAGCGCACGCCACCGCCCAGGCGGAGCCGGGAGAACGGCGCGATGCGTCCGAACAACGCCACGGTCGGGGCGACGGAGCTGCCCACGCCGTTCGCCAGCCCCAGCATCGCCCCGAAGCTGCCTTCCAGCGGGGGTGCGGTGGCCGCGGCCGCGTCGGGCTCGTCCGGAGCCGCGTCGGCCGCGGGGGCAGACGCGTCGGAGGTCTCCGAGGTTGCGGCGTCACCGGCGTCGGTCGCAAGGACGTTCGCGTCGGCCTCGGTGCCCTCCGCGAGCACCAGCAGCGTCGCGACCACCGCGTCTCCCAGTGCGGCGCAGGAGGGATCGCGCATGGTCTTCTCGTCGTCGCCTTCGATGCGGACCTCGAAGCCGCGCCCCGCACGGGAGAAGTGAATGGTGTAGGAGCCCCGCAGATTCGCCGCCTGCAGTCGCTCGCCGAGCGCAGCCTCGGTGGGGCACGCCGCGCGCGCGTCGTCGGTGGTCTCTACGCGCAGGGTCACCCGCGCCTGGGCCAGTACCGGAAGCACGAGCACGAACGCCGACAGCAGCCACGGTGCACGCCCTCGCATCCTCTTCCCATCGCTAGCTGGTCGGCGCCCGAAACTCAACGTCGACGCCCGGCGAGCCGCTCTCCGATGCGCGGCCGAGGCGCTCCCCGG
>Ga0075163_10011569_pt1 | contig 11499 bp, 5 predicted proteins | sample JI1023141ADNA_FD_71478 | JGI IMG/M metagenome (GOLD analysis project Ga0075163, IMG submission 71478) | Wastewater effluent complex algal communities from Wisconsin, to seasonally profile nutrient transformation and Carbon sequestration -... | ecosystem: Engineered > WWTP > Effluent > Algae... | reverse complement strand
CTGCGCCCACAGCGATGCACGCGTCGTTACCGCCATCGCCCACCTCGCCGCCGCACTCGACGTGCCCGCTCCCAGCGCGTCAATGGCCGGAAGTCCAGGCGGTACCCGCCTGCGAACTCCCCATCATCCCAAACACTCCTGGTGGGGCCGTGTTCTCGGCCCGCGCGTCCAGGATGACCCACCGCTCCCGATGAGCATGAGCGTCATCAGCCCCGCACCTCGACCTTCAGGGCCTAAGCGCCAGCAACACTCCGGACTGTCCGTCCTCCGCCAGATTCGGTGGGAACTGCGTCCCCTGGAAAGTAAGCGTCGCATCTCCCATGCGCGCCGCGATGACGACGTACGACGGATCGAGCGCGATACTCCCCCCACTGGAACCCGCTCCCGAACCGGTGTGCAGCCAGCGCAATGGGGTGTCCTGGTCCCCTGGGGTCAGCCGGGCCACAAAGAGACGAGACCCCGCCACCTTGAATAGACCGAAATCCGTCGTCGACCCACTGAACGAAAGTCCGTAGTAGTAGCTACCTGCCACCAGGACATCACCGGTCGGATCGACCATGAGTCCATCGAGGTTTACAGGTCGGGCCTCGTTCGCGCAATCCGACCGCATCGCCGGATCGGGCGAACCTGCGGCAGCAACCGCGAATCGCGCGACCAGCAGATCCTTGCTATGCCCGTAGCACGGCAACCACGGGTCGCCGACCGGCAACGCCGCGTCACCGATCCCGCCGTCGTGACCGGCCACCGTACCAGCCGCGTAGAAGTAGCCCGGTGTCGCGTCCCAGGCCAGTCGCGATAACTGGACCATGCTGCCGAACTTTTGAGTGACGCTCGTCAGCGCCTCCGGTAGTACGATGGGCAGGTCGGCGCGCACGATCTCGGACTGGTTGAGGACCACCAGTCGACGCGCCTTTTCTTCGACGTCCTCGTATACGAGTAGGTCGTCGACGGTCAGCTTCGACGCATACAAATCCGCCATCGCCCACGCCATACCCGGGTTCGCTAGATCCAGCGTTCCCACGCACGTCTTCACGTCGCAGTGGCCGACCAAAACCACTCGTTCAGCGGTCACGGCGATCCCAAGGATCGTATCGAACGCTCCAAGGCCGACATTCAGTTTCAAGAATTCCGTCTCTGCGCTCCGATACTCGTAAAGCGAGTGCGCTCCGAGCTGGTCTTTCGTGACGACGAAAATCCGTTCACCGCCCCGACCGAACCGCATGTCCTGGACATGATCCAACTCGACAAGCGGCGTCATGGTCTGCTCGAGCACATCGAAGCGACTCACGTACAACTTCTTGCTGATCGGTCCCGGTGTATCGTCGTCAGGGGCGATCTCGAGGTGGACGAACGCGTGAAATTCTCCGGCATTCGCACCGCCTGCGGGAACGACGTGGCTTGCTAGAACGTTTGGCCCGTACGACACGGAGCCGGCTTGCAATACCCCGTCACAAACCGATGCTCCGTCACAGTTGTCGTCGAAGGCATCGCCCGGATCGCAGATCTCCCACTGGGCCACACACATTTCCTCGGTCGTCGTCTCGGAATCCTCGCCCGGATCGCCCTCCGTACCTCCCGAGGTGCCGGTCGTCGGCGACACGGCCGTCGCCTCCACGTCGAGCGTCACGAAGGTCGTCTCGCTCGAACCTCCTCCACTCGTCTCCGGTATCGTCTCCGTGGTCGCCGCCTGCGTCGTCACCACGGACGACGACCCGGGAAACTCGTCGCCACCCGTAGAACTCCCCGACCCGCTCTCCTGTTCGGTAGGCTCGGGCAACGACCACAAGTCACAACCGCAAAGCGTCATCGAGAGCAGCACACCCGTTCGCATTCTCGCTTGCATCGTGATCGCCACGGCGGCGCACTTGCCACCGCCCCTCACAGAGGAGTAGCACTCCTGGCCTTTTTCGATCAGTGGCGATGGCGATTTTTCTCCGCCAACGTCGCCCCGTCGCGGCTCAGAACTTCACGGCCACCCCAAACATCGCACCGCCCGGCAGCCGAGCCACGCTCGGCCTCACCTGCGGCTTGCGCTTCGCATCACGCGCCTGCTTGCCCCAGAGGGCCGCGAACACGATCGTGCTGACCACCGCAGCCGGGGCGATGACAAGCCCCGTGGCGAACAACCCCCGGGTCACCGGATCGTGCCGGGCCTCCAGCGCAGCCCGCTGCGCCTCGTAGTCGGGCGCTTGCGGGTTCAGATCGAGAACCTCCGCGGACTGCTGCTTATGGACCGCGAACAGCCCGCCCGCCGCCCCGCCCGCGATCGCGGCGATCCCCAGTGATACCCCGAATCCGGCCTTCGGCCAGCGCTCCGTCCGCTTCCCGATCTTCTTGTGCAGGCCGTCCACCTGCGCGACCAAGCGCTGGTGCTCCGCCTGCACGTCGAGCCGCTTGGGGTCGCCGCGCAGTCGCAGTTTCGCCGCGATACAGCTCGCCAGCTCACCCCGGGCTTCATCACCCACACACAGCGCAGCATCGACGGTGTCCTGGACGCGCTCCAGCAGGTGGATTATCAACGGTCGGTATCCCAGGTCATCGAACTGCATCAACGCGGCGATCCCCGCCATGAAGCCTCTGGCGGCCTGGTCCCACTTATCGATCGCTGCAGGGACGGCGCCCATCGCCATCGCCGCGAGGACCTTGGCCTCCGCGTCGCGGGCCGCGGTCGCCGCCGGTCGGAGCGCTCTCGCTCGCGTCAGTGCATCGGCGTGGCGCAACGTCAGGGCCTCGCCGCGCTGCGAATCGGCGGCGTAGCCCTCCTTCGCCTTCAGAAACTTGGTGACCGCGACATCGAACTGCTCCGACGCCCGAACGACGTCGCCGTCGCCGACCGCCGCGGCGCCGGCCAGCATCGCCCGCTCGGCGTCCGCGTTGGCGGTGGTGATCTCGCGCAACGCGGACGCAGCAACCGAGATCCGGGTGATGGCGGCATCGATGTTCGCCAACTGGGAGTCTCCGGGAGGCAATCCACGCCGCGCCTGGTCGAGCGCCTTGATCGCCGCATCGAGGCTGGCTGTCGCCTTCTCGAGCTCTTCGTCCTTCTTCGATTCGGCCGCGATGTCTTCTTCGACATAGGCCAGCGCCATCTGGGCAGGACTCCAGCCCGGCTTCTTCGCAGCATCCGGCCCCGCGATGCCGTCGAGGTACTTCGTGAGTAAGTGCCGGTGGTCCGCTAGCAGCTTCCGCAGCGCCGCCGGCGTTGAGCGCAGCACCTCGCGGCGCGTCATGTGCAGCTCGATCAGGTTTGTGAGCGCATCCCGGCGCATCACATGGCCGTTCGGATCCTCCTCCAGGAGCGCCTCAAAACCACTCACGTATTGTGTGTAAGCTGTCGCCAGGTGGGCCTCTTGTCGGTGCGGTTCGGCCCGAGCCGCCTTCTCGGCGTCGTCGCCGGCCGCCATCGAGTCCTCGAACAACCGCTTGCGTTCGGCCGCCGTCATGGGCTCGCTGCTCATTGCCGCTGCGAGCAGCACATGCAGACACGGTGTGAGCAGGGGAAACATCGTCCGATCGTACAGGTGCCGAGTTTCCGCTGGAAAGACCCACGGCGGCACAGTGAGTCTTCGCACGGCACGAACACCATCCCTCCGATGCGGGGGGGTTATGCTCGGCTATTCAGCCCGGCATTGGCGACGTCCTCGGCGGGAAATACAGGCTCCTCGAGCTCCTCGGGGCCGGGGGGATGGGCCAGGTCTATCGCGCTCAGCACACCTTCCTCGGCACCAGCCACGCGGTCAAGGTCCTGACCCCGCGGGTGAGCCGCAACCGAGCGGCCGTCGGACGGTTCCTGCGCGAGGCGCAGACCGTGGCCACCATCGCTCACGAGCAGGTCGTCCGGGTGTCCGACGGAGATTTCCTGCCCGACACCGACCAGGCCTACTTCGTGATGGAACTGCTCGACGGCGAAGACCTCCAGGCCACCCTCGCCGCCGGCGCACTCCCGTGGCCCCGCGTCCGCAGGATCATGCTGCAAATCTGCGCCACTGTCGCCGCTATTCACCGCCGGGGCATCATCCACCGCGATCTGAAGCCGGCCAACTGCTTCCGGGTCAGCCGCCACGGCAACGACGACTACATCATGCTCGTCGACTTCGGCCTCGCCAAGCTCATCCAACCCGAGCCGGACCAGCTCAACCTATCCGAGGTCGACCCGATCCTCGGCACCCCCAGCTATGCCGCGCCCGAGCAGCTCGCCAACCGCGAGGTCGACCAGCGCGCCGACGTGTGGTCGGCTGGCGCTACGCTCTACCATCTGTTGACCGGCTCGCCGCCGTTCTCGGCCGACAGCCTCATGGACCTTATGCTCGCCGTGGCTAACACCCGACCGATGGCGCCAAGCCTGCGTGCACCCCTGGGTACTGTCCCGAACGAGCTCGACGTCGTCATCTCTCGGGCGCTGGCGCGGGATCCCGGCGAGCGCTACCCGACGATGGACGAACTCCATGATGCCCTCGCGGCGATCCCCGACGAGCTCCCGCGGACAACCCCGAAGCCGCCGGAGCTCGCTAAGACCGATGAGCTCGCGTTCGCCGCGACCCTCCTGGGCGAGGCGCCCACGCCACAGCCGGCCCCTTCGCCACAGCCGGTCACGCCGACCATCGCATTGAGTTTGCCGACGATGCGAGTGTCCGCCGGGATGTCCGCACAGAACGCCGCACCTACACCGTCGCTCACACGATCACCGGCCGCCGGCGACCCCCTCAAGGAGAGCTTCAATGCGCACGGCCAACTCGCTCGATTCTTCGCCGACGCCTTCGCATCCGAGATGCACCCGTGGTTGATCCAGAACTACGAGCCGGACGTGCTCTACAACGTACCGGGAAAGAACGCCCCGGTCATGCAGATCGCCAGCAGCTCGATCGAGGTGCTCGCCCGCCGCGGGCTGATCAACGACGAATTCTTCGAGCGCCTGAAGGCCGCCCGCCCGTACCGCAGCGATGAGATCGAGAACCTCGCGTTGCTCTGGCGTCACATCCGGAGCACGCCCACGATACCCCCCGGACAGCCGGCGCTACAGCCCGCGCAACCCACGATCTCTCCCAAACAGCCGACCATCGGCGCGCCGCAGGACAGGAGCCCTCCCGAGTCGCCGGAGGAGCCACGTACCGCTCCGAAGATCTGGCGCATCGTCGCAACCGTCGTGATCCTCGGCGGAGCCATCCCGCTCGGCTACTTCCTCTCCCAACCCAACCAGCAATCGGACCGACAGGTGCCGTTTGTCAGCGAACAGAAGCGGCCCGAGCCGGAGAAAAAAAACGACCCGACGGTCCCGGTTCCGGTCGAGCTGACCAAAACCGAGAAGACCGAGCCGACCAAAACCGAAAAGACCGAGCCGACCAGAACCGAGCCAACCAAGACTGAGAAGATTGGTCCGACCAAGACGAAGAAGCCCATACCGAAGGATCTGATCGCCACGGACCCCGCGAAGCAGGAGCCGAAGCGCGTCTCGATCGCCGTCCGCAAGGCGAAGGCCGAGAAGTGCGTCGACCACAGGCTGCGGATGACCGTCCAGCTCAGCACCGATGCGAACGGCCTCATCACCACCGCGACCCTCGATCGGCATGAGGACTACAAGACCTGCGTACTCGCTGAATTCAGCGGCCACGTCGCCGCCGACGAGGCCAACCTGAGCAATCGTGAAGTGCAGTTGTACGGTCCATAACCCTATGTAAGTCAACGGTCGAGCCGCGGCTCCCCACGGGATCGCCGATCACGAATCAGGAGCGACGTGCTGCGAGCGCGAGTAGACCGACCAAGACACCGGCGGTGGCGACCTTGCGCGTCGTCGTGATCGGCTGCATGGCGACACAGCCGGCCCTCGAGCTCCTTCCTGACGAACGGTCGCGGCGGACGGGGGAGAGGTGGATGTGGCGGCCTCGTTCACCGGGACGCTGGACCTCGACGACGCGATCAGCCCGAAGAACCAGCTCCGCGAGGCGGACACGGCGGTCGTCGCGTTCACGAACTGACGAGGCCGATCGGCACCGCGAACGAAGACACCGCCCCCGATGCTCACTCACGACGACGCCGTGCGCGTGGTCGTGAGGGCGTCGGGATTGCGGTACAGTGAGGTGCGCATGAGGATGTCACGAGGGATCCTGCGATCGGGGGTGCTGCTGCCAGTCATGCTCGGCGGGTGCGACTGGTGGCCGCTGCCGCCGCCGAACTATATGACGGGCGAGACCGTCGACACCGACGCCACCGGCTCGTCGGTGTCGACCGGAGACGCGCCGACGGGGACCGGGATGGGGTCGTCGCCGCCGACGTCGGACGGGACGGCGACGACGACCGGCTCGGAGGAGTCGACCGCGAGCTCGGGGCCGGGCGCGACCGGGTCGGATTCGACGACGGACGGGTGCCCGGTGGCGTGGGAGAACTGTGAGCCGCTCGACGGCATCGACGACAACTGCGATGAGATCAATGTGTGCGAGGGGACGCTGAAGCCGGCTGGAGAGGTCTATGGGCCGACGATCTTCGATCAGCACGTGGTCCCGGTCGAGGGCGGGCCGCTCGGGAGCTTCTTCGCGACGATTCACTTCATCGGGGACATCGGCGTCCCGCCGCTGCCGAACACGGCCAAGAAGTCGCTGGTGATCGTGCGGTACGTGGCGGGGACGGGGACGCTGACGATCGAGGACAGCGATCCGGACGTCGATGCCCTGGCGTTCGACCACGCGGCCGGCCGCAGCTTCATGGTGACGCGAACGGCGCTCGGGGTGCACCGCCTGTTCGAGTTCGCGGGCGGCACGTTGACGCATGTGCCGGTGGCCCTCGAGGACTTCGACCGCGTCGACGCGATCGCGGTCACGGAGGAGCAGGTCGTGATCGTCGGCGAGTGCGCCGCGGAGACCTGCGTCGGCTCGGTGGCGCTGGCCAGCGAGACGTTGACCGTGAGGACGCTGGTGGACCAGGCCAACCTCCTGGTGCGAGATGTTCTGGTCTTCGAGGGGATGGACCGTCTGGTGGTCCTCGGGTTCGTCGGCGCGACGGCGACGATCGTGCGGGCGGCGCTGCCGACGGATCCGCTCGATCTGGATCCGATCTGGACCAGCAGCCAGATGTTCGCGGGCAACCTGCAGCTCAGCCACCTGGCGTGGGACAACACGCCGGGGCTGTTCCACGCGGCGGGCAAGGCGGTCGGGAATGTCGTCGGGTTCGGCGCGGCGAGCACGGTGGTCGGCGACGTGATGTGCGGGGTGTCGAGCGCAGACATGGTGGTCGGGCGGTTCAATGTAATTGCGGCGGGGGAGCCCGATCGGTCGGTCCGGTCGGACTGCGCGGATGCGGCGCGCTCGCTAGCGGTCGAGGGGCTGGCGGTCGAACCGACCGGCGACCTGGTGGTGACCGGCAATTACTCCAAGGTGTTGGCGTTCGAACTGACGACGACGGCGGTCGGGGGGCAGCCGGGAGGGCCGGCGCTGTTCGTGCTCCGCTTGCCGGCGGCCTACGAGGTGGAGCCGCTGCGCTGGCTGCACCTGGCGAAGCCGACGGCGATCGGGTTCTCGACGGGCGAGAGCATCGGGCTCGACCCCCAGCACGTGATCGTTGCCGCGAGGTTCCGCGACGCGGCAATGGAGCTGCAGATGGAGCCGTTTCCGCCGAACCCGGCGCTCGACCAGTTCTCTGGAGTGCTGCTGCCGCTGTTCCCATGAAGGTCAGTGGCAAGGGCGGCGCTCGGGGTCACGGGTCGAGCCGGTAGACGAACATGTTGCTCGAGGTTGTTCAGAGAGTGGTCGGTGAACCCCTAACTACTCGGCCGCCACCCGCGAAGTCCGTCCCCCAGCCCCTGGCACATGAGCCTGGAGTCGCCAGGGGGCCTCTGCGACGCGCCTGGATGCGTTACACCACCGACCTGGCGTACCCGGCCCGATGAGCGCTCCAGTGGTCGTTCGGTCGACCTCGAGGTGCCGCCACCGGGTTCATCGACAGCCACGTGCACCTCGCCCTCTGGCCGGTCGGCGAGGAGTTGCTCGACCGCGGCGTCGTGGCCGTCGTCGAGGTTCGGGCGGCGGTAGGGCAGTAGGGGCCTGAAGTGTGGCGCCGGTGCATGGCCTCGTGGTAGCCAGACGTCGTGCCAGAGCCGTCCTGGAACGTCACGGAAGCGCCTCCCGATGTGGCCGTGCTCGTCGCGTTGCAAGAGGAGTTCCTCGAATTGCAGCGCGGGATCGGTGCGCCCTGGGTGCCGCGCCCTGATGAAGAATTTGGCGGTCACGTCTACAACTGGGTCGATCCGGAGAGTGGGCTTCGCTGCGTCGCGGCGTCGGCCGGACGCATGGGCTCCGACGAGTCTGTACGACTCGCAGAGCGGTTGCTCCGGTTCAAGCCGGCGGTGCTTGTGAATGTCGGGATCGCCGCGTCGCTCCACCACGACGTTCGTATCGGCGATGTGATCGTGCCTGACATGGTGTATGCATATGACAAGACGGCCAAGGCGGTCGCCGTCCAGGGCGAGAACGGCGAGGCATGGGAATGGGAGCGTCGCGGTGACGCGTTTCGAACTACGCACGCACTCGTGGAATTGGCGCGAGAGCTCGTGACCGCGGACCCTAGACAGCACATCGTGTGGCAAGAGGCCGGCGCGCAGGAGTACGCTAAGCTTCGTGCTGAGAACCTCAATGCGTTCTGCGCGATCGAGTCCGTCGAAGCGCTGAAGGTGTTACGAACGCGGCCGGAGATCAGTGTCGTGTGCCTCGCCTCGGGGAAGTTCGTCGGGGCGTCGGCAGCCTTCGCCAGGTGGATACGCCAAGTGAATGCCGACATTAAGGCGCTCGAGATGGAGGCCGCGGGGATGCTGCTATCTGCCGAAAAGCGGGGAACACCGCCCCCCACGCTGGTGATCCGCGGGATCTCCGATCATGTGGATGTAGCCAAGGCACAGACCGACGCGATCTCCGGGGGCGCCTTTCGCGGACTTGCGATGCGCAATGCGGTCCGATTGTTGCGGATCCTAATGAAAGCGCCAAGGTTCCCGCGTCATGGCGGTCGGCCGAGCGAGGACGGCATGCGTTTCGAAGGGCCCGGTGCGGTGCCGGTGGCGAGGGTAAAGGACTTCACGGGGCGGGTCGAAAAGCTCGCGGAGCTGGAACGGCTTTTACAGGATTCATCGACCCATTGTGTGGTCGTCAGCGGGATCGGCGGGCTCGGGAAAACGACCCTTGTACGAGAATTCGTGGCGAAATCTGGCCCCGAGGGCTTTCCGGACGGCGTGGCATGGCTCGACGGCCGTCGGTTGATCGGCGAGCTGGCTCGCGTGTGCCGTCGGTTCAGTTGGTCCGAACAGCGCGAGCCGACCCCGAACGAAGCGACGGCCTTCCTGTCGCATCGCCTGGCGAATCGTCGTTTCCTGTTCGTCGTGGACAACTTCGAGCCCCGCGGAGATCCGGGCCAGATCCCCGTCCTCGGAGGGACCTGCAAGACGGTCGTCACGTCGCGAAAGGCCACGTTGACGATGGGCATGGAGAACGCGGAGCCGCTCGAACTCGTCCTTTGGAGCGTTGCGGAATGCGTCGGGTTCCTCCGAGGATTGCGACTGAACCGGACCCACGACTCGGACGAGGATCTTGGCGCGCTGGCGGTGTTCGTCGGTCGTTTACCACTCGGGATGAGGCTGATTGCCACCTGTCTCGCAGATCGGCCGAGTACACCGGCGACGGTCGTACTCGCCGAGCTACGACGACAGCCGCTCACGGCGCTTGAGGAGCATCGAGGAGCTTACCCGGGTCTCGTCGAGACGTTTCAGGCGTCGTGGGATGCGCAAGGTGAGTCCGGCCGGAGGGTCTTACTTGCGCTCGCGGTTTGCGCCGAACACACCCGGACGGAGGTCATCGCGGCTGTCGCCGGGGTCGACCAGCCGCATGAGGTGCTCGATAGGCTTGCGACGCAGTCGCTCGCACAATACACCGCGACGTCCGGGACGCCGTGGAGCCTGCATGAGGTGTTACGGATGTTCATCGTCGCGCAGCCGGGGCTGGGGGAGCTTGAGGCGGTCCACCTGGCCTGGGTGGAGACGCACCTCGCCGCGCACCGCGATCCTCTCAAGCACGTTGAATTTACCGTGGGTATCGAGGAGGCGATGTGTGCGCTTATGCGCCTGCTCGACGCCAGTGATGTTCAGCACGCCCAGAAGGTGTATTCGCCGCTGGACGACCACATGCGTCGCGTCGGGCAATTTTTCCGAGCATCCGTCCTTGGGGAGGAATTCTTGCGCCGCTGTCCGGCGGAGTCCTGGGTGGCGGCGAATTGTACGAACAACCTCGGATTGTGCTCGCGGTCTCTCGGCGACGTCAAGAGGGCTATCGATTATCACGAGCGGTCCTTCGCTGTCATGGCGCGACTGGGGCATCAGGAGGGGGTGGTGAACGCGGTCGGGAACCTCGGCGGGTGTTATCTCGTCCTGGGGGAGTCCAGAAAGGCCATTGCCAGCTTCATCATGGTACTGGAGATGGAGGAGCGGCTGGGGCGCCTGGATTCACAGACGACTGCATTGAATAATCTGGGGCTTTGCCATCTCGGCCTCGGCGAGGTGTCGAAAGCCATCGAATACAGCCGGCGCTCCCTCGTCTTGGCGGAGAAGATCGGAGACCTCGCCAAACAGGCGGACGCGCTCAGCAGTCTGGGAGGGTGCCAGATCACCCTGGGGAATTTTAGCGACGCGATAGGGTATCTCGAACGGTCGTATGCCCTCGACTGCAAGCTGGGACGAGAGGTCGGGCAGGCACAGCGTCTTGGAGATCTCAGTACATGTTTCTGGCGGCTCGGCGACATCCCGAAGGCAATCGAATTCGCTGAGCGCGCGCTCGCGATTTTTGTAAGATTGAGGCTCGCGCAGGACCGTGCCAGCGCCCTCGGGAACCTCGGGGTCCTCCATCAAGAGGTAGGCGACGTGCAGCGGGCAGTCGATTGCTTTAACGAGGCGTTGGGGGTTTTTACAGAGCTGGGTCTACGACACGGGGAGGCGACGCAGATCGGTAACCTGGGGTTGGCCTATCGCAGTCTGGGCAGGGTTCGAGAGGGTGCCCTTGCGCATGAGCGAGCGCTCGAGATGTTCGAGTCGATGGACCACCGGGAGGGACAGGCGAATCAGCTAGGCAACCTCGGCATGTGTCATGTGCAGCTCTGTGAGCTGGGGAAGGCCCGCGATTGTCTTCGCCGCGCGGTCGAGATGTATGACAGGGTGGGGTTGCCCGCCACGCATCCGTCGGTTGGGTCGATACGCAGGATACTTGCGTTGTTGGGTTGAAGGGTCAGTCCCTGACCCGGCCCGCTGGTGGGCCCCCCTGGCCTCTACGACCCATCCCGAAGGCGTTACGCCCCCTGGGGGCGTAACGCCGCCGGATAGTTCGTTGAGGCCGTGGGTGGCCAGCGGGCGCAACAGGGTGTCAAGGGTCGGGGTCACTGATCGCCTCGAGGTCGGCAGAACTGATCGCCCCGATCATGTCGGTCGCGCCCTGCTGATCGAGACCGCCGATCGAGTTGCTCGAGGTCGGCAGAACTGAT
>Ga0075163_10011568_pt1 | contig 11500 bp, 8 predicted proteins | sample JI1023141ADNA_FD_71478 | JGI IMG/M metagenome (GOLD analysis project Ga0075163, IMG submission 71478) | Wastewater effluent complex algal communities from Wisconsin, to seasonally profile nutrient transformation and Carbon sequestration -... | ecosystem: Engineered > WWTP > Effluent > Algae... | reverse complement strand
GCGAGCGTGCGGGCGTGGATGGCGAAGGCGGTGCGCGAGGAGCAAGAGTGGCTGCTCAGTCGGGTGTTGGCGCATCGGCCCGATTTGACCGAGGTGGCCAAGGAGCTTGCTGCGGCGCAGGGACTGGCGTTTGAGCCGCTGCTCGCAAGCAGTCGGACGGTGTATCGACTGGTGCCGTCGGTCAGCGAAGACCGGCTGGTGGTGTTTGAGGCTGACGGTCTGACCGAGCTGCCGCAGGTGCTCGGGCGTGAGGATTTCGTCGGCTTTGCCAAAGCCGCGTACTGGAACGACGACACAACGGCGCAAGTGCTCACCGAGCTGGCCGGGACGTGGTTTGGCCGGACGCTGCCCGAAGGAACTCTGCCGATCACGGACGACCACACCGAGCGGCGCGAGCAGCTTCTTCAGCAGACCCGACTGGAAGGCATCCAGACCGAGGAGCAGGCCGAGTCGCGGCTGCAAATTCGACTGCGGCTGCTTTCCGAAGCCAAGACCGAAGCGCCCCGCGACCGCTACGTGACGCTGCCGAAGCCCGATCCGAACCTGGCCCCGACGGCGCGCGAGCTACACGAGCTGCTGGTCCGGGGAGAGGAGCCGCGCACGCCACATGACCGGACGCTCGCCAACTTTCAGGCGATTGCGGTGTTGCTCGACAAGCCCAAGGCGGGTGAGGCGGCGACGCTGATTCGCTACACCGGCTGGGGCGGGCTGTCGGTCGAAACCGCCAAGACGTATCTGCCCAAGGCCCTCGCTCCCGACGAAAAGGCGATCCTGCACGAATACTACACACCGACGAAGTTGTGCCTGGATTTGGCGCACTTGCTTCTGCCACGCATCCCGCATCTGCCGCGCCACCAAGGCGAGGTCTTGGCGCTGGAGCCGTCGGCGGGCATCGGTCGGCTGCTCAATGCGTTCTCAATCCCCGGTTTTGAGTCGCTGAGCTTCACTGCCATCGAATACAGCCAGATCTCGGCGGCGCTGCTGAGACGGATGCGGCCCGACGTTACGGTGCTGCACTCATCGTTTGAGCAGTGGATTGTGGCGACGGCGGGACGGCTGGATGGGAAGTTTGGCCTCGTCCTGTGCAATCCGCCGTTTGGGCAGCGCGGGGCGGAAGCCGTCATCGACCCCGACACGGCGTTTCGAGAGAAGAAAGCCCACATCTACTTCATGCGGCGAACCCTTCGACTGCTCGCCGAGGGTGGACTTGCCGTTTTCATCATCCCGTATGGATTTCTGTCGTCGAAGGCGCCGCAGTTTGTGGCCCTTCGAGAGAACTTCCTCAAGGAAGCGCACCTGCTCACCGCGTTTCGGCTGCCCTCGAGTACCTTTCCGGGGACGGGCATTGTCACCGACGCCATTGTGGTCGAAGCGCGGGGCGGGCTGCTGCCCTCGGTGCTGTCTGATGACCAGTTCATCGTCGACGGTCAGTATTTTGCGGCCCACGAGCATCACGTTCTCGGCCAAGAAGTCGGCAAGCCCGGCGATCCGGACGACGATGCGTTCCGCTATGAAGTGACCGGCTCCTACGTCGGGCTGCCGCCGTCCCCGACGTTTCGGGAGCGCTGCACAACCTGCCAGGTGACTCGTCCGACCCAGGTGGTGCCGCAGGCGGTGCGGCGCTCGCGGCAGCGTCAGGCCGAGTTACCCGAATCGGTGTCGGTCGCGTCGTCGCTGGGGCTGCGGGTCGGCAAGTACCTCGATCTGGTGGCGAAGCGCGATCTGGCGTCGCTGGCCCAAGCGCGGGCGATGCACCGTGAGCTGCTCGACGACGTGCTGAGCTTCACCGCGAGCAACCGAGGGAGCGAGCTAGACGGGTTTCTGGAGGTCGACGGCATCACTGCGCTGACTTCGATTTGGCAGCTCGACGGCAAGATCGCTGAGGTCTTGGCGCAAGCGCCACTCGTCGAGCAGCGCTACACCGGCAGTGACTCGCTGGCCGATACTGCTGGCTGGCTGGAACGTCAGCGCGGCCCCTTCACCGAGTTTGCGTTGCGTGAGTTCCGCTCCCAGCTTGGCTTCGGCAATTCCGACACCGCGACGATAGAGGCCGAGCTGGTTCGCGCAGCGTTCGCCAAAGACTTCACGTCGCCGCCCGTCTGGATGCACGAGGACACCTATTACACCGGCCTCATCGGGCAGCGCTACGCTCGTGCCGTCGGGTTTCGCACCGATCCGATCGCGGCAAGCCAAGTGGCTCGTCTGCGGTCAATCATGCGCTTTCCCAACTTCGCGGACATCGATCCGAATCCGCGACTGACGTGGATGCCGGTGCGGCTAATTCGGGCGTGGATGAGCGAGGTGCTCGGCAAGCAAGTCGGCGAGCTGGTCCGCGAGGACGGCATGCTCACGCTCGTCGGCACGCCCTACGCCTACCTCGAATCGAAGGTCGGCGAAAAGTCCGAGGCTGCCGTGCTGTTTGGCTGGCTGAACATGGACCTGCCGCTGTTTCGGCCCCCGTACACGCGGCTGGTCGACGACGAAGGGGAACAAGAGAGCGCCGAAGAAGCGCTGGAGCGGGTGCGACTGCTCTACACGAGCACGAAGGTGACGCACTTCCGAACCTGGGCCGCGAGCGAGCAGGAGCGCATCGACGCCATTGAGGCGGCGTATGCGGCCATCGCCGGGAACTTCATCATTCCCAAGTTTGACTCGTCGCCGCTTCAGATTGCGCGCTGGGGCACGAGCATCACCCTCAAGCCGCATCAGTGCGCCGTCGTCCGTCGGCTGGTTCATTACAACGGCGGGCTGAACGCTTTTGACACGGGCGTCGGCAAGACCTTCTCGGGCATCGCGACCCTCGCCATTCAGCGCGAGCGGGGCGTCTGCCGAAGACCGCTCGTCGTGGTGCCGAACACGCTCATCTGGAAGTGGTATCGCGACATCCTGCGCTGTCTGCCCGACTACCGCATCGTCGTCGTGGGCTCGTCGCGACGGCTGGACCGCAACGGCGTCTGGGTATCGAATCCCGACACCGAGCAAGAGCGCGAGCAGAAGTGGCGACGGTTCCAGAGCGGTCAATACGATGTCGCGATCGTGCCGTATTCGTTCTTTCCGACGATTGGCATGCGCCTCGACGCCTGGAAGCGGTTTGCGCAGAGCACTCCGATTCTGGCGCGCAAGGTCCAGCTCAAGGCCCGTGAGTTTGGCGAGATCATCGAGCGAGCCATCGAGCGGCAACGCACCGGCAAAGACGCCACGCCGCCGAAGGTCAGCGACAAGAAGGCTGCCGATATCGTCGGCGAAGAGGTCTGGGAGAAGGCCGACGACGAAACCAAGGCCCAGATCCGCGAACAGATCGCCGCCGAGCTGCTCCGTCAGCAGCTTGAGGAAGAGAAAAAGCTGCGGGCGATCGTTGAAAAGCTCAGTTCGCTGAGCGAACGCAACCGGGCGCTCGTCGCAGAAGCGACCGAGCAGTGGGCCGCCGAGATGGCTTCGGGCGGCGAAGGGCTGACGTTCGAGGAGATCGGTATCGACATGATCCTCGTCGATGAAGCCCAGAACTTTAAGAACATCTGGGCCGTCGGACAGCTTGAGGCGGGCAATCCCAAGTACCTCGGCGCGATTCAGAGCGGCAGCGATCGTGGCTATCACCTCGCGGCGTATCGTCACAACCTGTCGCAGCGCACTGGCTCGCCGGGTGGCACCTACCTGCTCAGCGCGACGCCCGCGAAGAACTCGCCGATTGAGTATTTCACCCTGATCAACCTCGTCAGCGAGCGGGCGTGGGCGGACATGGGGATTCCCACCGTCGAAGCCTACATCGATCGCTATCTGTACCTCGAGCGGCGCGAGGTCGTGCAGGCGGACATGACGATGAAGGAACAGTCGGTGGTGGCGGGCTTCCGCAACCTGCTCGAGCTGCGCGACGTGATCTTCCGGTACTCGGAGTTTAAGACCGCGCAAGAGGTCGGGCTGCAAATCCCCGAGAGCAAGACCGAGACGATGCTCGTCGACATGGATGAGGAGCAAGCGCGGGTCTACTACCGACTTGCCGGGCGCTACACCTCGACGCTCAAGCAGATGGGACATGCGGAAGGCGGCAAAAAGCTGAGCACGCTGCGGAATCGGGCGCTGTCGCTTTTGACGCGGCTTCAGCTTGTGACGGTGCATCCCGCGCTGGCGGAAGGCCCCGACCTGCCCGAGTTGACCGAGTTTCAGCGCGTGCCGATGAACCACCCGGACTTGCCGATCGAGGAGAAAACGCGACGGCTGGCACTGCTCGAAATGGCGGGCGTGGACAAAGCCAAGCTGACGATGCAGACCGTCGACGCGGCCTATGTGGCAGCGCTGGAAAGCAATCCCGAAGTGGTCGCGGAGTGGGAGCGGCAAACCGAAGACCTGCAAGAGATTGCGAAAAAGAAGTGGGCCAAGAAGCGCAAGCTCAAAACGCAGTGGTCTTATGCGAATGCTGTACACGTTAGACGCATTAACTCGCCCAAGCTGGATAAATGCGTTGAGCTGATGCTGAAAAACATCGGCTGCGGGCAGATTGTCTTTTGTGACAACGTGGCCGTACATCGCTGGCTCGTCGAGTTGCTCGTGCGTAGCGGCGTGCCCAAAGCGCGCATCGCGGTCATCAACGGCGAGGTGGTCAAAGATGCCGCCAAGCGGCTCACCATCTCGGACAAGTTCAACGGCGTACCGGCGGTCATCGCGCCCGATGGAACGATCGAAGTCGAGGAGATCGAGCCCGAATACGACATCGTGATTGCGAACCAAGCCGCGTATGAAGGCATCGACCTGCATCGTCGGACTTGCATCGTCTATCACCTCGATTTGCCGTGGGAGCCGAACACGCTACGGCAGCGCAATGGTCGAGCGGTTCGTCAAGGCAACCTGCAAAGCAATGTCGATATCAAGTTCATTTTGGCGCGCAAATCACTCGATGTGGTTCGATTTGAATATATCTTGGGAAAATTGCGCTGGATGTCGGACATCATCGAGTCTGCCGACAACAACCTGGCCAATCCCGCCGCCGACAACGAACTCGACAGCGAGCAGATGGTGCTGTTTTTGGCGCAGGACGAAGAGAGCGCCAGAGAGTCGATTAGGGAGCTACGCGAGCAGCAGGAACGCCGTCGGCGTGAGGCGATGGTGAAGCGCTGCTGGGATGACGTGACCTCGCTGTGGAGTCGGGAAAACGCCATCAAGCGAACCGACGACGACGAGAAGCGGCTCATTTTGCAGGAGGAGCAGCGGCAACTTCTTAGTCGACTGAGCAAGGTGCCCGACACCGTGTGGCCGTATGCCTGGCTGCTGTTTCACCTGCCGCGTGGCGTCGAGATTACGCTCGACCACGACTACGAAAGTCGCAGCATTCCGATCCTGCCCGACTGGACGATGGGCGGAAGAATCGAGTTGGGCCGGGTGAGTGGTACCGCCTACGGCTGGCGGGCTTTCGGGTCGGCGACGTGGAACCTGCGTGACCAGCAGAACCCAGGCCCGACGGACCACGATCTGTTTCCGATTCTGAGCGAAGGCTACTTGCCGTCGGAACAGAAAGCGGAGCCGGTCTATCCTGACGAGGATCTGAAGGGCCAGATTTTCGCGATCTTGGACAAGATTCGTGTCACCGGCACTTGGGAGCAGCTTGGTCTGCGCTGGGCGTCGACGGCGTACAAGAAGCGCCTGCGACAGTCGTTTTGGCCCGAGATTGTGCAGACGGTGCGCGATGCGGTGCTGGATTTCTTGGTGCCGATTCGCGTCGGGACTCGCTTCGAGCTGGTGGAATCGAATGACCCACGGGTCACGACGGAAACGCTCGCGGACTTTGACCGGGACACGTATACGGCGTTTTTCCGCTTCGCGAGCACCGAGCGGACGGACTTGCAATACACGGCCACGTCGCTGACGACCGAGCAGTGGTGGGGCGTGCGCTTTCCGCGCGGGCACCTGAAGCCTCTGACGGTGAGCTACATCTCGTCGCGGCAGGCCAAGCGGGTCAGCGTCAAACCGCTGGAGGCGACGACCGATCTCGCCATCGTCGCTGATGAACTGGCGAGTAAGCCGTTTCTGATCATCCACTTGCCGTCGGGGGCGGAGCTGCGCGCGTTTGCGACCGAGCCGCTCGCTCGACTGGCGCTCGCCGAGCTGCGCCACCGGCAGGACTGGAGCGCCGAGACGGCCCCATACGAGATGACGGACAAGACGCAAGCGCTGCTCGACTTTTTGAGCCTGCGCTCGGAAGTACCGAGCCAGGAAGACCTGAATCCATATCGAGAGTGACGACGACCAACGAGGGGGGAAAGCAATGGCAACCAAGCGAGAGAGTCCGGTCATGGAGAAAATGCTCCGTGAACTCAACGAGAGCGCGACGGCACTGGCGCAGATCAAGCAAGACCTGGGCAAGCCTCGGTCACGCAAAGAGCAAGCGAAGGAAATGCTGTCGAGCGCCGAGAAGCGAGCCAAGGACCACACGACGAAGACGCATCGCGTGTCGGTGGACCTCGGCGGCGGCACGATTGCGCAGGTATCGACGGAGCTGATCAATTGGGCGGTGCGGGCGCTCGGGAACTGGAGCGGCAAGGACTCGTGGATGGGCAAGAACGCCGATGTCCTGCAAGGCGCGCCGCATGTGATGATCGGCCTCGCGGTCTATCTGACGGAGCTTTTGACGCGACCGCAGGGCAAGCTGCCGAGCCTCAGTCGAGAAATTGCCTCGGAAGCGGCCAACGTCTTTACGCACCTTGGGTTTGCCAACCTTGTGCGGGCGCTGCGCATTCGGTGGGCCGACGGCAAAGTCGATGCTTCGACGCTGGCGAAAGTGACCGCCGAGCGCGATGCCGCGCTGGCCAAGCTGGCAGCGTCGGGGGGCACGGGAGCGAAGTAGCCGCGAGCTGGCGTGGGATGCCACGCCAGGGGGGAGGATTGCGATGGAACGGCTCGAGCGATTGGCTCGCACGTTGGTTCGTGCAGCCGATGGTTTGATGGAGCTGCCGCCGGACACGCTGTGGTGCTTGGCGGTGCTCGTGGCGGCCTGGTGGCTGCGCGACCGCGACCTTGGGGCGACATATCGGCTGTCGAAGGCGGGACTTTCCGCCGAGCCGCTGTTTGCGCGGTTCGACGGAATTCCGGGCCTGCCCGATGTGGCGGCGAGCGGGATGTTGGAGCTGGGGCAGACACCAGACCTCACGCGGCAGCGGCTCATCGAGCTATCCAGCAAGGGGGCGTCTCTCACGGCGCTGTCGCAGTGGCCGGGCTGGGAACAGGCCAAAGCCATCGTGCTGGAGGTCTACCCGCTGCCCGAGGCGACGGACGAGCTGGTGGCTGCGCTGCTCCGTCGTCGCTACACGAGTGCGGAGGCAGCAAGAATCCTTGCTGGCAGGAGCTAGTGGCGACGATCGAGGAAGCCAAGACTGCGATTGTCTCGACGGCGCAGCGTATGGCCCGGTCGATTGCCTACTCGCGTGAGCACTTGACCGGCGCGGCGCTGGAGACGGCAGCGTCGATCTTCACGACGGCGAATCTGTGGGCGCTGTGCATTCTGTTTGCCGGGTGGGTCATCGGCACCGTGGTTTCTGGCCCCATCGGCATTGCCGCCAATGCGCTGCTGGTCGCTTGGGGTTTGTATTCGAGTTACGAGATATTGACAGAGCTATTTAAGAACGGAAAAGAGTGGGCGGTTCTTTGTTACGAAGCAAAATCGGACGGCGATTTGAAAGTCGCAGGCGCGGTCTTCGCCAAACTGTTCGTCGGGGGACTGGCTGATATCTTACAAGTCGTCATCCTGCATCGTACGTTCCGCGCGCTGCGGTCAAAGATCAACAACAGGATTCCGCCGCCTGCTGAAGTCGAGGGATTCAAGAAGGGCGAAGCGACGGCGGAGCCAAAGACCGACGCCAAACCGCCGGAAGAAAAAGCGAAGGCGGAGAAGCCGAAGCCGGACGAAGCCAAGGCGGAGAAGCCGAAACCGGACGAAGCCAAGGCGGAGAAGCCGAAGGACGAACCGGCCAAGGACAAAGCGCTGACCGAGCGGGCGAAGGAAGCCAGCGACGCAGCCAAGGACGGGCTGAAGGATGCCGTGGTGGATGGCGCAGCAGCCGTCGCGCCCTCGCATTCGGGTGGGTCGATACTGCCGGCACTGGCGCTGGTCGGTGGCGCGCTTGTGGTTGGGGGAACGGTGGCTTTGGTCGCATCTCGGAGCGGGCGATGATCTGGCCGATACCGCACTTCTGGATCATTGATATCGGTGAAAGTGTGCTTGAGAAGCGGGCGCACAAGAACCAGCGGCATTCTGGCGTTGATATTCATTGCAATGCGGGAACGCCGGTCTTGGCTGCTGCGGCGGGAATTGTGAAAGCTGTCGTGGATGGCCGGAAAAGCAGCAGAGCCGAAACGCGAGCGGCGGGTTTGTTTATCGAAATCGACGATACCAAGGACTACATCTTTCGCTATCTGCATTTGGGTGAATGCGAAGTCAGCACGGGACAGGACGCAACCGAGGGGCTGTATCTCGGCACGGTGGCCGACGCGCACACGAGCGGGCTCGCGAAGCGTCCGCATCTCCACTTTGAAATCAGGCGTCGGACAGCAGACGGCGGGATTGGCGCAGCCGTCGATCCGCTCCGTCTGCTGCCACCGAGGAGGGCGTAATGGGAACGGAGAACATCGACTGGAAAAACACGGGAATCGGAGCGGCGCAAGTGGTGCTCGGCGTCGCCAAGGCCGCGATTGGGGTGACGGGGGGGCCAGCGGCAGCGTCGGGTGTGGATGGGGCAGTCGGCGGACTCGACAAAGTGCTCGGTGGCGTCGGCGTGGATGATGTCCGCCTGTCGCAGACCGCGCCTGCGCAACCTGCGTCGCTGGCCACGCCAGCCACGACACCACCGCCGCAGCCGGTGACGCCGGTAGCAACGGCTCCGATTGTGCCGCCGCAAGCGCCGCCGCTCGTGCCACCACAGACGCAGCCCTCGCGGCTGGAACGGTTCGAGCGCGATGGTCGGCCACTTCCGAGTCCGGCCCCGCCTCCTGCGCCGACGGCAGAGGACATGGAGCGGACGAAGCTTCTGCGTGCGCTTTCGTCGCGAGGCTGGAGCGATGAAGAAGCGCGGCTTCTGGAAGCGGGACGGTCGGCGGAGAGTCTGCGGCTGATTGGGCCGATTGTGGAGGATTCCGAAGTCCGGGTCAGCGCGGTACCTATCGAGAGAGTGACGGCGCAGCTTGTCAAGGAAGTGCCGGGTCGGGTGAAGGTGAGCGGCACAAGCCCGCCGTGGCTACTGGTGTTCTCGCGCCTATGGCTCCTGCCGCCGTCGGAAAAGCTCGCGATGGAGGACCGTCTGTTGGCGGGACTCTCAGACCACAATCCGCAGCTTCTCACGGCGCGGGAGCAACTTCCCGAATACGTGACGCTGGCCAGCACTTCTGCGGTGCCGCCAGCCGAGCTGCAACGGGACGTGGGACGACTGTCGAACGATCAGCTGTGGCTGCTCCGTGCAGCCGTCGCTGGCTCAAAGCAAACCGGGGGGAAATAGATGGCTCTCAAGTACACGGTTACCGACAAGCAAGGCAACTTCGTCTGTTCTTTTGTGGAAGCGCCGCTGGACCAGTCGTTCCTTGCCATGGTCGCCGCTGCCGCAACGGAACCGGCCAAAAAGAAGAAGGCGAACGCCAAGAAAAAAGCCGTCGCAGACGCGCAGAAGACCGGGGGGAAGTAGATGGCTCGATATCGCTGGGAGATCAAAACAGCCGATGTGATGTATGCGGGCACGGATGCCACTCCTTATCTGTCGCTGAGCGGCGACAAGGCGACGCTCAAGGAGACGGAGCTGAACGACCCGGATTCCAACAACGATTGGGAAAAGGGGCAGATCAATCACGGCACCATCGAAACCACCGATCTCGGATGGCTCAAGACCGGCACGCTCAAGCACGACGGGTCCGGCGGTGGCCCCGATTGGACCGTCGAATACGTCAAGATCACGAACGACGACGACGGGCGCGAGTGGCTGGCCGGGGTCAACGCCGAGCTGAAGGGCAACAATCCCTTCCGGCTGGTCTTTAAAAACACCAGTCGCGGCCAGTTCGACGAGATGCAGCGTCAGAAGGAGCTGGAAGACGAGCGGCTTCAGCGCGAGCAAGAGCTTGAAGACGCCAAGCTGGCACGCGAGCGGAAGGTCGAGGACGCCAAGGTCGGCGCGCAGGACTGGAAGGCCGACGCCAAGGCGCGCATGGACCAGCTCAAAGTCGAGATGGAGAAGGCGAAGCTGGAGGCCGAGGAGCAGAAGATGCGCGACCAGCTGGCGCAGATGCGCGGTCAGTCCTCCGGGCCAGGTCCAGCCGCGACGACGCCAGCCGTATCGGGCATGCGGACGTATGAAGTATTTGGCGTCTACGGCGGTCGCCCGGCTCCGCTGACGCAGGCGGTCAACTTCGACCGAGCGAGCGGGCGCGTGCTTGGCGTCAACACGGGATTCCGTGTGATGGTGACGGACCAACCGAGCGAAGGCTTTGGCCTCGCGGGAACGCCGGGTCGCTGGGCCAGCTTCGTCAGTGGCAGCCCGACGGCCTACGGCCTGGATGCAGATCGCGGAATCCTCGCGTGGGATGGCTCGCGCGGGCAGGCACTACCGGCAGCGTATTTGTCTCAGCTCTTTGGCGATTGGCGAGGGGCTGTTTACTAGCAACACCCGAGAGGGGGGGGAACGGAAAATGGCAAAGGACATCACGGTCAGAGTCAATGGTCAGAACCCAGACGGCAGCGTGAACATCAGCATGCCCGATGGGGCGAGCAACCCGTTCATGCAGGCGGGCGGGGCATCGTCGGCAATGGTGCCGTACACGCCGTCACCGCTGGCACAGAACGTCGGCTATCGAGCGCGCATCGGTAATGCCGAGGTCATGTTCGCGTCGGAAGCCGACTTCCTGAAGGCCGACAAGGCGTGGCGCGAACAGATGCAGATCAACAACGTGCCGTCGCTCGGCGGTAGCCAGGGCAGTGGCACCAACTGGCTGCGCACGGGTGCGAGTGTCGCCGAAGCAGCAGGCGCTTACATGAATGGCCGCGCCATTCGCAAGCGCATCACCGATGTCGACGACGCGCTCGAGGACTCGCGAAACGCGCAGGCCGCAATCAGCAATTTGCAGACGAAGTACCCGGATCTGGCTCCAGCGCTCGCCGATGCGTTCCGAGCTGAGCGTGACGCGACGATCGCGATGGTGCGACTGCTCGAAGACCAGCTCCTTGCGGTGGACATCCAGACCGGCGCAGGCGTCGCGCGAGCCGTCTCCGAAATGTGGGACGGCAGCAGCACGAGCAGCGTCATGGGAAACAGCGGGCTCCTCGCGGGCGGCGTCGGCCTTGGCCTGGGTCTGCTGCTGAGCCGCGACGACAACAACAACAACCGCAGCCGCAACCGTCGGTAAACCGGAAGGATTTGGGGGACAAACCAATGAGTGACACCAAAGAAGCAATCGCGGGTCTGATGGCAGTCGCGCTGCCGCTCTGGGTCCGCGCCCAGGACGACAACGACCGCGAGCTGCGCAACAACCGGCTGGATCT
>Ga0075163_10011567_pt1 | contig 11500 bp, 9 predicted proteins | sample JI1023141ADNA_FD_71478 | JGI IMG/M metagenome (GOLD analysis project Ga0075163, IMG submission 71478) | Wastewater effluent complex algal communities from Wisconsin, to seasonally profile nutrient transformation and Carbon sequestration -... | ecosystem: Engineered > WWTP > Effluent > Algae... | reverse complement strand
GCGCCTCATCATGCCCAATGGCGACGAGATCCCGCTCGATGAAGCCGCCGTCGATCCTTCAGGGGCCGCCGGGGTCAAAGGCGACGTCGACAACCATTGGGGCGAGGTGTTCGGCGCCGCAGCACTCGGCACGCTGATCAATATCGGCGTTGCTGCAACCGAGGACCATCCCGGGATCAACTTCGGAGGCGTCGGTGTCGCCTCCAACTACGACCCCGTCCAGGACGCCCTTCGCGACGGCGTCCAGCGGGGCGCGGCCATCGTCACCAACCGGGTCGTCGATCGAAGCCTGGCGATCCCGCCAACCATCAAGGTCGAGGCAGGGACGCGGATTTCAGTGGTTGTCACCCAGAAGCTGAGGTTGTGACGGCAATACAGAAATAAGCAGGGCTATACGTGCTCCGCCCAATTTTCTCTCCCCTCACACTACCCCCTGTCCGAACCGCGCGTACGGCTGCGAGGTCTGCAAGTACACCTCGATTGGACCGCGCGAGTGGTTGTTGTGGATGTGGGGGCGGCACAGCATATGCTGACTAGACCACTTCCACGTACGCGACCAATTCGGCGGAATAACCGCCGTGACCTTTCTCAGCGCCTTTATGGGCCAGCTCGCGTTGCAGGATCGGCGACACAGCCGTGTTCAAGAGACGGAAACGATCGTCTGGCGACACGCTTGTCCATATTTCCCCCAGGCGAGCTCTCAGATATTTTGTAAGCTCCAAATCAGACGACTCGAACCTGCTCTCGGACCTGAAGAGGCTTACAGGGAGAGTCAAGTGCGTACGCCTTTTGTTGGGTGGTTGCGCATTGAGCTTCAGACGGCTGAGAGCCCCAGATACTCATCAGTGGAGATCGAGAAACCTTTCGGGCATCAGAAGCTCCCCGAGAGACTCCCTTTAGTGGTTTAATTCCATCGGCGACGCCGCCGCCCATGGGACTGACCTAGACCAGCACGTAGCCCGGGTTCAACGCGCTGAAGTCAGCACCATGCGCGAGGGCGCTATGCTGATCGAGAGATTGGAGGTCGAGATCGATGAGTTTGTGAACCGGCCCGCCGTGCAGCAGACGCAGAACCTCGGACAGGGCCAGCGTTGCTGCAACCGCTCCCACGAACGGCGCCCCGACCGCCTTGCCGGCGAGAAGTGTTACTCCGCAGCGGTCAAGCTGTCCCCCTTCCAGCAGTTTCCGGTAGGCTGCCTGCTCCTCGACCGGCTCACCAATTCCCCCCGACTTCCAGATTTCGGCGGCGGGCCGACTGCCAGGCAGCACGTGCAGGCGCATCGTCCGGAAGTCGCGATGGCCGCGTCCGAGACCGGCCTCGACCACAAACTCAAACCCGACCTGGTCCAACGCCTGGCGACCGATTGCATTGTCCAAGCCGCAGAGGGCGATGGCGGGTTCGCCCGGCTGGCGCTTGAACCCAGCGTCGAACAGACGCTCGTTCAACATGGTTGAGAATCCGCGCCGCTCCGCCCATGACGCCATCGCGCGCGTCTTCATCTGACCAACGAGAGTGGCGTCGCTCAAGACGGACGTACTCTCGGTCGAAGGCGTGATCACGTCGACGTCCTGCAGGACCAGGGATAGCACTTTCGGATCGGCGAACGGAAGAAGCCCCAGCCCCCAGAGGTAGGCTTGGCCGAGATGGCCGAGGCCGATAAGCCAAAGACGCGTCGGGAGGTAAGTCAGGGGTGGTTCGCTGGCGTCAGCGGAAAGCCATGGCGCCGAGGATCCAGGCCGCCAGAGCGATAGGCCGGCGGCACGTCGCCCGGCTGCGGGCGTTTCGCCGTTGACGAACAGGAAGGCCTCGTTGATCGCCAGCGCGGCGGAGAGCATCGCCGCGAGAGGCATGGCAGGCCCCGGCTCTGGCGTCAGCTCGGAATATCCAGGGACGATCCCGCCGCGCCAGCCGCCCCATACTGTCCGAACCGAGAAGCCGGCTCCTCGCGGGAAAGCCGGTCCACCGATACGGATCATCGGCGCGCCATTGCTTTCGGACTGCGGAAGGCCGCCAAGCGCGACAACGGCGTCACGCAAACTCTTGCCGAGCGGAAGCGGTGCGACCAGCGGCGCATCGAGTGGGCCGATAACCCCGACACCGCCGAGAAAGACGCGACGCCCGAGGGCGACGGCCGTCAAAAGAGCCGCCTGCGCCAGGGGATCGCTCGCCTCGTCGGCCCCGATGATCAGATCCATCTGGAAGGACTGAAAACGAGCCTCGGCCGCTTCCAGGCTGTCGGCGGTGCCGCTGTCCATCGCCTGCTTGACCAGGCGGTGAACTGATTGCGATGGATCGAAAGCGGACATCATGGACCTCAAATGCCGATGTGAAGGAAGGCCGATCGAGCGGATCGCGGCACGGGCGACCAGCGTTTGCCGCCGAGATAGCGGTAGATGCCGACATGACGCGCAGCGAGCGGCGCGACGGCGAAACGCGGCAGGATCATGGCTATATGCCCCGCCTGTGAAATCATCGGGTAAGCCATATCGGACTCGCTCTGACCCTCGCCTTCCGGATGAACGTGAACGTCGGCCACAACGTCGAGCCCGCGTTTCTCGCAGAGCGCCCAGAGCTCGCTGAAATAGCGACCATTGAAATGAACGATGCCAGTGTTGAGACACGCCGGGTCGAGGTCGTCGTAGAGAACGAAATCGACGATGCGGATGCGGCCATCACGCTGATAGCCCAGCAGGAATGCGCCGCTTTCGCGTGTCCGGCTCCGCCCCCGCTGGCGCAAGCCGGAGATCAGCCGGTCCCAAACGAACCAGGAGCAGGAGAGTTCATGCCGCGGTGCGAACAGGCGCCGCATAGTCTCGGCAATGAAGAAGTTCATGTACAAGCTCCAGGTATTGAGTGATGCCGTCAGCGGGACGCCAGATCTTCGAGGGCGTTTCGTTCCGCCAGTTCTCGTGGCCAGCGAAGCTTGCGCGGTCGCACGGCAGGTAGAGGGCCGTGCCGCTTCGCCAGTCTGGTCGAAACACGGCCGATACCCGCCCGCCTTGGCCGCGCGGCCAGAGGTCAAACGCCAGGACGGCGTTGCGCTCCATGTCCCATGGGCCGCCCGTCGGCGCGGCGTGCGGGAAGCCGGCACAGTCCAGGCGCAGCACGTATCGACGCCCGTCTTTCGCCGCGACGTCGATGAAGACAAACGGCCAGGCGGTCGAGAGCAGGCACCACCTGCCCTCGATCTCGCCCAGGCGGAAATTGGGGCGCGCCACGTCAGCGGCGAACGCCCGTTGATCCGGCGCATCCATCACGCAGTCTCCGGCGCGCCGTTGATGCGCTCGTCAGGTACAAGGTCGAAGCCCAGATTGCAGTGGGTGCAAGCCGCTAAGCTGCCGAGATGAGCGCCGACCGGCGGGCGATCGTGCGTGCCTGCGATCTGCAGGACATGCTCACCGGCTTCCTCGTCCGTCATGCCGAACTTGCGAGCGGCCCACTGCTTGACGCGAGCGACGGTCGCGCCCGGCCGGAAGCTGTGTTCGACGGTCTTGCGGTTGAAGGTGACTACCACCTCGACGTGCTTGCAGCGGTGCAGGTGAAGCTTCACTCCGGCAGGGCCAGCGTGATGCTTGATGTGACCCGCATGATCGAGCGGCTCATCCCCGTCTTCGAGGAAGACCAGTAGGGCTTCAGCCGGGAGGTCGTGTTGCTTGCCCAGCGTGGCGATGATGGAGGCGATTGTGGTTTCGGGCTCGACGTCGAGATGCTGGATCTCGCGAACCCCTTCGATTTGGTAGAACAGGTCGATGGACGACATAGGGAGTGCTCCAGGGATCGGAGAACTCGGACCCAATGTCCGTCTCCTACCTCACTCCGTTAATCGGAGCGCGTCGCACAACCCGGAAAGCTGGTCGGGGATTTCTATGGAAGGTGAAGCGGGCCCGACGGCGTTGCCGCGCAAACGAAGAAGTGCGGGCAGCGTGGGCAGGTCACGGCGTCGATTTCTGGCGGAAAGCGTCCGTCGCGGATGCCTGCCAGCATCGCATCGCTCTTGGTTTGTCGATTGCTCAGCTTGGTGGGCGACAGCGTTACGATTTCGGCCGTCTCGCATGTCAGGTGGAGGGCGTGAACAACGACGTCGCCCGACAGGCCACGCGCGGCCAGAAGATACAGGGCGTATTCAAGTTTGTCGTATTCATCGGTGCGCTTGTAGCCCGTCCTGACCCGGCGGACGACCAAAGTGCCGTCAGCCAGCTCGGCCAGATCACTGGGCTCCACCAGCACCTGGCCGTTCGGGAAGTCCACCGTCATGGGCGTCGTCTCGCGGAACGTGCAATCCGCACCCGCCCGGATCAGCGCCGCAACAAGGCGTAGCGCCAAGCGCCGATAGTCGGCCGCGTAGGCATGCTCGACGGGACCTTTGGCTAGCCAGATTGCATCAAAAGCGGCCTCCGCCTCGGCTTGCGAGGGCGGCCCAGCCCGCGCGGCCTCCCGCAGCCAGCGGATCAGATCGTGCAGGCAAGCGTGCGTCTGCGTGAATGCAGTCTGTTTCCTGGCCCCGCCGAGACCAAGCACGTGGGTATAGAAGAAACGGCGCGGGCATTTGTCGTACAAGGACAGCCGGCCATCCGTGATGCTCCAGGCCGAGCCACGGGTGACGGCGATGAGCGGCGACTGGAGCGCCCCGACCGGCAAAGGAATCGTCGGCGGCGTCGCAATCTCCACGGCAACGCCGCCTGACAACCAGTTCAGAAACGACGATGCTGCTCGGTTGTTGCCGTTTGGCTGTTTCCGCGAGAGATGCAGACGTAGGTGGGTTCGCGCACGCGACAGGGCGACGAAAAACAGGCATTGCTCTTCCTGCTCATGGGCGCTGGCCGCTTCGTCCTTCACCGAGCGGTTGCCGGAGCCTTCGATCATGCCGACCGGCGGCGGACAGCGTTGGCCGCGATTGGACGCTGGAAAACTGGCGACAGTGAGCCCTGGAATATGGACGGCTTCGAACTCCAGCCCTTTGCTGCCGTGAACGGTCATCAGCCGGACAGCATTGAGATGAAGCGCCGCAGACGGCACCTGACGCAGGTCACGTTCTTCGGCGAGCAATACGAGCTGACGCACCCGATCGAGCGTTCGCTGGATCGGGAACCCAAAGACCACCACGCCCTGCTCACGCACGAAGTTCAGAAACTGCCAGACGGCGACCGCGCGCATACGCCCTGTAATGGTCGCCGCGGCTCCAATGTCGCGCGCCAGGCTGGTTCGATCCAGCATATACGTCGACAGGAACTCCCATGCCGAGACTTCCGGCCGGATGTCGGCGAAGTCTGTCGCCATTCGCCTGAAGGCTTCCTGGCCGTTAGCGGATAGACCATTCGCTTCGGCAAGCGTTGGCAAAACAGCAAGAACAGGACTGCCCGTGCCGCGCACGTACTGCGAGGCGACATGCACATCCTGAAGCGACAGATTATAGCGCGGCATTGCCCCGACGCGCGCCAGGCCATCTCCGAAGGGGTCGATGACGAGGCTAAGAAGCGCCAGGAGATCACGCACCTCCTCGCGTTCGAACAGGCTTCCCAGGTGTAAGACGGGGATGTCGCGGGCTTCGAGCGCCGCCGCGATCTCGTTCAAGCGTTTGTTGGAGCGGCAGAGGACGGCTTGGTCCCGCAGCAGCACGCCCGCGGTTTCCAGCTGACGGATGGCGGCGGCGATACCAGCCTCCTCATCTTCCAGGCGGTCATAGCGCCGAATGTCAGGCTTGCCTGGCCCTTGGCCGCGGTCGGCGACCAGATTGAGCGGCAACATGCCTTGCGACGCGCTCATGTGCGGGGCCGCTGCGGCGAACGCATCGACGATCTGCTGCGTCGAGCGGTAGTTGATTGTCAGCTGATCGACCGTTGCGCCGGGATAGTCTTGTCCGAACTGCGCCATGTTGGCGGATGAGGCGCCGCGAAAGCGATAGATGGATTGGCGCGAATCCCCGACCACCCACAGACGCTTGCCGTCGCCGGCTACCGCCTTGAGGAGGCGCGCGCTTGCCCGGTTCACGTCCTGATATTCGTCGACCAGGACGTGGCGATGGCGCAGCTGGATGGCGACGCGCAGGGCTTCATCGGTTTCCAGCAACACGGCTGGCCGCATGATCAGGTCGCCGAAATCGACAGCTTTCCGGCCGCGCAATGCCTGTTCGTAGAGGTCATAGACGTGGGCGACTTCGAGGCACTTCTCAGCTGTCTCCCGCGCGTCGTCATCGGCCGCTGCCGTCAACATTGCGTTTGCCAGGGCGCGATAGCGGACCGGATCGACCAGCTCGTCCTTCGCCCGAGAGATGGCGAGCACAATCTCGCGAAGTTGCAGCGCCGGGTCCCAGAGGTTCTGGTAGTGGACCAGGGGGAGCGTCGGCAGGATTTCTTCAAGCACCTCGATGGCGTCGCTGCGATCGAACAGTGAGGGGTTGGGCGAGAGACCGAGGCGGTCGTGATGACGGCGGACCAGGTCGAGCCCAAAGGCATGGAACGTCCCGACCCAGATCTTCGGGGCCTGTTCGGGGGCGGCGACGGCAAGACGCTCGGCCAGTTCGCCGGCAGCCCTGTTCGAAAATGTCAGGATCAGGATCGACGCAGGATCGACGCCCTCCGCCAAGAGCGACTGGACGCGCTTGATCAGGGTGCGGGTCTTACCGGTGCCAGGCCCCGCCTGAAGCTGGAAGGCGGAGCCGCGGTGAGCAGCGGCGCGATCCTGAGAGGGGTCCGGACGCGGGACATAGGCGGGCGTGGCGACCGCCGCCGGCGCTTCCGGGGCCGGCAGCAATAGAGCGTCGAACAGCTGTTGCCGGACCAGAGCCTTCGGCAACCCGGTTCGCTCGCTGATTGCCGACGCGGTGAGCCCGTCATTGACATGCAATCGGTGTGCAAGAGACCGGGGCAACAGAAGCTCGCGTGCAAACACATTGGCCTGCAATTCGCGCCGTTCGTGAGCGCCATAGTCCTCGACGCGCTGGAGGCCGACGGGGGCGGCCTCGGTCGACCGCGTTGGATCGATGTCATCATCGGAGCAGGTTGAGGAGCCGGCATGGACCACGACGTGGCCGATCTCATGCGCGAGAAGCAGGGCGCGCGCCGCGGCGTCGCCGACCGCCGCGCAGCAAATAGTCCCGCTCTGTTCATCGAACAGCGCCCTCGCCCCCTTCAGCGCCGGATCGTCGGGCGGCAACCAGGCGAGATCAATCTCAAGCTCCTCAAGAGCGGCCACGGCAAGCGCCATCGGATCAAGCGCATCAACGCCAGCCGCTACCAGGCGATCATGCAGCTCGCTCGCGTCTCTCCGGATGGGGTCGAAAGCTTCCATGCGTCAGCGCGCCAACAGACGCTGCTGTTGCTCCTCGCTCAGTCCGGAAGACGCCACCGCCTCGGCAAACGTCTGCCGCTTCGTCGGGTCCGGTTTTCCATCGGCCTTGAAGAACTGCGAAGCGCCTGCGGAAACTCCGCCGCCGGTCGCAAAGTGGGCGACAACCACATCCAAAGGCGCTGGAAGTTCATCAGCCATCCACTGCTTGAAGCCAGGCGTTAGGGTTTCTGGTTCGATTTGCCGATCTCGCAGCTTTTGGACGAAGACGTTACTCGCGCCGATCTTGCTCGCGAAGGCGCGAAACTCTCTCCGGTCCATGGCCGCGAACGGATTGATCGCCACAGCGGACTTGATCTCAAGCTTGCCGTCATCCTCGGCGCTCTGAACCAATGCGTGCCGTCGGTTCTGAAACCGGCTCATGGCGCGAGACACAGCCGGGCTAACGGAGCCAGTGGCCGCCAGCGGCGCGACGGCCTTAGTGTCGTCTGCGTCGGTCAATGCGTCGGTAGCCAGTTCGATCGCGAATTCGGTCAAAGCCTCTGCATGCGCCGGATAGCGACGGACCATTTCATCAAGCAAGTCGGCATCCGGCACGCGCTGCGCCAAGGACAATGCGTAGAGCGCGTCACGGAGTGGGGCTGGACTCGGCGCCAGCATAATCGGGGTCATAGCTCCTCCTTCAAAGTCGATAGTTTCTTTGCGGCGCGGGTCAGGCGATTACGGATCGTCCTGCCTGTGCAGCCACAGATTGTCGCCGCCGTAACTTTGTCCGGGTCATCCGACTCTTCATCGTAGCCCATCACGTGCACCAGGATGACAGCCTTACGCTCGTCTTCTGGCAAAGCGTTGATCGCCACGGACAGTTTATTCCGGAAGATCGTTCCTTCCTGAATTGCAGGCGTCCGGCCAGCTTCGGACACCTTGGCGAACACCTCGTCGTCAGAGCCCTGTTCATCCTCCTCGGTGTCCGCAGGCTCGGCGATGCGGTTGACGTGCCGCATTTCGGACCGCACCAGATCGATCCTGAAGGTGCGAAAGGCCATATTGAATTTGCATTCGAAGATATCCAGCTCGTCCGGATTCTCACTCTGGCCGTCGGACGCGAGAAGCTCACCGAATTGCGACAGAACCTCCTCCTGGATCGCGGCGGCGTTAGGCAAATGACCGACCGGGATTTTGGCTTTCAGGTTGATCTCACAGCGGTCGAGCAAGACCGGCAAGAGAGCATTACTGACAGCTTCGTCGCTTCGGCGCATAGCCTGGCGGATCAGGTGAACCAGTGTCTCCGAGCGCAAGTATGCTGCGGACGTGCTGTCGGTGACAGCGAGACGGGCCTTCAGGCTAGCGAGGTCAAGCGCTTGCGCGCCTTCAATGTTCGTCTGAACGATCGGCGGACGAACGTAGAGGACGCCGTTCGGCGTCTGTTTTGTAAGCGGCGGAACTGCCATTGATACTCCTCGCTCCACACCTGGCGGGTTGTCGGAGCGTGCCCATGACCGCCCGTTCTCCGGTTAATCGAACCGAGAACGCGCACCCGGAAAGCCGACCCGCATTTTTTTGCGCGTCGATTCCCCTCCCAGCTACATGCTACGGGAAAACTATTCGGGCGGTAGGGCCTTATGGGGATTTGCCTTGGCTTACCTCGTCTAGATTGTTTGAAATCAGCAGGTTGTTCTAAATTCTGCCGTCTTGGCAGGGGCTGCCTGCTTCGTGAGTGGTGAGCGTGACAGCGGGGGGGCTGGACGGATGCCATATTGCATCGCTGCAGAGCCTCAGCGATCGTCACCCGAAGGGCGAAGACCCGCCCCAGGGCGCGGCTTCGGGCGCGCAGCGCCTAGAGCGCGGGCCGAAGGTGAGGCCCTGTCCCTCAAACGTAATCCAAAACCATCGGCGACACCCTGCGCCTGGGCGTTGGCACTTTTTGATTTCAGCCAACGGTTCGTACCAACCGCCGACGAGCAATCCCGAGCCAACCGACCTTTTCCAGATGCCCAATTACCGGGAGGATCCGTACAATTCGTCGGACAAGAGGGGCCAACCTGCAAGGTCCGCATCAATCCTCGCACCGACCCGCCGCCGATAGACGTAATCTCCTGCCGGTCGCGTGATGTTGCTTCAAGAAAACCTTATATTTTCAGCTAGTTACTTGAATTACCTGCCAAACCACCGCAAGCCTTTTTGCATGTTTTCTTAACAACCTTTCTTGCATATTGGCCCCTCACGCACTAGGTTCACCGACGAAGGAGCGTGCGATGTCAGCGCTGAACGACCTCAAGAAACGCCTCCGGCCTGGACAGGCCTACCGCCGCAAGGATCTTGCGCAGTGGTCGAACGCTGTCGATCGCCACCTCCAGCAGCTGCTTGAAGAGGGTCGGCTCAAGAAGGTTTCGGGCGGGGTCTACATGGCGCCGCGAAAGACACGTTTCGGCGCTGCGCCCGCAGCGCCTGAAGAACTGGTCGGCTCCTTCCTGCACGATGACCGGTTCCTGCTGGTGTCGCCCAACGCCTACAATGGCCTGGGCGTGGGAACGACGCAGCTCTACAACACGCCTGTCGTCTACAATCATAAGCGACACGGCGAGTTCGAGCTCAACGGACGCGCTTATGACTTTCGCCGCCGCGCATCGTTTCCAAAGAGCGTCAGCGAGGAGTTCCTGCTCGTCGACCTGCTGCACAACCTGAACAGGCTGGCGGAAGACCAGGGCGCCGTCCGCGAGCGGGCGCTGGCGCGCGCCAGGCAGATGGATCGCAAACGCCTGACCAAGGCAGTCTACGAATACGACTCGGCGCGAGTTCGCAAACTTCTGGAACCTCTCTTCAAGGGCGATGAAGCGAGACAAGCTGCATGACCTTCCTCCACGAGCAATCCGACTTCGGCGACCTGCTCGCGGTTGTCGGCGACACCCTAAAAATAGATCCAGGGCTCGTGGAGAAGGACTACTGGCTCATGCATACCCTCTGGGGCCTGCAACAGCTCGGCTACAGCTTCGAACTGAAGGGCGGCACGTCGCTCTCAAAAGGCTTCGGCCTCATCCACCGGTTCTCGGAGGACATCGATATCCATATTGATCCTCCCGAAGGTCTTCTGGTCGGCGCCAATCACAACAAACCGCAGCACATCGCGGCGCGTGTCGCCTTCTACGATGACCTGGCCGCCAGGATCAAAATCGCCGGCATAGCAAAAGTCGAACGCGACACTGCCTTTGATGACGCCAAGGGACGCAGCGGCGGCATCCGCCTCGTCTACAATCCATCCAAAGCCACCCCAGCTGGCGTCAAGGAGGGCGTGCTGCTGGAAGCAGGCTTTGACCAGGTCGCGCCGAACCGCGCGTGCAACATCTCGTCCTGGGCCTATGACCACGCCATTGCGAGCGGCGTCAAAAAACTTACCGACAACCGCGCCTTGAACGTCGCCTGCTATGAGCCAGGCTATACGCTCGTCGAAAAGCTACAGACGGTCTCGACGAAATACCGGCAGCAGCAGGAAGCCGGCGGCATGCCGACAAATTTCATGCGGCACTACTACGACATCCATTGCCTTCTCGCAGACCCGACCGTTCAGGCATTCATCGGAACGGACGCCTATCACAAGCACAAGGACGATCGCTTTCGGCCACAGGACGACAAGGACATCACCCGGAACGAGGCTTTCATCCTGAGTGACCCTGCGGCGCGCAAGATCTACGCCGCCGAGTATGTCTCGACATCCGCCCTCTACTATAATGGCCAACCGCCATTCACTGACCTCCTCACGCGGATCAAGGAAAACGCCGCGCGCCTGTGATCAGGCATCGATCCTAAAGATCAAGCCTGCACAATCCGGCCGAGGCAAGCTGACTGCTCCAAAGATAGATTTCGGCGTAGAGAAGTGCCGCTCAGTTGGCGCACGGAAAGACAAGCGAGAACACAGCGCCGGCGCCAGGGTTGTCGGTTACGGTAACATTGCCGCCGTGCGCTTTCATGATTGCGATAACGATGGCGAGCCCGAGTCCGGCCCCGCCGGCCTTGGCGTTCTTACCTCGCCAGAAACGCTCGAAGATGCGTTCGCGATCGTCATGGCTGATGCCCGGACCCTGGTCGGCAACGCCGAGAACTCCGGAGCTCTCGACACGCACGACGATCTCCGTCTCTTCCGGCGAATGTACGAGCGCGTTTTCAATGAGATTTCTGAGCGCGTCCTCGATCGCATGCCTGTTACCTTTGACGGCAACT
>Ga0075163_10011566_pt1 | contig 11500 bp, 8 predicted proteins | sample JI1023141ADNA_FD_71478 | JGI IMG/M metagenome (GOLD analysis project Ga0075163, IMG submission 71478) | Wastewater effluent complex algal communities from Wisconsin, to seasonally profile nutrient transformation and Carbon sequestration -... | ecosystem: Engineered > WWTP > Effluent > Algae... | reverse complement strand
GCGTCCAGGCCGAGACGCTGGCCGAGAGCCAGACGCTCCAGGGCGCGCTCGAGACGTATGTCGCCGGGCAGCTGACCGCCAGGGCTCGCTCAGGCGCTCAGCCTGTGCTCGCGCCGCTCCAGCGCGAACTGGACCTGCTGGCCGCGCGGGTCGAGAGCGACGCCGTCGCGCTCGCCACGACGGATGGCGAACCGCTCGCGGTGTCCGGACGCCTCGCCGACGCGTGGCTGGCCGAACGCACCGCGGCGCGCCTGCTGCGGACCGACGCCGCGTCTGGCGCCGACTCCCTCGTGCAGGCGGGTCCGACCCTGTTCCGCGTCGTGCAGGTGCCGCTCACGCTCGACACCGGGGCCACCATCGGCTGGCTCAGCCTCGCGCGCGCGCTCGACCTGCGCTACGCGGCGATGCTCGATCGGATGTCCGGCCTGCGAACCGCGATCGCCAGCGATGAAACGGTCGTCGCGACCACCCTCACGGCCGCCCAGGCGCGCGACCTCCAGCTGGTCCTGCGCAGCCGGCCGAACCTCTCGGACATCGTGGACCTCGATGGCTCGTCGCACGCCTTCCGCGAGATCGGACACATCGGGACGGTCCGCCTGTACGCGCTCAGCTCCGTCGACGAGGCCGCCGGGGCCGCCCTGGCCCGCATCAACACCGAGCTCGCCATGCTGGCGCTCGGCGCCGCCGTGCTCGCGCTCCTCGGGAGCGTCTGGCTGGCGCGTCGCCTGAGCCAGCCGATCGAAGAGCTGTCGCACGCGATGGACCGCATGGCGGCCGCGCGCGACCTCACCACTCCGCTCCAGGCCACTGGGTCGAGCCTCGAGGTGGACCTGCTGACGAGCACGTTCAACCACCTGATGGCGTCGGTGACCGAGGCCGAGGCGCGCACGGAAGCCGCGTACGCCAGCGCGATTCGCGCGCTCGCCGCCGCCCTGGATGCGCGGGATCCGTATACCGCCGGTCACTCCGAACGGGTGAGCGTCCTGTCCGTGGCGATTGGCCAGGTGCTGCGCGTGCCCGACGCCGACATCGAGGTGCTGCGGCTCGGCGCGCTCCTGCACGACATCGGCAAGATCGGGATCCCCGACGACGTGCTGCGGAAGCCGGGGCCGCTGACCGACACGGAGTTCGAGTCGATCATGGAGCATCCGGTGGTCGGCGCCCGCATCCTGCGCACGATCCCCTTCCTGCATCCGCACATCGACATTGTCGAACTGCACCACGAGCGTCCGGATGGACTGGGGTATCCGAAGGGGTTGAGCGGCGATGACATTCCGCTGCTGGCGCGGATCGTCCACGTGGCCGACGCCTACGACGCGATCACGAGCCAACGCGCGTATCGCGGAAGCCGCTCGAGCGCGGATGCGCTGCGCGAACTCTGGCGCTGCGCCGGCACGGAGTACCACGCCGAGGTCGTCGCCGCGCTGGCGCGCGCGCTCCAGCGCCTGCCGCCCATGACCGCCGAGCCGCCCGTCGAACGCCGCCGCGTCCTCTCGCTTCAGACCGAAGCGCGCACCGCCTGACGGCGCGCGAACCGCATCAGGGGGTCGGACCGGCGTTCGGCTCCTGCGCCAGACGGTAGATCCGGCGCGTCACCGCCACATCGACACCGACCGCGCGAATCTGCGGGAACATCGCGGCGTGCTTCGTGAGGTCGATCTTCGGCGCCGCATCCTCGGCTGACAGCCCCTGGCGCTTGAGCGCGGCGGTCTGCGCAAGCAGATCCCGAAGATAGTCCTGGAACGCGGTGATGCGCGCCGTCCCCTTGAAGGGCACGCCGTGGCCCGGCAGGACCGTGTCGAAGTCCAGCGCCTTCAGGCGCTCGAGCGTCGCAATCCACTCATCGGGATACGAGTCGCCCATGTACGACAGGACCGACTCCATCAGGTCGCCGGTGGCGACAATTCGCTCCTTCGGAAGGTACACGACGACGTCCGTGTCCGTGTGGCCGCGTCCGAGGTACATCAAGCGGAACTCGCGCCCTCCCCGGAACAGCGTCATGGTGTTCTCGAAGGTGAGATTCGGCGGTGTCTGCCGAACCTCCTTGACCTGCTCCTGATACGCGAGCGTGTTCCCGACCTGCCGCTCCATCGCAGCCTTCTGCTCGGGGTCCTTCTCCTGCGCGATGCGCTGGCGCAGCGTCTCGACCCGCTGCGGAATCGTGCGCACGCTCGTCAGGAAGGTGAACTGCTCCATCGTGTTCACCTTCAGCCGCTCGGCGGTGTTGGCGTGCCCGATGATCTGCACATCGGGGCCGAAGATCTGGTTTCCGAACAGGTGATCGTAGTGATAGTGCGAGTCGATCACGAACTTCACCGGCTTGTCGGTGATCGCCTTCAGGTCCTGCACCAGGGCGCGGCCCGCCGCTGGCGACGTCTCGGAGTCGATGATGAGCGCCTCCGTGTCGTTCACGAACACCGGTGAGTTCGCACCCACCTGCATCGTGCCCGCCGACGTGGCGTAGAACACCCCGTCGGCAATCTTCTCGAACCGGTGGGCGCCGCTCACGGTGGGACCGGTGGTCTGGGCCTGGGCATCGAGCCACAGCCAGCTGGCGACGAACAGGGCAAACAGGACGGACATCGTGGCGCGCATCGGGCCTCCAGGAACGGAGAGTGTACCCAATTGCGGAGACGTTCAGCGCCCGAAGACGATGGCTTCGCGCTTCAGCATGCGCGCCGTGAGGCCGACGAGGATGCCGGCACAGAGCAGCACCGAGACTCCGGCCAGCAGGTAGAACACGATGTGCGGCGGTTTTCCCCCGAGCACATCGGCGGCGAGCGCGTACTGGCCGAGCACGGGGACCGGCGCCAGCCACGGCCGGCCAGCCATGGGGTAGATCGTCGAGACGAGGCCCGGCAGCATCGGCAGCAGCATGAGGATGCCGAGATAGGTCTGAGCCTCCTTGAACGAGCGCGCGAAGGTGGAGGCGAACATGACGATGGCGCTGAGGAAGAGCGCCAGCGGCAGGATGAGCGCGAGCAGGCTCATGAGCTCGCCGTCAGTCACCCGGAAGCGGATGCCGAGGTCGTGCCACGGCACCCGGCGCATCACGCTCACCGTCAGCATCATGGAGAAGAGCACCGCACCGCAGCCGAAGAGCGACGAGGCCAGCCACTTCCCCGCCGCGAGGACGCCCCGCGGCACCGGATTGAGCAGCAGCGGTTCGAGCGAGCCACGTTCCCGCTCTCCAGCCGTGGAATCGATCGCCAGCTGCATGCCGCCGGTCAGGGCGGCAATCACCAGCAGCAGCGGCAGGATGCTCAACTGGGTCGCCAGCCGCTGTTGCGAACTCGACACTTCCACTTCCTCGATGCGCACCGCGCTCGCGATGGACGGGGCCACACCCCTGGCGATGAGCCTCAACCCTCCGGTCATGCTCGAGTAGGTCGAGACGAGGTTCCTGACCCGCGCCACCTTCGGCCGCGCGTTGTCGCGCGTCACGTCGCTCACGAGCTTCACGGACGCCGGCACCGCGCGCCCCATGTCCTTCGAGAAGTCCTTGTCGATGATGAGGACGACATCCTCGGCCCGGCTGGACACGGCATCCTCGGGGTCGGTGGGCGGTGGCACGACGATGACGCCACTCTGCTGCTTCAGCCAGCCGACGAACGCCGGCGCGTACTCGACCCCCGCGATCGGGAGCCGCACCTCATCGGCGCTCCTGCGCCGCTCGGCGGCCACGGTGAACATGAGTCCGAAGAGCAGCGGCGAGATGATGGCCGAGAACGCCAGCGACGCGATCGACCGGCGGTCGCGCACGCCGTCGAGCAGTTCCTTCCGGAACACGGCGAAGACCAGCCTCAGCGCGCGGCTCATTCGACCGCCTCCGTCTCGAGCCCGGACAGCGACACGAAGGCATCCTCGAGGTCGGCCTTCCCGGTCTGCCCGCGCAGGTCGTCAGGCGTACCGTCCGCCACCACAGTGCCATGCGCGATGACGACGATCCGATCGCACAACGCGGAGACCTCCTGCATGATGTGGCTCGAAAACACGACGCAGCACCCGTCCTGCTTCAGGGCGCGAATCAGCGTACGCATCGCCCGGGTGCTCATCACGTCCAGGCCGTTGGTCGGCTCATCGAGGATGACGTTGCGGGGGCTGTGCACGAGCGCGCGCGCGAGGGCCACCTTCGTCCGTTCCCCCTGCGAGAAGCCGGCCACCCGCCGGTCAGCAAGCGGCTCCAGCCCGAGGAGCTGCAGCAGCGAGCGGGAGCGTTCCCGGAGTTCCGCACCGCTCAACCCGTGCAGTTCGCCGAAATATCGGATGTGCTCGCGCGGCGTCAGCCTGGGGTAGAGACCGCGGGAGTCCGGCAGGAGTCCCATCGCCCGCTGCGCCCCCACCGGGTCGACCCCGACATCGTGCCCGTCCACCAGGATGGTGCCGGCGTCCGGCGTCATGAGCCCCGACAGCATCCGCAGCGTCGTCGTCTTGCCGGCGCCGTTGTGACCGAGGAGGCCCACGACGGTGCCGTCAGCTGCGCTGAACGTGACGTCGCGCACCGCCTCGACATGGCCGAACGACTTGCGCAGTCCCGTGATCGCGATCACGGCCGCGGCTCCGAGCCGGTGTAACTCGTGAAGAACGGCGGCCGCGTCAGTCCGCCGACACACGAGACCTGGAGTCCGCCGAGGTCGAGCCGGTCGAGAAATGTCCCGACGAGTTCCTGCACACAGCCCCGCATCAGCGTGATGTGCCCGGCCCCTGGCACGACCACGTGCCGGCTGTTCCGCAGCGACGCGCGCGCGTGTTCGGCCCAGGAGGGCGGCGTCACCGGGTCGTTCTCCCCCGAGAAGAGCAGCACCGGCTTCGCAGAGGTGACCGGCTCGTAAAAGTCGGCCGACACCAGCCCCTTCGGCCAGAACTCGCACGGCTTCACCTGCGTCTCGAACATCGTGGCGCCGATGAACCGCCCCGCGGTCTCCCGCGCAATGTCCTCAGCGCTGATGCGCGGCAGGTCTTCCGCGCACACCACGGACAGGAACATCCCCTGGCTCATCGCCCCTTTGGGAACATCCGCGGAGAACGCCAGCGCGAGCAGCCCCTGGAAGTTCCCCTGCGACGCGTCACTCAGCAACTGCGGCAGCAGCGCCGTGATCTCCGGCGAGTAGAGCGACTGGAACACCACCGACGCCACCAGCCGCTGCGACACCGTCAGCGTCGTCGGCCGCCCGGTGCGCGGATGCGGAACCGTCACGCGTGGCCTGGCGGCGAGCAGGGTCCACAGTGCGTCCACGGTGGTCCCGAGGTTCGGATAGGCCGCGGCGCATCCACCCGCGTCCTTCGCGCAGTCCTCGATGAGACGGTCAAGCGCGCGTTGACCATCACGCGCCATGTAGAGCGGGATGCGCATGTCCGGCGGGGCGACGCCGTCGAGCACGACACTGCGGACGACCGCCTCGTGCTGCTTCAGGTAGACCAGGGCCGCGCGCGTGCCGTACGAGCCGCCCCAGAGGTTGACCTGCGGATACCCGAGCCAGGCGCGCACGTCGTCCACGTCGTCCATCGCGATGGAGGTGGTGTAGAGCGCCGCGTCGGCCTGCAACTGCTCGAGGCAGGTGCGGAAGCGCTGGACCGGATACTCGTCGATGCTGTCGAGGTCTTCGTCTTCGTCGTCGGCCGAGCAGTCCAGCGGGTTCGAACCGCCGGTCCCCCGCTGATCGACGAGGACGATGTCGCGGTCGGTCTGGAAGCGCCGGAACATCGGGATGCGCTGCGAGGCCAGCGTGGCTGCGCCGCCGCCAGGTCCGCCTTCGAACACGATGATCGGGTCGGGCTTCGGATCGCGCCGGAGCGCGGGAGCCACGACAACCTTGAGGTCGATGGTTCGTCCGGCCTTCGAAACCCGGTTCTCGAAGACGGTGAAGGTCCCGCAGTAGGCGTCGGGCGGGCCTTCCTCGATTGCACAGGGATGCAGCCGGTCGATGGCACCCTGACCTGACCGCTGGCAGGCGACCGCACCGAGCGCCAGAACCAGTGCGACGAGGAACCGCATCGGGTTCATTATCGGCTCGATCGCACGGTGGCGCGAGCGTAGGCGCAGCGCAGCGCCGCGCCAGCCGGAGCTACCACTCGCGGGGAACGTCGACCAGGGAACGGTCGAGGGCGCCGACGCCGGATACGCCGAGCAGCGTGAGCGTCCGGATCAGGTCGGCGCGGAAGATCTCGATGGCGCGCGAGACCCCTGGCTCACCGGCCGCGGCGAGCCCGTAGGCATAGCCCCGTCCGACGAGCACCGCCTTCGCGCCAAGGCAGAGCGCCTTGACGATGTCGCTGCCGCGACGGATACCGCCGTCCATGAGGACATCGAGACTGGCACCTGCGGCGGCCACCACCTCTGGCAGTGCCCGCAACCCCGAGGCCACCCCGTCGAGCTGACGGCCACCGTGGTTCGAGACGATGACGGCACTCGCCCCCTCGTCGGCCGCACGCCGCGCATCGTCTCCGATGAGAATCCCCTTCACGACAATGGGACCGCCCCATGCGTCACGGATCCACGCGAGGTCTGCCCAGGTGACCACCGAACGCGCAAGTGCCGGGCCGACGCTCTCGTACTTCATCGGTCCGCTGCCGGGCAGCACGACGTTGGGGAACTGCATGAGTCCGCCGTCGCCGAGGAAGCCGGCGAGCCAGCGCGGGCGCGCGAGCATCTGGCCAAGGTGCGGCAGCATGGTGATGGGGTTGCCGGACAGCAGGGCCGACGTGCCGTTGCGTGCGTCGCGTTCGCGGTTTCCGGAGGTCGGCGTGTCGACGGTGACCACCAGGGCCGAGTACCCGGCCGCCTTTGCTCGGGCGATGGCCGCCTCACCGACGTCGCGCCCGCCGACTAGATAGACCTGGTACCAGGCGGGTCCGGCGGTGGCGGCCTTCACGTCTTCGAGGCGGCAGCCGGACAGCGTCGAGAGGATGTAGCCGGTGCCGGCGGAGCCAGCCGCGCGCGCCGCGTGCTCCTCGGCTCGCGGAAAGAACATGCGGCTGCTGCCGATCGGCGCCAGCAGGAACGGGAGCGCGAACGCTTGTCCGAGGAGCGACACGCGCAGGTCGACAGCGGGCGTTGCCACCCCGCCGCGAGGCCGGAACGTGAGGTCGTCGAAGACCCGGCAGTTCTCGCGCAGGGTCCGCTCGGCGTCCGCCCCACCATCGATGTAGTCGAACACCACGCGCGGCAGCCGCTGCTGCGCGCGCGTGCGAAGGTCACTGATATTGACGACGGACTTCATGAAGGTAGAAGGTAGAGGTTAGAAGGTAGAAGTGAGGTTGTGAAGTGCGATTCTCACTTCTCACGTCTCACTTCCAGGTTCTGACTTCATCGTGGTACTGCCGTCTGGCCGGTGCCGCCACCACCACCTGAGTATCCGGAGGGGCTGGCGCCGCTGCTGCCGGAGCTGTCGCCAGAGGCACTGCTGCCGCTGTAGCCGCCTGACGCGTCGACTCCGCTGGTAGACGAGGTTCGCCCTCTGGAGCCGCCGGAGGAGGCGGGGCCCTGGTACGGCTCGCGCGGCTGCACGCGCGTGTAGCCCTGCCCGTTGATCACGCGCCCATGCTCTTCCTGCGCGCTCGCGCCGCCGCCTCCGCCGACCGCGGGCACCGTGTAGAGCGCGTCCGGCCGATAGAAGGCGCCGGTCCCGAGGAAGTACGGCAGTCCGAACGACCCGAACCCGTAGCCATACACGTCGGCGAGATATCCCCAGTTGCCCGGATAGAAGCCGTCGTCGATTCCGCCGCCAAAGAACCCGCCCGAGCCGAAGCCACCGAAGCCACCGAAGCCGCCGGCGCCACCGGCGTCAGCGCGGCGCACCTGGAACTTCTCCGGATAGGCCATGGCCACGAGCAGGTCGATGACCCGCTCCTCCACCTGCGCGTCGGCCAGGCGGCCGAGTCCCTTGCGATCGAGCGCGGCCCGCGCGCCGCTCTCAGCCAGCCAGGCTTCGACTGCCGTGGCCGGTACGAGCCGGCTCGCCTCGAGGACATCGTCGACCATCACGACCGCCGGCGTGACGGGCGCGGGGCGGAGCGAGCGGACGAGGTCGGCGACCGCTGCCGGAGGCGTCGCGAGCGACCGGCGCATGCGGCGGGCACGCACCTGTTCGCCGTCGTTGACGACGCTGACGTGGACGTCCAGCCAGAGGTCGGATCGCAGCAGCGTCGAGATGCTCGAGGCGGTCGACGAAGGCTGTCCGTTGCACGCCATCTGCGCGGTCGAGAAGAAGCGCGCGCCGCGGGTGGCCCACTGCGTGATCCGCTCGCCGGAGCAGCCATTCGCGGTCACTGCCTGTGGTGCCCCGTCCGCCGTGAACGTCTCGGCGGGCAGCTCGCGGGTACCCGCGAACGCACGCAGGCTGACGCCGCGTCCATCTGCGGAGGGCACGATGCAGACAGGCGACTCCACCTGGAGGACGTGGCGCACTTCGGGCACCCAGCAGCCGAGCCACGGCTCCCATCGCGGGTCGACCGACGCCTGCTGCGCCTGCGCGGTGGACGACGCGAGCAGCGCCAGCGTCAGAGCAAAGACATGTCGCATACCCATGAATGGCACTCCTAGAACACGAGGCTGAGGCCGGTGCCGAGACGGAAACCGGCGAGGTCGATCCCGTCGAACCCGCTGAAGTCGGACCCGAGCGCCCCGCGCAGCCACGAGTAGCGCCCGTCAAGCGTGAGGTAGAGCCCTTTCCAGGCCTGGAGATCGACGCCTCCGTTCACGTACGGACCAGCCGCCCACCCCTCCGACACGAAGCGATCGGTGAAGATCGAGTTGTCGGTGAAGTCGACGAACTGTCCGCGCTGCGAGAACGAGTAACGCGTGGCGGTGAGTCCGGCGCCCGCGTACGGCGCGACCCGCCTGGGAATGTAGGCGTAGCGGCTGACGCGCCGGCCGCGGCCGAACGGCGACACCCGCACGCCTGCCGAGAGCGACGTCTGGTTGAGCGCGGTCGCCTGCTCGATCGCGTTGCGCTCGGCCGTGACGAAGCGGCGATACTCCGAGACGGTCGTGCGGCGCGTGAGGTCGAACCCGGCGACCATGTCGAGGATCGGCGTGAGGACCACGCCAGCGTCAGCAGCGAACCCGCGTGAGCGAAAGCCCGAGCGATCGAGCGTGAGCTGGTCGGTGACGAAGGCGAAGAGCTCACCGCCGGCGCGCGGCACGACGAGGGAGCCGCGCAGACCGAGGAAGGCGCGCGGGGCACCGAGCAGGAAGTCCGGCGACGCCTTCAACTCGGCTGGCGCAGTCGTGCCGGCTCGCCGCTGCGGTTCTCCGGCGGTCACGCGCGGGCTCCACAAGGCGAGTCCGAGGAGCACCAGGGCGCATGCCCGGGTGCGGACGACGCGACGGTGATTGGCTGACGCGGTCATCCTGTGTCCTCCCGGGTTTTCACGCGACGGCTGTCCGGCCGTGGGACGTAAGGAACAACGCAGCGGCCTACTGGCTCAGGCAGGGCGCCGCAGGGCCATCGAACTCGAGGCGTCGGCTGTTCAGCGCCAGGTAGCGCTCGCCCCGCAGTTCCTTCCGGTCGCGCAGCCAGTCCTCGACCACCTCGCGCACGATCGGGGCGTCAGCTGCGACCTGCAGGCTCCCGGGCGGAATCACCGGCGCGAACATCTGACCGCCGAGCAGGGAGTCCATGCCGACGACGACGAGCGATTCAGTATCGCCGATCTCCCGGCCATCCTGGCGGAGCAACTGGACGCGCATCCCGTCCGCGGAACAGCTGACGCGCACGCGCGCGCCGGAGATGCCGAACGAGCCGCGGCGGCCGCGGCGCAGCGCGTTGGCAATCCCCTGCTCGAGCACCCCGGCGTTCACCTGCACCCGGGCCAGCCGGTTGTCGAAGGGGAACGTGTCGTAGAGCTGGCCGAAGGTCAGCGGCCCGGCTGGCAGGTCTGCGCGCAGCCCGCCCACGCTGTTGTTGTTCAGCGCGACGTCTGCGGCTCCCTCCTCACGCAGGGCGTCGGCGTAGAGGTTTCCGAGCGGCGACTCCGGGTCGCCGGTGCGCGGCAGGTGGGCGTCGAGCGTGACGCCCAGCGGTGCCGCCTGCAGGTGGCGCACGCGCGTCAGGGCGGGTCCCATCGCGCGAAGGACCGCAGCATCTTCGGCGACGGCCCTCCCCTCGTATTCCGCAGGCACGGCCTGCCGCACGTCAGGCGCCACACAGCCTTTCGTAGCCGGATCCTCGTGCGTGCAGATGTCACGCGGCGCGAACGGACGGGAGTCGACGACGCGACCGCTGTCGAGGTCGACGACCAGATCGATGCGGCCGAACGCCCGGCCGCCCCAGAACGACTGCACGATCGGAATGCCTGCCACCTCGTGCGCCAGCCCCGCGTGGGTGTGACCGGCGACGATCGCATCCACCGCGCCGCGCCGGAGGTCGCGGGCCAGGTCGAAGATCTCCGCGTTCGGATCGCACGACGACAGATTCCGAGGGTCGTCGAACGTGTCGCACCCGCCGCCGGCATGCGCGCTCAGGACGACGAGCTGCGCCCCGGACGCCCGCAGCCGCTCCGCCTCGGCCGACACCGTCTCGGCAAGCGGCGCCAGGCGCAGGCCGCGCACGTTCAACGGCAGCGTGGCGCGCAGCGCGCCGTACGTCATCACGCCGACGATGCCGATGCGCAGCCCTGCGGCGTCGACGATCGTCGATGCCCGCACATTCGGCCAGTCCACGCGGCGGCCGGTCTGCTCGTCGAGCAGGTTCGCCGCCAGGAACGGGAAGCGGGCCTGCGCCGCGCGCGCCTTGAGCGCCCCGCGCTGGTCGGCCGTCGGGTCCTGCCTGGCCCCGGGCCGGTCGGCGGAGCCGAAGTCGAACTCGTGATTGCCCACGGCCAGTGCCGTATACCCCAGCGCGTTGTAGGCGTCGACCACGACCGCGCCTTCACTCAGGTCCGACTCGACACCACCCTGGAACGTGTCGCCCGCATCGAGCAGCAGCACGGCTCCCCCATCCGCGTGCCGCGCCGCGCGCAGGTTCCTGACGTAGCCGGCGAACACGCCGATGCCGCCGCGGCCGCCGCGCGGCATGAAGTAGCCGTGCAGGTCGCTGGTGCCGACGATGGAGATGATGGCGGTCCGGCCGGCGGCCGCAGGGGCCGCCCCGGTGAATGCGAGGGGCAGCGCGCACAGCGCGAGCGCAGCCACGACACTTCGAACGACGCTCGGACGCGGTACTCGCATGGTCTGGTCAGGGGCCAGAAAGGTGCCGCGGATTATATCCAGATCGTGCGACGGACGCGCCACAGGCGCGTCGCATGCCCACAAGTGCGCAGACGGCGAGTCATGTGGTGTCCGCCTTCAGGCGGACGGCGTGGCCCGGCTCAAGCCGGGCACTACAACCGATTCCGGATAGCGTGGCTCAGGGAGCGAGACGTTCACGCACCCACAGGCCGTGCGCGTCGGGTCTGTAGCGGATGCGGTCGTGCAGACGGCTGGGCCGTCCCTGCCAGAACTCGAACTCGTGCGGCAGGACCCGGTAGCCTCCCCACGTGCGGGGACGTTCGAGCGGCG
>Ga0075163_10011564_pt1 | contig 11501 bp, 6 predicted proteins | sample JI1023141ADNA_FD_71478 | JGI IMG/M metagenome (GOLD analysis project Ga0075163, IMG submission 71478) | Wastewater effluent complex algal communities from Wisconsin, to seasonally profile nutrient transformation and Carbon sequestration -... | ecosystem: Engineered > WWTP > Effluent > Algae... | reverse complement strand
GGAGACGGTGAAGGGGTACGCCAAGCAGGAGGAGACGATCTTCACGGCCGTCGCGCAGGCGCGCGCCGGACTCCTCGGCGCGGTGCAGGGCGGCAACGTCGGGCAGATGGCGACGGCCAATGACCAGATGACGGGGGCGCTCGGCCGGCTGCTCGCGATCTCGGAAGCCTACCCGACGCTCAAGAGCGACCAGAACTTCCTGCGGCTGCAGGACGAGCTGACGGGGACGGAGAACCGCATCGCGGTGGCGCGCACGGACTACAACAACGCGGTGCGCGACTACAACGCCTACATCCGCAAGTTCCCGGCGGTGCTCACCGCGAAGGTGACGGGGGCGAAGGCGCGCGAGTACTTCGAGGTCACGAACCCGGCGGCGGCGACGGCGCCGACGGTGAAGTTCTAGCGGCGGCGCAGCCGCCGCGAGGGCAGAAGGCAGAAGGGAGATGACAGAACGCGGGGGTGGCCTCATCGGCCACCCCCGCGTTCTCTCGTTCATCCTTCATCCTTCCGCCTTCATCGACCGCTCACTGCGCGTCGGGCAGGACGTAGGTGAGCGGGTCCACCGGCTTCCCGTTCACATGGATCTCGTAGTGGAGATGCGGGGCGGTGGCGAGGCCGGTCATGCCGACGGCGGCGATGAGCTGGCCGCGCGTGACGCGCTGGCCGGTGCGGACGGCGAGGCGCGAGCAGTGCGCGAAGCGGGTCCGGATGCCGTTGCCATGGTCGATCTCGACCGAGAGGCCGAAGCCCTTGTCATTGCCGGCGGTGACGACGATGCCCGTGGCCGGCGCGACGATCGGCGTGCCCGTCGGGGCGGTGACGTCGATGCCCTCGTGCGGCCGGTTCTCGTGCAGGATCGGGTGGAAGCGGCTCGACGTGAACTGGCTCGAGAGCCAGCCGGTGGTCGGCATGATGCTCGGCGTGTTGGCGAACTTCTCGAAGTTCCGCTGGAGCGTGTCCGAGACGAGGCTGAACGAGCGCGCGAGGTTCGAGGCACGTGTGATCAGGCCGTCGACGTCGGGCCGCGAACTCCAGCCGAGGCGCCCGAGGAAGGGGCGGCGGCGGGGCACCGCGGCCCCCGGCCCGGGTTCGTCGCGCGGGGCGTCGAGCGAGGCCGCGACCACGCCGGCGGCGCTGGCGGGGCCAGCGGAGTCGCTGATCCGGGTGGCCTCCACCGGCATGCCGGCGAGCATGCGGAGCTGCTCCTCGCGCTTGGCGAGGAGGGAGAGCGTGTCCTCCAGGACCCGGAACCGGGCCTCGACCTCAGCGATCTCGGAACGGAGGACGGCGTTCTCGCTGGCGACCAGCCGGGCTCCCGGGGTGCCCCAGGGCGTGAAGAGCACGGTCACCGCGCCGCCGACCAGCAGGACCGCCACGACCGCCACCCAGCCGAGCGCACGGAAGGTCCAGCCGGGGAGCGAGAGCTCCCGGGTGGCCCCGTTCTTCGGCGGGATGACGAGGAGGGTCCAGCGACGACGGTCCATCTTCGGAAGATAGGGTGGCGGCGGAAGCTCCGGCCCCGATGATACCCCGAAGTGACGGTCAGGGCTTGGCGGGGGGCTCGGGTCGCGGGAAGAGTCCCTCGCCCTTGCTCACGCGCCACCCGGCGCACCGGAGCGTCTCGAGCTCCGCGAAGCGGACGCGGGCGGCCGTTCCCGGGCCGCCGATGGCCCGCCAGAGGGCTTCGGCCTTCTCGGGCATGAACGGCGCGAGGTAGACGGCCTGCCGCGCCAGCTGCCGCACGAGCGACGCGAGGACGCGCTCGAGCTCGGGGCGATTCAGCGGGTCCTTGGCGAGGACCCACGGCTTGGTGTCCTGGATGTACTGGTTCGCGCGCCCGACGGTGCGGACGATCGCCTCGAGGGCCTCGTGGCAGAGGAAGCCACGGGAGCCGTCGAGGGCCGCCCGCGCCGTCGCATAGTCGGCGGCATCGGCAGCGTCGACGTCGCCCGGCGCGCCGTCAGGGACGATGCCCTCGCAGTACTTCTCGATCATCGCCGTCGTGCGGCTCGCGAGGTTCCCGATGCCGTTGGCGAGTTCGGAGGTGTAGACGGCCTCGAACCGCTCCCACGAGAACGAGCCGTCGCCGTCGAAGGGGATATCGCGGAGGAGATAGTAGCGGAACGCGTCGGCGCCGAAGCGGGCGATGGCGTCGCTGAGTTCGAGCTTCACGCCGGCCGACTTGCTGAAGCGCTCCCCGCCGAGGGAGATGAAGCCGTGCCCCCAGACGCGCTCGGGGAGGGGGAGGTCGGCGGCCATGAGCATCGCCGGCCAGATGACGGTGTGGAAGCGGGTGATGTCCTTGCCGACCACGTGGACGCTCGCGGGCCAGCTGGCACCGGAGCCGGCGAAGAACTGCGCGGTCCAGTAGTTCGGCAGCGCGTCGAACCAGACGTAGGTGGTCTGCGTCTCGCCGTCGCTGAGCGGCTTGGGGAAGGGGACGCCCCAGGCGAAGCGGGCACGGCTGGCGGAGATGTCCTCGAGTCCCTGGTCGAGCAGGGCGAGGATCTCGTTGCGCCGCGACTCGGGCTCGAGGAACCCGGGCTGCCGCGCGAACAGGGCCTTGAGGCGCTCGGTGTAGGCGGAGAGCCGGAAGAACCAGTTGCGCTCGGTGATCTCCTGCAGGGTGCGGGTGGGATGCAGGAGGCACTTCCCGTCGACGATGTCGGCGGGCTGCTTGAAGCTCTCGCACCCGACGCAGTAGAGGCCGGTGTACGAGCGCTCGTAGAAGTCGTCGGGGCTCTTGGCGAAGATGCGTTCGAGGAGCTCCTGCACCGCCGCGTGGTGGGTGGGGTGCGAGGTGCGGATGAACTGGTCGTGCGAGAGCCCGAGCGTGGCCCACATCGCCTCGAAGCGCGCGGCGACGCGATCGACGAACTCCTGCGGCGCGAGGCCGGCCGCCTCCGCGGTCTGCGCGACCTTCTGGCCGTGCTCGTCCATGCCGATCAGGAACCAGACGTCGTCACCGAGCTGCCGGCGGAAGCGGCAGATGGCGTCGGCGCCGATCTTCTCGAGGGCGTGCCCGAGATGCGGGTCGCCGTTGGCGTAGTCGATGGCGGTCGTGAGGTAGAAGCGGGCCATGGGGCGTCAGTTCGTTGAAGGCGGACCGGACGGCGCACCACCGGGCGCGCCCCCGCCGTCGCTGCCGGGGTTCCCGGTGTTCCCCCCGCGGCCACGACGACCGCCGCGGCGTCCGCGGCGGCGACGTCCACGCTTGCGCGCGTCGGCTCCGCCGTCGGTCGACGCCTCGGCCGAGTCTCCGGACGACGTGGCGTCCTCGGTCTCCTCGCCCTCGTCGTCGTCCTCCTCGAGGTCAGGCGTCGGGACGCTGGCGGCGGTCGGCGGAGCCGTCTGCCGCGGCGGCGCGGGGACGGCAGGGCGCTCGACGCGCTCGGTACGCTCAGCTCGCGCGGGGCGCTCCGGACGTGCCGGGCGCTCTGCACGGGCCGGGCGCTCGGGGCGTTCGGGGCGTTCTGCGCGCTCGCCACGCTCCGGGCGCTCGGGACGCGCCGGGCGTTCCGCACGCGGGGCGCGCTCACGCTCGCGCGGCGCCGCCGCCTTCGGCGACTCGGCGCGCGCGAGCGTGACGATCTCCGACTCCTCGGCGGTGTCGTCGTCGTGCGTGGGCTCGTCGTCCACCGGGACGGAGGAGTCGCCGAGTTCGCGCTTGAGCTGATTGAGCGGGATGGTGCGATACTCGCCAGCGGCCGTGCGGAGCGTGACCTGGTCGCGGAAGATGTCGTTGCTCACGACCTTTTCCTCGCCCACTGCCGTCTCCAGCACCTTCCCTTCCTTGGGGAAGCGCTTGCGGGACTGCACGTAGAACTCGTGCTCGTAGCGCAGGCAGCACATGAGGCGGCCGCAGGTGCCGGAGATCTGCGCCGGGTTCAGCGTCGAGAGGCGCTGGTCCTTGGCGCTGCTCGACTTCACGGGGCGCAGCTCGGGGAGCCAGGCGCTCGAGCAGAACTGCCGCCCGCACCGGCCGATGCCGTCGAGGCGACGGGCCTCGTCGCGCACGCCGATGTGCCACATGTGCACGCGCGCGCCGAAGCGCTTCTCGAGCTGCCGCACGAGCTGCCGGAAGTCGACGCGCTCCTCGGCGGTGAAGTAGCAGGTGAGGCGTCGGCGGTCCCACTGCCACTCGGCGTCGCTGACCTTCATGTCGAGCTTGAGCTCGCGCACGATCTCGAGCGCCGCGCGGCGGACGGCGTCCTCATCGGCACGGAGGCGGACGGCGGTCTCGATCTCCGCCTTGGTGGCGAGGCGCACGACGCGCGGCAGCTCGTTCGGCGAGGCCTTGCCGTGCGTGGTCCCGGCCTTCCGCTTCTCGGCGAGTTCGCCGGTGGCGTGGACGCGGCCGAGGTCCTCGCCGCGCTCGACCTGGACGATGACGGCGGCGCGCGCAGGCGGCGGCGCTTCACCCGCCCAGGTGAAGAACGCGCGCCGATTCCCCTTGAACTCGACCTCGACGAGGTGCGTCTGGACCGCGGCGGCCGTCACTCGTTCCACGCACCCATCTTGAGGTACTTCTCGCGGCGCTTGCGGACGAGCTTGTCCGGCTTGAGGCGGCGGAGCTCGTCGATGTTGCGCAGGATCGCATCGTGGACGGCCTTGGCCGCCTCGGCGTGATTGGCGTGCGCGCCGCCCTCGGGCTCGGGGATGATCTCGTCGATCACCTTGAGTTCCATGAGGTCGGGCGCCGTGATCTTGAGCGACGACGCGGCCTTCTCGCGCATCTCGACGCTCTTGCCGTCCTTCCACAGGATCGCGGCGCAGCCTTCGACGGTGATCACCGAGTAGACGGAGTTCTCCATCATCAGGATGCGGTCGGCGACGCCGAGGGCGAGCGCACCGCCCGAGCCGCCCTCGCCGATGACGGTGGCGACGATCGGCACGGTGATCTGCGACATCTCGAGGAGGTTGCGCGCAATGGCCTCCGACTGGCCGCGCTCCTCGGCGCCGAGACCGGCCCACGCCCCGGGGGTGTCGATCATGGTGATGATCGGCACGTGGAACTTCTCGGCGAGCTTCATGAGGCGGAGCGCCTTGCGATAGCCCTCGGGGTGCGGCATCCCGAAGTTGCGGTGCAGGTTCTCCTTGGTATCGCGGCCGCGCTGGTGGCCGATGACCATGACGGTCTCACCGTCGAGGCGCGCCCAGCCGCCGATGATCGACGGGTCGTCGCGGTAGGCGCGGTCCCCGTGGAGCTCGATGAAGTCGGTGAAGGCGAGGCGGAGATAGTCGAGCGTGAACGGCCGGCGCGCCGAGCGCGCGACCTGGACGCGCTGCAGGGGCGTGAGGTTCTTGTAGACGTCGCGGCGGAGCTCGGTGAGCTTGGCCTGCAGCGGCTGGATCTCCGGCGTGACGTCGAGCTTCTGCTCCTCGGCCGACTTGCGGAGATCCTCGATCTGCTTCTCGAGTTCCGCGAGCGGCTTCTCGAATTCCAGGGCGGACGTTCCCACGATCAACCTCCTCTGACGAGTCGCACGCGCTCGGTCCCGAGCAGTGCGCGGAGTTCCAGCAGGGCGGGGCCGGCGGTGGACAGCTTCAGGGAGGCCGACCGGAGGCGCGCCGGGGCGCCGTCCTTCCCCTTCCAACGTAGCTCCAGCGGCGCCGAGCCGGGATGGGCGAGGGCCACGGCGCGCACGTCCTTGAAGACGGCGGCGGGGACCCCGGCAGCGGCGTCGAGGTCGAGCGAGATGGCGAACTGGCCAGTGGCCCGGAGCTCGGCGAGTCGCATCACGGACTCCACGATGAACGTGGGGTTGTCGGCGTCCTGGTCGCGCTTGGAGTAGTTCCCCTTCACGAGCATGGGCACATCGGTGCGGACCCGATCGCTGATGGCGGCCCACGCCTCGGGGAAGACGAGGATCTCGGCGGAGCCGGAGAAGTCCTCGAGGGTGAGGCGCGCGAACTCGGCGCCCGACTTCTTGGAAATCTGGCGCTTGATCGCGGTCACCACGCCGGCGAGGCTCATCGCCTCCGGGCTCCACTTGCCGAGCTGCGAGACCGTGTGCGAGGCGAGCAGTTCGCACTCGGCGCGGAACGGGTCCAGCGGGTGGCCGGAGATGTAGAAGCCGAGGATCGCCTTCTCCTGCGTGAGCCGCTCGCTCTCGGAGAGGGGCGGGAGATTGGGCAGGACGGGCGTGAGCGGGGCCTTGGAGGCGCCCTCCTCGGGCGCGCCCATGAGGTCGCCGAAGAGCGAACCCTGGCCGGTGGCGAGCTCGGCCTGCGCGAGCGAGGCATGCTGCATGGCGCCGTCGAGCGCGGCGACGAACTGCGCGCGATGCCCCTCGAGCCCGTCGAGCGCGCCGGCGTGCGTGAGCGCCTCGAAGACGCGCTTGTTGCAGGTGCGCAGGTCGACGCGCTCGCAGAGGTCGTACAGCGAGGTGTACGGCTTCTCCTCGCGTCCCTTGATGATCGACTCGGCGGCGGAGGTGCCCACGTTGCGGATGGCGCCGAGGCCGAAGCGGATCCGCTTGTCGCCGACGACGGTGAACTTCCACCCCGACTCGTTGACGTCGGGGGGAAGGATCTCCATGCCGAGGTCGCGCGCCTCGTTGATGTACTTCACGACCGAGTCGGTGTCGCCGATGGAGGCCGAGAGGACGGCCGCCATGAACTCGGGCGTGTAGTGCGTCTTGAGCCAGGCCGTCTGGTACGAGAGGATGGAGTAGGCGACCGAGTGCGACTTGTTGAAGCCGTAGCGGCCGAAGGTCTCGATCTGCGCGGAGATCTCGTCGATGACCTTGGGCGGGAAGCCCTTGGCGACCGCCTTCTCGACGAACTTGCCCAGCTCCTTCTTGATGAGCTCGGCGTCCTTCTTGCCGACGGCCTTGCGCAGCACGTCGGCTTCGGCGAGCGAGATGCCCGCGAGCCGCTGCGCGATGCGCATCACCTGTTCCTGATAGGTGATGACGCCGTAGGTCGGGGCGAGGATCTCCTCGAGTTCGGGGAGCTGGTAGCTCACCGGCTCCTCGCCCTTCTTCCGGCGCTGGTAGACCTTGTGCATGCCCGCATCGAGCGGGCCGGGGCGCATGAGCGCGTTGGACGCGACGAGGTCGTCGAAGCGGTCGGCGCGCATGCCGCGCACCATCTCGGTCGCGAGCGGCGACTCGAACTGGAAGACGCCGGCGGTGCGCCCGGCGCGGAGCTGGCGGTAGGTGTCCTCGTCGTCGAGCGGGATCGCGTCGACGTCGATGTCGATGCCGCGCCGCGCCTTGATCGCCTTCACCGCGTCGGTGATGATCGTGAGCGTGGTGAGGCCGAGGAAGTCCATCTTGAGCATCCCGGCCTTCTCGAGCGCGATCATGTCGTACTGCGTGACCACCACGCGCTCGTCGCCGTCGCCGCCACCGGAGCCCTTCGACTCGGCGGTGCAGACGGGGACGTAGTCGTCGAGCGGTCCCGGCGCGATGACGATGCCGGCCGCGTGCACGCCCGCGTGGCGCGAGAGCCCTTCGAGCGAGATCGCGAAGTCGAAGAGCTGCGCGTGGCGCTCGTCCTGGTCGTAGAGCTTGGCGACCTCGGGGACCTTCTCGATCGCCTCGGCGACGGTCAGCGAGAAGTTGGGCGCGTTGGGGATGAGCTTGGCGATCGCGTCGGTCTCGGCCGGCGTGAAGCCGAGCACGCGGCCGACGTCCTTGATGCAGGCGCGGGACTTGAGCGTCCCGAAGGTGATGATCTGCCCGACGGAGTCGCGCCCGTACTTGTCGCGGACGTACTCGATGACCTCGCCGCGGCGCTCCTCGCAGAAGTCGACGTCGATGTCGGGCATCGAGACGCGTTCCGGATTGAGGAAGCGCTCGAACAGCAGGTCGAACTTGAGCGGGCAGACGTTCGTGATGCCGGTCGCGTAGGCGACGAGGGAGCCGGCGGCCGAGCCGCGACCCGGCCCGACGGGGATCCCGCGGTCGCGGGCCGCCTGGATGAAGTCGGCGGTGATGAGGAAGTAGCCGGCGTAGCCCGTCTTGGTGATCACGCCGAGCTCGTAGTCGAGCCGCTCGCGCACTTCCGCGGGGAACGGGTCGCCGTAGCGCTTCTTCGCGCCTTCGGTGGCGAGCTGGACGAGGAGGTCGTTCTCGCTCTTCACGCCCGCGGGGAGCGGGAAGGCGGGGACGTAGTACTTCTTGTCGAACTTCACGTCGACCGCGTCGGCGATCGCGAGGGTGTTCTCGAGGACGTCGGGGCGGCCCTTGAAGTGCGCGGCCATCTCCGGCGCGCTCTTGAAGTAGAGGCCGCGGTCGTACTTCATGCGGTCCGCGTCGAGCCGGTCCTTCTTGAGGCCGATGCAGAGCAGCACGTCGTGGGCCGCGTGGTCCTCGGCCTTGAGGAAGTGCGCGTCGTTCGTCGCGACGACCGGAAGCGAGAGGTCCTTCGCGAGCCGGAAGACGAGGTCGTTGAGCTTCTTCTGCTCGCCGGCCTCGTGCGCCTGGACCTCGAGGTAGTAGCGGTCCTTGAAGACGTCGGCGTACCAGGAGGCGGCGGCCTTGGCCTCCGCGTACTGGTCCTGCAGCAGGTGCCGCGCCACCTCGCCGGCCATGCAGGCACTGGAGACGATCAGGCCCTCGCTGTGCTTCGCGAGGAGCTCGCGGTCCACGCGCGGCTTGCCGTAGAAGCCCTCGGTGTACCCGAGGGAGGTGAGCTTCACGAGGTTCTTGTAGCCGACGAGGTCGCGGGCGAGGAGGACGAGATGGAAGTAGTTCTTCTCGCCCTGCGCGGCGCGGGTCTTGAGGCGCCGGTCGCCGGGGGCGACGTACGCTTCCATCCCGAGGATCGGCTTGATGCCGGCCTTCTTGCCCTTCTCCTGGAACTCCCACGCCGCGTGGATGTTGCCGTGGTCGGTGATCGCGAGCGCCGGCTGTTCGAACTCCTGCGCCCGTCGGATCAGGTCATCGATCCGGTTGGCGCCGTCGAGCAGCGAGTACTCGGAATGGCAGTGGAGATGGACGAAGGACATGGACCCGGAAGAATAGCGCTCGCGGGGGCGCACCGCCATGCGAGGAGTGCCCTTGATTCGTGCGCGTAACTCGTTGCGAGCGCTCGGCTTGCATCGCGGTGGTCGCCGGTCAGATTCCATACGATGTCACCGGACCGCACACGGGGGGCTGGCCGCTTGAAGCTGCGCTGGGGTGGAGTGGGGATCGTGCTGCTGGCGATCGCCGCGGGAGGGGCGCTGTTCCTCGCCGCGACCCCCTTGGGGCGTTACCTCGCGCGCGCCGCCTGGGAGGAGGGGAAGATCCTCCGCGGGCGTCGGCCGATCGCCCGCCTGGCGCAGGACTCGACGCTCGATCCGGCCACGCGCGCCAAGCTGCAGCTCGTGCTCGAGGCGCGGGCCTTCGCGCGCGACTCGCTGCGGCTCCCGGCGAAGGACGCCTTCACGCAGTTCACCCAGCTGGAGTCGGACACGCTGGTCCTGGTGCTCTCCGGCGCGCGGAAGGACCGGCTGGAGGGGAAGAGCTGGTGGTTCCCGATCGTCGGTCGCGTGCCGTACAAGGGCTTCTTCGACGTGGCGGCCGCCCAGCGGGCGGAGCGGGAACTCGCCGCCGAAGGCTACGACACGTACCTGCGCCCCGCGGCCGCGTTCAGCACGCTCGGCTGGTTCAACGATCCGCTGCTGTCGACGACGCTCGTCGCCGACTCGGTGGACCTCGTGAACACGGTGATCCACGAACTGACGCACAACCGGTACTATGCGAAGGACGGCGCGGTCTTCAACGAGTCGTTCGCGAACTTCGTCGGGGCGCGCGGGGCGGAGCGGTTCTTCCTCGCGCGGGGGGACTCGACCTCGGCGAAGCGCTCCGTGGACCGCTGGGCGGATGATCGGCTGCTCGCCGCGTACTGGGCGCGCCTCTACACGGCCCTCGACTCGGCGTTCAAGGCCAACGCGGGGGATTCGCTCAAGACGCGACGGCTCGCCATCCGCGATTCGACCTATCGCGATGCCCGGCGGTTCCTCGTGGATTCCGTCGGCCCGCGATTCCTGACGATCCCGCGGGTCTACGCCGAGCGGGTGCGGCTGGACAACGCGGCGCTGCTCGCGCGGCGCATCTACCTGACGGACCTCGAACGATTCGAGCGGGTGTTCGAGGCGTCGGGGCGCGACCTCGAGGTGGCGATCCGGCGGTTGATCGAGGAGCACGAGGCGGGACCACCCGCGTCACGATGATGCCACGTTCCCGGGCGCGGCCGTGCACTTGATTGCGCGGCGCTCCGGCCGAGACTACCATACGACCATGCCGACGATGTCCGCCCGCGCCGAGCGCGCCAGCAATACCAACGCCAATCCGCCTCAGCGGGTCGGCGTCTAGTCGCGCATCCAGCAGCACGAGCGACGAAGTCTCCGAGGCCCGCATCGACGATGCGGGCCTTTTCCTTTTCCTTCAGTTCCCGAGGGTGCGTCCATGTGCGGAATCGTGGGAGTGTTCGATCTCGAGCCGGGCGAAGACCTGGCGGCGCTCCGTCGCCAGGCGGTCGCGGCCTCGTCGCGGCAACGGCATCGCGGGCCCGACTGGAGCGGCGTGTACGCGGACGACGGCGCGATCCTCGCGCACGAGCGACTCGCCATCGTCGGGATCCAGGGCGGCGCGCAGCCCATCCCGAGTACGGACGGGACGCTCGCGCTCTGCGTGAACGGGGAGATCTACAACCACCGCGAGCTCGCGGCCGGCGCGCCCGGGTACGCATTCGTGGGAGACTCCGACTGCGAGGTGATCAACGCCCTCTGGCAGCGGGAGGGCGCGGCGCTGGTCTCGCGCCTCAACGGGATCTTCGCATTCGCACTCTGGGATGCCGCGGCGCGTCGTTACCTCATCGCGCGCGACCCGATGGGCGTCTGTCCGCTCTATCACGGGCGCGACGCCGCGGGGCGGCTCTGGGTGGCGTCGGAGATGAAGGCGCTGGTCGGCGTGTGCGAGACGATCGAGCCGTTCCCGCCGGGGCACCTCCTCGACAGCGCCGAGGGCATCATCCGCCCCTACTACACGCCCGCCTGGCGTGACTACTCGACCGTACGCGGCGTGCCCGCCGACCCGGCGGCGATCCGCGCCGCGATGCTCGCGGCGGTCAAGCGACAGCTCATGTCGGACGTGCCGTACGGCGTGCTGCTCTCGGGCGGGCTCGATTCGTCGATCGTCGCCTGGTGCGCCCAGCAGTTCGCCGCGCGCCGCGTGGAGGAGGACGGGAAGGTCGAAGCCTGGTGGCCGCGACTGCATTCCTTCGCGATCGGCCTTGAGGGCGCGCCCGATCTCGTCGCGGCGCGCGTCGCCGCCGAGGCGATCGGGACGGCGCACCATGAGTTCCACTTCACCGTCGCCGAAGGGATGGATGCGCTCTCGGAGGTGATCCGGCACATCGAGACGTACGACGTGACGACGATCCGCGCGTCGACGCCGATGTTCCTGCTCGCGCGCCGGATCCGCTCGATGGGGATCAAGATGGTGCTCTCGGGCGAGGGATCGGACGAGCTGTTCGGCGGCTATCTCTACTTCCACAAGGCGCCG
>Ga0075163_10011563_pt1 | contig 11501 bp, 7 predicted proteins | sample JI1023141ADNA_FD_71478 | JGI IMG/M metagenome (GOLD analysis project Ga0075163, IMG submission 71478) | Wastewater effluent complex algal communities from Wisconsin, to seasonally profile nutrient transformation and Carbon sequestration -... | ecosystem: Engineered > WWTP > Effluent > Algae... | reverse complement strand
TTTGCAGCCATTGCTTTTGTTATTTCCTCAGCCAATGAAGCTGCTTTTTGTGCTATTACTGCTGGGGCTGCTTCTACTGCTGGGGCTGGCGCTGGCGCTGCTTCTACTGCAGGGGCTGGTGCTGGGGCAGGGGCTGCTTCTACTACTGGTGCTGGCGCTGCTTCTACTACTGGTGCGGGGGCTGGCTCTGGTGCTGGTGCTGGTGCTGCTTCTGCTGCTGGTGCTGGTTTAGTTTCTACTACTGGGCTTGGAGTTGGCTCTGGTGTTGGAGTTGGCTTAGCTTCTTTAGCTTCTTTAGCTGGTTTAGCTTCATCACCAGACTTTTTAGATTTTGTTTTTTCTTCTTTAACAGCAGATGCATCCCAATTAGGGATTTTTAGCATAGTTTTAGCTGGTAATACTTTAGGATCTGTTAAAACATCTTTATTTGCTTCTAAAATTTGTTCTGGAGTAACTTTATTTTTTGTTACTTTCTTAGCAACAGTTTCAAGAGTATCGTCTGCTTTAGTTTTATACTCTCCATAAATATCTGTGCGTTGCACTTTAAGGTCTAAAGTGAGGGTTTTTTGCCATTCAGCATCAGCTTTTTTGGCTTTTTCCGTTACTCTATCAGCATTATATTGTGTTGGACAATTGGCAGTAATAGTTAAAACGCCATTTTCTTCTTTTAATACTACTTCTTCACAATCTAAAGTATAGGCTTGCTCATAAACTGATCCATATTTAGTAGTTAACTCTGAAGATACTTCGGCTTTTAAGTTAAGAGCTAAATCTTTATGTTCAGCATCAATTTCTTTAGCACGCGCTAAAACAACATCTAATAAATACTGTGTTGGACAATTACCATTAACAACAAGTTGACCATTTTCCTCTGCGGTCTTCATTTTTTTGCTACCAAGAGTTTTGGCAAGTCTTAATACAGGTAAATATTTATCTTTTAGTTCTGCCATTATATTTCTCCAAGCTGGATTAAAATTTAAATTACTGGGCATCGCTAGAAATAAGACAATTCTCTGCTTTAAGCAACGTTAACTTACGGAAAAAATTTCTTATCGATAACTGCTTTTTCTTATTACTTATTTAGAATTCCTAAAGCGTTAAATATTGAACCTTTTCTTACTTTACTAGATTAAAGTCAATAAATCTTATTGGAAAGGTAACGCATGAAAAAAGCTATTTTGCTCTTATTAACGATTTTGATTTTCTCAACTTTTGCTTATAGTCAGCCCCAAATAGAGAAAGACACAAGTAAAGTTTTAGCCTTAGGAAAGAAAGGTAGTTGGTGGTTTTTTCTTGGTATAGATGGAAAGGTAGAAACTATATCTCTATTTGAAAAAGTAGAAAGTTTTTCTGAAGATCGTGCTGCTTTTTTTACACAAGGAAAATGGGGTTTTATTGATAAAAACGGAGATATAGTAATAGCGCCTATATTTAATAATGTTTATCCATTTCTAGAGGGTTTAGCTAGTGTAGAGCTAGATGGTAAATGGGGATTTATTAATAAAAATGGTAAGTTTGTAATAAACCCAATTTATGATCATGCCTATAGTTTTCAAAGTGATGCTGCATTTGTAAAGTTTACTGGAAAATGGGGAATAATTGATAAAACAGGTAAGTTCTTAGCTCAGCCTCAATTTAGCCATAGCATAGATTTTCGTGAAAATATGGCTGGTGCTCTAATCAATGGTAAATGGTACTTTATTAACAAAAATGGTACTCCTGCAATTAATACTGCTTTTGACATTATTTATTATTTTTCTGAAAACCTAGCTGGAGTAGAGATTAACGGTAAGTTTGGTTTTATTAACAAAAAAGGTGATTTGGTAATTAAACCACAATTTAAGGATGTTGCTTATTTTAAGAGTGGGTTAGCGGCTGTTTTAATTAAAGGGCTTTGGGGGTATATTGACAATAAAGGAACATTAATTATTGATCCTCAATTTGATAAAGCTTGGCCTTTTAATAAAGGGATAGCAAAAGTAAAGGTTAATGGCAAAATAGGATTTATTGATAGTAAAGGAAATTATGTTATCGTTCCTAAGTTTGAGGATGCCTATCATTTTTCTTATGGTCTTTGTGCTGTAAAAATCAATGGTAAATGGGGTTATATTGATGATAAAGGGCAAGAGGTATTTACATCTGATTTTGATAAAGCTTTTCCTTTTAGTGAAATAAGCGATTCTTCTATTAAATAATCTAAATCCTAATAGTTTAGAAAATCTTAAGCTAAATCTATGGCAAATAATATGCTACCATACATAGGTTTAGCTTATTTTATTTTAAAGCTTGCTTAAGTAATTATGAGTAATCCTAATAAAATTTCTCTTTTACTAACAGAATGGAAACAAGGTAGAAAAGAAGCCTTAGACGAAGTAATTCCTTTGCTTTATGATCAGTTACATTTATTAGCCAAAAGATATTTATCTAAAGAACGCCCTAACCATAGTTTACAAGCAACAGTTTTAGTAAATGAAGCTTATATCCGGCTAATTGAATGTAATAACCTAGACTGGCAAAATAGAGCACACTTCTTAGCAGTAGCCGCACAACTAATGCGTAATATTTTAGTTGATCATGCACGTAAATATAGTGCTAATAAAAGAGAGGGTGCAAAATATACAATTTCTCTTTCTGCTATTAAACAATTAAGTAAAGAACCTGACCTAGATTTATTAGCTCTAGAAGATGCCTTAACTGCTCTATCAGCTATAGATGCTCAACAAAGTCAAATTGTTGAACTAAGATATTTTGGTGGTTTAAGTATTGAAGAAATTGCTGAAGTTCTTAGTATCTCAACAGCTACTGTTAGCCGTGAATGGAAACTTGCAAAAATCTACCTCCTACATTACTTGAGTAATTAGAAAAAATTTTTCCTAAAGTTTGATAAAGTTTTTCTTATTTATCCGCCTTTAACTATTATGACACCGGAAAAATGGCAACAGATAAAAAATATTTTGGATTTAGTTCTTAATGCTAAAGCTGAAGAACGAACCAAAATAATTCAAGAAGCTTGTGGTAATGATAATGCACTTAAACAAGAAGTGTTTGCTTTAGCTGAGCTAGATACTAAAGCAGACTGTTTTTTATCATCTCCACTAGTAAATATACCTGATCTGCTATCTGATGGTGCACATGTTTCACAACCGGAAACATTAAAACAAATAGATATAGCAGAGGAACTACTACTTATGAAAAACTTAATAGGGCAAACTTTAGATGGAAAATACTTTATTGAACATCAACTTGGCCAAGGAGGTATGGGGGCAGTTTATAAAGCTATTCATTTAGGAACTAACCGACCTGTAGCATTAAAGGTAATAATGCCTCAATTTATGGCTAATCTTGAGTTTGTAGATCGTTTTCGTATAGAAGCTCGTGCGGTTGGACGATTGCGTCACCCCAATATAGTTAATGTTACTGATTTTGGTTTTACTCAACTTAATTCAGATACAATAGCTTATTTAGCTATGGAATACCTAGATGGTTATAACTTAGATAGTTTTTTGAAAATTAGAGGAAAGTTATCTCTAGAACTAGTAGTAGACCTAGTAGAGCAAATATGTTTAGCAATGGATGAAGCTCATAAACAAGGAATAATTCATCGAGATCTTAAACCTGAAAATATTTGGTTAGAGCCTAATGGTAGAGATGGTTATAACGTTAAAATACTAGATTTTGGTTTAGCAAAACTTAAAGATACTGCTATAGAAACAAATCCTGTAAGCAAACTTCTTGGTATTGGTACTAGCAATTTTTCTTATCCTTCAATTTCAAATGAAGCAAAAACACTAGCAACTATACCAAAGCAAGAAAACTCGTTAGTTATAGTAGATAATAGTGCAGATTTTATAAATAAGCATGTTACTGCTGGAAATATAGACCCTAAAACTATTCCTGTTTGGTTAACTAGAGTTGGTACTATTTTAGGTACCCCGCTTTATATGTCACCTGAGCAATGTAGCGGAGAAGAATTAGATAACCGCTCAGATATTTATAGCCTTGGCGTTATTACTTACCAAATGCTTACCGGTGAAACTCCTTTTATTGGTGATATTTATGATCTTATTTCTCAACATACTAAAGCGTTGCCTCCTGCTATAAGAGAAAAAAGAAATGATCTTCCAAAACCTATAGAGTTATTAGTAATGTCATGTTTAGCTAAAAACCCTTCTGAAAGACCTTTAAGTGCAAAGGTTTTTGCTACAATATTGCGAGCTAAATTTGAAGGAGAAGCTTTAATAAATAGCCAAGCCAAGAGTATTTATCAGCAAAACCGATCTGTTTTTGCTCGTTTATCGCTACTAGTTCATTTTCCTTTTATTATGCTTTTTTGGCTAGCCACAATGTATATAAGTACAAAGTTATTTACTTTAACTTATACAACAAATTGTTTACTTATATTATTAGGCATAGCTCTTGGAAATAGTATAAACGTTGCAGCAACTGCACTTATAGTTAAACAATTGGCTATAGAGCCATCAAGTAAAGTTAAACTTCGCCCTATCTTATTTACCCTATTAAAAAGATTTCCTACATATATAAGTACAACAATAGAAAGTCTTTTTCTAACTACCCTTCAATTAGTAAAATTTATAGTTCCTGGGTTTAGAGCTTATATAGAGCATTCATTATCTATCCCTGTACTTATGTTAGAAGACACAAGCAATATTTTGTTACGCTCAAAACAATTAGCAAAATGTTCCTGGGAGCAACTAATTATTACTAAGACACGTGGGGTTTTTAATGCTTTTATGACTTTAATAGCATTCCAAGCTGCTTATATAGTTTTTTACTTCCTATTTGATAATTTTATCTATGACCTTGATATTCTTAGAGGTACTAGACCGCCTGAAACATCTGCTGAGGTAGTGGTAGTAATAGCATTTATTTTAGGTACTCTATTAGTTTCCCTATCAATACCAGCAATTTATATAGCATTTAGCTATCCAAAAGTTGCTATTGGGTATACTTTACAATACTTTAAAGCAAATCAAATCTATTCTAATGAACCCAAAGAAAATCTAAGTCAACTTATAGGATATAAACATAGCCCAATTCAAAGCTCATTCCAGTATAAACCTGTTGTATCACTAGCAATTGTATTAGTTATGAGTCTTATAGGGTTTAATTTGGTTAAGAAAAATTTATTTGTATCAAGTCTAACAGCCAATAGCCAGATTTTAGTAGATTCTTTAATGAATCTAGGTACAGACGTAAATACAAAAAGTATATTTTTAGAGTCAACCCTATTAATACTTGCAACAAAAGAAGATAACTATAGAGTGGTCTCTGTACTTTTAGAAAGAGGGGCTGATGTAAATGCAACTGATACAGTAGGAAGAAGTGCTTTATTTTTTGCACTACAAAGAGGAAATACCTTAATAGTAAAAGATTTATTAGCTAATGGAGCTAAAATTAGTTTACCAAATAATGATAAACATCATTCTATGTGCTTAAGAGAAGCGCTATATAGTAGAAAAATTGATGTTATTAAACAATTTCTATCTAAAACCCCTACTGTTAATAAAGACCTAGGAGACATGCTTTCTCTTTCTTCTTACTACGGTTATACAGATTTTGTACAGTATCTTTTAGCTTCAGGAGCAGATGTTAATTTTAAGACTGTTAATGACTATTATTCTAAGGGTCTTATAGGATTAACACCGCTAAATAATGCAATACGTAATGGCAAAACTGATATTGTAAAACTTTTGCTTGATGCAGGTGCTGACCCAAATATTAAAGATAGTGCAGGTAATAAAGCAATGGAAATAGCTATAGAACGTAATGATCCAGAAATTATAAAGCTACTTGAGGCTAATCAGAAAAAGAATTAAGGCTATTTTTTAATTAACTCTTGAGTTAGTGAAAAAGCTCGTTGATTACCGTTCCAAATCAAGCGCTTATAGGCTTCTTCATAGGGCAACCAAGCAAAATCAATATGTTCTTTAGGGCTAATTTTTACTGCTTGTTTGGTTGTCCTTAAAGCAAAAGAATACTCTAGGTTTATTTGTGGGTCTGGATAGGATTTTTTTAGGAATTGAGGTTCAAGATAAAAACTATGGGTATAATCAAGATCTAGAAGTTCTCCATTTAGTCCTGTTTCTTCAAATGCCTCTCGTATTGCAGCATGTTCAGGGGTTTCTAGCTTTTTACTTTTTATCTTCCCTGTTACAGGTTGCCAAAAACTACCCCTCTCTTCAGTACGACGTAAGACTAAATATTCAGGAGGTGAGAGGCTATCATCAAAAATTACTACCTGAACGGAAGAATGTTTAACTACTTTTTCCTCTATTTCTCGGTCAAATACTTTACCAAAATGATAACTTAGGCTTTCTCTTACCTTTTGTAGTGGGACTTTTTTTCCTAATAGCTTTTCTAATGAAGTAACTCCACGATCTGAAATACCACAAGGAACAATTAGCTTAAAATAGCTTAAGTCTGTGTTTACATTAAATGCAAAGCCATGCATTGTTATCCAACGAGAAATGCGCACCCCTATTGCAGCTAGTTTTTCCTGTCCTACCCAAATACCTGTAAGCCCTGCTATTCTATCAGCAATAACACCAAAGTCTGCTGCTGTACGGATCATAACTTCTTCTAGATCACGAACATAGCGATGCACATCACAACGGTCTGGAGCTAAGCTTATAATTGGATAACCTACAATTTGGCCTAGACCATGATAAGTAACATCACCACCTCTACCTGTTTCATAAAGGCCGACGCCCATTTTTTCTAGAATTTCTTTAGGGGTAATAACATTAGAAGATTTTGCATTACGTCCAAGGGTTAGGACATGAGGATGTTCAAGGAAAAAAAGTGTATCAGGGATTAAATCTTGGGTGCGAGCTAAGAGAAAGGCTTGTTGTAATTTTAAGCCTTCCTCATAGTCCACTAACCCTAAGTTTTTTATTTGACAGACACGAGAGTCAGTCATCTTTAATCTTAAATGCCTAGCCTATTGCGCTAGCATCAAAGTTTTCTAACACACGTTTAACATGTGACATAAATTGATCTGCAACTGCACCATCAACCACACGATGATCAAAAGAGATACTAAAATAAGCTTTAGTACGAATAGCAATTGAATCATCTTCCATTACAGAAAGGCGTTTTTCAATTGTACCAACACCCATAATTGCTACTTGTGGTTGGTTAATAATTGGTGTACCAAACAAGCTACCAAAGACACCAGGATTAGTTATAGTAAAAGTGCCTCCTTGAACTTCATCTGGTTTTAGTTGTTTTTTACGTGCACGAGTAGCTAAATCATTCATTGCACGAGTTAAACCAACTAGATTTTTTTCTTCAGCATTTTTAACTACAGGAACAATCAAACCCCAATCAAGTGCAACAGCAATTCCTAAGTTAATATCTTTTTTATAAACGATATTATCGCCATCAACAGAAGCATTTAGTATTGGCCAAGCCCCTAGAGCATCTACTACAGCTTTCATAATAAATGGTGTAAAGGTTAATTTAACTCCATGTCGCTCTAAGAATTTATCTTTGTGTTGTTCACGTAATTTAGCAATCTTAGTCATATCAATTTCAAAGAAAGATTGAACATGTGCTGAAATACGACGTGAAGCTACCATATGCTCTGAAATCTTCTTACGCATTGGTGACATTGCAACGATTTCTACTCTATCACCTGGGCGATATGTTTCCATTACAGGAGTAACAACTGGTGGAATAACTAAAGAGGGTTGAGCTACTGGTGCTGCTACTGGCGCTGCTACTACTGGTGCTGCTACTGGAGGTGGTGTAACTGGTTCTGTTGGAAGAACTGCTACTGGTACACGTACAGTTTCTTTATTAGCAATATGGCTTAAAATATCATTCTTAGTAACACGTCCAGCTAAGCCTGTACCATCAAGTTCATTAATATTGACACTATTTTCACGGGCAATTTTACGAACTAGTGGAGAAGATCGTTTTTCTACTGCTTCAACTGGCTGACTAACTACTGGAGGTGGTGCAACTGGAGGTGGTGCAACTGGTGCAGGTTGAGCAACTGGTGTAGGTTGAGCAACTGGTGCTGCAACTGGAGGTGGTGCAACCGGTGCAGGAGGTGGTGCAACTGGAGGTGCTGGTTTAGGCTCTTCTGCTTTTGGTGCTGGTGCGGCAACAGGTTTACTACCAACAGCGTCAATACGAGCAACTACTGTGTTAATTGGTACTGTTTGCCCTTCAGTAGCAAGGATTTCGACTAATACCCCTGCTGATGGAGAAGGTATTTCTGCGTCGACTTTATCAGTAGAAATTTCAAATAAAGGTTCGTCACGTTTTACTTCTTCACCGACTTTTTTGATCCATTTTACAATTGTACCTTCAGCAATACTTTCGCCCATTTGGGGCATAATGACATCTATAGCCATAACTGTCCTGCTTCCTCCAGAATATTAATCTTCGAAGTTAGTATGCAGCTAATTTACGTGCTGCTTTCATTAATTTCTCTGCATTTGGTAAAAAGAAATCTTCTAATGGTGGGCTATAAGGCACAGGAGTATCTGGGGCTGTTACCCTAACAATTGGCCCGTCTAAACAATCAAAAACTTCTTCAGCAATAACTGCTGCAAGTTCGCCTGCATAACCACCAATTCTAGTAGCTTCATGTAAAAGAATGACTTTACTAGTTTTTACAACTGAGTTTAGGATTGCTTCTTTGTCATAAGGTAGAAGACTACGCAAGTCAACTACTTCTAAGTCAATACCTTCAGTTTGAAGCTTTTCTGCTGCCTCTAAAGCTACATGAACCATTGCGCCATAAGTGATTACAGAAATATCTCGTCCTTGGCGTCTAACTTTTGCTTTTCCAATAGGGACAATATAGTCATCATCTGGAATATCTTCCTTAATGCGGCGATAAAGGAATTTATGCTCAAAATAGAGTACTGGATCTTCATCACGAATTGCAGCTTTAAGTAAGCCTTTAGCATCGTAGGCTGTAGCAGGCTCAACCATTTTTAGCCCAGGGGTATTTAAGAAAAAAGACTCAACATTTTGTGAGTGAAATGGGCCGCCACGACCACCACCACCACAAGGGCCACGTACTACAATAGGAATGCCTATTCCTTGACGATAACGAGATTTAGCAGCGTAATTGGTAAGTTGATCAAAGGCACAAGAAATAAAATCAATAAACTGAATCTCTGCAACCGGCCGCATACCCATCATAGCTGCACCACAAGCAGCACCAACAATAGCAGATTCAGAAATTGGAGTATCAATTACTCTTTGTGAGCCAAATTTTTCATAAAGCCCTTCTGTTACCTTAAATGCCCCGCCATAAGCTCCAATGTCTTCACCAAGTAAAAAAACATTTTCATCGCGCTGCATCTCTTCAGATAAAGCTTGTCGAATTGCTTCTAGGTAAGTAACAACTGCCATTATTTAATCACCTTATTTATTTTGTGTGACAGATTGTGTTTCAAAGTAAACATCTTCTAGACTAGATTCTGGTATTGGGAAAGGAGCAGCATCAGCAATGTCAGCTTCTTTCTCTAGATAAGCCACAATCTTTTCATCCATCTCTTTTAAGCTAGCATCATCTGCTAACTTATTTTGTTTAAGAAACTCTTGATAATTGCTTATTGGATCTTTTTTACGCCAAGTTTCTAAAAGTTCTTTTGGCACATAACTTTGATTATCATGTTGAGCATGTCCAAGCATTCTAAAAGTCTTTGCCTCAATAATTGAAGCACCTTCACCAGCACGAGCACGATCAACCGCTCGGCGAGTTGCATGATAGACTGCCACTACATCATTACCATCTACAATCTCACCAGGAATACCATAGCCTTTGGCTTTTACTGCAAAATCTTTTACTAAGCATTGATTTTCAGTTGGTGTAGAAAAAGCATAACCATTATTTTCTATAATTGTTACCATTGGTAGCTTTAGCACTGCGGCAAAGTTTACTCCTTCATGAAAAGCACCTGTAGAACTAGCGCCATCACCTAGGTAGACCATAGTAACAATATTTTTGCCTTGCATTTTACCAGCTAGGGCAATGCCTGCCATTACTGGCACCATATCACCTAATTGGCTAATTGGCCCAACATATCCACGTTTCATATCAGCAATATGGATATTTAGATCGCGTCCATGTGAAGTACCTTCGCCATCTTTAGCCATATATTGCTTAAAAAGTTCTTGTGGTTTTACACCTTTTACTAGCATGGCACCCATATCACGAATTAGTGGGCTAATTACATCACCATCTTGTAAGGCAGATGCACTACCTACCGCAGTAGCTTCTTGTCCAAGGCTACGATAAAGGCCACCTATAACTTTGTTTTGACGAAATAATACGGTAAGGCGTTCTTCAAGACTACGGGTCAAGCGCATGTAGTAGTAAAAATCTAAATACTGTTGTTTACTTAAGGTTTCTGTCATAGAGTAAAAATAAATATTTAGTCAAAATACTGTTTATTTAACTATTTCTAGAAGGCTTGCCAGAATATCACAGCCGCAGTTTGATTTCGAGCCATTCCAGCAGAAAGCTAAACCCTATCAAGTAATAATTCTTGGGTTCTTTTCTTGGGTTCTTTTCTATAGCTAATCAATTAGTTTAACTAGTGGCTTTATCTAGGGTTGTTCGTATAGTTGTTAGTAATTGTTCTGTTGTATAAGGTTTTGCTAGTACTGCATCAACTTTGCCCATATTAGAACTTATGTTATTTGTTGCTACACCACTAACTACGACTATTTTAATTTGTGGATTAATTCGTTTTAATGCTTCTATAGTTTTTGTACCATCCATAAATGGCATAATTAGATCTGTAATTACCAAAGAAATTTTTCTTTTTTCTTGTAAATAAACTGCTAGTGCTTCAGTTCCATCACCTGCGGTTAGAACTTGGTAATTATAAGCTTCTAGTGCTGTTTTAGTAATCTCACGAATATAAGCTTCATCATCAACAATTAATATTAGTTCTCCTTTACCACTAAAAAGCTCATATGTGTCTACTTTATCATTTGAAGTTTCTTGAACATCTGTTGCTGGTATATAGATTTTAAACTTTGTACCTCTAGATATCTCACTTTCTAAAGCAATAAATCCATGATGTCCTTTTATAATACTTACTACAGTAGCTAACCCAAGTCCTGTACCTTTGCCAATTTCTTTAGTAGTAAAAAAGGGTTCAAAAATTTTATCTAATATATCTTTAGAAATACCTTTTCCTGTGTCAGATATAGTAATACAAACATATGGGCCTACTTTAGCATCAACACTTATTTGTGCATAAGTCTCATCTATAAAAATATTTTCTACAGAAATAGTTAAAATACCACCTTCAGACATTGCATCACGAGCATTTACACAAAGATTCATCAATACTTGATGGATTTGTGTAGCAACGGCTGAAATCATCCAAACGTCTTTTGCTAAATTTATAAAGGTTCTAATATTTTTAGGAAAAGTTTCTCTAATAATTTTTTCAATTTCTTTAACTAGGTGATTTACTTGTAGTGTTATTGTTTCATTTTCT
>Ga0075163_10011562_pt1 | contig 11501 bp, 7 predicted proteins | sample JI1023141ADNA_FD_71478 | JGI IMG/M metagenome (GOLD analysis project Ga0075163, IMG submission 71478) | Wastewater effluent complex algal communities from Wisconsin, to seasonally profile nutrient transformation and Carbon sequestration -... | ecosystem: Engineered > WWTP > Effluent > Algae... | reverse complement strand
TCACTTCCAGCCCTTCATTCGGCGAGACGCCCCATTCGTCGCTCTGACGAGCGTTTTTGAATCGGTGAATGTTCTTGCCTGACGGTCGCCAATACGTGGCCACGGTCAACTTCAGGACACCCTGGCCATCTTCCATTTCGATGATGTTCTGAACCGAACCCTTGCCGAAAGAACGAGTGCCGACGACAGCCGCCCTGTTGTGATCCTGGAGTGCGGCTGACACGATTTCGGACGCCGAGGCCGAGCTGCCATTGACCAGAACGACCATCGGAACGTCGGTCACGACTTTGCTCTTCTCAGCTTCGAAGACTCGCTCGACCGTGTTGCGGCCCTTTGTGCTCACGATCTTGCCTTCCGGCACGAACATGTTGGAAATCTCGACGGCGGCAGGCAGTAATCCACCCGGATTGTTTCTTAAGTCCAGCACCAGACCCTTCATGCCCTGCTTCTTGAGCGACTCCAGCGCCGATCGCAACTCCTGCGCCGTCTTCTGGGCAAAGCTCGTAATCCGCACGTAGCCGATCTTCGCTTCCTTATCCAGCATGTAATCCCACGAATCGTCGGCGTTACGGTGATCACCCAGAACGGTAGGCAACTCAATGATCGCCCGATTGACGTTCAAGTCCTCGGTTTCGCCGTCCCGATGCCGCACCTTGACCTTCACCGTCGTGCCAGGCTGCCCCTGCATCAACTCGGTAGATCGGTCCAGGCTCATCCCTTCAGTCGACTGGCCATCGATCTCCATGATGACATCGTCGGGCATGATCCCGGACTCGTATGCAGGTGATCCCACAAGCGGTGCGATCACCTTGAGACGACCGACATTGTCCGTGCCGACCTGAATCCCGACGCCGCCGAAAGAACCTTCGATTTGTCTGCGGAACGACTTCCAGCCTGTCGTATTGATGAAGTTCGAATGCGGGTCAAGGTTCTGAAGCATCCCGTTCAGAGCCGCTTCCAGAAGATCTTTTCGATCGATCGGCCGCACGTAATTCGCCTCGACCTTTTCGACGGCGTCCACGAACTGGCCGTAAAGCTCGAGCATCTCGTCTTTCGGCCTGGCCGCGTCGGAACGCGTCCACATACCCAGGGCCAGTGCCCCCGCCAGAACCAGACCGGAAAGGAAGCGATTGTTCGCCATGATCGAAGAACCTCTCGGTGCGGAGGGATCGGTAGCAGAATAGTAATCACTATGATAGCGGTCAGACAGCCAGCTCGGCAAGGGCATTCGGACATGCTCAAACCATCGGCCACTGATTCGCCGCCAGGCGTCTTCGAAAGGTTCGACCTCAGAATGCAATTCGTTACCGAAGCTCAGAAGCAATAATGCGATCCGTCCGCAACTCGAATCGTCCAGGAATGACGGATGTCGAAAACGGATTCGCCGGAAAAGATGCAATTCGAATGCCGACGATATCCCGGTACTGAACGAAATTGTCGCGGCGAACACCCCATTCGCGTTCTTTGCTTACCCATCTCTCGTTCGATAAGCAGTGCCGTCCGCCCCAAAACGGAAATATCGATCTGAACGAGATCGGTCGTATATGACTCGGCTGGAAATTTCGGAATCCCGGCTAAGGCAGGGACAGAATTATAAGCAGGACCGATAGTACGCCGGGTCTCGAAATAGTCAAAACGATCTCATCGATAAACATTCTTTAACTTGCATATTACTTGAGAGAAAGAGGCATAAAATTGACACAAGTATTACAATAGTTTAATCTTACGACAGAATTACCGCTCTGGGATATTCAGGTTTCAGGGCATCTTAGGGCGACTTGCGGAGAATTTTCTCAAAAAAATCACGATTGGTCGTTGCTCGAAAGGTTCCGCTCCTATACCATCCCGCTCGTTGGTCAGCACGTGCTCTCAATCCAGGTCAAGTTCACAAGGAGCGGGCTTTGAAATCGGTGTACCGATCTGTTCTGTGTGTTTCTGCGATGTCACTTTTCGCCGCGGGATGTTCCAGCGAGGGAAATCCGGGGGTGATTCCGGAAAGCCCCAAGGGCGCTGACACGCACGCTGCGATCGAAAACCCGGCGGGCATCAAGGAAAAGCCCAAGGCCAAGAAAAAAGCCGCGAACGAGCTTCCGCCTCAGCCTCCGAAATAAAGGCGTGAGCGATTCGACGCTCTTCCTTTTCAAATAAGCCTTGCCGATCACCATGGCGACAAGGTCCGAGAACGGTGCGCCAGTCCAGTCCTATCCGATTCCCAGGAGGTTTTGCTCATGCAGATGCGAAGTTCCATACGGCGATCCCGCGGTTTCACCCTGATCGAGCTTTTGGTCGTGATTGCGATCATCGCAGTCCTGATTTCCCTGCTTCTTCCCGCCGTTCAGTCCGCCCGCGAAGCGGCTCGGCGTGCCCAGTGCGTCAACAACCTGAAACAGCTCGGGCTGGCGATGCACAACTACATGGACGCCAACGGCGTGATGCCTATGGGCGGCTATTTCAACGACAAATCGCCGACTCTGCCGTGGATGCACGGGTGTCTGATCGGCCTGACCGCGTTCATGGAACAAGGCAATATCTACAATACCTTCAACGCGAGTCTCAGATACTACCAATATCCTGAGAACGATACGGTCATGGCCCACAAGATGGCGACTCTGGCCTGCCCGAGCGACATCGAAGTCCTCGAAGGCAACGATGCCTACACGAAATTCGCCGCGCCTCGCATGTCGTTCAAAGCTGGACTCACCAGCTATCGCGGCATCGCAGGCCCCTGGACGAACCCGCCTCGTGGCGTGAATCCCGCGGCAACGGCCAACTGGTCGACTCTTCGCGCCAACGGCCTCGGCGTGCTCTACATGACCAGCGACACTTCGATCGCCGGCATCACCGACGGCACCAGCAATACCATGATGTTCGGCGAAAGCGTTTACGGACGCCTGAGCCAGTCGGACAAGAACTGCTGGCACTGGTGGATCGCCGGAAATTACGGCGATACCCTCCAGACCACCACCTACGCCCCGAATATCAACACCTCGGTGAACCTCTCGGTTTTCCCCAACGGTGCCGCGGCGTTCATCATCTCGGCATCCAGCAACCACCCTGGCGGTGCCAATTTCGTCTTCTGCGACGGCTCGGTCCGGTTCATCAAGAACACGATCCAGTCCTGGCAGCCTGACGCCGCCAATAACTACCTGCCCGCGGGCCTGACGGTCACCAATGGCGTTTATACGCCGACCAAGCCTTATGGCGTCTATCAGGCACTTTCCACCCGGGCCGGCGGCGAAGTGATCAGCGCTGACTCGCTGTAATTCGAAGATTGCGATAAGCGGCGAAGATCTTGTCTTCGCCGCTGCCAAGTCATGTTCGGAAAGGTCATCGTCCGGCCCCAAGATTCGGGGCAAGTGCGATGCCGAATCCGTCATGCCCGTGCCTGATCTTCATTTCGATCAGGCAATCGAAATTTCATGGTGTCGATCGATCGAAATCTCATGGAGTTCGGAAGAATGCAACGGCGGAATTTCCTTTCCAGTCTGGCGATCGGCATGGGTGCGACTCCGGCCTTTGCCGCGGGCTTGCAGAATTTCGCCGAGAATCTCAAAACCGCAGCGAACGATACCGACTATTGGAAACGTGTTCGCCAGGAATTTCTGCTGAATCCCGGCCTGGCACATTTGAACACGGGTTCGCTGGGTGCGACGCCCCGCTGCGTTCTCGACGGGATCGCCGGCATGCTGTATCAGCTCGAAGGCGATCCGGTTTCGAATGTTTTCGGACCGATGGGCTACCGAATGGATGCAGTTCGCGCCAAAGCCGCGGAACTGCTGGGGGCAGCCACAGATGAAGTCACGGTGATCGAAAACACCACCAGCGGAATGAATTATGTCGCACAAAGCCTGATCCGGCATTTGAAACCGGGCGATGAAATTCTCACTACGAACCACGAGCACCCCGGCGGGGCGGTGTGCTGGGAATATCTGGCGAAATATCACGGCGCCAAAATCGTGACGCTCCCGCTGCCGGCACCGGTACGCGACAAATCTCAGATTCTAGGACTCGTCGAAAGCCATATCACACCACGCACGCGCATCTGCAGCTTCAGTCATGTGGACACGATCACGGGCATGCGCATGCCGATCGCCGAAATCTCGGCAATCACTCGTCCGAAGGAGATTTTTCTGGTTTGCGACGGCGCTCAGGCTCCCGGTATGATCAAAGTCGATGTCAAATCGTTAGGCGTCGACACTTATGCCTCCAGCAGCCATAAATGGATGCTGGCCCCAAAAGGATCGGGTCTTCTTTACATCCGCAAGGAAATGCAGGATCAGATCCGTCCTTTGCCACTTTTCAGCGGTTATCAGGCCTATACCGGGGCGACCGGAACGCGAAACGTCTGTAACGTTCTGGGCCACGGGCTTGCGATGGAATTTCATTCGACGATCGGATCGCAGCGTGTGGAGAACCGCTGCCGAGAGCTTTCGAAGCTCATGCGAGAAACACTTTCGAAGAATCCGAATCTGGAGCTTCTGACTCCAGTCCAGGACGAACTCGCCACCGGAATGGTTTCATTCAAGCTCAAGAAAGGCAAGGCCGGCGAACTTTACACACGCCTGCTGAAGGATTACGAGATTATGATCAAAGTGGTCGCGAAGCCGGAATACAACGGCATACGCCTCTCGACGCACGTTTACAACAGCGAATCCGAGATCGCCAGACTGGCCTGGGCCATCGACAGGATTCAATCCGACTCCGTTTGAATTTCGACAATCATCGCAGCGAGCGGCTGAGCGAAGAGATCTCGCTTCGCTCAGCTTCCGATCCCGTGAACTGCAGATCAGAGAATCTTTATGCTTCATGCCCTGCGTTCGAATTGAATCACTTGCGCACCCGAATATAGTGATCCGTGAGCGATTCGTGCAGCACCGGAACCGGGACTTTGGGCATGTGGCAGTTCAGGCAGTCTTTGGTCGCACCTGTTCCGCAAACGGTCTCGGCCCGAAACTCCGTGGAAGCGTTCTTCAGCGGTTCCAAAGATGGACGGGAGTGGCACTGGATGCATTTCGAGTCGAACGCGGCAGGTGCAATTTTTTCCGACGAATGCGGATCGTGACACGTTATGCAACTGAGCTTGCCCTGGGATTGCGTGAAACAGCGGCTCAACGGGAATGTCACACCCGCGGACCTCACCCATTTCGGATCGTCCGGTGTCGCCCGAATTTCATTCGGATCACCGACCGTATGGCAATCGACGCAGACCTTGTTCATTCCATGACCATCGATGCCAATCAGCGAACGGATCGCGAGATCCGGCATCTCCGCCTTCGCAGCGATCAGGTGATTCGAACCGGGCCCGTGACATGATTCGCAACCCAGTCCCCGATCCATGAATGCAGCAGTGCGCTCGGTCGCATCCTTACGGAAATCGCGGGGGGAAGTCACATGACAGGCCAGGCAACGCACAACGCCGTCACGCACATGGACCGTCTGGCCGAGCACATCTTTAGCTTTATCATCGTGATCCGCATCACCCGAAGTGCGATCCCAGCCTGAGCCATCTGTGCCGGAGTAATGAGATAAGCGTGCGGCTCGGTACTGTCCGCTTCCATCTCGTCCGACCATCGTGACATAACGTTCGGGCGTTCCGAAAGCGTATTCAGCCAGCACTCGAAGCAATTCCTGATCGCCTTTTCGTGTTACGATTTCGACCCGGTCCTGTTTCGTTTCGAAGTGGTGGCTTACCTCGGGATCGTCAGGATCTGCCTGTGGCCGATCCGGAAAGGGCAGTTGCTTGAGCGACGGCCCATGCCGGAACGACGATGCATGACGAGACGCCGAGTAGCTTCGGGCGATCTCTTCATGACATTTCGTGCATTGAGCTTCGCCCGCGAATGGTGCAGGCTCAATTTCCAGAGGATGGTTCTGACGGTATTCTGATGCCTTTTTCTGAAGTTCGCTATCCGGTCTCGCCTGTCCCTGCTGCAATTCGGCTCTGGCCATCAGCCAGGAAGTTTCATCATCGCCTTCCGAAATTCCAGCCCCTTTGCGTTGCAATGCGCCGGCGACTTCCGCGGCTGAGCCGGTCCTCAACAGATTCCGGGCGAAAAGCCTCGAGACACGATCCGGCGTCATGAAATCCGTTCGGACCTCAGAATCGATTGCGAATGATTTTCGAAACGAAATCACGCTGGCGGGATAATTATCCATCATCGACTGAAAAATTCCGGCCAGCAGAAGGCCTTTAGCCTCCTGCCCAGGCAATTTCGCAAGTGATTCCGCCGCAGCGGCAGCTTCCTCGACACGCAATTTTTGCGCCGAAAGAGATGCCATCGATTCCAGCATTTCCGCATGATCCGGATCTGTGGTCAATGCCTTCTGCCAAACGCTCAACGCAAGTTCGCCGTTGCCCTGGCGGGCGATCATCTGCCCCAGCAGAAAGCGATCCTCGGCCTTCATGCCGTCGAGTTTGACACGATTTTCGTAAATCGCGGTCGCCAGGTCATCTTTCCCCTGGCGCGCCATCGACCTGGCTAGAATCCGAAGTGCATCCAAATCGTTTTTCTCGATACGGAGCCGGTCATTGGCGAGTTTCGAGGCCTGAGCCCAATCTTTACGAAGATATGCCGCATCGGCTTCGTGATTTGGCCCATCGTTTTCGGGACGGCCGGCGAACCAGATCATCAGGCCAAATGCCGAAACTGCGACCACGAGCGTACCTGCGAAGAACTTCCAGAGAAGCCGGATCGGGGAAATGCATTCGAACGTCACAGGCGTCCTTCGCAATGGCAGTGCTTGATTCGCTGGTCGTTCGCAACGAACCGGATCTTGAGGAATACGCTCCATTGTGGCCTGCCTTCGTCGAGCATGCAACAGGTTCGTGAGAGACCATCCATCACATGGCTGATCAAAGCTTCGAAACGCGCACGGACTAACCCGACCCGATGCGATTTTTCGACGATGGACCAAATCGCAAGCAAGTGATTCAATTTTATGAAGTTCCGGCCACATCGAAGAAAAGCATCCGATCCTTTCGGAGACCGCTCAGCGACAGGGCGTAGTTCCGGTCCGATTCCGTTTTGAGTGACGATTCCTGCCAGGATCCGCGATTCGGAATCATTCGACTTTCGAAACCGTAGAAGATTGTGGAAATCCGCTTCATGATCGACGAACATTGGAGATCTGGCGAAACCTCGCACGTTTCGTCCGAAACATTCCTCATTCGTACACGATTCAGCACCCAGATTGAGGCCCCCGATGATTCGACTTTCCGAACGCCTGACCAGTTGGAGTTTCCGGTTTCGGATCGCGGTCACGGGCATCTGCCTTTCGTGTTTCTTCGTGGCGGATCACCAGGCGGTTGCCGGTACGGACGCCAAGCCCCGTCTGGCCGTTTTCGACGTCGACGCCACACCGCCCGTGGGTTACGTCATGGCCTACGATCCTGTCAAGCGACACGACGAACTGACTCTGCGGGCCCGCGGCATCGTCCTGATCGGTTCCGGGGCTCCGATCGTTTTGTGCAATCTGGACTGGATCGGCATCGGCAACGAAGGCCATGACGCTTTCCGCGAAGCTCTGGCCCGCGCTGCCGGGACGTCGATCGATCGAGTCGCCGTACACACCGGCCACCAGCATGACGCCCCGGCGTGCGATTTCGGTGCCGAAGCCTGGCTGAAAAAACACGCCGCTCCTGAACTTGGCAGGCATGATGGCGGCTTCGCTCGCGAAGTCATCGCCAGGCTCGAAGCGGCGATCGGTCAAGCCATGAAGCATCCGGCTCCGCTGACCCATGTCGGAGTGGGCGTGGCGAAAGTGGAAAAGGTCGCGTCAAATCGCAGAATTCCGGGCCCGGACGGCAAAGTGCGGGCCACACGTTACACCGCCACGAAGGATGCCGCCCTGCGTGCCGAACCGGAAGGCGTGATCGATCCGGAACTGACAGCACTTTCGTTCTGGAACGAGGAAACGCCCATTGCCGTGCTGACTTATTACGCCTGTCACCCGCAAAGCTATTACCGCATGGGCATTCCCAGCTCGGACTTTCCGGGAATCGCACGGTTTTTCAGGGGTCAGGCCGTTCCTGATGCACTGCATGTGCATTTCAATGGCGCCGGAGGAAACATCGGTGCAGGAAAATACAACGACGGCTCCAAAGAAAACCGTGTGGAACTTGCGCTGAGGCTGGCTGCGGGCATGAAAGCTGCGTTCGAGGCGACGGAAAAACACGTCATCACGACAGGTCATATCGAATGGAAATCCGTGCCTGTGCAACTACCTCCGGCGGCACATCTGGTGGATGCGCTACGCAAGGATCCGGCTGCGAAGGCAGGGGATCACTGGGGTGCCGCGTCCTTGGTTTTCGCCCGGAGATGCCTGAAGGGACGCTCGATCGACATCGGATGTCTGGCCGTAGGCCCGGCACGCGTGGTTCACATGCCGGGCGAATTGTTCGTCGAATATCAATTGGCTGCCAAAGCGATGCGGCCCGACCTGAAAGTGATGATGGCAGCGTACGGAGATTACGGCCCTGGATACATCGGCACCGCCAGGGCTTATCCGGAAGGCGGCTACGAAACGAGCCAGCGTGCATCGAACGTCGCACCCGAGGTCGAAGCGGTTCTGACAGCAGCGATGAAACGACTTCTCGCCGATTGAAGTCGCAAATAGCGGCATTTCGAATGATCGATCCGCAACGTCAAGAGCATTTCGGATCGGCAGAACGAATGCGAAGCCCTGGTCCGAAGCTCGCACGGCCGACATCATTTTTCGGAGACAGGAAGCGATGAGTGTCGAAGAGGACTTACTCGATCAAGAGGCGGTCGCTGACAGGTTGTTCTATCCCCGGAAAGGTTCGGTATCACCGACTTTTCCGGTGTCGGTCGGCGATATCGCACTGGGTTGTTTTCGTCGCGAATTCGACCCGAACTGGCCCTGGGTCATCTATTTTCATGGGAATGGCGAATTAGCGGAGGAATGCGACGAATTCATCGGAAAGCTTTTCGAGCAATGCGGGGCGAACGTTTGCTTCGTGGAATACAGAGGTTATGGAGAGTCAAGCGACCGGACGCGGCTTGGCTCGATGCTTACGGACGGCATTCAAGTCTTCGAAGCCCTGAACGTTCCCGCCGAACGCACGATCGCTTTCGGTAGGTCGATCGGCAGCCTTTTCGCGATCGAATTGGCATACCGAGTGCCAAATCTGGCCGGTCTCGTCATCGAGAGCGGCATTGCGGTTCCGCACGAACATTGGCCGATCGATGAGATCGCTGCATGGGGAAATCTGAATCTGGCCAGATTACAGGTCAGATTCGAAGAAATGCTGAACCATCGTGAAAAGCTGGGCCGGTATCGTGGGCCATTACTGGTGATGCATACCCAGAATGACAGGCTGGTGCCGGTGTCGAACGCCGAGCGATTGCATTCATGGGGCAATGGATCGGATAAGCGTCTGAAGATTTTCGAATGGGGGCATCATAATTCCATTCTTGAAGTCAATTCAAAAGAATATGCGGAATCGCTGACGAAATTCGTCGAAGACGCCGTGTCATCTCGATGACCGCAGGATACCGGAATTCCGGTATGTCGCTCCGGAACTCGAAAGAACGCGTTCTATGCGGGATGCCACAGAACGCGAAAATTCGTGCTGAAGGTCGCGAAGATTCCTGGTCACGGGACCGTTACGACATTCGTGCTCGGCCCATTGGCTTTGACCGATTCCATGCCTTTCGTACGTGCGGCTTCGGAATGGTACATCTGACTTGTGCCGATGATCAGGCCATTGGCGGCCATCAGATTGAAATAGAGGGAGCCGTCTTTGGCCTCGTGCGTCACGAAATTCTCTGACTTGACGCAATGCGATCGCACCGAGGCGATTCCGTTCTCGGCAGAAGCCCGAGCCTGGTAGGACTCGCTTCGCAGGATAATCTCACCATTGTCGGCCTTGAGCACGAAGCTCGTCTGGCCGGATTCGTTTTCCTTGATTTCGTACAGTCCTGGCATGCTCGGTCTCCTTGCGAAGGATGAGTCGGGGATGTCGTAGCTCTGCTGAGGATCGGTTTTCCATCGAACGTTCGAGTTTCTCAAGGCTGCTTGCGATAAAGCCGAACGCCCAGAATGCCAAGATCGTCCAGATAGTTCGGGTCGTTGGATCGCCCTTTCAGGCGAAACTCGATGCGATTGGCACCTGGCTTCAGAACACCGGCCGGAATGGTGAATCGCAGCCGCTCCGGGGTATCGTTCGAAAGAGCGATTTTTTCGTTCAGCGTTCCGAGCAAGTTCCCATTCAAACGTAGCTCGGTCAAGAGCTCGCCCCGCCGAATCAAATCGCCGAACTTCGGCGAATTCGGCCCCAATACTTCGACTGCGTCGATGGCCAGTTCGAGCGGCCAGGAAGACTCGTCTTCGGTCGCCTGGAATACGAGTTCCAGGCGGTTGCCGAGCGGCTCGGGCGGGATGACTCGCAAGTCGACTTCGTCCCCCAGATGGTGAGGGCGAGAGTCGATAACCCGAAGCCCGACGGCGCTCTGACGCTCAATGCCCACAATGCTTTCGAAGGGCACGACGAGTCTGCCACCTTGAGAAAGCCGCAACGTGATGCCGGACGAATCGCAATTTTCGACAGCGCCTTCGACTCGATCCTGTGATTTGCCAGGAGGCGTCAGCAAGCCGAGCGATGCGTAATAGCCGTCGTCTGTCTCTGTCCGCCAAAGGCTTTCCGTCGCTCTGAAAAAAGTCAGTTCGATCACGGGCCCGAGAGCCCAGTGAGAGTCGGCGGTCCTGACAGGCGGGAGCCAGGTCGATGTCAAACCCAATGGGAGGCTGAGCTCCCGTTCCGCATCAGCGTATCGCCACTGGCCATCGCGAAGGCTTCGCAACGTTCCAAGCCATTCATGTCCTTCAGCGATTTTCAGAAGATCATCCTCGATCGGCCACTGGAGAATGTGGGCCGCCGGGCCGAATGCGCTGGCCATGAGTGCATCCACACCGCGGGGTTTGTCTGTCGTGGCAGTGATCGACACTGACGCAAGTGGCCCGGAAGGGGTCGGAGTGTGCATCGTCATCGCAACCGATTCATCGACACAGAAACGCACTCGCCCCTCGCCGAAAAACATGCTGAGCCGATGGATGCCCGGCCGACGGGGAATCCTCGCCACGACAGCTCGTTCGTCCTGAGGGGAATTCAGTTCCCAGGTATCGCCCGCGGATTTCAAAGTCACCGAAACGAAAGGCTCCTCTGAAGTACCGGCATAAGTCGTAAGGGTCAACGGACCGTTCTCGTCTGCGTCAATCGATTCTTCGAAAGCAACCTGGATGAGTCCTCGATCGGCAATCCGCTGGCCAAACCGAAATGCAGGCTCGCGTCTCGTACCCGAAAGACGCAGCATACGTAGCCCGTCCGCGGCGTGGGTCTTCGGCACGTAAGTCGCTGTATCTTCGGGGCTTTCGAAGCTGAAGAAAAGTAGCGTCGATTTGCCGGGATTCACGGACCATGCGAAAGCCGCGGCGGGATCGACACGAACACTTTCCGCCGAGTCACCCATGGACCAGTTCAG
>Ga0075163_10011561_pt1 | contig 11502 bp, 8 predicted proteins | sample JI1023141ADNA_FD_71478 | JGI IMG/M metagenome (GOLD analysis project Ga0075163, IMG submission 71478) | Wastewater effluent complex algal communities from Wisconsin, to seasonally profile nutrient transformation and Carbon sequestration -... | ecosystem: Engineered > WWTP > Effluent > Algae... | reverse complement strand
ATCTCTCCTTTTTTTTGTGCGTAGGCACCCCACAAAAGAAAGACAAGGTTTTCCTTTTGTTCAGAAAGTTCGCGGATCACTGCATCGGTAAATTGCTCCCATCCTCTTTTTTGATGCGAGCCCGCCTCGGATGCTCGCACGGTTAAGGTGGCGTTCAGTAATAAAACACCTTGTTCGGCCCATCGTTTCAGGTCGCCAGAACCTGGGATAGGCTTGTTCAAATCATTCCGTATTTCTTTGAAAATATTCACCAGGGATGGAGGAATCCGCATACCATCCTTCACGGAAAAACACAGCCCGTTGGCTTGGCCCGGACCATGATAAGGGTCCTGCCCGATGATGACCACGCGCGTATTATCAAATACACAAGCATCAAAAGCGGCAAATATCTCTTTGCCAGGAGGGTACACTGTATGGTTGGTGTACTCTTCCTTCACAAAGGAGATCAGGTCTATAAAATATTCTTTTCCAAATTCAGGCTGCAATCGTTTTTTCCAACCTGGCTCTATTTTTACATCCATTTCACGAACAAAAGTCAAAAGTAACCACTAAAAACTCAGTTTAATCAACCTAAAGTAGTTTAGGTAATTATTTGCCGAAATGAAAAATCTAGTACATTTGAACCGATGGTGACGGAGATTACAAAAGGCATTAAGGTAAGCGTAGAGACAGAATATCAACCTGGCTATTCCAGTCCAAGCCAATACCATTATGTATTCACGTATCGCATCACCATCGAAAACCAAAGTGATTTTACCATTCAGCTGCTGCGCAGAAAATGGTTTGTTCACGATGCAGGCTTTTTACCTCGCGAGGTGGAGGGAGAAGGAGTGGTAGGCCAGCAGCCCATTATTGAACCAGGACAAAGTCACCAGTATGTTTCCGGATGCAACCTAAAATCCGGTATCGGAAAAATGGTAGGATCCTATCAAATGGAACGGATTGTAGATGGCCTAAAAGTAGAGGTGAATATCCCGGAGTTTACCATGATCGCTCCTATACGCCTCAATTAAATTGTGGCTTCGTTTCATCAACTAAAATCGTACCTCACCTATTGGTTCCTGAATGTCGATGAGCATTCGCTTCATTCTCCATTCTTTTACGACTTCTATACCAAAGTAGTAAAAGCAGCCAATGAACCGGTAGCTGTAGCCGAAACCTTACGCCATAATTTGCTCAACAGTAACCTGACCATTACCGTAAATGATTTAGGAGCTGGATCCGTTTTGAACTCTCCCACGCGAGCTGTGAAGGACATTGCCAGGACTAGTCTGAGTACACAAAAATTCTCTGCGCTTTATGCAAGAACTCTTGCGTATTTTCAGTGTAAGCAAGTGTTAGAACTTGGCACCTCTCTTGGTATCAATACGCTCTATCTCGCCCATACTAACAATACCCATGTTACCACCTTTGAAGGCGCGTCTACAATTGCCGAAATCGCGAAGGATACCTTTCGATTTTCCAATATCAGCAATGTTCGCCTTATCGAGGGGGATATTACTACAACGCTTCCCTATTACCTGCGCAATACACATAAAATTGATTTCGCTTTTGTGGACGCCAATCATCGTTACGAGGCTGTGATTCGGAACTTCGAATTGCTGTTAGATGCGTCCCACGAAAAAACCATCCTCATTTTTGACGACATCCATTTGAATCCAGAAATGGAAAAAGCATGGGCAGAGATGAAAGCAAACGAGCTGGTGTATGCTACCGCTGATCTGTACAGGTGTGGCTTCATCTTCCTGGATCCGTCACTTAACCGCCAACACTGGATTTTGCGGTTTTAACGTTGGGGCGGTATCGGGTAAAGCTTTATCTTTCGGGCTAAATAGTACCCACAACCCATTATTTCTTACCTCTCTGCGATATGAGCCAAACGACTCCTACTACCTCTCCTGTCATTACCCATCCGGAAGCACCCAAGCGTTCGAACAAGAGTACCATCTTTATAGCCCTTCTTCTCATTATTGTTATCATACAGTCGGTCAAGATATACCTTGACAGCCAGGATAAAGTAGAACTACAAACCCAGAAGGCTACTACTGAACAAGAATTGACTTCTACCATGCAGCGCCTAACCGAAATTCAGCAAGAATTGGAAACGAAGATTGCAGAAATCGAAAAACTGGGTGGCGACATTACGGAACTTACCAAGGCCAAAGAAGATGTCGAGAAACAGCTTCGAATCAAAACAAAGGCAACAGGCAATCTTATTGCTGAGCTACGATCAAAAGTGGAAGGCTATGAAGAATTACTCAAATTAAAAGATGAGGAAATCGAAAAATTAAAATCTGTTAACAAAGTGCTCTTAACAGAGAATACAGATCTTAAAACAGAGAAAAATAAACTAGGCGATTCGATTAACAAGCTCGAACAAACAAAAACAGAACTTGAATCAAAAGTGACACTGGCTTCTCGCCTCAAAGCAGAGAACTTCAAAATTGTAGCCCTTACCGATCGCAACAAAGAAAAAGAATCTCCGTTCCGTGCGCGACAAATTGCCAAGCTTAAAGTTGAATTTACCATTGCCGAAAATAACGTGGCACCTATCGAAGGGAAGAAGATCATGATTCGCATTGTCGATCAAAACGGACAGGTCTTGTTTGATGTGGCCAAGGGCTCAGGAACTTTCTTATTCAATGGAAAGGAAGAATTTTACACAGCCATGCAAGAGGTGCTCTTTGATAATTCTAAACAACGCCTCAGCTTTCTTTATGCAAAGGGAAGCGACTATGCCGAAGGCAACTACATCCTGGAAGTGTATACCGATGATTACCTGATGGGTAAAGGGGCTTTTGAGGTAAAATAAAACAGATCTTACATCGCGGGCATTTTTCATAAAAAAATGAGCACCTTCGTGCCCAAACCTGTCTATGAAATTGCTCAGCGTTCTGCTCTATTATGGCGTTTTGCGCCCCATCTCCTTTCTGCCTTATAGAATCTTGTATGGTGTATCCGATGTACTCTTCCTACTTATGTATTATGTAGTGAAGTACCGGAAGAAGGTGGTGCTCCGAAATATTGCCAATTCATTCCCGGAAAAAACGCCTCAGGAGCATGCACAAATTGCGCGTGATTTTTACAAACATTTCTGCGATGTTGTTGTGGAGAGCTTCAAAGTTTTTTCCATTTCTGAAAAAGAAGTAAAGCAACGTATGGTTTTTGAAAATCCGGAGGTACTCAATGCTTACTTCGAAAAAAAGCAGAGCATTATCCTTGCAGGCGGTCATTATAACAACTGGGAGTTATTTGCTGTGGCCGTGGATGCACCCATGAAGCATCAAGCCATTGCCATCTACAAAAAATTAAAAAATGATTACCTCGACAAAAAAATGCGTGAGAGTAGAGGTAAGTATGGCTTGCGAATGATCTCTACTAAAATTGTAAAAGAAGTCATGGATCAAGAGAAAGAAAATCTAACTGCTACTATTTTTGCGATTGATCAATCTCCCAGTAGCAAACGGACCTGTTATTGGACTACCTTTTTACATCAGGAAACCGGTGTGGTGTTTGGCGCGGAGAAGTATGCCAAGGAGTATAACTACCCGGTAATTTTCGGTCATATTCAAAAAGTAAAGCGCGGGCACTATCGCTTTAGCTTTACACCTATTGAAGATAACCCCCAGCAGGCACCCCATGGCGAAATCATGGAGAAGCTAACCCGCCTGTTGGAAAAAGACATTATGGAGCAACCGCAATACTGGTTGTGGACACACAAGCGCTGGAAACATAAACGACCAGAAGAGATCTCTCTGGAATTAGCCCCAAATTAAAGTATTGTCAATCAGAGATTTACTTTAAAAAAACGACTGGTACGTAGAGAAATAAGTAGGCAGTAGCAACTATCTATGGCCCCTCAAAATCCAAAAGGCTTATAACAGCTAATCAACCAAATTTGAAAGGAACGATAGAGAAATGCCTAAAAGCGAGCATTTTTTCTAAAAGTGAGTAACCAAATAGGTGTCTTAGACGTTTATAGTATAGCTTCTAAAAATGATAGCATTACTATTAAACAGGTATTCAAATTCACTACAGGCGGGAATTTTAATTCTCTCTGCATTCTTTCTGGTAACACCTGAAAGTCTCATAGAAACCTCTACCCCTGATAAAGCTGAAACCTCTTATGAATGGAGTCTCTCAGAAAATACGTTAACTAGAAAGAACAAAAAAGCATACATCCCTCACCCCCCTTTTGGGTCGCATTCACCAATCGTAGAACTAAATCATGTTGCACCATTTAACTCGCGCAGCATTCGTTTTTCGGTTCCTCTCTATTTACATCATCGGAACTTCCGACTTTGATACCTTCCCGTTAAGACGCGTTAGCCCTCACTAAATTGTAATACAACGTATTTCAGGAAAGGCTACGCCACAAACTCAAGAGTCTCTTGCGTTCAACGCCCTATCATTGGTTGCAACCATCCGATTTAAATTCATGCAATCCATTAAAGACGGGCTCTTTATAAAAAAGGATTTAAAGACCATTAATAAAATTTAGTTCATGAAAAGCCTGAAATGGATTGTTCTGGAAGAAGATCCAAAGCCAGACAACTACATCGCTATTATGGAAACCGAGATGGATAGAAAACTTCAACTCGAGAAAAAGAATTGCTCAATTTTTACTTCCTGCAATGAAGCTATGATACGAGCGCGGGAGTTGCGCTCACTCTATAAGGTGACCAACATTCGGTTGTTTCGTCAGGAAGGAATCTCAGCAATGTTATAAATATGTTCACTTTAATTGGTTTAGGTTTTTAAAAGTGAACGGAGGGCATCTGTAACGGTGCCCTCTTAAATTTATCCTTTCACTAAACAAACAATATGACAACGTCAACACTTTGGATAGGTTTTAATCTCTTTATTCTACTGATGCTCGCACTAGACCTTGGTGTGTTTCATCGCACCTCAAAAGAAGTATCAGTTAAAGATGCGCTACTATGGACCTGCGTGTGGGTCTTTATGAGCTTTTTGTTCAACACCTTCGTGTATTACCAATTTGGTCAAGAAAAGGCCTTTGAATTTTTTACGGGTTACCTCATTGAAAAATCGCTGAGCGTAGACAACATCTTTGTTATCGTACTAATTTTTTCATACTTCAAAGTCCCAACGGAGTATCAGCACAAAGTTCTGTTCTGGGGTATTCTAGGCGCGCTTCTGCTGCGTGTTTTATTCATCTTTGCAGGCGTTGACCTTATTCACCGCTTCCATTGGCTAGTCTACATTTTTGGAGGGTTTCTCATTTTCACAGGAATTAAGATAGTTAGCCAAGGTGAAATGAAATTAGATCCCCAGAATAACCCAGTGGTAAAGTTTACGCGTAAACTTTTCAGGGTAACACCTGATTTTGAAAAGGATAAATTCTTTGTCAGAAAAGATGGACTACTCTGGGCCACACCTCTATTTGTAGTGGTTATCCTCATAGAAACAACCGATCTCATTTTTGCAGTGGACAGCATACCCGCCATACTGGCCATATCTGATGACACCTTCATTGTATACACGTCAAACGTTTTTGCCATCCTGGGGTTGAGATCACTTTACTTTGCTCTGGCTGGTATTGAGAAGTTTTTCGTTTACCTTAAGTATGGCCTCTCCATCATTCTGGTTTTCGTTGGCATTAAAATGTGCATCGCTGACTGGTATAAAATTCCGATTGAGATATCGCTCGCGTTCATTATTCTGACGCTGTCTATGGCTGTTCTCGCGTCAATGGTACTAGGGCAGACAAAAAAAGAATAGAGCAATTGAAAAGAGCCTATTAGGCTCTTTTCAATTCAACAATGGTTAACTCCGGAGGCATGCCAATTCTCCCCGGATAACCAAGGTATCCAAAGCCTCTGTTCACATACAAGTGTTGGCTTCCCTCTGTGTATAATCCAGCCCATTGTTTGTAGGCATATTGCGAGGGGCTCCATTTAAAGTCTCCAATCTCTACCCCAAACTGAAAACCGTGTGTGTGACCAGAGAACATAAGATCAATATCTTTATAGTCCTTTCTTACTTGTGCATCCCAATGACTGGGGTCGTGCGACAGCAATAATTTCACAGAAGCTTCTTCAGTTCCCCGATGTGCTTCATGTAGTTTGCCATATTTCGCAAAGCGTCCTCCTCCCCAATTCTCAATACCCAATACAGCAATTTTATCGTGACCAATTTTGATCTCCCGATGTTCGTTCATCAGGATATCAAAGTTCATTTGCTTGTGTGCACCAATTAAATCACTAAAGTTTTTCTGTTTTGCCTCGACACTCGACCAACTTTTGTAATCGCCATAATCGTGATTACCTGTGACTGAATACACACCGAGCGGAGCTTTTAACTTATCAAAGATGTTGATGTATTCCTTTACCTCTGCACTCTCGTTGTTCACCAAATCACCGGTAAAGAAAATGGCATCAGGTTTTTCCTTCATCAACATTTCTACTCCGCCCTTTACGGCTGTTCTGTTAAAGAAACTTCCGGAATGAATATCGGAGATGTGTCCGATCTTGATGCCATCAAAAGATTTTGGCAGATTGGGCAACTTCACCGTTACACGTTTAATGCGATAATCGTGAGCACCTGAAATAATTCCATAGGCCATGGTCCCAAAAGGAATGGCGGCCGCAATCAGAGCCGTCTTTGACAAAAATTCTGAGCGTGTTATTACCTCGCCCTGTATACCCGGTGCTTCTTCCTTTGAAAATGCCTTCACCAGCCAACGTACACCTCGCTGCAGGTCATCTATAAACAGAAACACTACCGCGAAGAGTTTTGAAAAGTAGATACCCACAATTCCTGTTACTACCCAATTGCGCGCTCCGGCACCATACTTGTAAGGATCGCCAAATGTCCACCAGGCCAAGGCCGCAATCGACAAGAGCGTAGGTAACCAAAAAGAGAGTCGGGCTGTCAACCTCCAGGTAGGAGAAAGACTTTTACTTACTGTTAGTACCGCCTGAAAAACGTAATAGTCGATAGCCAACAAGAGCAAGGTGATAATTATAAAAGTCATGATGCGGGGTTTCATAGTGCTAGTAACAAAAAAGTCGTCCTACAGTTGTAAGACGACTTCTTTTTCAAATTAGTCTATTCCTTAGTGCGTCACTGCAGATGAGTTGTCCTCATCACGCAAGTGAGCTGGAATTTCCTTTCCAAACAGCTTTGTTTTAAGCTGTGTGCGCAATAAATACATAACTGGTACTAAGAACAGGGTTAGGAAGGTTCCGAAAATCAAGCCGAAAATCATCGTCCACGACAAAGGTCCCCAGAAGGCCACGTTATCTCCACCAAAGAAAATATGTGGGTTAAACTCAGAGAATAGTGTAACGAAGTCGATGTTAAGACCTACTGCCAATGGAATCAGACCCAAGGTCGCTGCCATCGCAGTGAGAATAACCGGAGTCATGCGCGTTTTGGCTGCTTCAATAATGGCTGCTTTTAGCTCCATGCCTTGTTCAATCAGCAAGTCTGTAAACTCTACCAACAAAATACCATTTCGTACTACAATACCTGCTAGTGCCATAATACCCACACCCGACATAACAATTGATATCTCCATCTTGAACAAAGAGAAGCCAATCAATACACCAATGATACTGAACACAATCTCAGACAAGATGATTAACGGCTTGCTGGTTGAGTTAAATTGAATTACAAGAATCATGAAGATCAACCCAAGCGCTACTAAACCGGCTACTCCTAAGAAGCTGGATGTTTCTTCCTGATCTTCTTGTTCGCCTGTCATTTTAATACCTACTTCATCTGTCTTCGGGAAAGACTCTAAACTTTTGGTAATTTCCGCCACTACTTGATTGGGGTTGTAACCACTTAGTACATTAGAGGCTAGTGTGACCACACGCTTTTGATCAATCCTTCGTATACCTGCATAGCTGTTTGAGTACTCAATCTTCGCGATAGCCGAAAGTGGAACCTGCCGAACCGCACCACCCATGTTCATGTCGCGGTAGGTAATGGGTAGGTTCATCAACGTATTAATATCATTGCGCTGATCTTTGGCGATACGCAACGTCACATCGTAATCATCATTCTCATCACGAAATTTAGAAATCTCCTTTCCATAAATGGCGGTACGTAATGCCATCCCAATTTGTCCGGTAGAAATACCTTCACGATTTGCCTTCTCACGATCGATGTTGATAATGATTTCAGGCTTATCACTCTGGAAATCTGACTTCAATTCTTCCACGCCAGGAATCTGCAACGAGTCCAAGTATTTTTTGAGATTATTAGAGGTCACTACTAAGACATCAAAGTCATCCGCAGAAATTTCAATGTTTACAGGCTTACCTGTGGGAGGTCCATTTGCTTCCTGGTTTACAGAAACCTCTGCACCCCGGATACTTCGTACCTCTTCGCGCACTTTATCTAAGTACACTCGAGTAGATTGTCCATCTCGTTTCGCAAAGTCCACAAAAGCAACTGTTACCTTTCCTAAATGAGGTTGTGCATTGTTACCAGAAGTTTGATCTTCTGCAGCACCCACCGCTACGTTAGAGATGATCGATTCTACAACCGGATTATCCTTACCATTTCCTTCACCCACAACCTCTGCTACTTTTTTCTCCACGATGCGCGTAATCGAATCTGTTACGCGTTGATCCGTACCAATCGGAAGGGTGATGTAGGCATACACAAAGTTAGGATCGCCTTGCGGGAAGAAAACAACCGGAGGTTGACGAATACCAGTGAACACTATGGAAAAGATGAATAAGAAAATGATACCCCCGATAACGCCATACGGTCTCCATCCTTCTAAACACCAAGCGATAGCGCGCTTGTAACTTTCCTGAACGCGCGGCCAATGTTTAGTTTGAAAATTTGAGATCACTTCGTTCATGACAAAACGTTGAAGAGTGATCAACAAGAATAAGAACACAGTTAGGTTCCCTAAGCCAAAGATGCCCATGACATACCAAATAACTGCCAGTGCTAAAAATACAACTGCCGTAATTTTATAGCCTTTGGTAACCTTTGACTTGCTATGGTCATGCTCGTGTGGCTTCATGAAATCCGCTGCAAAAACAGGGTTCATGATATAGGCCACTACCAGAGAAGCCAACAGCGCCACAATAAGCGTAATAGGCAAATAGAACATGAAGTTACCGATTACCCCAGGCCAGAACGCTAAGGGAACGAACGGAGCCAATACCACCATAGTACCAGAAAGTACAGGCAAGAAAACTTCTCCAGCCGCAATCTTAGCTGCTTTACGAATAGGCACCTTGCCATTATCAAAAATACGGTGTGTATTCTCGATCACTACAATGGCGTCATCCACTACAATACCCAACGCGAGCAAGAAGGAGAAGAGCGTCATCAAGTTAAGAGTAAACCCTAAGGAAGGGAACACCAGGAAAGCCATGAAGGCTGAAATCGGAACAGACATGGCCACAAAAATGGCATTAGTCGCACCCATGAAGAACATCAAAATAATCGTTACCAGAATAAAACCAATGATGATAGTATTGATCAAATCGTGCAAGGTCATGCGCGTACTGTCAGACTGATCAGCGGTAATGGTAACCTTTACACCGGGAGGTAGAATATTCTTTTCAAAGTTGGCTACAATTTCATTGATTTGATCAGATGCAATGATCAAATTCTCGCCACCGCGTTTAATAACGTTTAAAGTAATAACATTCTTCTCGTCTAAACGAGCAAAACTCTCCTGCTCTTTGTGCGAGTCCACTACTTCAGCTACATCTTTCAAATAGATTTTACCTCCTTTAATAGATCCCACCACAACATTCGCCATCTGATCTGCAGATTGAAACTCACCATTGATGGAAAGAGAGCGCTTCATACCATCTACCGAAAGCTGACCTCCTGATACAATTAAGTTTTCGTACTTAATCGCATTTTCAATATCATCTAAACTTACACCAGCCAGGGCTGCCTGGAACATGTCTACATTAATTTGTATTTCACGATCTAAGGCACCAATAATATCTACGCGTCTGATTTCCCGAATGCCTTCAATCGCGTCCTGCATCTGATCGGCATAACGTTTTAAGGTTGGTAAGTCATAGTCTCCAGAAAGGTTAACGTTCATGATCGGCAATTCAGAGATATCAATCTCAATTACCTGCGGATCCTGATCTAAGTCAGAGGGTAAGTTTTGACGGGCACGGTCTACAGCATCTTGTACTTCTTGTTTCGCCTTGTCAATGGGAACATCTGTTTCAAATTCAACAATAACATTGGAAAAATCCTGAACCGAGTTGCTCTTGATTTTCTTAACACCAGAAATTGACTTTACCTCTTTCTCAATTTCTTTTGAAATGAGGTTTTCAATATCTGTGGGGGCAGCACCCGGATATACGGTCGCTACATAAATTTGTGGAAATACCACTTCCGGAAAATTTTCCTTCGGCAGGTTTGTGTACGTAAAAATACCAGCCAAACAGATAATAATCGTGGCCACATAAATGCTCACTTTATTATCAATGGACCAACTGGTTGGTTTAAATTCTTTATTTGAATTTTGCATAAAGTCTTTCGTTAAAAAGGGTGGGGTTATGTATCAATAATGGAATAGGCTTCATCCTCCAAACAAACCCCATTAAGGTTTAATAACTTGACCATCACTTAATCCTTGATAGCCTACCGTTACAATTTTCTCACCCGCCACGAGACCAGTTACCTGTGCCAGGTTATCATACACACCTGATACCGTTACCACTCGCTTGCGAGCGATGGTATTTTTACCATCCGCCTGTGCTACAAATACAATCTTCTCTCCATTCAAATCCTGAACAGCATTAATGGGCACAACTATCGCATTCTTTTCTGTTTGAAAAATAATCTTGACAACAGCCGACATGTTAGGACGAAGGTTCTCGTAGTAAGGCAATTTTACTTCGATAGGGAACGTTCTGGAAAGTATATCAATGTTCTTTCCAACAAACGTAACTTGTGCCTCAATATTCTTTTTCAATTCAGGAATCGAAACAACTACTTTGTTGCCAGCCTTAATGGAGGTCACATAGGCTTCCGAAACTGCAGCCGTTAGTTTTAGATCATTCGTGTTTAGCACACGAGCCGCTGGCATTCCAGGAGCAATGTTCTCACCCACCTTTACAGAAATGGCATCGATCGTTCCTGCTACAGGAGCCTTAATCTTTGTCATTTCATTTTGCTCCTCCAATGTCTGAAGTGATTTCTCCATGCTCTCTTTGTTGGTCTTGGCTTGGAGGTATTGAACCTCTGTCCCAATCTTCTGCTCCCACAAATTCTTCTGACGATTATAGATACTTGTTAAAAGTTCAAGTTGTGATTTAGTCGACTCAATACTGTGCAGAATAAGCGAATTATCAATCTGCGCTAACACTTGTCCTTTCGCTACTGACTGACCTTCTTTGGCATATACCGCAGCCACCACGCCCATGCTCTTGGCACTTACCATGATGTTATTCTCCGCCTCCACAGCACCCTGGGTTCGCACATAATGCTCAAAGCTTCTGGGGCTTAGTTCCAGTACGGCCACTTCTTTGGCTC
>Ga0075163_10011560_pt1 | contig 11503 bp, 15 predicted proteins | sample JI1023141ADNA_FD_71478 | JGI IMG/M metagenome (GOLD analysis project Ga0075163, IMG submission 71478) | Wastewater effluent complex algal communities from Wisconsin, to seasonally profile nutrient transformation and Carbon sequestration -... | ecosystem: Engineered > WWTP > Effluent > Algae... | reverse complement strand
GCATAGCCCATGCCGAAGGTACCCGACAGTTTCGGCCCGAGCGCCAGCGTGCGCTGGTGGGTGTCGTGCAGACGCACGCCGTCCAGTTCATCGTAATCCTTGTCTTCGCCGCTCAGCACCAGTTGCAGCGCCCACGACTGCGTATGTTCGAGCACGAGATAGCGGCCCACGCCCAGGGTCCACTGCAGATCGTCGCCGATCTCGTAGTTGTAGTCGCCCTCGGTGCGCAACGCGTATTGCAGTTCACCGCCGTAAAGCCACTTGCCGCTGCGTCCGTGGACATTGGTGCCGAGCACGAAGTCGGTCGAGCCACTGCCCAGCGCCAGATCGTGGCCATGCACGCCGCTTGGGATCTCGCCCTCGTGCTTGGTGCCGGCCGCATGATCCTCCTCCAGTTCCTCGGCGAGGCGGTCGCTGCTGCCGGTGCCGAACTCGATGCCGGCGAGCAAGCGCCAGGCGACGCTGGTGTCCTCGTCGGTACGCGCGTAGGCCAGGTACTGCGCGAGTAAAGTAGTGTCGCCGATGCCGGACTCGCCGCCGCGTTCGGCCTCACCGTGGTGGTCCAGGCGTTTGTAGCTGCGATCGATGTACGGCAGGTTCAGTTGCAGCGACCAGCGCTCATCGAAGCCGTAGCCGGCGAACAACTGGGTGATCGAGCTGTCGAGATACTGCCCGCCATCGTCGATCTGCCGACTGCCTTCGCGCAGTTCATCGTAGCTGGTGTACTGCGCGCTGATGCCTGCGTACCAGCCGGTCGCGCCCTGTCCTTGCGCCAGTTGTGCGCTGTATACGGAGCACAGATCGCAAGCGAATGCCGGTGAAGCCAGGGCCAGCGACAGACCCAGTGAAAGCATGCAACGCAGTGATTTCGACATGGCGGGCCGGCCTGAGAAGGAGAAAGCCCGCGACAGTAGGACAAACGTCAGCCAGCGACGATGCGACCGATTGTCGCAGGCCTCTCAAGGGATGGATGAACCCTGCAGCGGGCGTTCCGGGTCCAAGTTGCTGGCGCGTACATAGCCGCGGCCGGACAACGGCTGATCCCTGGCGCCCCCTTGCCAGAACGCCATGTAGTCGTGATCGGCCACCGGCCCGCGGCAGGACTCGGGTTCCGCCCGATCACGGTAGCGCTGGGCGCGAAACTCGATATACAGGGCCCACATCGTAGCCGCCCAAAGCAGAAAGATGACTGCGACGAACACACCGAAAGCAATCATGCTGCGATCCCATCGAGACGTCGCGCTACCTTACGACGCGACAGTCGAGTTGCCGATGCGGCCAGTTGTCGCAGGGTGTGGAGCAGCCGCAGGCCGCCTTGGCGGGAATGCGTGCGCGACCGGATCGCGCCCACGCGTAAGATTGCTCAGCGGCGCTGGCGATCGTCGTGATCCGCTGCATCCACAGGCTGATCGGCAACGCGCACCACCTTGAGCTGAACGCCGCTCAGTCGCTCCAAGGTCAATGGCCAGACCTCGAACTGCGCGGTCTCGCGCAGCGCGAGGTCGGGATCAGCATCGAGATACTTGATCGCATAGCCGGCATACACGAGGCTCGCGCGCATGCCGACGGCGCAATGCAGAAAGACTCGGCCTTCGGTTCCGTCCAGCGCCTGCTTGAGCCCATCGACGACCTCGGTACGAAACGGATGCTCGTCACCGCCGATCGGCAGGTTCACGTAGTCCATACCGAGTTCTGCGGCCAGCGCGGCCTCATCGAACGGCACCTCGGCGCGATCGGCCATTTCGGCCGGCAAACGCACATTGACGATGCGCGTGTAGCCCTGCGTCTTCAGCGCGCGCAGATCGTCGGCATTGGGCTGCGCAGCGACCGTGATACGGTCGTGTTCGGCGATGTTGGTCAGCGCCGATGGTGCCGGTGCTGTCGCTGACGGGGCGATCTGCTCGGGCGCGTTGCTGCAGCCGCAGAGCAAAACCAGGCCGAGCAGTGAACTGAGCCTTGCGAAGGCTCTCATGTCGATATCCTCGATACGGCGATGACGCGAGACAGCCCCCGATGGCAATACGGCGGCACCGAAATCGGTCGAAGTCTCAAGGTCGACTCAGCGAAACCAGATGCTCCACGGCGGCGCGTACCTCATCGTCGCTGCAATTGACGCAGCCGCCTTTGGGCGGCATCGCGTTGAAGCCTTGCAGTGCATGCGTTTGCAGCAGTTCGTTGCCCTGCGCCAATCGCGGTGCCCAGAGGGCGTGGTCGCCGGCCTTGGGCGCGCCCGCGGCACCAGTGCTGTGGCAGGCAGAGCAGGTCTCGGCATAAATCGCCGCGCCACTGCGCGGTGTCGCGGCCTGCGCAGCGACGGCTGGCGCTGTGGTCGGCACTGGAGCGCCAGCGGTTGTTGCCACATACACCACACCGATCGGCGCAATGCGCGCCTGCGTCTCCAGGTTCTGCGTCAGCGACTGACCGTCGGTCGAACGCACCAGCAGGCTGAAGTACGCCGCGATGTTGGCGATGTCGGCGTCGCTGAGCGGCTTGGCCATTGCGGTCATCGCCGGATCCTGGCGGGTGATGCCTTCGCGATAGGCGTGCAGTGCCTTTTCCAGGTAGTCGGCGCGCTGTCCACCCAGATGCGGTATGGCCGGCAGTCTGGAAATCCCGTCGGCGCCGTGGCAGGCGAAGCATGCGGCGGCGCGCTTCATGCCGGCGCCTGCATCCGGTGCGGGGCGCAGATTATTCTGCGCGAGCGCAACCGGTAGCCACAGGCCCAGCAGCCCGGACAGCACGACTCGTTGGTAGAGCTTGCCCATATTCAGTTCCATCGCAAGGTTCAGGCCAGAAAGGTATTGCGCAGCCAGATGGTGATGCCGTAGGCGAAGAACACGGCGATCCAGACCGCGAGCACCACAACGGCTGCGGTGCCGAGTCGGGACACGCTGCGGCTGGCGACATACATGCCCTGGGTACGCCCAGACTGGTAGATCAGGGTCAGGTAATAGCCGGCGACCAGCCCGCCGACGCCGATCAGCGTCGAGAAGAACAGCAGCATCGACGGCCAGTCGGCGTGCACCGGATAGTCGCCAACGCGGTAGCCGAACGGACTCAGGTGGGCGATGCGAATCACCTCGCGCCACACCGCCAGCAGCCCGAGCACGATCAGGCTCGCCCACAGCGGGCCGTAGCGGGCGCGACTCGCATCCAGTTTGAAGGTCCACCCGGCCATCGCCGCCAGCGCGGCGGCCAATATCCAGCCAAGCGGATGCGCCGAGAGCCCGGTCTCCGGCGGATGCGCGAACTGCCAACCCAGCAAGAGCAGCAACGCGCCGAGGAAACCCCACATCGCCAGCTTGCGGCCGAGGTGCCGTGCGAAGGCCAGCAGATCGGTGTCCCGGTCCTTGCGCACGGCGAAGTAGTGCGCGTAGGCGAATAGAAACACGCCGATGGCCGGCACCGACAAACTCATGATGAAGGCGTAGCGCGGCCAGGAAATCGCGTGCAAGGCAGCGCCGCTGGTGTCCACCACGCCGCCCGGGGCGTACCAGTCCATCCAGCGCTCAGGCAGGATCGATTGATAGGACAGCGCATGCATGATCAGCCCGTCCAGACACAACAGCGCCAACGCCACCCAGGCGTAGATGCCGATATGACGACGGGCGCCGGCGTGGTTGGCGTAGTAGAAGGCGAACCACAGGCAGTAGGCGACGATCAATGTGGCGATGAAGGCAATCACCCAGCGACCGGACAGCACATTGGAAACGTACCACTGCGGGTCGTAAATGACCTGGGTGAACAGCAGCGGCGCCACGCCGAGCACGATCAGCAAGGACACGCCCACCTTGGCGACCTTGGTCAGCGCAATCGACAGCGCTTCCCAGTGCGGCGATGAGCCGCGCCGATGGAAGCCGACGATGGCCACGCCGGCGGCGCCCAGCGTCAGGTTCACGAAGGCGATGTGCGGCACCCATGTCAGCACCATCAGCAGTTGGAACAGCAGCGGATGCGCCGGCACGCCAGCCGGGTCGCGCATCGTGTTCAAGACACTTCCCAAATCCATGGGCCTACTCCTGCGTCTGCGCCAAAGGCACGTCTGCGGCGCGTTGCGCGGCAATCAATGCGGCCACGTCCGCGCCACGGTTTACTGCCGCCAGATAGGCCGCGATCGCCTCGACTTCGACGTCTGGCAGCGCAATCCGCGGCATATAAGGCTGCGTGCCGTGCGCCAGCGGTCCGCGCAGGAAGGCAGCGATCAGATCGGCATCGGTGGCGCGAAAGAACTTGTCCGGGATGTTGCGCAGCGGCGCGCCGGGTTCCAGCGCATGGCAGTTGGCGCAGGCCACCTTGGTCAGCAATTGCCCGACTTCGATCTGGTTGGAGGCAGTCACCGTGCGCAGCCGATCGGGCACGAAAGGGTGCAGCTTCAGCAGGCCATGCTCGGCAATGCGATCCACTTCGGCGCTGATGCCCTTGCCCGGCACATCGCGCGCGATCACCTGGTTGCCGTAGATGTACTGCCCGGCCACATAGGGCTTGCGCATCGATTCGCGCATGCGCTCCTCCGGCCACACGCCGACCACCGACACGAAGGCGAACACCGCCACCGCCAGCACCGTGTGCACCCATTGCGGCCGCAACCAGGCAAAGATCAGGTACGCGGTGGTGACCACGAACACGGCCACCATGCCCTGCGCGTAGACCGGCAGCAGATGCGTATTGAGCATGACGATGGCGTTGTGCGGCAGCGTCTGCAGGTAGTAGAGAAACATCATCACCGCGAACAAACCGCCGATCAGGCCGACCGGCACCAGCATGCGCACGATGCTCTTGCGCAACGCCTGATCCTGCATGCGACTGGCCACCATCAGTCCGACCACCGCGGCCATTACCAGCATGGAGCCGGTGCGCGTGCCCAGGTGCGCGAAGAAATTGAGGTTGTAAAAGGCGTCGTTGGTGGAGCCGGTGCGGTACCAGTCGTCGTTGCCGGGCCACATCATGAACGACAGGATGCCGACGATCAGCAGCATGGTCGCCCACGAGGCCAGCGCAAACGACCAGGTGAGCTTGAGGTGGCTTTTCGCGTCGATCTTGCCGATCAGATAAACCAGCGCGTAAACGCCGATCACCTCGACGGTGAAATACACCCACTCGGCCGCCCAGACCCAGACGAAATTGTGGATCAGACCGCCCACGCCGCGCGGGCTGGCCACGGTGATGGCGTACCAGATGCCGGGCCCGGTGATCGAGCCGATGATGTAGGAGAACACCAGCAGGAACATGCCGTAGCGGCGTACGAACTCCATCAATTCCGGCTTGTTCTGACGGTAAGCCACGGTCGCCAGCATCGCGAACAGGAACGATGCACCCACCGAGGTGTACGAAGCGACGACGTGAATGACCCCGATGATGCCCATGACCCAGGCGGTGCCGACCTGCGGCACGTAAAAGGTCGGGTACAAACCCAGCATGTCCATGCTTTCTTGCTCCTGATGCGACGGTGCCTACCGAGACGGGCGTTCCGGCGCGGGATCGATGCCTTCGCGCCACTCCCCGTGTGAGGCAGGGACGGGGTCGTCGAACAAGCCGTCCAACAGGGTCAACGGCGTCCGCGGCGCGCATCGATCAAGGGCGACGAGCGCGAGAAATCCGGCCCACAGCGACAACCAGGCAGCAACTGCCATCAACCAGACCATCGGCATGCTCATCGCCTCCTTTGACGATCGCGACTGCAACGCGCCGGCGACTAAGCGACGGCACGGGCGCAGACCATATCGGCGTTACCAGCGAATTGGGATGTGACCGAAGGTCGCAGCATTGCGCTGCCGACGTTCATCCCCGGGTGCTTCGTTGATGCGTCAAAGAAGCTGCTTGTGCGACCGCCAGTTTCCACAGCGAAGCAAATGTCGCAGCCCGTTTCTAACTAGTCATGTGGCGACAGCTTGGTCGTCAGCGCCGCCGTTGTGATGGCAATCGCAGCGAACAGGATCAGTTCGGATGCCATCGAGCGCCGCAGCGATATCAGCGCTGATGGCTGACGCGTCAGTGCCGGCATCAGCACGAACTTGTTGAACGCCGCCAGCGCAAGCAGCAGAAAGGCCAATCCCAACTTGACCAGCAGCACACGATGGTATGGCCGGCTCAGGTCTGGGTCGAGTTCCAGCAGGTAGGCCGCGACGAGCGACCCGCCGATGAGCAGAACGGCAACCACATGCAGCGCCTGCGAACTGAACCGCCGCAACAACTGGGAGAAACTCGCCGGCTGCAAGGAACGACTGGCCTCGCGCAGGATGCAGATTCCGCCGATCCACCATGCGGCGGCAGACACGTGCAGGAAAATCGCGGTGGCGGCCAACACGCTGCCGGATGGCGCATGTCCGGAAACCGCAAACGAAAGCAGCACCAGTAGAGCCGCAATCGGCACCATCAAGGCTTGTGACCCTGCCGCCAACCACACGCCGCCGACGACCTGCAGCGCCAGCGCGGCGCCCAGCGGCGAGGAAAAGACCCAGCGCAGCGTGGGCGGGTCCCACGCGATGCCCAGGCGCAGTCCGTAAACACCCGCACTCAGCAGCCCGACGAGCGCCACGGTGGTGCCTGCCCAACGTGACAGGCTGGCTGCGCGGCCAGCGACTGCCAGGACTTCGTTGCCCAGGGTTGCCCGTGCAAGCGCGATCCCGGAACCAGTCAGCGCGGCAGCGTAGATGATCGCCTTGAGTAGCGCGGCGAGAGCCAGCAGCATCCGCTCAGGGCGCCGGCGGCTTGACCACGATGATGATCGATCCCTCGACGACATGGCCGTCTTTGGACAGTGCGCGCCACTGCACCTCGTTGCGCCCCGGGATCAACTCGGGCGTCGATGCCGTGAAGGCTTCGGCAACGCCCACCGGGGCGAACGACAGTCGCCGCTCGCCCGAGGTCGACACGACCGCAAGATAGGTCAGCATGGTCGGTTCGCGGAACGACAGACCGATTTGCTCAGGCGAGCGCTCGACAACGCTGCCGCTGGCGGGCGAGGAACTTTCCAGCACGGAATGGGTGTGCGCCGAGGGCGCCACAAGAGTGAGTGCGGCAAGCGCAATTGCGACCATCCAGTGCCTCATGGCTGTCTCCCGTTGTGCGTCCATGGATTCGAATGACGTGGATCGTGCAGGAACGCTTCGTCGGTCAGCGCTTCGAGGAAGGCAATCAGGTCATCGCGTTCGCCCTCGCTGATCTTGAATCCGGGCACGAATGAGCTTTTCAAAGGGTTGTCGCGACCGACTCCCGCATACGGTCCGCTGTCGATGGTGCGCCCGCCCGCCGCGTAGTGGTCGATGACCTCGGGCAGCGTCGCGATCGAGCCGTCGTGCATGTACGGCGCGGTGACTGCGACGTTGCGCAGGCTCGGTGCCTTGAAGCGGCCCATGTCCTGCGCGCGCCCGGTGATCGCGGCGAGGCCGGTATTGTTCGCCGGAAACGCGCCGCGCCCGTCGATGTTGTAGAGCCCGGTGTTGTGGAACGCCTGCTCGCCCAGACGATTGCGTTCGTGCAGTACGGTATCGGAGAAGTGCAGGCCGTTGTGGCAGTGGTGGCACTCCAGGCGCTCGCCGAAGAACAGCGCCTCGCCGCGGATCACCGCCTCGGACACGGCATCGAGCTCGCCCTCGTAGCGATAACGGTCGTACGGCGAGCGCACCGAGATCAGCGTGCGCTGAAATGCCGCCAGTGCGCGCGTGATGGTGGCCAGCGAGACCTCGCCGCGCACCTCCGGGAAGGCCTGCGCGAACAGGCGTCGGTAGACGGCTTGCGAATGCAGGCGTTCAGCGACCTTCGCGTCCATGCCGGCCAGGCCGAGTTCGACCGGCTCCTGGCCGACCATCGGCACCAGTGCCTGCTGTTCCAGGGTCTTGAGCAGCGGGTTGGCCCAGGTCAGCACTGGCGCATAACCCACATTGGCGAGCGCCATCGCATTGCGTGGCGTCAGCTCGCCGGTCACCCCCGGCGAGGTCGCGCGGCCGTCGCTGAAGGCGCGTTCCTGCAGATGGCAACTGGCGCAGGCCAGCGTGCCATCGCGCGACAGTCGTGTGTCGTAGAACAGCCGGCGACCCAGCTCCACCTTGGCCGCGGTGGTCGGGTTGCCTTGTGGTTCAAGCGGCGCCGGAGTCCAGGCGGGCAGGCCGAAGTCGTAGGTGCTCGGCGTGTAGGTGCCAAGTTCGGGCAGGGCGCTGCCCTCTGCGGCCAACAGGGACGCTGAGTGCAACAGCAGCGCTGCCGTCACACCAGGCAGCGCAGCGAACCTGCTCGCGAACATCGGGGTCACCGAGGCTGGTCGGCCGCCTCGACGCGCACGAATTGCTGACCGGCGGAAGACTTGCCCCGGAAGCTCAGGCCAAATCGATCCATGATGGCGACGCAGTCGTCGTCTTCCGCTCCCGACATGCAGCCCGAGGCCGTTTCCGGCATGTTGATGGTGACATCGGTCTGCGCCAGCAGCGCAGCAACATCGAGTACCACTTTCTGTTTGGCGGGATCGAAGTCCGCGAGTCGATAGCTTGGCCGATTGGGTGTCGTGCACGGCGATTCTGGCGGCGTGGTTGGCGCGCCTTCGCCACAATCGACACTGCCGAGGTGAATCGAAAAGCCGCTCGCCGCGTGGTCGGTGGATGCCGGTTCCCGAGTCACACCGGTCTCCAGATCGATCGTGGTGAACTTGTAGCCATAGCGCCACGGCCAGGTCAGCGCCGAGAAATTCAGCGGCGGCGAGGCGATCGTGGTGTCCTGGTGGTTGAGTTCGACCGGCACACCGATGTCGAAGGCCAGCCCCACGTTGTCGCCCGCAGGAACGCGGCCGCACGCATCGGTGTTGGTCGCCGTATTGCCGTTGCAGTTGCCGCTGGCGTTCTCGAAATCGAGCAGCGCCACACGGGCCCCTTGCCAGACATCATCCGGTGTCAGCGCCAGCACCTGCTCGCTGCCATCGCGCGCCAGCAGACGGAAGTTCGATACATAGATGCGGAAATCCTGCAACGTGACCGTTGCCGCCGTGAGCCCGATTCCTGGGTAGCTCTCGCCGCAGCGCAAGCTCTGGTCGCCCGCGCGCGCATCGAAGCGGATGGTCACTTCCTCGCCCGTCGGCTCGACCGCAGACGCCCCACTGCCGCAGACAGCGGCCAACACGATGCTCGCGACGATCAGCTTCTTCATGGCGCATCTCCCGCAAACACGCACCATATCGATACCTCAGGCAAAACAGGATGCGACAAAATGTCGCAGCATGTCATTCTGGGTTTTCCCGTTTGGGAATGGCGGGTTGAACCATGCGGATGCTGCGACTCGCCATCCCCTGGCGCTCGCCGATTGCCCAAACGGGCACGTCGGCGCAGCCACTGAGGCACGGCGCCGCGTACCAGTCGATGGAGGAACGATGCAGACGAGCAGACGCAAGCGGTGGTGGATTGCGCCAGTTCTGGCTTTCCTGGCTGGCATCGTCGCTGCGGCCGGCGACCGCAAACCCGTTACACCATGGGAAGGGCCCGTTCTGGTCGCCAGCTCAGGTGAGAACGCGATCGACTGCCGGACGCGCGAGCCGGTTCAGTTCGAATTCGTCGCGCTTGCGGACCTGGAGCAGCAGGCACGGGAATCCGGGACATCCCACGTGTCGAGTGCCGGAAAGTGATTCGGAGAGGGGCTACGGCACCTCGAATGTCAGTGTCGCAAAGTCGCTTGCCCATTCGTGGTCGGCGGGTGCAACGTGCTTGATGACGATGGCGCTCAACAGGACAGCGCCGGCGCCCGTCAATTCGAAGCTCGCCATGCCGTTCGCATCCGTCTGCGAATGCTGATGCCCGCTCGAATCGGTCATGGCCATCCGATGACCGGATACCGGCGCGCCGTTTTGCGTCAATTGGAAGCGCAAGCGGCGACCGGCGCCAAATTCGCTAAGGTCAGACCTGAGGGTGATCTCCAGGTCGCTGCCGACGGCTTGCAGCCATGACGCGGCCGGTGCACCGACCAGGGCCTTGACATGCTTGACATATTGCTCGCGCCAACGCCCATCGCGTTGAAACTGTGCACGCAGTTCGCCTTGATCGCCAAGTTCGGCCAAGTACTCGTCGACTTTGCTGGCGTCGAGTTCAAGCGTCCTCGGATGCAGACTGAGCCAGGCCACAGCGCTCGCCGGAAGCGCTTCGCCGGTGTTCAGCAGCAAGTGGTCGACGCCAGGCAGCAGACTGTCCAGTTCGATACGCCTGCCGTCGATCAGCAGCGTCGCGCCCGCGGCCACGCGCTCGGGCTTGATTGCCGTTTCGTTGCTCGGAAACGCCATTCCGCTGGTCAATGCCAGTGCCAGCGTCCCATCGGAGCCCGATTTCGCCAGCATCCAGGTGTCGTGCGCGTGGGCCGGAAACACGCACAGCATGAGCAGCGCGCAGGCCCAACGGGTCATCCGCATGTCAGTCTCCAGTCCGAATGATCGAGAGCAGAGCGCCGGCAACCCGGCGCGCGTGGGCGTCCAGCTGCACCACCAGAAACTCACCAACGCGAGCAGCGCGATCGCCGCCGAGGTCGGCTTCACCAGCGGCAGCGCGACACGCCACCAGATGCGCACAATGCCCGCGCAGCGCATCGAACAGCAAAAAGCGCGGAATCCAGATCGCCGTGATCGGCACCATCGCCAACAGCAGCAACGCGGCCGCGAGCAGCGCGCGGGCGCGCCCCTGCAGCAGGGTCAGCGCGAGGCCGCGTTCTGCAGCATGCGAATCGACTCGTTCGAAATAGGTACGTATCATTGATCATGACCAATCCGAGAGAGCCACTGTGTCGAACGCAGCCAAGCTATTCATGTCAGGCCGCAGTCAGGCGGTACGGCTGCCGAAATCACTGCGCTTCAACGGCGACGAAGTCATCGCCAAGCGCTTCGGAAACGGCGTGCTGCTGCTGCCTATGGATGCGCCTTTCGCGTTGATGCAGGAGGCGCTGGCCGAGTTCGAGCCCGGCTTCGTGTTGCAGCGTGAGCAGCCTCCCCAGCAGGTGCGCGAGCAATGGCCGCAGTGAGCGCACCACGTGTCCTGCTCGACACCGATACCTGCATCTACATCATCAACAAGCGGCCGCAGCGGGTCTTCGAGCACTTTGCAGGGATGCGCGTGGGTGAGGTTGCCATCTCCAGCATCACCGGGGCCGAATTGAGTTTCGGTGTGGCAAAAAGCGGCTCGCGGCGTAATCAGGACGCACTGGACAAGTTCCTGGCGCCCTTGGAAATCGTTGCCTTCGATGAGGCGGCCATGCGCGAATATGGTCCGTTGCGCAGCCATCTGGAGCGCCTCGGGACTCCGATTGGCGCCCTGGACCTTTTGATTGCGGCGCATGCCTTGGCATTGGACTGCACCTTGATCAGCAACAATCTGCGCGAATTCAGTCGTGTGCCGAGACTGAAGCTGGACAACTGGGTCGGCGACGAGTGATGACGCGCGGGGCTTCTCCTGGAAGTCTCAGAACACGTCAGGGTTCTACACGGATCGAGGGCCGCGGGAGCAAAGTGATCGACACCAGGCTCAGTACACGTCGATCAGCTCGA
>Ga0075163_10011559_pt1 | contig 11504 bp, 3 predicted proteins | sample JI1023141ADNA_FD_71478 | JGI IMG/M metagenome (GOLD analysis project Ga0075163, IMG submission 71478) | Wastewater effluent complex algal communities from Wisconsin, to seasonally profile nutrient transformation and Carbon sequestration -... | ecosystem: Engineered > WWTP > Effluent > Algae... | reverse complement strand
CTCTTTCTCTTTCCTCTTTCTCTTAATCTTTCTCCTCCGACCTCCGGCCATCCGCCCTCCGTTCGCCGCCCCAGCCTCTGACGAAAGAGGAAAGAGAAAGAAGCAAGAGAAAGAACTCCAAGCCTCTCCCCCTCTCTCCGTCCCTCCTTCTCTCCCTCTTCCGCCACCTTCCCGCCCATGAAACGCCTCCACCTCGCCGCCCTCCTCGGTCTCGCCCTCGCCTCCGCCGCCTCGGCCTTCGCCCAGGCCTCCGCCGTGCCCAACCTCATGAGCTACCAGAGCCGCGTCGCCGATGCCGCCGGCGTCCCGCTCGGCAACACCACGCCCGTCAACCGCATCGTCCTCTTCCGCATCTACGACAGCCCCAACCTCAGCGCCCCCGCCAACCGCCTCTACTCCGAGCAGCAGACCGTCACCATCGCCGCCGGCGAGTTCAGCGTCCTCATCGGCTCCGGCACCGCCATCTCCACCGAGACCACCAACGCCTACTCCACCCTCAGCGCCGCCGTCTTCGGCGGCGCCACCCGCTACCTCGGCGTCACCGTCGACGATGGCGACGGCAATCCCCTCAACGACCCCGAGATGTCCCCGCGCCAGCAGATCGTCGGCACGCCCTTCGCCTTCCGCGCGCAGACGGCCGAGGCCGTCGCCCTCGGCGGCGTCAACGCCCTCTCCCTCGCCAATAACGCCGTCACCACCGCCGCCATCGCCCCCGGCGCTGTGACGAATTCCCAACTCGCCCCCGCCGCCGTCGACACCACACAGGTCGCCGACGCCGCCGTCACGTCCGTTAAAATCGCCGCCGACTCCATCGACAGTTCGAAGATCGCCGATGGTTCCGTTGCCTTTGGCGACCTCAGCCCCGCGCTGCAGGCCGCGATGCCCAAACCCTCCTTCGTCTACAATCAAGGCCTCGCGGCCCAGTCAGCCAGCAACACTCTTTTTACGATTTTTCCCATCGATGTCAGCGACCTGGGCGTCGATGGCGAAGTCCTTATTTCCTATGTCGGCGGAGCCAAATCGGGCCTAGTCGCCTCAAAAGTGCCTGCGGTCTTTACCGGTCAAGTTCGCGTGAACATGCTGACGTTCACGACCGGTGGTAGTAACCTGCGGTATGAACCTGCAGGTCTTTCTTTCCTAAGTTTCACCAGCACCGCGGGCGGCGGCGTTCCCGCCGATACTAACACGCCTTTTGTGGCCCGGAATGAAGGACCTACTCCGGAAAGCAACTACTCCGTCAGCGGATTTTTGAACTCCACCACCGTTTCCACCGTGTTGGCTGCCGAGCCGGCGAGCGCAGCGGTCTTCTCAGGTCCAAGCGCGATGTTCCCCAGAATGACTGTGTCCATGGGTGGCGCGGGCACGACCGTCAGTCCCTATGGCGTGGGCACCCAAGGCGTTGGTTATTTCAGTGGCAGCGCGACACCACTTGCCATGCTGGCGACCCGGTGGGTAGGTGACGGCTCTTTCACCGGCGCGAGCAACACCCACTATACGATGCCGGTGGTCATCATCACCCACTACTACCCGGGCTCGTTGCTCAATGGCGGCACCGACCAGTCCAATGTGTCGACCAACACCAGCGCCGGCGGACCGAACCAACTTCACAGCGTCAGCTCCGTCGTGACTGGGACCAACAAGCTTACGATCACCCTCCCGAATGCCCACGTCATGCAGGTCGGCGATACCGTCGTTATCGCCGGCATGACCGGTGCCCCCGCCGCCAACGCCAGCTACACGGTCAGCGCCGTGCCCGACCGCAACCGCTTCGAAATTACCCTCGCGGGCGCCACCGGCACCTACTCGGGCGGCACAGTCACGCATACCCCAAGATACTACAAATATCGGCTCTGGGTCGCCGTAAACACCTCCACCGCCGCCGTTCGCGTCACCGTTTCCGACAAATAAGCCCCCGCCGCGCGCCGCCGATGAAACCCATCCCGCTCAGCCTACTCCGTGTAGGGCTGCCGCTTGTCGGCAGGCCGTCGCGGCTACCGCGTCCGCCGCGCACCGGCCCGGCGACGCCCTTCCGACTCCTCGCCGCCCTCACGCTCGCTCTCTCCTTCACTCTCACTTCCCACGCCCAACTCGAGGCCAAGACCGGCGCCTACAACACCCTCTACCGCGGCACCGTCCCCAACTCCCCCTCCAACACCCCGCCGATCCTTCCCACGCAGCCGCAGTTCGCCGGCGTCGGCGTCACCGGCTCCAGCCAGAGCGCCGTCTCCGCGGCCACCACCCCGCTCACCGCCCGCTACCCCTCGCAGGTCTACCTCGCCGGCGGCAACGGCGCCCCCACCGGCGCCGCCATCATCCAGCTCCGCGCCACCCTCGGCGTCGCCTTCGTCACCGGCGCCCCGCGCTACCTCTTCGGCGATGTCATCACGCCGCCCACCACCGACGATGCCGGCGCCCCGCTCGCCGCCGACTCCAACTACTGGCGCGTGCAGCCCATCCGGCCCGGCGAAACGTTTACCCACCTCGAAGGCCCGCAGGACCCCGCCCCCAAGGTCCCCGCCGGCACCACGCCGTCGTTTTACTACAGCCCGCACGCCGAGAAGACCTTCGCCTCCCAGTCCGGCCGCGTGACCATCACCTGGGTTTCCCGCCTCCCCGTCGCCAGCGGCACCGATGGCCGCCTCCGCTACCGCTATCGCGAGGAGACCTTCGGCGTCTCCTCCGCCACGCAGAAGACCCCGCGCACCATCTTCTGGACCGAGCGCAGCTTCAACGGCCCGACGATCAACGTCCCCACCGGCAACATCGAAGCCGTCAACCCCATCTACAACACCCCGGTGCCCGCCCTCGTCTCCGAGGAATACAAACCCGTCGGCGTCTCCGTCACCACCGATCCCTCGATCACCCCGCCCGCCGAGAAGCGCACGCTCTGGTTCGAAAAGACCGCCGGCATCGGCCAGCTCCACGCCTACAACGTCGAGGGCCGCATCATGGTCGAGTATCTCGGCAAACTCAAATCCGGCTCCAATAACGTCCACACCTTCCTCGGCGCCGATATCGTCGAGATCGTCCGCGTCGCCCCCACCGTCAACACCGAGGTCAATCTCGGCGAGCGCCTCCTCCCCCGCGATCTCCAGGGCCGCTCACTCCCGCTCGACGGCAGCTCCGAGTGGGTCGCCGCCCCGGTCGCCTCGTTGATCCCCGACGGCAAGCCCTTCTACGGCAGCACGAATCGCCCCGATGGCATCGCGGAGTATTACGCCGAGCGCGAAAACACGAATCCCGACCGCGTGATCTTCTACTGGCTCGAGCGCGCCAACGCCGCCATCCCCGCCGACACCGGCCCCGGCACCACGGCCGTGAATCTCCTCTGGCCCAAGGCGAAAAACGCCTACGCCATGTCCTGGCCCACCAGCCTCGCCGCCTACGCCCACAACACCGTGGCCGCCACCGGCAGCACCACCTTCAACGGCATCCAGTTCGCCCCCGGCCAGCTCCCGCAGGTCGTGTTTCAAGACGACACCGCCCAGACCGAGTCCCGCGTCGATGCCGCCACGCAGCGCTTCATCGTCTCCCTCCCCACCGGCCCCACGGCCGATGGCCTCAACCGCACGCTCCTGAAATTCAGCAACGGCGCCGAGGTCTGGTATGTCCGCCTCTACACGCAGGCCGATACCCGCAGCGGCTTCCAGCAATCCGACGGCACGCCGGCCACGTTCACCGCCACCGCCCGCGTCGGCGAGCGCCTGCTCCCGCCTTCGCCCGAGTATTCCCTCGCCGGCCACATCGAGACCGGCCCCGGCTTCAGCAATGGATACTTCCCCGCCGGCTACATCGAACCGCTCACCGCCGGCATCACCGCCGCCGAGCGCGGCGCCATCATCCCCGTCAACGCGCTCCCCGGCGCCAACACGCTCAAGGTCTGGTGGCTGAAAAAAGTCACCCCGCTGAGCGCCTCCTTCGCGCCGTTCTACGTGCCCGCCAAGGTCGGCCTCTACACGATCTCCTACCCCACGAATCCCCGCGAAATCATCCTCGCGTCGAACATCGGCTCCGGCGACCTCGCGCCTTCTGAAATCGCCGGCGCGCTCTACATCCAAAACGACCGCGCCAACGCCGGCTTCAATCCCAACGAAGAGCACGCCCTGATGCTCAACGGCCGCATCTACGCCCTCCGCGACGATCTCAACAACACGTCCAGCGATCCCGCGACCTTCACGTCGCAGCCGTTCGCGTTGTTGAGCTACACCTCGCCCATCGACCAGCGCCCCGCGATGAGCGTCTTCAAGATCCTCCGCGAAAACGAAACCTACCGTTTCGATTACCCGATCACCGCCGGCACCATCGTGCAGGCGCCCATGCCGCTGCCCCTCATGCCGCTCCCCCTCGGCGCCGGCGGTAAATCCAAGAACCTCGAGGTCGATGGCGTGCCCGACACCGCGCACCAGGGCCCCGCGAGCTACACGAAGTTCACCTTCGAAGATCGCAAGGGCTACAACTGGGTTTACCGCGGCCCCCACGCCGGCGGCAGCCCGACGATGGTCATGCAGTTCTACTACACGATGCGCGACGGATTCTACATCCCCGGCGTCGCTCAGCCCGCCGTCGGCACCGCGCTCCCGTATCTGCGTCCCCTCTCCGGCGGCGCGCCGCAGGGCCACCCCGTCTCCGGCACCGCGCTCTCGATCACCTACCGCCCGCGCTGGCCCGAGTCCGCGCCCACGCTGCGCGTCGCCGAGACGCTCACGCTCCCGAAGTTCGGCCTCCCCGCCGTGCTCGGTCAGGCGAGCGCCGAGGTGTTCTACCAGCAATCCATCGCCAACGAGGGCGCCGCCAAGCCGAGCGTCGTGCTCCACGATCCCATCCGCGAAAAGGTCTTCACCCTCGGCGGCATCGGCGATCTCCCCGAGCTCCCGACGTCCATCCTCACGACGGCGAGCGGCGGCAAAGTTTACTTCCAGCGCCTCCCCGCCCACCTCCAGACGCGCTTCTTCTTCGATCCGTCCCGCGGCCTGAAGGGCGCCCTCGTCCTCCTCGGCAAGTTCGTCGATGAGATCGCCGGCGACGACTACCTGCAACTCAACACCCTCTCGCCCGCCGACCGCGCCCTCCTCGACGCGCTCCCCGCCAGCAGCGATGCCAACCGCTCCCTCTGGCTCGCCGCGCTGACCGCGCTCACGACGAAGGTCGAAACCTTCGTCGAAGATCCCAATCGCCTCGGCTCCTACAAACCCGACGGCAGCCCCGTCGATGTCGGCCCGATGACGCTCCCGCTCATCACCAATGCCGACACCGCCGTCGCCGGCTACGCCGTCACCGCCAACGGCGCCGGCTCCGGCTGGGTCACGATGCTCTTCGGCAACGGCCGCGCCTTCACCCCCGTCGGCGATCCCGTCTCCGTCCAGGTCTTCCGCGTCACGCCCCAGCTCTACACCGGCGACATCAAGGTGCTGCCCTCGAAGAATCCCCTCGATGAGCAGGTCACCCTCCGCCACAGCGGCGACTACGCGGCCCGCCCCGAGCTCTACGATTTCGAGTGGCGCTACGCTCCTCCGCAGGACGGCAAAGCGCCGCCCACCTACCTGTTCTCCAAGACCTCGCGGTTGGAAAACTCCTGGGAATTCGTGCAGACGCCCGCCGGCGCCCGCCCCACCGCCGCCGAATACTCCGCCGGCTTCACCTCGCCGCTCCCGCGCACCGTCCAGATCCGCGCTGAGGGCTCGCCCGCCGGCACCGGCACCACGCGCCCCGGCCTCGTGATCCGCTCGCTCGCCGGCGTCGATTTCTCCGGCGGCGTCCCCGCGCAGGTCTTCCTCGGCGCCGACATCGCCGACCTCACCGGCTTCGTCCTCTACGTGAACAGCGTGCCCGCGCTCGCCTACCAGGCTCCCGCGCCATTCACCAACACGCCCGCCTCCACCGGCCTCGTCGTCAACGGCCTCCCCCGCCAGTTCGAGATCAACGCGAGCTACTTCCAAAAAGCCGTCAACCGCCTCGAGATCGCCCTCTACACGACCGCCGACGTCGGCAACTCCTCCGGCATCAACTTCGAGCTCCACGGCACCGTCGAGACCGACCTCGTCGCCGTCGTCGGCTCCCCTTGGCAGCTCCCGAATGGCACGCTTACCAATGAGGTCGTCGTCGGTGGCTCGCCCACCGCCCCGCTCGGCAGCCCGCTGCTCGTAATGTCCGACAACTTCTTCACGATGCGCTACCGCCCGAAGGCCTCGGCTGGCAGCGTCGCCGGCACCGACTGGTCCCGCTGGATCGCCCCGCAACTCGTCGAGGGCTGGATCAAGCGCGTGCTCGCCGGCATCAATCCGTTCAACCAGCGCGTCAGCGATCTCAGCAACAACACCGTCAACACCGACGTCAGCATCCTCACGCAGGCCGGCAAGCGTTGGGAGGGCAACATCGCCCTCACCCTCGATTCGATCGACAGCTTCGGCCTCATCGAAATCTACGAGACCGTCCTCAACCGCGCGAAGGCCATGAGCATCGACTCCGGCTACGACTACGGCGCCGCCAACGACGCCCTCCTCCTCGCCGCCGGCTACCTCAACGATCTCTACACCGTCCTCGGCAACGAGGCCTACGCCGACGCCGCGAATCCCACCATCTCGATCGACGACTCCTCCACGATCACCGAGGTCAACACCTCGCGTTTCTCCTTCGAAGGCCAGGTCTCGAACGTCCTCGAGGAGGAACTCTCCCTCCTCCGCGGCCGCGACGACTTCAACACCGCCGTCGATGTCTCGCCCGCCTACAATCGCCTCTATTGGAACTACACCCGCGGCATCAATTCCGGCGAGGCGCTCTACGCCACCAACTACAACATCCGCGAAAAAGTCGGCAGCCCCACCGCCGACGGCAAACTCGATGCCGCCGACGCGCAGCGCATGTTCCCGCAGGCCCACGGCGATGCCTACGGCCACTACCTCACAGCCATCGGCGGCTACTACCGCCTGCTCACGAATCCCTTCTTCACGTGGACGCCCCGCAGCGAAAACGTCACCGTCCTCGGCCGCACCGTCGCCGTCGACTACTTCGACGAGCGTAAATTCGCCGAGGCCGGCGTGAACCTCGCCCGCACCGCGCAACAGGTCGTCACCCTCACGCACCGCCAAAACTACAAAGACGATCCCGCCACCGGCTGGAGCCATTTCCGCGACGGCAAAGTTAACAGCAGCACCGGCGTCACCCGGCAGTGGGGCCTCGACGAATGGTCCGCCCGCGCCGCACAGGGCGCCTACTTCAACTGGGTCGTCGGCAACGCCCTCCTCCCCGACAAAGACAACGACCCGAATCACACCGGCGTCCAAATCATCGACCGCACCACCGTCCCCGCCCTCCAGGAAATCCCCGCCCTCGGCGAGTCGTTCCAGAGCGCGATGGACAACGCCAACGCCCACCTCAATCCGCTCGGCCTCAGCCCCGGCGCCATCGCCTTCGACATCTCCGGCGCCGACCTCAAGTCAGGGAAATCCCACTACGAGCAAATCTACGACCGCGCCCTCCGCGCCACGCTCAACGCGAAAGGCGCCTTCGACCAGGCCGGCAAGATGACGCGCCTCCTCCGCTCGCAGGAAAACCAACTCGACGGCTCCAACGCCGCCATCGTCGATCAGGAGCGCGCCTACGTCCGCTCGCTCAAGGAAATCTACGGCACGCCCTACACCTCCAGCATCGGCGTCGGCAAAACCTACGCCCAAGGCTACGTCGGCCCCGATCTCTACGAGTGGTTCATCGTCGATCGCGCCACCGGCAAAGACGGCGCGTTCATCGACTCCAGCGCCACCGTCACGATCACCGCGCCCACCCGCGTGAACGTCCACAGCTTCACCGAATTCAACACCAACGACATTCTCCTCACCTACGTCGCCGAGAGTGCCATCAAGACCCTCACCATCGAGCCCAACCGCTACGTCCAGTTCTCCGATGTCTGGCTCGGCGGCGCCTCGATGGGCCAGCGCGCCGTCGTCGGCACGCTCCAGCAGGCCCTCACCGATGCCGACCAGGCCCGCACCGCGCTCATCGCCGGCAATGCCCGTCTCCAATCGAAACTGGAAAACTTCTTCCGCCGCCACGCCCTCTTCGTCGAGATGGTGCGCACGCGCTCCGAACGCCTCGCCGCCGAGGAAGAGGCCGCCGAAAAGCAAGCCGCCCTCGCTCTCGCGCAGGCCGCCCTCATCGCCCTCGGCGAGGAGTTGACCGCCCGCGGTGAAACCGCCGCCGATCTCGCCGAGGCCGCCGCCGAAGCTCCGCCCAAGGCCGTCGGTCTCGCCAACGACGCCACCTCCGGTGCCCGCTCCGGCATCATGGCCGCGCTGAAAGCGCCCGGCGCTCTCCTGAAAATCGCCGGCGCGATTTCGATCGGCGCCGCCGGTCAGTTGGAAGGCGAAATCGCCAAAGTCGGTGAAGACCTCGAGGGCTTCATTGAAGAACTCGGCTTCGACTACCAGCAGGCCCAGGTCGCCTACGAATTCAGCCTGCTGTATCACGACCTCATGCGGGAGTTCTACGAGATCGTCCCCCTCGCCACGAACCTCCAGCGCGCCAACGAAAAGGCCCGCACCCTCATCGCCGAGGGCCAACGCATCCAGGACGAGCGCGAACTCTTCCGCCAGCGCGCCGCCGCGCTCATCCAGGGCTACCGCACGAAGGACCTCACGTTCCGCACGTTCAGAAACGAAGCCCTCGAGCAATACCGCTCCCTCTTCGACCTCGCCTCGCGTTACACCTACCTCGCCGCGAAGAGCTACGACTACGAGACCGGCCTCCTCGGCAGCGCCACCGGCCGCGATGCCATCAACCGCATCGTCGCCTCCCGCGCCCTCGGCGATCTCACCGGCGGCACGCCGCAAGCCACCGTCAGCACCTTCGGCGACGCCGGCCTCGCCGGCACCATGGCGCGCATCCAGGCCGACTGGGCCGTCGCCAAGGGCCGCCTCGGCATCAACAACCCCGATCAAAACGGCACGCTCTTCTCCCTCCGCCGCGAACTCTTCCGCCTCCTCGACGATCCCACGCGCACCGATGACGACGCCGCGTGGCAGCAGACTCTCGAGCAACACATCGTCTCCAATCTCCTCGCCGATCCCGACATCGCCGCGCAGTGCCGCAACATCCGCAAACCCGACGGCAGCGCGATTCCCGGCATCGTGATTCCGTTCCGCACCACCATCGAACACGGCCAAAACTTCTTCGGCCTCCCGCTCGCCGGCGGCGACAACGCCTTCTCGCCCTCGAACTACGCCACGAAGATCTACTCCGTCGGCATGGTCCTGCGCGGCTACGTCGGCATGAACCCCTACGCCATCGGCGTCGTGAACGCCGGCTCGCCCGCGAGCAACGACCCCAAGGCCCTCAGCGCCTCGCCGTATCTCTACCTCATCCCGACCGGCACCGACTACATGCTCGCCCCGCCGCTCGGCGACACCGGCCAAGTCCGCGCCTTCAACGTCGCCGATCAAGCCCTCCCGCTGCCCTTCAACCTCGGCGCCACCGCGTTCTCGACGACGCAGTTCTACAACGCCAACGGCACGCTCAGCGAACAGCCCTGGATCCTCCGCAAACACCAGGCCTTCCGCCCCGTGAGCGACCCCGCGTTCTTCTACTCCTCGATCCCGAGCGAGTTCACGAGCAGCCGCCTCGTCGGCCGCAGCGCATGGAACGGCGGATGGAAGATCGTGATCCCCGCCTACAGCCTCCTCGCCAACGAATCCGAAGGCCTGAACCGCTTCGTGTCCTCCGTGAAAGACGTCGAACTCTTCCTCCGCACCTACTCCCACTCCGGCAACTGACCTCCGCCTCGTTCTCGTTCCTCGCAATCGTTCCTCGTTCTCTTTTTCCGACCGCCGTTTTCTCCCCACCAAATTCGAACCTGAGAGAACGAGCACGATTACGAATAATGAGGAACGATTCAAAGCCGCACCTCCCATGCATCTCCCCCTCTCTCCGTCTCTCCGTCTCTCCTTTCTCCGCGCTCTGTGCCTCTGTGTCTCCGTAGTTCACCTTCTGGGTGGGTCCGCATTCGCCCAGCAAGCCATCAGCCGCCCCGTCGGCTACCTCGTGCAAACGATCCCCGCCGGCCAGACGCGGTCCTTCTCGATTCCGTTCGACGCCGCGCTCTCGCGCCTCGCGAGCACCGTTGGCCGCCTCACCGCCGCCGGCCCGACCACGCTTGAAAACTCCGCCGCCGGCTGGACGCCCGGCGCTTTTTCCACCGCCGCCTCGCCCTACTTCGTGCGCCTCACCAGCGGCACGCACACCGGCCGCACCTTCCGCATTTCCACCGCCACCGCTAACACGGCCACGCGCCTCACCCTCGCTGACGACGGCCTCGATCTCACGACACTCAACCTCGCCGTCGGCCCCACCGGCACCGCCTACGAGATCATCCCCGGCGACACCTTCGCGTCCTTCTTCGGCACCACCGCCCCCGGCGATTCCCTCGTCGTCCAAGGCGCTGCCGATCCCCTCGCCGCCGACCTCGTGCAAGTCTGGGGCGGCGCCGCGTGGTTGAGTTTCTACTACAACACCACCTGGTCCCGCTGGGCCCGCGACACCGACGCGATCACCGATCCCTCGCGCAACGATTTCCTCCTCCGCTCCGACCGCGGCCTGATGATCACCCGCCGCGCGTCCACGCCGCTCACTCTCGCCGTCGTCGGTCGCGTGCTCGCCACGCCCCAACGCGCCGTGCACGCCCGCACGGAAAACGCGCTCACCTTCCTCGCCACCATGCAGGCCGGCGACACCACCCTCGGCGCCCTCGCGCTCCAAAATTCCGACCGCACCGCCGGCTGGCGCTCCTCGTCCGATCCCGCGCAAGCCGACACGCTCCTCGTGTGGAGCGGCACCACCTGGTTCAGCTTTTTCCACAACAACGTCACCGGCCATTGGCAACGCGTCGGCGACCCGACACCCGATCGCGACGGCTACGTGATCGCCGCCGGCACCCCGGTCTTCGTGCAACGCCGCACCGCCGGCACCACGACCGCCGACCAGACCGTAAGCTTCCCCGCTCCCGGCACCTGATGAACCCGCCTGCTCCGGGAGGTAGGAGCCTGCTTGCAGGCGATTCCGCAGAGGTAGCGGCGGGCGTCCCTGCCCGCCGAGTTCGCCGCCCGTTTATTTTTTCCGCACGCGCCCTGGCCCTCGCGCTCGCCACCGCCGGCGTCACCGCCTCCGCCCAACTCATCCCGTGGAGCGAACCCCCCGCCGCAGTCACCAGCGCGCCACCCACACCGCCAGCGCCCACGCCGGCACCGCCCCGCGTCACCACGCCACCCGCGAAAAAAAAATCCGCCGCGTCCGCCGCGCTCGCCCCGTCTCCCGCCGTTGCCGCCGCGCCCGCCCTCGCGACGACCGAACCCTCGCTCCTCACGCTCCTCCTCTCGTCCTTCAACGGCGCCCCGGCCTCCGGCGCCACCCTTACCGGCTCCAGCTGGGTCGGCCAAGTCACGCAGAACACCGGCACCATCACCGTCGCCGGCACCGCCGTCGACGACAACGGCTGGGGCGCCCGCGGCCTCTCGCTCGAC
>Ga0075163_10011558_pt1 | contig 11504 bp, 12 predicted proteins | sample JI1023141ADNA_FD_71478 | JGI IMG/M metagenome (GOLD analysis project Ga0075163, IMG submission 71478) | Wastewater effluent complex algal communities from Wisconsin, to seasonally profile nutrient transformation and Carbon sequestration -... | ecosystem: Engineered > WWTP > Effluent > Algae... | reverse complement strand
AATGGTGACAACACTATGCCCAGTCTGATGGGCGTGCCGCTGCGCGAGGCGCGTGAGAACTTTGAGCGGGAATATCTGCGGGTCCAGATAAAGCGCTTTTCCGGCAATATCTCGCGCACCGCCAGCTTCATCGGGATGGAGCGGTCCGCCCTGCATCGCAAGCTCAAGCTGCTTGGGATGGTCGAGCGCCGCGAAGGTGAAGAGGAACTCGACGAGCAAGTGTAATCATTCGGTCAACAAGGGCGTTTACGCGAACTGCAGAAGCAGATAGAATTGATCCCGATACCCCGGTTGGATCTCAGCGATCCGGCCAGATTGCGGACTGCATCAGCAGCCGCCAACAAAATGGAGCAAAACCATGACTGCCAAGACCCTGACAGCACGCCCACGTCCGCCCAAGGCGGAAGTGGCAGTTCCTGAGCAGAGCGAAGCCCCGTTGGCGCCGATCACCGGCGCAAAAGGGCAGAACCTGCAGGACCAATTCCTCAACCTGCTGCGCAAGCACAAGACCCCCGTGACCATGTTTCTGGTCAAGGGTGTGAAGCTGCAGGGGATCGTCACCTGGTTTGACAATTTTTCGATCCTGCTCCGCCGCGATGGGCAGAGCCAGCTGGTCTACAAGCACGCCATTTCAACGATCATGCCCAGCGTGCCGGTTGATGTCCGCCAGTTCAGCAGTGGCAGCGATAACAACAAGAAGGTGCGCCTGTTGCAGGACGTATTCCTGTCAAGCGTGCGCGCCGCCGAGGTGCAGGTCACCATGTTCCTGGTCAACGGCGTGATGCTGCAGGGGCGGGTCGCGTCCTACGATCTGTTCTGCATGCTGCTCGAACGCGAAGGCTATGTGCAGTTGGCCTACAAGCACGCCGTCTCGACGATCCAGCCCGTCACGCCTGTTGATCTGACCGGCGATGGCTGGGACGACGAGGACGAAGGCGACAGCGACTGAGTTTTCTGGACGACAACCGCGAAGATGTGACCCGCGGGGCGCGGGCACTGATCGTTTATCCGGAATTCCGGACCCGGGCCGCTGCCGCCATTGATACAGCGGCGCGGCTTGAGGAGGCGCGCGGGCTGGCGCTGGCTATCGGGCTGCACGTGGTCGACGCTGTGGCTATCCCGATCCGCGAGGCGCGGGCGGGCACACTGTTTGGTGAGGGCCAGATCCAGAATATCGACATTGCCTGCAATCAGGAGGATGCCGAGCTGGTGATCGTTGATGGGTCGCTGACCGCGATCCAGCAGCGCAATCTGGAAGATAAGCTGAAACGCAAGGTGATCGACCGGACCGGTCTGATCCTAGAAATCTTCGGCGAACGCGCGGCAACCGCCGAAGGGCGCCTTCAGGTTGAACTGGCACACCTTGACTATCAGGCCGGGCGGCTGGTCCGCAGCTGGACTCACCTAGAGCGGCAACGCGGCGGGTTCGGCTTCCTTGGTGGCCCGGGCGAAACCCAGATCGAGGCTGACCGGCGGATGATCCGTGACCGGATGGCACGGCTACGCAAAGAGCTCGAATCGGTCCGCCGCACCCGCGGGCTTCACCGCAGCCGACGTGAGAAAGCGCCGTGGCCCGTTATCGCACTGGTGGGATATACCAACGCCGGGAAAAGCACGCTGTTCAACCGCCTGACCGGGGCAGGGGTGATGGCAGAAGACTTGTTATTCGCCACGCTCGATCCGACCATGCGCCGGATCCGTCTGCCCGGTGTCGACAAGGCGATACTGTCAGACACGGTCGGGTTCATCTCTGATCTTCCGACCCAGTTGGTCGCGGCGTTCCGAGCGACACTGGAGGAGGTCACTGCCGCCGACGTGATCGTCCACGTTCGCGACATCGCCAACCCTGACAGCGCGCAGCAAAAGTCTGAGGTACTCGGGATTTTGGCTGAACTTGGTCTGATGGAAGACGACGCCGCCGCACCAAAAGTTCCGATAGTTGAAGCCTGGAACAAGTGGGACCTGCTCGATGCGGATCGCGCCGAGGAACTGCATGAGCAGCTGATGGCGCATTCTGACGAAGTGATCGTGCCGGTATCGGCGCTAACCGGAGAGGGCTGTGAAGCCCTGCTCGAAACCGTCAGCAGGCTGCTGACTCAGGGCGCACGGTTGCACACTTTTGTCGTGCCTTTGAGCGACGGTCAGCGGCTTGCTTGGCTTCATGCCCATGGTGAAGTCGTGTTGGAAAGCGATGCTGGGGAAGACGAGCGCGGCCCATTGCGACGGCTGGAAGTGCGTTTGGAGCCGCGCGAATTAGGCCGGTTTTCGCGGCTCTGACGCTTTTACATCAAGCCACAGCGCCTCTTGCTCATCGAGCGAGAGAGCGGCGAAGTCTTGATCGCGCTGCGCAGCCAAAGTTTCCATCGCCGTGAACCTGCGCTCGAATTTCAGGTTGGCTGCCCGTAATGCCTCTTCAGCTGACAGTCCGTGCGCGCGCACCAGATTGACCGTAGCGAACAGCAGGTCGCCAGCCTCTTCCACGCGTTCCAGTTCTGTTCCGGCTGATGCCAGCTCTGCCAATTCCTCAACCACTTTGTCTGTCGGGCCTTGCGCATCGGGCCAGTCAAACCCGACCCGCGCCGCGCGTTTCTGAAGCTTTTCGGCCCGGAGCAGGGCGGGCAGGGCAAGGGCAACGCCATCAAGTGCGCTCTGCGCGCCCTTGGCGCTGCGCTCGTCAGCCTTGAGCTGTTCCCAGCGAACGTCGCGTGATTGGCCTTCGTCTGCTGCATTGCCAAAGACGTGCGGATGGCGCGCTTCCATTTTGGCGCTGATTGCGGCGGCGACATCGGCGAAGGCAAAGTGACCGGCTTCCTCGGCGATACGCGAATGAAACACGACCTGGAGCAATAGATCGCCAAGCTCGTCTTTCAGCGCGGCCAGATCTTTCCGTTCAATCGCGTCGGCAACTTCGTAGGCTTCCTCGATCGTATAGGGCGCGATCGTGGCGAAGGTCTGCGCGCAGTCCCATTCGCAGCCGTGCTGTGGGTCGCGCAAGCGGGCCATAATCGCCAGCAGGCGTTCGAGAGGGGGAATGGCGGGTTCGGTCATGTTGGAATGATAATATATATTATGTTAAATGACGATTGAAGCGGAAAGCCCCCTCACGGCTGGAACAGACTGATCAACAGGGTAAGCCCAGTAAGCACACTAACCCAGATTGCGACCATTTGCAGCTTTTGCTTGGTTCCATGACCAGCCGCTTCGGTGCCGCTTCGGAAGGCGTAAAAGTTCAAAATCAAACAGCCAAGTGCGAGGACAATAAACATCGGTGTTGTGGTTGCAATCATGCCATAATCTCCAGACCATCATATCCAACCAGCACGTGTGACGGAACTTCGGACGACAATGCGCGATAGTCCAGTGACTTGTCGAGGTGTGTCAGCACCCCGGTCTTGGCTCGGACAGCTTCAATCAGTTCAAGTGACATCGCCAGATGCGAATGCGTCGGGTGCGGTTCGCGGCGCAGGCAATCGACTACCAACACGTCGACGCCGGTCAAAAGATCGATCATGCTGCGAGTAATCGCGTTGAAGTCTACCGCATAACCAATTGATTTCCCGTCGGCATCAAACCGGAATGCGGTGCTGTCCATCGCGCCATGCGGCATCGAACAATACCGCACGCCGATCCCGGCACACATCCGCACCTGACCCAATGTTTCGAGCGACAAGATGTTGGGATATCCGTCCTGGTTGGCAAAAACATAGCCGAACCTTTGACGCATCCGCCGCACGGTCTGTTCATCGGCATAGGCCGGAATCGGCCCGGCGCGGCCATAACGCAGCACCCGCAAATCATCGATCCCGTGGCAGTGATCGGCATGATCGTGGGTCCAGAAAACCGCATCAATCCGGTCGATCCCGTTGGCCAAAAACTGATTGCGCAAGTCAGGCGAGGTATCGACCAACAGGCGGCTGCCATCGCCGCTTTCGATCAGAACCGAGACCCGGCTGCGGCGGTTGCGGGGTTCTTCGGGGTCACACTGACCCCAGTCGTTACCGATCCGCGGAACGCCAGTGCTGGTTCCGCAGCCCAGAACCAGTACTTTCACGCGGCTTTCCCGAACAGCTTGAAGAAGTTGCGGGTGGTCACCTCGGCTAGAGATTCCGGGGATTGTCCGCGCAAAGTGGCTACGAACCGAGCAGTGTCCGCGGTGAAGGCTGGCTCGCACACCTGACCGCGATGCGGGATCGGTGCGAGGAACGGCGCGTCGGTCTCGACCAGTATTCGGTCTTCCGGCAAGTCCGCAGCAATTGCCTGTAAGTCCTTTGCATTCTTGAAGGTAACGATCCCGGATAACGAGATCGTTAGCCCCAGATCGAGCACCTTGCGGGCAAAGTCAGCGGAGGCGGTGAAGCAGTGGATCAGCGCCGGGAAGGCCCCCTGCTCCATCTCATCGGCCAGAATGGCAAAGGTATCGTCCTCAGCATCGCGGGTGTGGATGATGATCGGCAGGCCGGTTTGACGTGAAACGGAAATGTGCCGCCGGAACAAGGCCTGCTGCGTGGCTCGATCGGAATGGTCGTAGTAATAGTCCAGCCCGGTTTCGCCGATCGCGATCACCTTGGGATTCGCCGCCGCCGCCAGCAGTGCCCCCTCGCCCAGATCTGCGTGTCCATCAGCCTCGTGCGGATGGATCCCGACGCTAGCCCAGACATCGGCCTCGCGCTCGGCAGTGGCGATCACCTGATCCCACTCCCGCTGACGGGTTGAGATCGACAGGAAACCGCCAATGCCGGCCGCGCGGGCGCGCTTCAATACGCCTTGCTGATCCTCGACCAGCCCCTTGTATTCCAGATGGCAGTGCGAATCGATCAGCATCAGGCTGGCTCGGCGGCAGGCAGGTCTAGCCGGGGAAACAGCGGTGTCGGAGCAACAATCCGAAAGTCGCTCTCGGCCAGCGGTGAGTACCAATGGCCGCCAACGCTGGCGTAGCCCCGATTTTCGGCCGGTATGCCCATGGTATCGAGCAGCTTGGCTGCGCTGGCTGGGATTACCGGAGCAATCCCCACAGCCAGTTGGGCGATGCAGATGTACAGCGTGGCGAGTACGGTCTCCATTCGCTCGGGATCGGTCTTGCGCAGTGTCCAGGGTGCCTGCGCGTCGATGTAGGCGTTGCAGGCGAACACGGCTTGCAGCCAGCTATCGATCCCTTGCTGAAGCGCCAGAGCTTCAAACGCCGCCGGAACTTCGCTTCGCACCGCTTTGTCGACCACGGCGAACAGCTCGGCATCGGCGGCATCGTGGCCACGAATGGCGGGCAAATAGCCATCGAGGTTCTTGGCAATGAACCCCAGGGTCCGCTGTGCGAGGTTTCCGAACGCATTCCCGAGCTCAGTATTTCCGCGCATTACAATCGCTTCTGGCGAATAGCTACCATCCTGACCGAAGGCGACTTCGCGCATCAGAAAATAGCGCAGCACGTCCACGCCGAAGCTCTCTGCCAGTTCAATCGGATCGGTCACATTGCCGAGCGACTTCGATTCCTTGACCCCGCGGTTGAGCAGAAAGCCGTGGCTGAACACCTGCTTGGGTAGCGCGATTCCGGCGCTCATCAGGAAGGCCGGCCAATAGATCGTGTGGAACCGGGTGATGTCCTTGCCGATCAGGTGCAGGTTGGCAGGCCAATACTTGGCAAAGTCACCACCTTCGTCTGGAAAACCAAGTCCGGTCAGATAGTTGGTCAGCGCATCGACCCACACGTACATGACGTGACCGTCACTGCCGGGAACCTTGACCCCCCAGTCAAAGCTGGTCCGGCTGACCGACAGATCGCGCAGGCCGCCTTCAACAAACCGCAAAATTTCGTTGCGGCGACTGTCGGGCCGCAGGAAGTCAGGGTGTTCAGCATAGAGCTTCAGCAGCGGTTCGCCATATTTGGACAGGCGGAAAAACCAGCTTTCTTCTACGGTCCATTCGACCGGCGTACCTTGGGGTGAGAGCTTCTCCTCCCCTTCCCCGTCGATCAGTTCGCTCGCATCGTAATAGGCCTCGTCACGGATCGAGTACCAGCCCTCGTAGCGATCGAGGTAAAGGTCCCCAGCTGCTTCCATGCGCCGCCAAAGTTCTTGGCTGGCTAGATGGTGACGCGGTTCGGTGGTGCGTTGGAATACATCATACGATACGTTTAAATTATCGCACATATCAATGAAATATTGTGACATTTCGTCAGCAAGCTGGGCCGGAGTCTGGCCCAGCTCGCGCGCTTTCTGGGCCATCTTGAGGCCATGCTCGTCGGTTCCGGTCTGGAACCGGACGTCTTTGCCCATTTGCCGTTGGAACCGCGCGATGACATCGGCAGCAATCGCCTCATAGGCGTGGCCAATGTGCGGGCGTCCGTTGGGATAGGAAATCGCGGTGGTGATGTAATAGGTTTCGGCCATGGCCGGGCACTGTCTTTCGGTTTCAGGGGTCAAGCCGCTTCTCTAGGCATGGCAAGCGAGGCCAGCAAGGCTCCGATTTCCAGCGCAGCGATGGCGGGATCAAAGTTGTAGGTCGGCATTTGCCCGGCCAGCCGGACAAGTTCACCATGTGCTGCGATAACCCTCTGATTATGAGCAATATCACCGCGTCCGAGCTCCGAAGCGACAACCGCGCGGGCCAGGTCCACTGCAGCCTGCTGCCGCTCGCGGGTAGGCCGCGCTCCGATCTCATCAGCCAAGGCTCCGCGCAGGGTGAGATGATCATCACCCTCGGCGATCAGCCGGGTCATCAACTGGTGCAATTTGCCAAGATCTTGCTCAACAAAATCCAGCGCGGCGCCGGGCGATCCTTCAGCGGCGGCAATGGCTGCGGCCCGCGCGGCACTATCGGCCTGTGGTGCGGTTTCACGCAGCACGTGGTCCAGCACTGTGTTCTCTAGCGGAGCGAACCGCAGCACCCGGCAGCGCGACCGGATGGTCGGTAGCAACCGACCCGGTCGGTGGGTGACGAGCAGAAAGAAGGTCCCTGCAGGCGGCTCTTCCAGTGCTTTCAGCAGCGCATTGGCGGCGCTGCGTTCCAGATCATCGGCGGGATCAATGATCACCACCCGGCGGCTGCCCAGCGTTGGCCGGGTATGGAGCCGCTGGGTGAGCTGGCGGATCTCGTCGATCGGGATCGAGCGCTTGCGCTTGTAGTCGCCGCCATCCTCTCGCTTCTTGGCTTCCTCCTTGTTTTCAGGAGGATGTTCCGGGATCAGAATGTCCGGGTGCATTTCAACCGGAGGCTGCGGTAGGCCTGGTTCAGCGATCAGCTCGGCAGCGGCAGCGCGGGCGAACTGGCCCTTGCCCAACCCTTCCAAGCCGCTGAGAATCCACGCATGATGCATCCGCGGGCTGGCCATGGCGCTGCGCCATTCGCGCCAGGCTGCGTCATGGCCAACCAGGGGGGTCATGCGTCACCAAGCAGCGGCGCGAGCGCTTTGAGCACGGCCGCATGGACGCTGACGGGATCGGCGTTACCGTCAACCCGGGCGAAACGTTCTGGTTCCGCTTTGGCGAAGGCAGCAAAGGCGGCAGCGACCTTGGCATGATAGGCTTCGTTGCGCCCCCCGATCCGGTCGGCTCCATCCAGATCGCGCGCTGATGCCCGTGCCGCTGCAACTCCGGGCGAGACTTCGACCAGCAGCGTGAGATCGGGCAACAGCCCCTTGCTGCCGATCCGGTGCAGGTCGAGCACTTCGGCATCGGTCAGGCCGCCGCCGCCGCCCTGATAGGCCCGGCTTGAATCGACGAACCGATCACAAATCACCCACTTTCCCGCCGCCAACGTCGGCCGGATCAGCCGCTCGACATGGTCAGAGCGCGCGGCGGCGAACAGCAAGGCTTCGGCACGGGGGTGCCACCCCTCCCCTTCGGTGCCCAGCAGCAGCGCCCGGATGGCCTCTGCGCCGGGCGTTCCGCCCGGTTCGCGGGTGACCACGCAGTCCACTCCGCGCGCTGCGAGTGCACCGGCCAGCAACCGCGCTTGCGTGCTTTTCCCGGCACCCTCGCCGCCTTCAAAGGCAATGAATTTCGCGTTGCTCATGCAAACAGCCCTAGCAGGGCATTGACCAGCCTGTCGATTGGTCCAGCTCTACTGACGGAGGCTGTCGCTACAAGTGGAATTGAATGATCGGGCAGCCCCGCGCCAGACACCACCAGCCGGGCAATCGGTGCGCCTTTGGTTATGGGAGCGCGAACCGGACCATCATAGACGATCCGGGCACTGACCTGGGATGGAAGGCGCTTGATGGTCGCGATCGAATAGGCATGCGGTACAGCGACCGGAACCTCGCGGGCGTCGCCATTCTGGACTTTGACCGCGCCAACAATCCAGTCTGGGGTCAGAAACGGTTTGCTCTCAAAGGCGGCAAAGCCCCACTCGATCAGATTCCGCGCTGCTGCCGCGCGTCCCGGTTCGGTTGGCGATCGCCCGATGACCACCACCAACCGCCGTCCATCGCGGACCGCCGTGCCGAGGAAATTGAACCCGGCTTCGTAGGTATGCCCGGTCTTGATCCCGTCTGCCCCGACCAATACCCCGGCGAATGGATCATGGCTGGTCAGTTTTGCCCCGCGCCAGTCCATCGCCGCCTTGCCGATATAGCGGCGATACAGTTCGGGATGCTCGGTTATCAGGGCATTGGCCAACAGGATCAGATCTGTCGCTGTCACAACGGTAACGCCGCGATCCGGAAAACCGCTAGGCGTGCCGAACCGGCTGCGCGTCATTCCCAGCCCCCTGGCCCGCGCATTCATCGCCGCGACAAAGGCTTCGGTGCTGCCAAGCGATGCTTCGGCCAGCGCAACTGAGGCATCGTTCGCCGAAACGACCGTAGTTCCCATCAATAGATCGCCAATCCGAACCCGTTCTTCGGCGCGCAGATTGAGCGTGGTCCCCTTTCCTGCCCAACGCGCGGCAGTTTCGGGACGGATTGTAACGAGGGTGTCCTCGTCCAACTCGCCCGCCTTGATCAGATCGAAGACGATCAGCGCGGTCATCGCTTTGGTCATCGAAGCTGGAAGAAAATCCGCATTGGCGCCACGCGAATAGAGTATCTGGCCCGAAGATTGATCGACCAGCAATGCAATCGGGGCCTGAGCCGGCGGGGCGACGTTGGATGGCGGCGGTTCGAAGATCCGCATCGTCGCGCTTGCTGCCCCCGGCAAAGCCAGGCTGAGCAGCAACAAGACACGGACAAATTTCAAGCCTGCTCCCCGCCAGACGCTGGCGAGGACGGAGAGCCGTCAGTCCGCGCGCTGGATTCGTGCGTCGCTATAGCCTGCTGACTTGGCCTTCGCCAAGGCACCCTTGGCATCGGCCTCGCTGGCAAAGGGCCCGGTGCGAACCCGCCACAGCTTGCCCGAAGGCGATGCTGCCCCGCCAGCTTTCTTCGCGGCGGCTTCAGCATTGGCCTTGCTGGAGAAAGCCCCGATCTGGACAAAGAACTTGCCCTTGGCTGCTACTGTTGGTGCAGGAGCAGTTGCCGGCTTTGCTGCAGGTTTGGGCGTGGCGACAGGAGGCGTGACTGGCTTTGGCGTCGGTACTGCCTTGGGTTTGCCTGCGGCCTTAGGACTGGTCTTTGGCTCTGGTTTAGGCGGAAGCGCAGCGGCGGTTGGCTGCGGTTCAGGCTCAACGCTGGCAATCGGGCGGGTAACGCCTTCCTGCAGATCAAGCTTGCGTTGCAGCACGGCCAGCAGCGATTTGGGCGTATCCATCCGTGCCGGTGCCGCAACACCTGAACGCAGGGCTGCGCGGTCCGGCTCGATCGGGTTCATCCGGCGAACGCGCACGGCAGAGCGGGACTGCCCAACGATCCCAAGCTGCGTTGCAGCGCCGGGTGATAGCTCGATCAGATCCTTGCCTGCCATTGGTCCGCGTCGCTCGACCCGGACGAGAATGGTTTTGCCGCTGTCGATCGAAGTAACTTCAACATAGCTAGGCAATGGCAAGGTGCGGTGTGCGGCTGAGACGGTCATGCCGCCATCGGCGCCGGTTCCGGCATAGCCAACTGCATCGTAATTCATCACGTCAGCCGGGGTATAGGTCACCCCATCAACGGCAAAGGCCGGACCGACCACAACCGGATAGTCGGCCGCCGGGCCGGTGGTGGCGACCTGCGACACCATTTCCGGACCAGCCCCGCCACCACCGCAAGCGGCGAGCAAGGTCAGCGCCAGAAGCGGCAGGCTTTTTTCAACGGGCAATCTCATCTGCAAGCAACCCCACGGAAAGTGCGTAGTAGTTCGAGCAGTTATAATGGAGGATCACCCGATAATTCCCGGTTAACAAGAAAGAACCATTTCCTGCGCCGTCGGGCTCGAACAGCACTGCCATGGTTGAATCGGCGATGCCAGCGCGCGGCGTGATCCCCAATGCGCGCCATTCTCGCACCGTTTTCCAGACCGAATGACGATCATGAACGCGGGGGCAGCTCGGCGCATCAAGCCGGTTGGTCAACAGGCTTCGGTCAAACCCATCGGGCACCGAAACCCGCACGCCCCATGGTTCTCCGGTCCGCCAACCGGCGTCCTTGAAGTAGTTGGCGACCGAGGCCAGCGTATCGGCCCGGCTGTTCCAGATATCGGCATCGCCATCGCCATCGCCATCGCGGGCCAGCCGCAGGTAGACCGAAGGCAGGAATTGCGGATTACCAAAAGCCCCAGCCCAGCTGCCCAGCATCCGCGCACGCGGAACGCCGCGATCGGCCATTTTCATCAGCGCGATCAACTCGCCCTCAAACAGCTCGCGGCGGCGGCCTTCATAGGCCAATGTGGCGAGACTGCGAGCCAGATCGAAATCGCCCTTTACCTTGCCGTAAAAGCTTTCCTTGCCCCAGATCGCGATCAGCATCTGACGGGGGACACCGTATTCCGCCTCAACTCGCAGGGCGAGGTCAAGGTTCTGGGCCAGTACGACACGCCCGCCATCAATTCGCGCCGTGCCGATATGGCGGGTGTAGTACGCCCAGAATGCCGGGGGCGAGCCTGGCGTTGATCCAGGTTGAGCGCGATCAAGCGCAACAACCTTGGTATTATAGGTCAGTCCGCTGGTGATCGTATCAATCGCGGCCTGGCTTACCCCCTGACCGCGGGCCTTGGCGCCGACATATTGCAAGTAACCAGCAAACCCGCTCGTACTGTCGCCAGAAGCCGGGATCGGCTGGACGATGGGCCCAGATGATTGCGCGGTCAGCTTAGTAGGCGCGGCGGAAAGAAGGACTGCGGTCAAACACAGCGGTGAGGCTATCCGGATCAGATGTACCAGGTTCATTGGCGGCACTTTGGCACAGGCAAGGCGATTTGGGAATTGCAAGTACGTGACATTGCCCTGCAAAGACGCTAGCGGGCGCAAATAGCGGACAGGTGGCCGAGTGGTTTAAGGCAGCGGTCTTGAAAACCGCCGTGGGTGCAAGCTCACCGTGGGTTCGAATCCCACCCTGTCCGCCAGTTTGGAACAGAAATGGGCACCAAATTCCCTTGGGCCCCTGTTCCGGCATTTTTGCCGATTGCGGCGAGGGTTTGCAGTAGGCTTCCCTTCGA
>Ga0075163_10011557_pt1 | contig 11504 bp, 3 predicted proteins | sample JI1023141ADNA_FD_71478 | JGI IMG/M metagenome (GOLD analysis project Ga0075163, IMG submission 71478) | Wastewater effluent complex algal communities from Wisconsin, to seasonally profile nutrient transformation and Carbon sequestration -... | ecosystem: Engineered > WWTP > Effluent > Algae... | reverse complement strand
ACGCTTCGACCACTCCCTTGCGGGATGCAGCCGCATGACTCGGGGTCATCGTGGGTCGCTAGCCCTTCGATGTAAGGCTCTTTCATCCTCTGCTTTCTGCTAGTTTCACTGGCGCACTACCCCTCGGCCTCCGTTGTACTAATCGACCCTATTGCGAATCTTTAATGATGTGCTAGGCGGCGCGTCGAGTTGTGAAGCTTGGCGACCATCCGGGTAAGGGGCTGGCCGCTGCCGGTTCCGGCCCACTGCGGACCTGTTAGCGCTCTGGAAGCTCGGGGTATACGCGCCCAACGAAATGGCAAGGACATGAAGAGCCGTATAGGCCGAGAGGTTCAAGTACGGTTCTGTGAGAGCGTGCAGGTGCGATTCCTGTGCGCTACTCGACCTCAGAAAATCGCCGCTTCGCAGGGGGAGGATCGAGCGGCATACCGAGCCAAGGGGGGAACCGCTGATCAGACCGAATCAGGCTCCTCAGGTGTTTGGTCCGTCGGCGGTATTAGATCTTTCCGTTCGCGCAGTCCAATCACACCGTCCAGGTGTGCCCCATCGAGATCCGCCCAGCTGTAACGAGCATCCGTAAGATCGGCCCTAGAGAGGTTGGCCCCAGAGAGGCTGGCCCCAGAGAGGCTGGCCCCAGAAAGGTTGGCCCCAGAAAGGTTGGGGGGGCCAGAGAGGCTGGCCCCAGAGAGGCTGGCCCCAGAGAGGTGGGCCCCAGAGAGGTGGGGCGTACTGCGGTGGGTCCTTTCGAGGTTGGCCCCAGAAAGGTTGGCCCCAGAGAGGTTGGCCCGATGGAGGTTAGCCCCAGAGAGGTTGGCCCCAGAGAGGTTAGCCTCAGAGAAGTTGACCATTTCGAGGTCTGCCCTAGAGAGGTTGGCCCCAGAGAGGTTGGCCCGATGGAGGTTGCTCCCAGAGAGGTTGGCCCCAAAGAGGTTGGCCCCAGAGAGGTTAGCCCCAGAGAGGTGGGCCTCAGAGAGGTGGGCCTCGGGATGTCGAAGACCTGGCGCATGGATGTCTGGTTTGATTCCCCTCAGCCAAAACCAGCAGAGCAGACTGCGTAGTGTGTAGGGATCCTTTGCTTCCATCCCAGGCAGCCCGAGTTGCTCGGCTAGGCGACTACCGATGGAAAGAACGGCTTCACGAAACACAGCGCGACGCTCGTGGAACAGGCTGCGCTCATACCTCTGCACTGCGTCATCGTCCAAGTCAGCCAAATCGGGGAAGTCCTGCGAGCTGTCTTGGAACTGCTGTTCCAGCCATTCCGTGCGTTCCTCCAAAACGCCGGTCAGCTGCTTTGTGTCGGGCTGGATTTCCTCGCGCAGCAGAATGTCGCAAAGAAACAGGACACTGCGATCTTCACTAGAGAGGAGCCGTCCTTCCAGGATGGGTGACCATAGGCTCGGTTGATCTTGTGAGGAAGCGCGAAACAGTCGGCGAAGCTGCGCGGCCCAGTAGCGGCCCACAAGGAACTCGCGGAACGACTTGTGACCGAACAGGATCGCAGGATCTTCGCTTAGCAGATCGGCCTGCAAGGCGAGCATCAGGCCGCTCGCGATGGTCTGGTAGACGGTATCGCTCGCATCTCTGAGCCTTAGCTCATCGCGGAGGATGTTCACCACATGGTGTTTGTGCAGGCTTTCGTTGCGCTGCTCCAGACAGTAGTACTTCCACGCGATGCGGCCCATCAGCCACAGCATGGCATCGGGCTCCGTCGCTTCCTTTTGAAGGAATCGACGCTCGACTAGGCGCTGGAGCAGCGGCTTGCTGGCTTCGTGAATGTTCTTGTGCTGGGCACCCTGGTCGCGCTCGTGCTTGCCGCGTGCAAGCTGCTGGAAAAACTGCTCGTACAGAGATGCCTGATTGACCGACTGTTCCGGCAGCGCATCCCAGGTCTCAGCGATCATGAACAGCAGGATCGGCGTCTGCGCCAACTCCGTGACGTTGCGGTCTTTCAGCTTGGACCAGATGATCGGCGCTTTGCTTTGTGGAGCGCGGACCTGCCGATTCCAGCGCGTCAACCAATCAGCAGCCTGACAGTATTCGTCGTCGATCGTGAATGGTTGGAGATCGACCACGGGAATCTTCCGCGATTGCAACTCGGGCCTACGCAACGGTTCGAGCGTCTGGGGACGCGAAAGGACCAGGAACCGGACCTTGCCAGACCGCTTGTGATCCAGGTGGATGAAAAAGTCCCGGACCTGCGTGTCGGTCAGGACCACCTCGTCCAGCCCATCCAAAATGTAGAGCACATTCTGTGATGAGGGAGGCGGGGCCAACGCGGGATCATCCAGTGGCAGATCGAAGCCAAGCTGCCGCCCGTGAAGCTGGAGCGCCCGCTGGACGACCTGCGGCAGATTCTGGACGTTCTGCGCATCGAGCGCATCGGCACAGCGCACGAAAATGGGAAGCGTCACTTCGGTGCTTGTCTTTGGCAAGGCCAACCACTCTTGGGCCAAGACAGCGGCGAGCTTTCGCGCGGTGAGCGACTTGCCGAGCCCCATCGGAGCCGAAACCGCCACGATGGGATGGTCGGCCAGCAGCTTGCGCAAAAGAGACAGAATGGGCGTCGAGGGTTTGGAGTGCTGATTCTGGACCTGAGCCTTGGGCTCGACATACAGCGCTCCGAGCGGCAAATCCGGACGCCCTTCGTCGGGCTCCATCACATTGCCAAAGACCTGCCGTCTGTCCCAACCTGCGAGGTCGCTTTGCAAGACGATGCGTAGGAACCTGGGTCGCTCGGACTCTAAGCCAGCCAGATGGTGCCGCACCGCCTGACCGGTCGGGCTCGCCAGTGCAACGCTATAGGCCAAGCGAAAGTTCTGCTCGAACAGCAGCTTGTGTTGCGGGTCGAACACGGGCGGGTCGAAGCTCTTGTCGATGAGCGTCTGCCACAGCGCTTGGTAGTACGGCGAGCGCAGCGGATCTTCGCTCGACTGCCGGGTCATCCAGTCGAGTGCAGCGGGTCCACCTCTCTGCTTCTGACGGAGAACCTGCTGCCAGCGCCAGGTCAGCACTGCACCGAACCGCTCCAGTACATCCGCTTTTGGCGGAGGGCGGTCGCCTGGCAGGCTGAACTGCGTGCGCGCCCAGGCTTCGCCAAACGCTTCGAGGATGATCAGCAAGTGCTGGACGGCTTGCGACGGCACTTTGTCGGATTCGACCCGATGGATACCGGCCAGGACCTTGCGCGCGGCATCTTCTCCGTCCCCAAGGGGCAACCGTCGGTCGCTTCGGTTCTTTCGCCAAGCAGAAATGCGGTCCTGCGCAGCCCCAACGATTTGCGTCCCAGCCAGAAGGACGGATAGCGGATCTCCGCCGGAGATCTGAAGGAGCTTGAAGACATCAGTTTCAGCAATGAATGAGACAGTGCTCGCCACGGTCATGCACGGGAGTATGGATCGCTTTGGCTCCGATGGCGACAGTCCACGACGCAGCGAGCAAACACGTCACAACCGGCGCATTCGACGACGTTGCTGCCGCTGCCTGCTGAACTTGACGATCCGACAGCTGGCGGCAAACGTACCGATGCCTTGGGGAAACGGAGCGCCGCCTACGGCTCGCCCGCTGGAACGCCTGCGAGCGCGCCATACGCATTGATCCCTGGCTGGTTTGTTTCCGGATTGCCGTCTTAGGCACCTAGCTGCCACGGACGCGAGTCCGATTGATGGCCGCGACCGGCCCCCAGCCTTCCTGGTGCTTACTGAGCACCTAGCGCTTTGAAGACCGCGTCGGTGGGGTCGGAGTAGAAGCTGGTTTGGAATTTTGCGAAGAGTTCGCCGGGGATGGTGGGGATGTCGCGAACGCTGGCCATGGGGAGTAGCAAACGCTTGGCTCCGGCATCGAACGCGACTTGTAGGGACTCTGCTAGGTTTTCGACCGGGACGATGTTTCCGCCCAGGCTCATGCTGCCAAGCACAACGAGGGCAGACTGTATGGGCCGGGCCAAGACCCCGGAACACAGAGCCACAAACGCGGCCAGGGTCATCGCGGTGGTAGGGCCTGTGTTGTGCAATTCGACGACATGAAGATGGTAGTCGTGGTCGCCGACCTTCACCGAGGCGCTCACCCGCGAACCATTGGCCTTGAAGTAGTCGAAGCCGACCTTGACCGACTCTCTGGCTGTGCTGTTTGAACCGAAGCCAGAGAGCTTCAGCGTACCGGTACCGGTCATGACTTGGGTTTCCAGCCGGTAGAGTCCCAGATGTCCTCCTGACCCCGTGGCAATGGTGTGCATGACGCCAGGGTTAAGGGGTCCATCGGGTATCAGCATCCCTCCGCCCTGTTCGGGGACGCTGATGAAACGCTCCTCCAAGGTTTCCTGGTCGATGTAGCTGAAGTGAACGTCAAAGAACTCCATTCCGCCGATCTTCTTGAGCTGCTCTTTGACACGGCGACGCGCTTCAAGGGCATATTCCAGACAGCGGCGCACCGCTTCCTTGTCGTATCCCTCGTTCGGATACAGGAGCTTCAGCAGCCCAGAGACGGTGTGTTTGACGGCGATCGTGTCCCGCTGGTTCAGGTCGCGGCCCAGCTTGAAGTATTTGTTGATCGCGTCACCGAAGTTCCGCTTCCGCATCTCGCGTAGGAACTCGGCCAGGTAGTCCACGATCAGCCCGTACTGGTTCGTGAAGAACTCTGGACGCATCTTCGGAATCTCCCAGCCTGGGACGTAGGCATGGAAACGATCGAAGAATGCGGAGTCGATCATCGTATCGGGAAACGGAGCGAACAGATGGCTCGTCTTCACCAGCGTGTCGACCGGCTGGTTGATGTTGCCAACGAAGACCATCGAAGCGTAGGCGTTGACGGAGTCCCGACCACGGGCAAACGACCCCGAGGCCATGTAGTCCTTCATGATCTGGATGCCGTCTTTGTCCTTGAACGAAATCCCGGCTACCTCGTCGAAGGCGACCACATCCCACATCCCAACCAAGCCGACTTGGCGACGGCCCATGTTGTAAAAGAGGTTGGCGACGGTGGTCTGTCCGCCAGACACCAGAATGCTGTTCGGACTGATCTCTTTGTAGATGTGACTCTTGCCGGTGCCTCTGGGGCCCAGCTCTGCGAGGTTGTAGTTGTTCTCGATGAGGGGAACCATCCGGGCCAGCAGATGCCACTTCACGCGCTCTGTGAAATGGGTCGGCTCCATGCCGGTAGAGCGGAGCAGGACATCGATCCACTGTCCTTCGGTAAACGCTCTCCGTCCCTCGAATAACTCCTCCAAGTCCATGTTGGGCATCTGAATCGGCTTCAGATCCCGCAGTACGAACGGAGAGCCCTTCTGGGACTCCTCAAAGAAGTACTCGAGGGTCACGATCGACCAGATTCCACCAACGAGAAGCTTCTCGTATTTTTTGATGATCGCGCTCGGGACTTCAATCCCCTTCACTCCGAGATTGCCGAGCAGAGCTTCGTACACATCTCGCTTTTCGTTGAGCGTGACGGATACCTTGTCGATGATCTTCAGGCTCCCCCGCTCCCTGATCACCGACTTGACCTTCTCGGCCTCATCGGGACGGACGTAGTTTTCGGCGAGGATCTTCTTGACCGTCTGAAGACCCGCATCGATCACCGCTTCGTCGTTGGACGCGCAGTATGTACCGAGCAAATATTCCAGCACATACACGGGGACGTTTGCGCCCTCCTTGACCCACTTGGTCAAGTCCTTGCGCACGACCTTGCCAGAAAAGTATCGGTTCAGTAGCTCGTCGAGGCTAGAATCGATCATCTTGGGATTTGGATCAGAAGTCATCGGTGAACGCCCTGTCGATGATTACCTCGACACTCTCTTGCTCTAGGCCGGTGTCGGCGTCTCGAAGGACCAGACGATACTGCGTCTTTTTGTTATACGCACGGTCTTGCAGGACCAGATGGACCCATTTCTTGCGGTCGTCCATGTTTCCTGATGTCGAGTCGAACGTCACCGTCTCGACATTGGAAATGATCTCCTCTTGCTCGTAGATGGCCACCTTGAGCTTGATGGACTTGACTCGCTCACTGACCTCGTCCATTTGGAGAAGCTGAAAGCGGTGCAGTGCCGTCGTAATTCGGTGATTGATACCGAGTACCTGGACCGTGACTGGCTTGATCCTGGTTTCCTGGGCCGATTTGCCACGGCGGTGCCTGACCGTCAAGACCGGCACAATGATCTCTTGCGGCATCGCTCCGCCATGGACGAAACGAGCTCCGCCGACGAAGTGGAAGCGATTGATGCCTCTCGGAACCCAGAACTCCATGTCGCCCGCAGCCTGCGCGGTCACCCCCGTCTTGCCATGCCACACCATCTCGCGATCGGGCAGACCGCGCCCGAGCAGATAGCGCTTTTTGGCCAAGAGTGTCCCTTTGGGTTGCTCGCCCAGCTTGCTCTTGTTCGTTTCATCGGGCGGCGTCTCGGCAAACAGGAAGCCGTGATCTGCCGTGACAACGATGTGATGACCATTGAGGTTGTTGACGATGTGATTGATCAAGGCTGCGAGCTCATCAATGGCTTGCCGCACCGCCAGGAATGTGTCCGCTTCGGTCTTGGCGTCATCTCCGATGGCATCCACCCGGTCGTGGTAGATGTAGATCACGCGCTTGTCCTTGATGAAGTCGCGACCCTCCTCGCGCTTTTTCTCCATCAGCTCGTCCGCTTTGCAGGCCATCCCACCGACGGATTGCAAAATGCTGTTCCGTTCGCCTGCGGCGCTTGACCGACCATCCACCAGTACATCTGCTGTGCCACTTTTGTAGGACAGCAGTTGGTGCGGCAGCAGGCTGGCCATTCCCAGCGCGGTGTACGATGGCAGCACGCCAAGCTGCGAAGTCAGCTCCGCAGCAAGTCGGTACGTTCCATTGAGCTGAGCGGCCAGCTCGTGGGCAGCCTCATACCGAAACGCATCGCTGATGATGACAAACGCCCGCTTGTTATCGGACTCTGCCAACCACGGCTGCACGTTGCGCTGGTAGAACCGGTACTGGTTCGGAATGTCCGAGATCTGCCATTTGTCGAGCAGTCCGCCTGCTGGCTGGATGAACTTGCCCCACGACACCACCAGATTCGTCAGGTACCAGTTGACATAGCACCGTTCGACCTCGGCTCGGAGTGGCTTGAGAATGTCCCAGTTTGCCTTTTCAGCGACGTCTGCCGCTTCACAGAAGTGGCGGTAGCGCTGGTCAAACAGGAACAGCTCCGTTTCATAGGCTCGATACAGACTCGCAGCATGTGGGTGGTCAAAGCCTGCCTGATGCCGGTTGCGCAGCATGAATAGCTCTGCCGCTGCAACCAATGCAACGTAGGTGGCATGCAGCGCCGTGCGCGGAACGCCTACCGACTGTGCCTGGGTGAGGATCGCCCAATGCCCGGCCTGTCTGCGCGTGGCGATGGCACGAATGTCCTCTGCGTTGATGGTCTCAATGGTGCTCTGCACCCGATCCCGCAGACCACTCGCCATCCGCTTTTCAACCAGCAGAAACGTCATCACATCGCGAAGCTGTTCGATTTCCAGCTCTGCCAGGTGCTCGTCTATCTTGAGCGTTTCTGCCACTTCTTCAGAGAGCCGGTCGTAGCTGCTGGCCTTGCTCTGGCTGTCTCGCCACTGCGCCAAGCAGACCACGACGTTGGGTACACTCCCAGGGGGGAGCAGTTGCGAGCGCAGATACTGCGGAACTTCGCCACGCAGGTGATGGGCAAAGTCTGTGGCGTACAGGCGGAGCAGCAAGTTCTTCAGCGAGGGGTCTTCTTCGGTGTAGCCAAAGAAGCTGTGGATCATCTGCCAAAACGGCGCTGCGAGGTCGTACTTCTCGATCTGCGTCCACGCATCCGGCTCGCTATCCAAATCTAGCTCGGTGCCAGACTCCGCCCAAGCGTGGAACAGGGTCTGGACGATGGTTGGTAGCTCCGGCTGTGCGGCCTTGACGACGATGGCAATCATCTTGCGATCGAGTTCGAGGGCCGAGTCTCCCGGCTGGACGAGCGCCTTCATCGCCACCAGCCGTTCCTTGGCATCAAAAAACTTGCGCCGCTCAGAGAGGTGGGGGCGGAGCAGTTGGTTTTCGAGCCCTAGATCCTGTAGCAGGATGCTCGCCCGATCCGCCCGGAAGCTGCGGCTATACAGACGTACATCGAGCAGCCAGTCGTCCTCGAAGTCCGGTTCCTCGGTCGGTGAGTAGACAAGGAACTTGCCTTCCGGCTGCTCCCGCTCGATTTGGATCTTGGTGGCCAGCGTCCCTTCTAGATCCGGTCGCAGCGTGGTCACACCATCAAGCCGTAGAAACGGCAGCATATTTTGAAACTCCCGCTCGGGATCATTCCAAAACACAATCCGTCCCTCTTCTTGGAACAGCCGCTGAAGTGCGGCCTCGACTTGCTTATGGTCGCTCATTCGTCGCTGCCTCCGGTCACTGCTTTGACCTCGGCCAGCAGCTCCCCGAACTTGCCATAGTTGACCTTCACGCCATCATCCAAGTCCAGCTTGATCCGGCGATCCGCCAGATGCTTCAGCTTCTCATCGAACGCCAGCAGCTCTGTCTGCTGCTTCTTGAGGTCGTCCTGTTCCTTCTGGAGCTTCTTGCGATGGCTGGTACTGGTCGCTTGGGTCTTGTCGGTTTCGAGCTGCTCGATGCGTGCCGCCATCCGGCTCTGAAGCGCAATGACATACTCCGTCCGCAGTCGCGAAAGCGTCCCCTCGTGATAGCGGTGCAGATACACCAGACACTGGAACGCACGCTGCTTGCCGCTACAAAACATCCAATAGATGGGCCGCCGCTTGTAGGTCTGAAGGTGGTTCTTGTAAAAGTCGGTCAGGAAGTATTGGCGCAGGTCTTTGCCGAGCGACTCCTCGATGAAGCGGAGGTTTTCAGACAGCGACTCCTCACCGAACGTCACCCGCAGAAACTCACGGGTCCGGGTCACAACGTCATCTGCAAACCACTCGCCATCGAGCACGGGGAGGATGCCGTCGTCATCGGGCGCGAACCGAAGCTGCTCCTGCGAAAGACCGACCTTCTCCAGATACTGCGCCACCGTGTCACCGGCGTTGGCCAAGATGAGTCCCGGCTTGTCGAGCGAGTAGCGGCCCATCATGCAGCCCACCGCATAGGAAAGGAATGACGCCACATCGGCCCGCGCATTGGGACGCGCCAGCGTAATCTGCTCCTCGGGCACCTCGGGGCTCAGCTCGCCTGCAAGGCCGTAGGCGTCGATAAACAGCCGGTTGTTCTCCGTCTCCAGCTCCTGCATCCGCCGAATGGCAGCCAGACTCTGCTCCTCCCAATTCCGCCAGCTCTGTGTAAGCGTCGCCCCCTTCGTCCCCTCCCGCAACAGCGGCAAATCCCGAAAATCCCAAGAAGTCTCAAAGTTGTCCCAGTCAGCGCGGGCGCAAACAATACATGCTTCAGCGATTGTTTCCGCGTCTTGATGGCTATCAAGAAATGGAATACGCAAAAGTGTTCCAACCTCGATATTCATTGTTGAGCTTAGCGTCCGAAGATATTGCTCAGCGGTATTCGAGCAAAGGAAGCCAAGTAACCTTCTGAGGGAACGCGAAGTATTCTTCAGGAACGCGCACGAGCCTGGTGTCGCAAACATGAATCCATCGGCGCTTAGCCTTGCACCAAACTTCGACGAGCTTACGGCACTCCAAGTAATGCACTCCTTAAATGCGAAAGTTCCGTTGTAATTGTGCGACCGTATTCGCCCGGTCTTTTCGTCAGAAAAACTCCGAATCTCCGCGCCTTTCTGATGCCAATTGACTAGCATTAGATTGTTTCCATACCATCGCCGGTATTCTCCGCCTTTATTACAGGGGAACCATTTTGCACCTGACTTGTCTGCATCTTCCTCATTAAGACAGGAAAATCCAATCTTCTCGAATGGAACTTCCGACCATAAGCGAATAAATCGATCGTTGTCGCCAGTTGCTAGCGCAATTCTGGCATCGAGCAATTCGGACAGAAGAACCCCGCTCTGGTATGCTTCAATAAATTTGCTTGAGGCCCAATATGCGATTGGACTGCCCGGGATATTCCCGAAGTCATCAGCAGAGGCGCGAAAGAACCATCCACAGTTCGGATTTTCGATAGCTTCCAGCGTTCTTGGTCCTTGGCTTTCACTTCCACGGAATTCCGACAAACGAATAAACCCACCGTGGTAACCTTTATGGTGTTTATTTTGGATCGCGAACGCACAAATCGGAACTGTAGCTCCGTCAAACCCGGAATATTCTAACTGCACTAGAGTCGTAATCGTTGCTTTGGAAATCAGGCACCTCCGGAGTTCCTCATACGACGAAATGAACATCCAAACGAATGGCGACATGAACCCCATGTAGCCGTCTGTAACGGACAACGATAGCGACCGTACAATGAACGCCGCGAATAGATCGGACTTGTAGTCTGTAAATGATTTCTCAAGGAGGTTCTTGAGCGCTCCGTTCATCCCCTTTGAACCCATATACGGCGGATTGGCCACGACGATTTGATAGCGTTGGCAGAGCATTTCTGCTTGGGCGAGGATTCGGCGGATTTTTTGGTCGGTGTCGCGGAGGAGGAGCTGGCTGCCGAGATCTTTGGCGTCGAGTGTGGTGCGGACGGCGGTGATCTCCGATTCCTTCATGCACGGCTGAATCAGGGAGCCGAACGTGGTTGCGTCCTCGAACTGACGGAGCAGCTCGGGAAGCTGTGGGTTTAGATCTGACGGGGACGAGCCCAGCGCCTCGAAGTACGTCGCCAGCTCGCGTTCCGAAAAGCGCACGTTCTGCAACGCCAGGATGTGCGGCTGCACCATCTGGCCAGGCTGGAAGAAGCGGCGCGATTTGTCGCGGGCTTTCAAGACCAAGGCAAGCTGCGCGAGCTGCGCTGCGCGGGGACAGATCTCCAGGCCGTGCAGGTTGTGACGCAGAATCAGCCCCGGAATCTCGTGTGGGACGTAGCCTTCCTCTTGATAGATGAGGTAGAGCAGATCAAAGGCATAGGTCAGCATGTGACCGCTACCAACGGCGGGATCGAGCAGACGGATCTCTTCTGGTTTGCTGATCCGCAGGAACTCGGTCTGTGCTTCTCCTTCGATGTAATACTGCATGTGCTCGCGCAGGCTTGAGCCGGGGCGGTTCAGCAGCCACAGCCTGCCCAGCGAGTTTTCCACCAGATAGCGAACGATCCAGTGCGGCGTAAACAGCTGGGTAACGGCAGGAATGTCTTCGGTGGGCACCGCACTCTTGCGGGCCATCACTTCATCCTTCCGATCGGAGATATAGAATTGGTACAGCCAGCCCAAGATCTCGACGCTGTTCCAGTCTTCTTCGGGGATCTCGGCCACCAGCTTGCGCAGGATCGAATCCGAGTGGAGCAGGTTGTCGGGTAGGAGTAGCTCCGAGAGATCGTCCACTCGCCCAAACAGAAACGGCAGGGTGGCATGCAGCGCGTTGCACTGCGCAATCAGGAGCAGCCGATACAGCTCGGAGTCCTTGGTTCCATCGAGCTTCAGATCAATGACCCGCTGCGGGTCCAGTCCCGGCAGACTCAGGTGC
>Ga0075163_10011556_pt1 | contig 11505 bp, 7 predicted proteins | sample JI1023141ADNA_FD_71478 | JGI IMG/M metagenome (GOLD analysis project Ga0075163, IMG submission 71478) | Wastewater effluent complex algal communities from Wisconsin, to seasonally profile nutrient transformation and Carbon sequestration -... | ecosystem: Engineered > WWTP > Effluent > Algae... | reverse complement strand
GTTCATGCTCCGGACATTCAAAACCTGTAGTATAAATAGCTGCAAGGTTTAATAAAAATAAGCGGTTACATAAAAAAAAGTGATGATGCTCCTTTAATTGATCTGTAATAGAATCTGCATTAAACACCTGTGTAGCATTAATGGAGGAACGAATAAGATCTAACAAAACATTCTTTTCAATATTTTTTTCTTCTAAATAAAGTGCCGCCAGCGTTAAACCTGCACCTTCACGTTTATATGGCTTTTCGAATTTTTCAAATACTTCTGTTTCCCATTCAACCGGTAATGGTCCATTTATTTTTTTATAGGAGATGGGTTCAAGGTAACGCAACCAAAGATCCATACTTTTTAAAGCAAGGCGCGTATGGTTTATTTGTGATCTTATCTTTTCAATATCTCTCGCTGATGAAAGATCACTCTTCTCAATACATTCCAATAAAAGTGACTGTCTGCTTTTGAATATCGATAATTTAGTTTGATAATCGTTTGAATAATCATTGTTGGTGGCCGTCTTTTTGAAAGAAAGAGTAACACAAATTATAAACAGAAAAAGAACTATTGTTATTATCTTTTTTTTCATTTACAGGAACTTCATTTTAAGGTAAAGGCCAGGCATGCCTTTGCACACCCAGCCTATAACATTTTAAGTATTTGAATAATTAATGGCTTACAACCATTTCAATTTTTGATGTTTTGTTTCCGGCAGTTACTTCTACAAAATAAATTCCGTTTTTTAGATCGGCTGTGTTTATAGAAATTATGCTTTCACCTTTTTCAACATCTTTTTCAATTGGTGATTTTACCAATCTACCTTGAATGTCGTAAACATTGATAGTTACTTTTTGATCATTTTCATTTACCATCTTAATAGTAGCTTCATCTTTTGTTGGATTTGGAAATAAGCTAACAGATTCTGCAAATGATTTATAAGCATTGATACCTGTTGTAATAACAGCGTTACCTTCTAATTTGTAATCATACCATGTTTCGCTATAATCAGTATTAACAATTTGAATCATAGCACTTCTTGTGCCTGCTGCTAAAGGAGCAAATTGAACCGTAATAGTTTGTGAAGCTGCAGGAGCAATGTTCCATGGATAAGCAGGTGCACCAACTAAAGTAAACTCACTTGCATTAGCACCAGTGAAACCAATTTGCGTAATTGCTAAAGTGCCAGTACCCGTATTTTGAATAACATACGTTTTTGTTTGTGGGAAGCTTATGCCAACAGTACCAAAATTAGTATTATCACCAACCGAAGTTGTAATAGCACCATCAATAATATTTGTAGCATTACCTTGCAAATTTATTTCAGAATTAGAAGTTGCCGTAGTTGGATTGTACATGGCAAGAATTTGTCCGCCTTCCATAACCGGAGCAGGAATTGAATAATGTGCCTGGTCAACAAATAAGAACATACCGGCACCTAAAATAGATTGCGCGTCAAATATACCGGATGCTTCCTCATCGTTTGTAAGAAAAGTTGGGCCTGCTGTAACAAAACGAGCAGGATCGTGCTGAGCGATTAAAGTAAGATTATCAGTAGCAATTGTATACTGCCATGTTTTACCATTGTGTGCCTGGCCACCTACATCTTCTTGTATAATGATATGTCCTGAATTATCAATTCCGATATTATCCATCATTATCTGTCCTTCTGTACCATCCAATACAGCTGTGATCGTACCTCCCAATTCCGGATTCTGGATACTAGTGAAACTTAACTTCCAAAGACGGCTGTTGGCAGTAAAACCATTTGTAGTAGCAAAATAAAAATCTTTTGGGTTAGAAGGATCCCACGCACCATCTTCAGGGCGTAAAAATTGCGTAACACCTGAATTTGTGCTCATTGTTTGTAAAGAAGATCCCGAAACAGCAGTAACGTCACCAAGATCCACTAAAGAGAATGCAGTACCGGCAGCCGGAACACTTGCATTACTTTCTAAAACTAAACTTGCAACAGCAACGCCAAATAATTTACCATTAGTTAAACCTGCTCTATCAATTTCAGTTCCTGTATTTGTTTTTGTGCCAATATAAAAATAAACTTGTCCCGGTGTAGCATCGTCCATTCCCGCTACTACAGTTTTATCAATAGCATATGGACTAGCAACTGAATTTTCCCATGAAAATTTCCCAAGGCGAGGCAGTTCGTAGGAAGTGCCTGCATTTGGTCCTGTAGCAATATGCGCAAAGGCGCGACCCGTTGCCCCGTTTTCTTCACCATTCATAAAAATGCGCTCTGTTGTGCCCGTTCCAGTAAATATGTTCCAAAAAGCAGAAACAGATGGAAGATCGGCAGAACAAAAACGTGCAAAGGCAGCAAGGGTTGACGGCGTGGTAGCGTTATAAGTTGTATAAGCGGTTCCGTTCCATATATTAACGTTTTGTATAAGATCTGTTCCACTAACAACGCCTAAAGTTGATTTATTAATTACCCATTTGGATACAAAAGCACCTAATGATCCGTGGGCACGAATTGAACCAGCAGTGTTACCCGCTTCATGGTTAATTAGCATCGAGAAAGTTCCATTACCATTATCCCATGCACCTGCGCCATCCATTAAACCGCAAGCCGTATAACTACCAATTGATTGTGTGGCAGTAAAAATTGAAGTAATGGTTGAGTTGGCAATTACCGGATTAAGATACGGAGTTTGTGAGCTGCTTGGCCCTGTTACCGAAGTTTGTGCAAGTGCAGTTCCTGCAGCAAACACACTAAGTAAAAAAGTTTGTAAAGAGTTTTTCATGTTTGAGTTTTTGATTTGACACAAAATTACTTCAGAGATCAAATGGATATCATTACTTCTACTTAATCAAATTATTAAGTTTATTTGGAAGGTCGTGATGATTAATTTATTTGATAATATTAAATTAACTTTTTCCTTTTAGAAATGTCAGTAACGGCGGAAAACAAAGGGAAATAGGTACTCTTATGTAGTGAAAAAAATATTTTCTAAACAGCTTTAAAATTATCTCCTTTTATTGCTGTAAGAGACAAAGTATTGTTCATATAAATAACTTCTGCATCTTCTATTGTAGGTTCACCATCAAAATGTATCGTGTCTTTTGTTTCACGTTTGATGCTAATGTTGTTAGTTACATAAGTTTCTATTCTACCGCTTAAATGCGCTTTTTTACCCAGGATCTTTATCATTAACCCCGGTAAATGAAAAACATTAAAAGGTTTTAAGATCACAACATGAAATAAACCATCATTTATTTTTGCTTCAGGAGCTATGTAAAAATCATTTCCATATTGACCGGCATTAGCAACAGTAATTAAAAAGGCTTTTCGTTCAATAGTTTGTCCATTGAACGTTAAGGAGTAATTTTTTGCGCGATATCTAAATAATTCTGAAATAGTGATCTTGATATAACTTTGTAAACCACGTTTAACCGACTTAGTAAATAGATTTCCAATATGCGCATCAAACCCTATGCCGCTGGTACAAAAAAATGGTATTCCATTAACTGTTCCGTGATCGATCTTTACTGTATTACCCTTTGCTATTTGCTTTATTGCCTCTTCTACTTCCATTGAGATGCCAAGTGTTCTGGCTAAACCGTTTCCCGACCCTGCAGGAATTATTCCTAAAGAAATATTTGTGCCCAACAGACTTTTCGCCACTTGATTAACAGTTCCATCTCCACCAACAGCAACTGCATCTGTGTAATCCTGTGAATGTAAAATATCCAACACTTCTTTAAAATGATCTTTATCTTTCCAAACCACTATTTGATAATAGATGTTTTGTGGAAATTCTTTACGGATAGTATCTATTAAACGCTCAGAAATTTTTTTACCCGCGTTGGGGTTAACGATAAATAATAATTTTCTTGGCATATTAAATACTTATAATTTCGCTGTAGATCCTGTGCTTCGCATTTGCAACCCAATTTTTAAACCAGGGATTATTTCTATCATAGGTGAGTGAAAAATTAGCGAGTTTACTCAAATCGAATTTATCGGAAAAAATACCGGCACCTGCTTTAAATGCATCTCTTGAGTTACAAAACTGTTCATAATGTCCCTGAATTGGAACCATCAACACCGGCTTTCCTAAATACATTGCCTCACAAACGCTTTCAAAACCAGCACTACTGGCTAATCCTTTAGCCTTGCTCATCATCTCTAAAAATAAAGTATCATTAATGGCGTGAACGAATAATTTTTTATTATCAAAAGTATAGTTGCTATATATTTTAGCAGGCTGATCTGTAAAACAATGTAATTCTATTTCAGGATTAGCCTTATGCCATTCGAGCAGTTCTTCAAAATAACCATTGTTTACAAGGTATACCAAATAAAAATCATTATGTTTTGTCTCTAATTCAAAGATCTCTTTTCGTAAAAGCGGAGGCACAACAATTACATCATCATTATTTGTATGTATCTTATAAAAGGAAAGAGCTAGGTTTTTGCTTGAACCCGTTGCTGTTAACTTTGTGAAAAATTTTATAGAGGTTTTATCTAACCAGCGTTTTTCAGGAAATTCAAAATCGGGATGAAAATAAATATACTGATGTGCAACGCAGATCATTTTTATTTTTGGTTTATAAAAACGATAATATAGGCCAATCAACAGGTCAAAAAAATTAATGACTACATCTGGTTGGTGCTCTTTCATTAACTGATCAATAGTCTTTAAACTTTGCCTGAAAGTTTTGATCTTTTTAAAATTATGAATTACAGACTTCGTAACATTTATACTTTTATTGTTTTTATCTGTTACAAAATTCGGGCTCTGTAATTGAATTATTGGCGCTTTTATTTTTTCGAAGAAGAAGGAAGGTATATCTCTTTTCCCACTCGAGCCCAATAAAACTGCACACACTGTATGCCCCTGTTCAACAAGCAGATCATACATGCTCATTGCCTGCGTCATATGACCGCGACCTTCGCCCTGAACGGCTAAAATATATTTTTTAGGATTGCTCTGCATGTTTATTTATGGTTACGCCTTGCGGCAGGATTTCTTTAATAGATTCTTTTCTACTCTTCTTTATTTTGGGTACCAGTTGCGCTAACCACTCCTGATAATAAATAATTTTCCAGTTACCTTCATTGTCCTCCACCAAAGCCGTCATGCTTTCCACCCAATCACCTGAGTTAAGATATTCTATACCATCAATTGTTTTAATAGCCGGCTGATGGATGTGCCCGCAAATAATGCCATGGCATCTGCGTGACTTTGCAACTTTTGCCAATTCATTTTCAAAATCTGAAATGAAAGAAACAGCCGATTTTACTTTGGCCTTTACAACCTGTGATAAGGAATAGTATGGCAAGCCGCGCTTTTCTCTGTAAGTATTGTAATGACGGTTTAACCATAATAAAAAAGTATAACCAACATCACCAAGCTTAGCGATCCATTTTAGTTTAGTTGTGATATTGTCAAAGAGGTCTCCATGCGTTACAAAATATTTTTTTTCTACTCCGTGGTGAATGTAATATTTACGAATAGAGAAATTACCAATCCGCAAAGGCATGATCTGTTCAAGAAAATCATCATGGTTACCGCGCAGGTATATTATCTTGCACTTCTTTTTACCCGTAAGGCTGATAATGTGCTTAAAAAAATTACTGTGCTGCTTTGTCCATTTTCCTGATTTTCTTAACTGCCAACCATCAACGATATCCCCATTTAAAATAAGGGTTTCGCATTTGTGATGTTTTAAAAAGTTAACTACTTCTTTTGCTTTGCTGGCTTTGATACCTAAGTGAATGTCGGATAGAACGATGGTCTTGTAGAATGTTTTCATTAAAACAGTTTTACAAATTTGGCTATCTTACATTACTAGAGTATTTCGTATAAATTATTAAAAAATTAAAAACCTGCTCCGAATAAACAGAGCAGGTTAATAGAATGTGTTTTAATTGTTAGAAACCTACGTTTTACTTAACCAACAAAATTGACCCTTCCGAAGATCAAAGACTCAATTCTTAATGAACGAAAAATTGGTGGGGAATATTAAAATAGAAACGGTTTGCTCCCAGCATTCACATTTAACTTAGTTCATCAAAGCATTTTAGCCAATAGTTGGTAGAAACTATGGGTTGTTATGGCTCGGAATTTCACATCTTTTACATTTTGCTTATATTGCACAGTATCTTTACAAAAAGTAATTTTGTGCTATGAGAAAAATTCTGATCTTATTGTTCTTTCTTCATCAACTAAATTTTTTAGCTCAAAACAAAAAACAGTATACAGATAATTCTAATGGATGGTACATGTATTTTGGCAGTCATAAATTATCCAAAAAATGGGGTTTGCATGTTGAAGCGCAATTAAGAAGGAACGAGATAATTACAAAACCTCAGCAACTTTTATTAAGAACCGGCATCAATTATCATTTTAGCAATAAATTATTTGTAACTGCGGGATACTGTTATGTAATTACCCACCCCTATGGTGAATTTCCTTCCAAAACTATCTTTCCCGAAAACAGGATCTGGGAACAGGCTCAATTAAAGAATCAAATAGGTAAATTAGAAATGATCAACCGATTTAGATTAGAACAACGTTTTGTGAACTCACCGGTGATAAAAGACTCTGGTTTTGTAAATGGGCCCGCTGTTTATACAGATCGTTTCCGTTTATTAAATCGTTTCTCGATCCCATTCAAAGGAAAAGAAATTCAGGATAGGTCTTTTTATATTTCTGTTTACGATGAAGTTTTTATAAATTTCGGGCATAATCTCGGCAAAAATATCTTTGATCAAAACAGGGCTTATATTGCGCTGGGATATAAGATTCCGAAAATTGGGAGAATTGAAATAGGTTATTTAAATCAATTGATCTTTAAGAGCGATGGCATAAAAGTTGAAAATAATCATACGCTACAAATTGGCTTAAGCTCAACTATTGATCTTTACAGAAAAAAAGAATAGGTTATTGGATCATTTGCTGATAATAATTTTCTTCGATACAAGTCCGCTTTTAGAAACTGTATGTATAAAATAAATTCCATTGAAGTTACTACTTAGATCAATTTCATTTTTTTCTGTAACAATTTTAGTTTGAAAAACTATTTGTCCGAATACATCTGTAATTATTATATCACTATTTTGTTCTGCATTTTCAATAATAAATTTTCCGTTGCTGGGATTTGGACTAATTGCAAGTTCTATAGCAGCAATACAACTCACGGGTACAAGTTTAAAGTGTTTAGATCTTCCGTTAAAATCCGTTTGCTTAAGAGAGTAGTAAGATGTACCTTCTAAAGGCTTTTCATCAACAAAAGAATAATTAATGGTTTTATTACTATTTCCCGCACCTGCAATTGTACCTACAGTTTCATAATTAATTCCATCTACCGTACGCTCTATAGTAAAGTGATCATTATTTGTTTGCGATGCTGTTTCCCAATTTAAATTTACCTTATCGTTGTTACACCTTGCATCAAACGAAAGTAATTCTATTGGCAAAATACAAGGAGGGGCATTGTAAGTGATCCGCAAATTAGAAGAAGTAGCATTAATTATTTTGTAGTTGGTAGAAGGTTCATTATTAAATTGAAATGCTACCTGGAACCAATTAAGGGGTAACTGCGATTGTAATAAAGTGTTTGCGGCTGCTCCTAAATTATAATATCCATAAATACCGGCACCATTAATAGTGAAAGTAGTATATAACCCGGTTCCAAAGTCGTTATAAGCAGCGGGAGTAATTGCACCATAAGGTCCCGGAGCCCCGGTAACATCATTAATAAGAACTAATTCGGGAGTATTATTAGCAACCGAACCTACATTAACCTCAAGTTCAACAGCGGTTATACATGAAGCATCCGGAATTGTTGTAGTATTATAAAGTATCCAGGCTCTATGCGTTAAATTTGCACAACACACACCTATAAATACGAAGCCGGGATTATCAACCCAATTATTCGGTGATTGCCATCCGCCGTTAACACCTGTCAATAAAACAGTAGGATCAATAGAAACAGGGTATTTAGTGTTTACATCTTTCAGCCAATTTACCGGTACAAGTGTGGTAATGGTCCAATGATCATTCTCTTGTTTTACTAAATATTTACCTTCGATCATATTTGATCCATCTAACTGCAGGCCATAATTATCAAAAAAAACAGGTTCAGGGATTGTAAGAATAGGAACATTTTTTGAATCAATTATTTGTAATGCCGAAGAAGTTAATTCAGGAATGATCTTCCAGCCAATTGGAAGTTCGATCTTTTCCCGGAAACCAAAATAACCCGAAGATACATCGTTTAATAAAGCCGGAAGAGTGTTTAAAATGACGTTGTTCTTTATCTTTCCATTTAATATAGTAAACTCATCGGAAATACCTTTGTAAATACCTGAATAATTAATACTGTTATTGCTAACATTTGCAGTTGAGCTGTTTGAATTTACAGATAGTATGTTAATATCACCCTGATCATTTACCAGTACTAATTTTTTTTCTGAATGAATAAATAGTTCATCGCTTTTATTTACGACCAATTTTATTTTACTAGAGCCACTAATATTATTTGGGAAATAGGACCGTAGAAGATTACTTTCGTTCTGATAGCCGATATTACTTGAAATGATCTTTGTATCTATTTCCTCCCAAACGCCATTTTTTTTGTAGTGAACCGGAGCGGAAGATATAATAGCCTCGTTGGCACCATTCTCTTTTAAAAAAACTTTAGAAAACATACTCCGTTCATTCCTGATTTCTAAATTTGAATTAATAGCTGAATTAGTTTGAGCGTTTGCAGTAAATATACTCCCAGCCAAAAAGGTAAATAAAGAAAAATATTTTTGGTGAAAGGCTGTCATTATTTAAAAGGTTGTTATAATAATCGGAGGCAGTAACGATCTTTTGGTAGCATATCAAAAATACACTATTATATTACAATAACCTAAGAAGGATTACAGTCGGTAGTCAACTAACTTGATTTAGATGTTTAAAAATGTCAAATAGAGATCAGCTAAGCCGATCTCCCCTACCCCTTAGTTAAAATATGAAAGTCGTCGCTTTTCAACGCTTTTTTGTTTTTATATTCATTTCGCCAGAAGTAAAGCATGGAAGAGATTATTGCTTCGCAATGATCTCTTATAACCATAAGTCGACATATAAAAGTCATTTTGCTTTGCAAAAAGCTTTTTGTTTTTCCTTCTGCTTTTGAGAGCAAAGTTTACAAAAGAGATTAGCTGCGCTGATCTCCACTAACCATAAGTCAAAATGTAAAACACCATTTGCAAAACAAATGGTGTTTTTTGTTTTTATATTCATTTCGCTTGAAACTAAAGTTTCAGCTCATGAATATAAAAACAAAAAGTCCCGCCTTGCGGCGGGACTTTTACATTTATTAGTGGACCCGGAGAGATTCGAACTCTCGTCCAAATAAGGAAAAAATAAGCTTTCTACACGTTTAGTTATAACTTGGTTGTGGGCTAAAGGCAGGCGTTATATCAAACCAATCTTTAACTTAGTTACTAATATTGTTTTACATAGTAACATTTGTAAAACAAATTGCACATTTATGATGCTTTACCCAAGGCGCAGAGCAACTTAGCTCCCTGGAAAGCAAAGGACACTTAATTCTAAATTAAGCAGCCATAGCGTAAGAGTTATCTTCGCCAAATAAAAGTTTTGAAAGTTCAGTTTAAAGAGCTCGTCTTACAACGCTCTACATGCTTACCTATCTGATGCGCTTACTGTCAAAACCGGTCGGGCCCAATTTGAAATTTGAGATGTTGAATGATAAATTTTAAATTATCACAAAACAGTATTTCTTCAAAGAACATAACAAAGATACAACAAATTAAAGTGGTAAAATAGTTTTTTACTATATTTAACTCATCAAAACACCACGCTATGAAAAAACTATTTCTAACTCTTTTAATTACAGCTGCGAGCTTTGGCATTGCTCAGGAAACCGTTAAATCAAAGCCTCTAAAACTTAAATACACACCGCCAGCAGGATGGATAGCAGAAGAGTTTGGGGATAAATTAAATTGGGAAGGAGCCGGCAACACCCTATGTCATTGCGCGGGCGTAAAATTCAGCAAACAACATAAAGATGGAAAAATGAATGTTTTAGTTTATCCAAGTACGCAAGCCGGTTTGGATTCAACAAAAAGAAATTTTGTTGGATCGCTGGTGTTTACCGATGTTCAAAAGTTTGATAAAACAAAGAATAAATTCTTCTCCTTTGAAAAGAAAAAGTCAAATTTTGCTGATGCTAAAAAATCAAATGAAAAATCCTTTGATGTGATCCGTTACCAAACAAAAATTGAAGACCACTTTTACATTATTTACGCATGGCAGGAAAACAAACAATTAATGAGTCCGCAAACCGAAAAAGAATTGTTTGAAATGATAAATGCTATTGAACCGCTTTAAACCGGTTCTACTTTTTTGTAAACAAATAAGGATCCATATCTAAAGACCTATTTACTTTTATTTCAATTGTTTTTTCGCTGTATTTTATTTCCTGAATACCCAAAGTAGGATCTTTATACTCTATCATTAGCTTAGTTGGACTCAAAAAGCGAACTTTAGCTTTATAGTCCGGATGAAATTCAAAATCTATTTCAGCATATTTATCTTTTCCTACTACAGTTATTTTGCCATACTGCGCATTATAATAAATCCCTTCTAATTTTTTATAGTCCCCGCCCTTATAAGAGGCTGCCAATTTACGCATCTCATTCACATCTTTTAGTTCGCGCATGGTCTTATCTATAAAGTAACTATAATACTGTTTACTATAATCAACAAAACTTTGTTTTGTAATGTCACGAATTAAAACTTTGGTCAACGCTTCATAAAAGTATTGTGCATCAGAGTTTGTAAGAACAACAAACCCCATATTAGCCTCCGGAACTAAAACTGTATTGCTTAAAAAGCCATTTACACCACCGGCATGCAAAACAACTTTCTTACTGCCTTCATCTTTTAAGAACCAACCTAAACCATATGTTTCAAAATTATTACCATTGCCTTCTCCATCGCCAACAATAATATTTGATGCACGCGTGTTAAAAATTACATCAGCCGGTAAAACTTGTTTACCATTATATTTTCCGTTTGCTAATTGCATTTGTATCCATTTACTCATATCATTTGCAGTTGAAGAAATAGATGCGGCAGGACCAAGATTATCCAATTTCATTGCTGATACTTCAACAATGGCCGTGTCTAACATCGAATATGCTTTTGATGCATTGGCAGCCGCAAAAAAATCTTTTTGATAACTCGATGTGCTTTTCATTTCAAGCGGAATAAAATAATGATATTTTAAATAATCGTCCCAACTTGTATCACAAACTGCCGGAATGATCTCGCCAGAAGCAACAAAACCCATATTGCAATAACCATAAGCTTCGCGCAAACCATATTTAGGAGTGATGGTAACCATGTTCTCTATCAGTGCCTTTCTTGATTTTGTAGAATTAAAATTTACAAAGTCACTTTGAAAAGTACCAAAACCAATACGATGCGATAACATATCGCGAATTGTTATTTGGTTCGTTAACCATTCTTCATT
>Ga0075163_10011555_pt1 | contig 11505 bp, 5 predicted proteins | sample JI1023141ADNA_FD_71478 | JGI IMG/M metagenome (GOLD analysis project Ga0075163, IMG submission 71478) | Wastewater effluent complex algal communities from Wisconsin, to seasonally profile nutrient transformation and Carbon sequestration -... | ecosystem: Engineered > WWTP > Effluent > Algae... | reverse complement strand
CAGCCCCTCCGGCGGACGCGGCGCGTACTCCTCGTCGAGCACCCCGGCGCGGCGCAGCCGCTCCTCGTAGATCAGCAGGTCGATGAGCATCGGATACCACAGCGCGTGCATCCCCGCGTGGACCAGGCCCGGGAGGCCGTCGCGCCAGGCGGCCTGGAGGACCAGCGTGCGCGCGCCCATGATGAACGGGCGGACGAACAGCGGCAGCTTGTTGTACGCCCAGCGCAGCCCGATCGTGCGTGCCGCCTTGGTGCGCAGGCCGAAGCCCTCGAGGCCGCGCTGGTGGTCGGCGCCGTCGAGGTAGGCGAGCGCCTCCTTGCGGGCGTAGCCGACGTGTTTGATGAACCAGTCCGTCAGCGGCCGGGCGTCGCGGTGGATCAGCGGCCCCTCGAGCACCCTCGTCCGCATGTCGCGGTCGTCGACGCGCTCGTTGATCGCGCGGGTGAAGCGGGCCCGCTCGGGCCGCATCAGGCGCAGCTGCAGCGAGCCGACGAACGCCCCGTACTTGAGGCAGTGGCCGAGCATGCGCACGTCCCAGCGCACGTAGCCGCCGTCGATCGCGTCCTCCTCGCACGTGCGCACCAGCTCGTCCCACAGCGCCGGCGTCAGCTCCTCGTCGGCGTCGAGGAAGAAGATCCAGCGAAACCGGTCCTGCACCTGCTCGAGGGCGAAGTTGCGCTGGCTCGAGTAGTCGACGAAGCGGTGGACGATGAACTCGGCGCCGTGGTCCCGGGCGATCTGCGCGGTGCGGTCGGTCGACTGCGAGTCGACGATCACCACCGGCGCCCGCCCGCCGACCGACGCCAGCGCCTTCGGCAGGTTGAGCTCCTCGTTGAGCGTGAGGATCACGACCGCGAGCAGCGCTCGATCGTCCTGCTTCATCACGTCACGCTAGGGGGTTTTGGCGCGGGCAACAAGGGCCCCGGGGCCGCGCCTGCGGCCTCGGGCACATCCTGCTGGGCGATCCGCAGGCTCGCGCCGATCACCAGCCCGACGACCGGGACCAGGAAGTAGCTCTTGTACGACGCCGCGGTCACCAGATAAACGAGCACGCTGACCGCCCCGCCGGCGATCGTGCCGCGCAGCGGGCCGCGGATGCGCGCGGCCTGGCGGGCCATCGCCACCAGCGGCAGCGCGAACAGGGCCGAGCCGGCGAGCCCGAACTTCCACAGGTGGTACGCGAGCATGTTGTGCACGTACGAGACCACGAAGCCGTCGACCACGAACTGCGCGCCGAGCCCCGCGCCGAGGATCGGCATGCGCGTGAAGTACTCGAGGCACAGACCGATCTCCCTGACCCGGCCGTCGACCGTCGACTGGTTGCCGAGCCGCAGGTACTGCGCCCCCAGGTCGAACGCCGTCGCCGCGAACACCACCCCGAGCACGCCGAGCAGCGCCGCGACCATCAGCCCGCGCGCGGGTCTGCGCACGTACAGCGCGAACAGCAGGCCCATCGCCAGGCCGAGCACCATCCCGCGGCTGACCGTGGCGATGATCGCCGCCAGCAGCAGCACCTGCGCGGCGATCATCGCGCCGCGCACCAGTCGTTTGCGGCTGCGGCGGTACAGGAACGCCGCGCAATAGACGCCGACCAGCAGGTGGCCGACGATCACCTTGAAGTAGTTGTAGGTCGACCGATAGCGGCTGAGGTCGAAGCTCGGCATCAGGATCAGCGACATCGCCGCGTCGACCAGGCACACGACGAGGATCACCGCAAGCAGCCACGTCGGCCGCGACGCCCCCCGGCCGGCGCACAGCCCCAGCGCGAACAGGAAGTACGGCAGCGCGTCCTCGAGGGCCTGCCCGAGCGGGTTGCCGCGCAGCAGCCCGACCATCAGCGAGACGCCGAGGGCCAGCAGCCACGGCACCAGCAGGACCAGCTCGTTGCGGGCGGCCCTGGCCCGCAAAAACCCGCCGAGCCCGGCCAGCCCGATCAGCCCGAGGAAGCCGACGATGGGGATCGTCAGCCCGTCCGGGAAGGTCGGCAGGGCCAGCGACAGCAGCACCGCCGCCGCCGCGAACAGGGTCGTGAACACGGGTCGTCACGGTAACACGACCTGTAGAGGTCCGCGGGCCGGGGGCTCCGGCCCTCGCTCGACCCGCCGACTCCGGCCGGGCACTTGCCGCGACCGGCAAGCAGCTCCTCGCCACGCCCGTGATCCGCGGCGCCGCGATCGCCTGTCAAATTTTCGGAGAAACCCTCGACCGACATTTACCCCGCGATCATGGGCCTTCGACCCTCTGGATCCAGCGGCAAAGTGGTCCAGGGGCCTTGCACGGGGGGGCTGGATTGCATAGCTTGCATGTCTCTGCGTCGCCCGGCGGCGCGTGCGGGATCTTGGTCATGCACCGGCAATGGTTGGACTGGCATCGACCGCTGCTGCCCGCGGCGGCCGCCTGGCTCATCGGCCAGCACAGCGACGGCAAGCGCTGCGACCTGCGGCAGGTCCGTTGCGTGCTGCCGGGGACCCGCGCCGGCAAGCTCCTCCTTCATTCGTTGCTGGCCAAATGTTCAGCGGCGGGCATTCGCCTGATCCCCCCGCAGGTGCTGACCCCCGGCACCATGGTCGACCAGCTCGTGCCGCCGACGCCGGACACCGCCTCGGCGCTCGAGTGCACGCTCGCGTGGATGCACGTCCTGCGCGAGGCGAGCAGCGATCAGATCGCCGCGTTGCTGCCGACCCGGCCGGACGGCCAGGACTGGCCCGCGTGGCACGAGCTCGCCGCGCAGATCGGCGGCATCGTCGAGGAGCTGTCGGGCGAGCTGCTGAGCCTGCGTGACGTCGCCAAGGTCGCCGCGCGCATGGACATGGAGCGCGAGGCGGTCCGCTGGGCCACGCTCGAGCGGCTCGCGGATCGCTACCGCGAGCGCCTGCGCCGCTGCGGCCGCGTCGACCCGCACGAGCGGCGCCACCTCGCCGTCACCGCGCTCGTCGACGCCGAGACCCCCGTCGACCCCGGCTACGGCCTCGTGCTGATCGGCGTCGTCGACCTCGCGCGCGTGCAGCGGGCCGTCGTCCGCGCCTATGGCGACCGCGCCACCGCCCTGATCCACGCCCCCGACGCGCTGGCCTCCGGCTTCGACGGCGATGGTTGCCTCGACCGCACGTTCTGGACCGGGCGCATCGTCCACATCCCGGACCACCAGCTCATCATCGCCGACCGCCCCGCCGACCAGGCCCAGGCCGTCGTCGAGTGCCTCGCCCGCCTCGGCGGCAGCCACCGCCCCGAGCAGATCTCGATCGGCCTCGGCGACGACAAGCTCAGCCCCACCATGGCCCAGGCCGGCGAGTGGGCCGACCTCACCGTCCACGACCCGCGCGGCCAGTCCGTCCTGCGCAGCCGCCCGTTCCGCCTGCTCGACGCCGGCCTCGAGTGGGCCAGCCAGCCGCGCTTCGGCGCCTTCGCCTCGCTCATGCGCCACCCCGACGTCGAGGCCTGGGTCCGCCGCTGCCTCGGCGCCAGAAAGACCCAGACCGCCGACGCCACCGCCGCGAACGCCACCGCAGCCGACGCCCCGGCGGGCCCCACCGCTGCCCCCGCGAGCCCCGTCGTCCCTGAGCCCGCCGCGAGCCCCGTCGCGTCGACCACGCTCGTCGCGCCCTCGCCCGCGGGAGACCCGTCCGCGACGCCGGCCGCGAACGACCCGCCGACGCCGGTGCAGGAGGACATCCCGGTGCTCGAGTGGTTGACGGTGCTCGATCGTTACTACACCGAGCACCTGCAGGACACCGGCGGCGGCCCGTGGCTGGGCGACGAGAAGACCGTGCATCGCATGGAGATCCTCGACGACATCGTGCGCCGGCTGTTCGCGCCGCTGCGCGGCGATCGCCGCCCGCTCACCGAGTGGTTCGAGCCCGTGCTCGAGGTCCTGCGCAACGCCTACGGCCACATCGACGTCGGCACCAACCAGCTCTCGGAGGCGCGGGTCGCCAAGATCTGCCTCGAGATCGCGCGCACGCTCGGCGGCCTGACCGGCGCCGCGGCGGAGCTGCAGCCGAACGTCGACGGACCGACCGGCCTGCGCCTCGTGCTCGCGCAGATCGCCAGGCTGCGCGTCGCCGACGACCCGCGCGCCGGCCAGATCGAGATGCTCGGCTGGCTCGACCTCCACCACGACCCCGCGCCGATCCTCATCCTCGCCGGCTTCAACGACGGCGCCATCCCCCAGGCCGTCAGCGCCGACGCCTTCCTCCCCGACTCGCTGCGCGAGCACCTCGGCATCCTCAGCAACGGCCGCCGCTACGCCCGCGACCTCTACCTGCTCGAGGCCGTCCGCCACAGCCGCGAGCAGGTCACCTTCATCGCCGGACGCCAGGCCGCCGACGGCGAGCCGCTGACCCCGAGCCGCCTGCTCCTCGCCGGCGAGCAGCACCTGCTGCCCGCGCGCGTGCTGCGGCTGTGCGACCCCTCGCACGCGCTGCGCCGCAACCTCCCGTACGGCGCGCCGCCGGCGGGCTCGACCTCGGGCTTTCGCGTGCCGGAGGTGCCCGCGACGCTGGTCGGCATCGAGGCGATGACCGTCACCGAGTTCGGCTGGTACCTGCGGTGTCCGTTCCGCTACTACCTCAAGTACATCCGCCGGCTGCGCGAGGTCGACGACAGCGCGGTCGAGCTCGACGCGCTGCAGTTCGGCAACCTGACGCACGAGGTCCTGCAGCACTTCGGCGAGGACCGCGAGTACGCGCGCAGCACCGACCCGCTGAAGATCGCCGGCTACCTCGAGCAATTGCTCGTCGAGCGCGCGCGGGCCAGCTTCGGCGCCGACCCGCTGCCGGCGATCCGCATCCAGCTCGCCCGGCTGCGCGAGCGCCTGCGGGTGTTCGCGCGCAGCCAGGCCCGCCGCAGCGCCGAGGGCTGGACGATCCACAGCTGCGAGTTCGAGCTCCCGGAGGCCACCTACCTCGAGATCCCCGACCAGGCCCCGATGCGCATCAAGGGCAAGATCGACCGCATCGACCAGAACGAGCGCGACGGCTCGTGGATGATCATCGACTACAAGACCAGCGAGGCCGGCAAGACCCCCGACCGCACCCACAAGGCCAGCCGCTCGTCCGGCCGCGTGTGGGACGACCTCCAGCTCCCCCTCTATCACCACCTCGCCGCCCAGCACGGCTTCGACGGCCGCGTCCAGCTCGCGTACATGAACCTGCCCAAGAAGCCCGAGCAGGAGACCCTCCACGTCGCCCGCTGGTCCCCCGCCGACCTCGACGACGCCATCGGCACCGCCCGCGACATCGTCCGCAACATCCGCGCCGGCCGGTTCGAAATGGCCGACGACTACCCCGCCCGCTTCGAGGACGCCTTCGCCAACATCTGCCAGACCCGCGTCTTCGGCGGCGCCGACGAGGAGACCGAGGCGTGAGCGGCCGCCGCACGCAGGCCGCCGCCCCCGAGGCGCTGTGGCTGTTCCGCGACGTCGCCCACGGCGAGCCGCCGCCCGCCCCCGCCAGGCCGCCCGCCGACAAGCCCGCGCGCCCCGCCGGCCCGCCGCAGCGCAAGGGCCCCCGCAAGCCGCGCTCGCAGCGACCCAGCCGCGACCTGTTCACCGCGGTCACCACCGCGTTCGCCCGCAGCAGCGAGGCCGCCCGCGCCGAGATCGCCGCCGAGGCGCCACCTGTCCCCCAGGCCAGGTCGCCCGAACCTGCCCCGACGGACAGGTCACGCCCGGCCCGGACCGCCCGCGCCCGCCGACCTCCACCTGCCCCGAAAGACACCCCGCCTGTCCCCCAGGACAGCCCACCTGTCCCCGCGGACAGCCTGGAAAAACCTGTCCCCGCGGACAGCCTTTTATTAAAAGCACCGCCCGCCCGCGGCCCCGCGGACGACCCGGTCCCGTGGGAGACCGACGACGCCGACGACGCCGCCGCGTGGCCGGACCACGTCGACTTCGAGCAGCCCGGCGACCACGACCCCGAGCACAGCGGCCCGTGGTCGACCCCGGGCGGCCTGGAGATCGGCCTCGTCCCCGGGGCCGGCCCGCGCACCGAGGTGCTCGCGCTGCTGCGCGAGGCCGAGGACGTCGCCGACGGCCGCATGCTCGGCCTCGAGGACCGCCGCCTCGAGGGCGACGCGAGCTTCCAGCACGTCAGCATCCTCGCGTCGGCGGGCTCGGGCAAGACCTACCAGCTCACCAACCGCTACCTGCAGATCCTCGCGCGCGGCGCGGCCCCCTACGCGATCCTCGCCAGCACCTTCACGCGCGCCGCGGCCGGCGAGATCCGCGATCGAATCCTTCGCACCCTCGCGGAGTCGGCCGACGCCGACGACAAGCGCCACGAGCTCACGCGCCGGCTGCAGCGCCCCGGCCTGTCGCGCCAGTTCGTGCTCGACCTGCTGACGAGCCTCGCCCACAACCTGCACCGCCTGCAGATCCGCACGCTCGACAGCTTCTTCGGCACGATCGTCCGCTGCTTCACGCTCGAGCTCGGCCTCCCCAGCGACGCCCGCATCGTCGACGAGGACGAGGCGTTTCGCCTGCGCCGCTCGGCGATCCAGCGCATGCTCGAGGAGGGCGACGAGGCCGCGATCATCGAGCTGCTGTCCTCCCTGACCGAGGGCAGCTCCGAGCGGGCGGTCACCGACACGATCGACAACACCGTCAGCAGCCTCTACGACCTCTACCGCGAGGCCCGCTACACCGACGCCTGGCGGGCGATCGCCCCCGCCGAGACCCTGACGGAGGCCGCCCTCGACGCCGCGATCGCCGACCTGCGCGCCGCCGTCCCCAGCGGCCCCAAGCGCACGATCGACGCCCACGCCAAGGACTGCGAGCGCGCCGAGCTGTGCCGCACCGGCAGCTCCGACGACTGGATGGACTTCTTCGGCGGCGGCCTGGCCGCGAAGATCAGCGACGGCACCTGCGTGTACTACGGCAAGCCGATCGACGCCCGCACCGTCGCCGCCTACGAGCGTTTATTAAAGCACGCGAAGGGCGTGTACCGCCGCCGCGTCATCGACCAGACCCGCGCGACGCACGAGCTGCTGCTGCGCTTCGACGACTGTTACCGCCGCGTCAAGCACCAGCACAAGGTGCTGACGTTCTCGGACCTGACCGTCGCGCTCGCGCAGGCCGACCTCAGCGGCCAGCTCGACGACATCTGTTATCGCATCGACGCGCGCCTGCGCCACGTCCTGCTCGACGAGATGCAGGACACCAGCATCCAGCAGTGGAACGCGCTGCGCCCGATCGTCGACGAGACCGTCAGCTACACCCCGGAGGAGCGCAGCTTCTTCTGCGTCGGCGACGTCAAGCAGTCGATCTACGGCTGGCGCAACGCCTGCCCGGAGATCCTCAGCCGCATCGACACGCTGCTCGGCGCCGGCGCCGGCATCGTCAAGCAGACCCTCGCCACCAGCTACCGCAGCGCCCCGGCGATCATCGAGGTCGTCAACAAGATCTTCGGGAACCTCGCAGCCAACCCCACGCTCGCCCGCTACCCCGACGCCGCGCAGCGCTGGGACGAGGAGTTCGCCGCCCACAGCACCACGCGCAGCGAGCTGGCCGGCTACGTCCGCCTGCGCACCGTCGCGCGCTGCGAGGACCAGGCCAAGCGCACCAACCTGCGCCTGCAGGAGGCCGCGCACCTGGTCGCCGAGCTCTACCACCGCCACCCCGGCAAGACGATCGGCGTGCTGCTGCGGACCAACGGCGCGGTCGGCCGCGTGCTCTACGAGCTCGGCCCCACGCGCCTGAAGATCCCCGCGACCGGGCGCGGCGGCGGGCCGTTGACCGACGCCCCCGCCGTCAACGCGATCCTCGACCTGCTGCGCCTCGTCGACCACCCCGACCACAGCGTCGCCGCGTTCAACGTGCTGACCTCGCCGCTCGGCCCGGTCGTCGGCCTGACGGAGGACGGCCCCGGCCCGCGCCACCGCGTCGCCGCGCGCGTGCGCCGGGCGATCGCCAGCGACGGCCTCGCGCCGACGCTGCAGCCGTGGATCAAGGCGATCGCCGGCCAGGTCGACGAGCGCCAGTATCGCCGCTGCATGCAGCTCATCCAGCTCGCGCAGACCTGGGACGAGCGCGCCAGCCTGCGCTGCGACGACTTCGTCGCGCTCGTCGAGGCCCGCGCGGTCGCCGACCCGGCCGCCTCCGCGGTCCAGGTCATGACGATCCACCAGGCCAAGGGCCTCGAGTTCGACATCGTCATCCTCCCCGAGCTCGAGGCCGAGCTCGCCTCGACGCGCACGCTCAAGGTCGTCTACGAGCGCGACGGCGACGCCGGACCGATCTCTCGCATCGCCCGACATGTCTCGAAGGACATGTGGTCGATGTTCGACGACCTGCGCCCGATGTTCGAGCAGCACATCGGCCGCCTCGCCCACGAGAGCCTGTGCCTCCTCTACGTCGCCGTCACCCGCGCGCGCGAGGGCCTGTTCATGCTCGTCGACCCGCCCTCCGAGAGCAGCCGCACCGCCCCGGCGCGCATGGCCTCGCTGGTCCTCCACGCCCTGCGGCCCGCCGACAGCGCCCCCGCCGAGCCCGACCAGGTCGTATTCGAATGGGGCGACCCGCAGTGGCTCGCCCCGCACCCGCCCGTCGCGCCCGCGGCCGTCGACCCGTCCGCGCCCCACCTCGAGTCGCCGCAGGCCCCGCTGGCGTTCGCGCCGACCCAGGGCCCGCTGCTGCGCAGCGCGAGCACGCTGGCCAGCGACCTCGCCGGCCGCACCGTCGGCGACGTGCTCGCGCTCAGCGACGGCCCGACCTCGGCCTGGGCCGCGGCGCTGCGCGCCCTGTTCGCCGAGGTCGCCTGGCTCGAGGAGTTCCGCGGCGACCGCAGGGCGCTGCGCGCCGCCGTGCAGGCGGTCGTGCCCAACCGCGACGAGGCCTGGGCGTCCGCGCGGGTCGACGAGTTCATGCCCCTGCTGGACGCCCCCGGCCTGCGCCGCGCGCTCAGCCGCGGCGGCGCTCCAGCCTCGGCCCTCGGCGTCGAGCGCCAGGTCCCGTTCGCCCGCCTCGAAGGCGGCGCCCTCCAGACCGGCGAGATCCCGAGGGTCGTGCTCGAATATGCGGACATGACCGATGCGACAGGTCCCGAGAGACATGTCCGAAGGGCCACGGTGCTCGGCTTCTGCCTCGACGCCGTCGAGGGCCCCGAGCACGCCGCCGAGCGGGCCGCGTCCTACCGCGAGCCGATGTCCGCCTGGCGCGCCGCCACGGCCGAGCAGTGGGGCCTCGAGCGCGCCGACGTCGCCGGCGTGCTGCTGTTCGTCAGCGCCGGCGTGGCCGTGCCCATGACCTGAGGCCCGGGCGGACGCGCCCGCCGGTCTCGCGGGCCGGTCCCCCCTCGCGCGCCACCCTGTCCATCACGCGCCTTGCCGCGCCCGCCCGCCGCGGAGCACGTCCGTCGCCTGCGCACCCGGACCTGGACCCGCCACCTACATACATATGTTTGTGGTCGGCGGCACCCATCCGCGACACCGCCGGCCCCGCGCTTGACAGCACAATGCACCGAACGAACCATGGCGGATGCAGCGATTTACTGTTGGCAAAAACGCACGTGTCCTCCGGCCCTGCGCCCTCGGCGTGACGCTGCTGCTCGGCGGCTGCAACGGCGGCGGCAGCGGTGACGGCGACGGCTCGGGCGGCGCCACCATGGACAGCAGCAGCACCTCGCCGACCACGATCACCAGCGCGACCGTGACCGGCACGACCCAGGACCCCCTCACCACCAGCGGCGGCACCGACAGCGACGCGACCGCGACCACGACCGTCGCCGTCACCGACAGCGCGACCGACACCAGCACGACCGGCACGACGCTGACCACCGCCACGGACAGCGACCCGAGCGCGAGCTCGACCACCGGCTTCGCCGAGACCTGCCGCAAGGTCGACGTCATCTTCGCTATCGACAACTCCGGCAGCATGGCCGAGGAGATCGAGGCGCTGACCGGCCCGGTCTTCGACTCGTTCCCCGCGGCCCTGCTCGAGGTCGGCAACGGCATCGACGACTTCCACCTCGCCGTGATCGACGCGTGCCCGCGGCCGGCCTACTACCATAACTATGGTCAGAGCGGCGCCTGCGACTTCTCGACCGGCGCCAATTACATGGTCTCGACCTCGCCGGACCTGACCGACGAATACCAGTGCGTCACCGAGCTGACCGAGAGCGGCTGGAACGACATGCAGGACGAGTGCGCGACCGACAACGACGAGGACGAGCAGCCGGCCCGCGCCGCCTCGGACTCGCTGACCGCCGACGCGATCGCCCAGGCCAACGGCGGCTTCCTGCGCGACGACGCGCTGCTGCTCGTGGTCGCCATGACCGACGAGGACGAGGAGCTGTTCGGCGGCGCGACCACCTCGGAGATCTCGCAGCGCATCATCGACGCCAAGGGCACGGTCGACGAGGTCATCTTCCTCGGCATCGGCGGCGACTCGGAGTGCGACGGCCCCTACGGCAGCGCGCTCGAGGCCAGCAACCTCCGCGAGATCACGCAGACCTTCGTCGACGCCGAGCGCGGCCTGTTCTGGGACCTCTGCCAGGGCGACCTCGAGACCGCGTTCAAGCAGGCGATCGCCATCGTCGACGGCGTGTGCTTCGACGTGATCCCCGGCTGACCTGCTATCGTCGGCGCCAGAGCCGACGATGCCGATCCCACCCGCGACGCCGACGACGACGACGACCCCGTTCGCCTCGCTCCGTCGCCTCCTGATCGCCGCCACCGCCCTGTTCTCCCTCACCGGCCTCGCCGCCGAGCTCCTGCGCCACCTCGCCGACCTCGACCACCCCGCCCTGTCCCTGTGGTCGCTCAGCTACGAGGCCAACATGCCGACCTGGTACGCGAGCGCCCTGCCGCTCGCCTGCGCCGCGCTGCTCGCATGGATCTCCCTGCACGAGACCCTCGACCGCGGCCACTGGCGCGCCCTCGCCCTCGGCTTCGTCTACATCTCGATCGACGAGGCCGTCGGCCTCCACGAGCTCCTCGGCGCCCTGTTCGACACCGAGGGCGTGCTGCACTTCGGCTGGGTCATCCCGGCCGCCGCCGTCGTGCTCCTGGTCGGCCTCGCCTACATCGGCTTCCTCCGCCGCCTCGACCGCCCGACGGCCCGCCGCTTCATCCTCGCCGGCGCGCTCTACGTCACCGGCGCCCTCCTGTTCGAGCTCCCCCTCGGCTGGTGGACCGAGCAGCACGGCGCCGACTCGCTCGGATACGCGCTGATCGACTGGTGCGAGGAGACGCTCGAGCTGATCGGCCTGACCCTCTTCGCCTCGACGCTGCTCGGCCGGCTAACCCCCGAGATCAAACATCCTGCCGCCGCACCGACCAGATGAACCCGTCATACCAGAAGTGCATCAGCGACACGACGAGCGTCACGCTGAGCGCCAGCCGCTGCTCGCTCCCGACGCACTCCGCCCACACCCCATACGCCCCCGCCCCGCAGATCATCACGGCGAGCGCCGCCACTTCGCCCCAGCGCACGCGCTCGAGCCCCATGCAGCGGCGAAGGTTGCCGCGCTCGCTCCACCACACCAGGCCGAAGTACTGCCAGGCGTGAAA
>Ga0075163_10011552_pt1 | contig 11505 bp, 11 predicted proteins | sample JI1023141ADNA_FD_71478 | JGI IMG/M metagenome (GOLD analysis project Ga0075163, IMG submission 71478) | Wastewater effluent complex algal communities from Wisconsin, to seasonally profile nutrient transformation and Carbon sequestration -... | ecosystem: Engineered > WWTP > Effluent > Algae... | reverse complement strand
TTTTTGATTAATTTTTACTGGGAATTGAAAAAATTTATGTCTTGTAGTTAAATGTTTCCTAATTAAGTAAGCGTGAGTTTTTTATTTTTGATTAAAAAAAACGCAAATTTTCCCTGAAAATTTTTATTTTTTGTCAGTGAACCTTTGTCAGATTGATAGGGGGTGTCTGTATAACAGAGGGTGTGGTTTGTCTAATAGAGAGGATCTCGTGAATGCACCGACGACTAAATTTCTCGCTATGCTCAAACTGTAGTAGTGGCTTCAATAATAAAGCTTTTTTATCTATTATTTTTTCTGCTAGTTATTTACTACATTATTATTTGATATGTGATATATCGCTAGGAAATCAACTTTATTTTGAGAGGCTAAGAATTTGGATTTTTAGGCATTTATTATGCCTGTGCCACACTTGCTCCATTTTGCTGACGGTTTACAAATTAATATAGGCTCTATTTATTTAAGCCATTTACTACTAAGTCTACTATTTGATCAACAAAGGTTTCTGTTAAAGGGGCATGTTTTATTAATAAGCGAAAGTAAAGAGGGGCATAAAGAGTATCAAGCAGCATATCAAGGTCTATAGTGCTTGGGATTTCATTATGCTCAATACCTTTTTTAAGTACAGCCTTTGACTCAGCACGACGCAAAGCTAGAAAATGTGTACGAAAAGCCTCTGCAAGCTCTGGATCTGTTTGGCTACCTCCAATAAGTGTAGCTACTGTATTTCCATGAGAACTGTTTAATACTTTAACTACTAGTTTCATTTGCTCACGAATATCTGTAATTGCTGATCCTGTGTCAGGATAAGGAAATTGTGGTGCAGTCTCAGCTAAAAATGCATCCATTACAAGACTAGCTTTATTTGGCCAATGACGATAAATAGTTGTTTTACCTACACCTGCTTTAGCAGCAATTCCTTCAATTGTTAAATTACTAAATCCAATTTCATTAAGTAGCCCACTAGCGGCTTCTAAAATGTTTTGCTGAGCTATTGGACAACGTTTACGTCCAGCAGTTTTAGATTCTTTAGACTCTTTAGACTCTCTAAACTCGCTTAAATCAGTTAATTTGTTTGAGGAACTTTTTATTGACATTAACGTACCTCATAATGTATTTTTCTAAATCGATACGTAGCGTATCATAATTAGATTAAAAAAACGATTAAAAATAATTAAGTTATTAGGCTAGGAGTAAAAGAAATGAGAGTCAATGAAAAATATTCACAAACTGTTTTTGCGCTGATTTCATCGGGGGTTATGGCACTACTAATGTCTGGAGTAATGACACTAGTTAATCGTGGGTTAGTAGATGAGTTTATTAGTCTTTGGTTAAGATCTTTTGTAATTAGTTGGTTAGTTTCATTTCCAGCAAGCTCAATAATTATTCCTCAAATAAGAAATTGGGTTGAGCGATTAACTATAGAGAAACACAATGAAATAACTTCTATTACTGCATAAATAACTAGCCTAAAAGCCGCATAGCAATCTGCTAAATTTTCTTATTCTACTTATTAGAAGAAAGATTTACTCGTAAGCTAAAGAAAACTTTTGAGCCATTACGAAATAGCACTGCATTAGAGTCACCTTGATTAAAATCAGGAGTTAGTTTACCTGTAAGAAGAGTGCTAGCAGGGGCAAAGTTTTTTCGATAAATACCAAAATCCATACGACCATTCATAAATTTATAAAGAATTATTCCTTTAGTATAAGAATAGTTATCGCGTCTGTAATAAAGGCGATGGCTTTCCATTTCTATTGCTTGGCCTGTTTCTTCAAAACGTCGACGTTGGAATAATCCTTCTTTATAAAGATCACCAGCTTTTTCTAAAAAGGTTTTAGGTATTTTACTAAAAGTTGGGTTTTTAAAAAAAGAGCCATTGCGAAAACCAAGTACTTCTATAGAGACTAATGTAGAGTCAATATCAATTTCTGGGGTTTCTGGTAGAGGGGTATTTAAGTTTGTTGTGGGTGAAGGCTGTGAGGCCATTACTTGAGAAAGATTTTGGGCGGAAGCTGTTATAGAGTAGTAACATATTATAGACAGTAGAATTACTATACGTGCCATTACTTTTCGGTAAAGTTTATAGAAAAACTTTTTTCCGCCTCCAGAAATAGAAATATTATAGGAATTGCTTAATAGATTATAGACTATAGCGTTAAACTTAGTAATGAGAAAATGGTTCAAATTTTTAATTAATAAATTCCTCTTCTTCATTATTTTCTTCTATTTCTAGGTAAAGATCCCTCCAAGCGTCTGCGGAGCGTTGATAAGTTTCAGCCGTTTTTTGCCATGTCTTAGCTACTTCTTTCCAAACTAAAGCTGATTCTTCCCAAACAGCAGTTTTTTTCTGCCAATCTATTGAGGTTTTTTGTAATTCTAATAATACAGTTTGTGCTACTAGATATTTTTTTCGTTCTTGAAAGTAACGTAACCAGCCAATAGCAGAGAAAACCAAGCTAAGTACTAAAGATATAGCTAAAAATGTCATAGAAAGCCTCCTGGCGCTTAAATAATATCTAGTTAGCTGATGAAAAAAAAGATACTAAAAATACCACTACGAGTTAGGCTTTTAATTAGATTACAGTATTTTGCTAGAATCTGATATTTTGGTTAGTATATTCTCTGTACGAATATATGTAGTAAATCATATTACTGATAGCCAAGAGACCCTATATTAATGTTACAATAGCCAAGCAAACCAAATAACTTTTCCAAACACTATTTAATAATAATCTGAGGATAATATGGATTTCTGGGCCCCTATTGTATTAGCGGTAGTAATAATTGCTGTGCTAATTGTTTGTTATATCTATCTTACTAAGATACGTAAACGTTATGAACAAGAATGTTTTGATGCAATGCTAAGAATGTTATTACAACCAACAGCAAATAATATTTCTGCACTAGAAAAAATACTCAATACAAAATGGGTAACTGGTAAAGCAAAACAAGATTTACTTTATCAAGCAGAATTAGAAGCAGATTGTTTATCAATTATGCCCACTGGAGAAATACGTTCTAGCCAACCATTTTTACAACAACGCTATAATCAAATCTTTACTGCTGCACAAGCTTCACAAGCTTCAGTAGCAGAACTAGTAAAATCTCGTTTAACTAGTTTCAAAAAAGCTTAATAGCTTATCTCAGACACAAAGAGATAAAATTTAGCCACTTCAAACCCTATAAAAATTATGATGGAAAATTTCTTTCTATTTAAATATATATCTTGGGTTGAAGCTAATGCCTGTTTGTGGTATTAGATAAATTCACTTATTTTAGTAGCTTTTTTCAAAAGTTAATAAATTTTGGTTTATTCATATAATAAGTCTAAGAAAGAATACTGTATGTCACTTAACGATAGCATAAAAAAAATTGAACAATATTTGGAAAACTCCATAGCCTCACAACCTAAATTAAGTGTAGATGATATTGATGCAAAAGAAGTTACACTTCAACTTGCTGAACAAATTCGTTTACAACAATTTCGCTGGGCTGATAGTAAATATTTACCTCATATATTAACCATACATGTTTTAGAAGATAAGCCAGAAAAAATAGAGCCTCTAGAAATAATTTTTTGTGCACCTGAATTTACTAGACTACTAATGGAAACAGCTAAAGAAGCTAATTTAGAATGCTTAATGCCAATTAGATCAGAAGTAGAGTTAGTAAAACGTAATCATTCAGCAATAATTTCTGGTAGCAATAGATGTGCAGTTACTTTAACTTGGCCAAAAGTAGAAGACACCTTAGCTTTAGCTGATGTTATTGTTGACCAAGACCAAAGGCGTATTATTGCTATTCATGTTCGTCGTGCTAAGATGCCAATTCTTGCTAGACTTACTTCACTAAATGCAGAAGTCTATAGAAATAATTATTTAATGATTCGTGAAGTTACTAATGTTGGACGACTTCGTGTAGTCATAGATGATAAGACGGGAAGATTCTTAAGACGTAATGACTTTGTGTTTGCACAAAATGATGACCCAGAAGCTATATGTAATAGCGTTTCCCGCCAACAAGCACAAATTAGCTATCAAGCAGATGGCTGTTTTTATATTACAGATACAGGTAGTGCTAACCTAACACGTATTGAGCGTTTAGAAGATGGCGTTAAAAAGTTTGTTGATGTTAAACCACATTCTACTACTAGACTCCAACACCGCGATATTCTTCATTTAGGGCTAGCTCATGTTAGATTCCAAATTGTAGATCATATAGATCCTATGATGTTAGCTGAGATAAGCTCTGAACAAGAACGGACTACCATTAACCATAGTGGTAATGAAAGAATGCCAAATGTTACTATGCGATTGCCATTAATTAAAAGAGACGAATAAATTTAAATAATAAGGGACAAATTTAATGTTTACTCATCAGAAACATTTTGATCATTTTCAGATACATACATTGCAAGACAATGCAGGAAACCTTTTAGAAATTGTCCCAGAACGAGGTGCTATTATTTCTCGTTTTGAAATTGCAGGACAAGCAATTTTTTATTTAGATAGAGATACTCTTAATGATGCCAGTAAAAATGTTCGTGGTGGTAATCCTGTGCTTTTTCCTATTTGTGGCCCACTCTCAGAAGGATCTTGTCAAATAAATGGAAATACTTACTCTATGAAACAGCATGGGTTTGCTCGTAACTTACCTTGGACTGTAGTAGCAGAAGATGTTCAAGAAGACCAAGCTAGTATTTCTCTAGAATTAAAAACTAGTGATACTACTTTGACACAATATCCTTTTGAGTTCCTAGTTAGATTGACTTATAGAATTACTCCTAAGGGACTAGTAATAGACCAAAAATATGAAAATCTCTCACAAGACAAAATGCCTTTTTATGCAGGGTTTCACCCCTATTTTGTTGCTCCAGAAAAATCTGCTGTAGAACTTTTTGTTGCTGCTAATGAGTATGATGATTTTCTAACAGGTACAAATCGCCCTGTAGAATCAGTAATTAATTTTGATAAATCAGCAGAAACTAATGGGGCTTTTCATAATGTAAAAGAAAATAGAGTTAGGTTTAATAATTTTGGTATAGGGCGAGCAATTGAAATAGCTTTTGAGCCACCTTATCAACATATTGTTATTTGGGGATTAAAAGATAAACCCTTTATTTGTGTTGAACCTTGGATGGGCTTAAATCATAGCTTAAATACAGGAGAAAGCGTTATTTACTTAGAACCTGGTACAAGCTTAGAAACATCAGTTGCATTTAATGTTTTGTAAATAAATTAAGTAAGTCCTTTTGACCTTAACTTAGGGCTTATGCCCTTCTTTAGAATGCTAAATAAAAATTAATGATAGGTTTAAAATAGAGGTAATTAAATGACAGAAGAACTCTCTCAGCTTTCAGCCCCAACAGAACAAGAAAAAAAGCAATTTCACCTGCTGGCATTAACACATTTATTGGAAGAACAAAAGGCTAACCATAGTCTAAGACAAATTCATAACCTCATTGGCCTATTAGAAGAAGGTGCAACAGTACCATTTATTGCTAGGTACCGTAAGGAAGTAACTGGAGGAATGGATGAAGTAGTAGTTTCTAGCTTAAAAGACCGTTTTGAGGAATTATGTGAGCTAGAAATTCGTAAACAAAGCATTTTAGATGTTATCCAAAAACAAGGTAAGCTCACCCCTGAACTAGAACAACAAATTACTGCTTGTCATGATAAACACCTTTTAGAAGACCTCTATTTACCTTATAAACCAAAACGAAAAACAAAAGCCTCAGTTGCTCGCGAAAGGGGTTTGGAGCCTTTAGCCACAGAAATTTTTGCTACTCGTGGTAAGGCACTAGAAAAAGATTTAGAAACCTTGGCTAGTAGCTATATTAACTCTGAACTAGGGGTAAATACTAGTAAAGAGGCTTTAGATGGGGCTGGTCATATTATTGCAGAATGGATTAATGAGACTGTAGAAATACGAACTGGGCTACGTACCCATCTTTCTAGTAGTGGGGAAATAGTTGTTGCTAAAGGTTCTAAAGAAAAGACTTCAGAACCTACTAAATATGAAATGTATTATGATTTTCGTGAAGCAGCGGCAAAAATCCCTTCTCATCGCTATTTAGCTGTCCGACGTGGTGAAGAAGAGGGTGTATTAAAATACACTATTGAAGGCGATAGAATTCAAATGGTTTCAATGCTAGATGAACATTTTCTTGTTAATCGTAGTGGAGAAACAGCAGAATTTATTAAAGCTTCTTTAATTGATGCTTTAGATAGGTTGCTACTACCATCGCTTATTACTGAAGTACGCTTAGATATTAAACGACGTGCTGAAACAGAAGCTATTGCTGTTTTTGCTCAAAATCTCCGTCAAGTACTTCTTTCTCCTCCTGCTGGTGAAAGAAGAGTACTAGGGCTAGATCCTGGTTATCGTACTGGTTGTAAAGTGGCAGTAATTGATGAAACTGGCAAGTTACTAGCACACACCACAATTTACCCTCATCAGCCACAAAATAAATTTGCAGAATCAAAACAAATAATAATTGATTTATGTAAAGAACATCATATTAGTGCAATCGCTGTAGGTAATGGCACTGCTAGCCGTGAAACTATGCAACTTGCACAAGAAATTGCTTCTGAACTTGAAATTAGTGCAATTCTAGTTAATGAATCAGGGGCAAGTATTTATTCAGCTTCAGATATTGCTAGGGCTGAATTTCCTGATTTAGATTTAACTGTTCGTAGTGCTGCAAGTATTGCTAGACGTTTTCAAGATCCTTTAGCTGAACTAGTAAAAATTGACCCTAAATCTATTGGTGTTGGTCAGTATCAACATGATGTTGATCAAACAGCTTTAAAAAAATCTCTAGATGGAGTTGTTGAATCCTGCGTAAACTATGTAGGCATTGATCTTAACACTGCTTCTGAAACCTTATTAAAATATGTTTCTGGTATAGGCCCCGCAGTAGCAAAGGAAATTGTGCTTTATCGTAATGAAAAAGGTAGATTTAACAATAGAAAACAACTCCTAGATGTAGCAAAAATAGGTCCTAAGACCTTTGAACAATCAGCAGGGTTTTTACGCATTCGTGATGGAGTTAATTCATTAGATAACACCGCAGTTCACCCAGAAAGCTACTTGATTGTAGAGAAAATGGCTACAAAGTTAAATGCTACTGTGAATGATTTAATTGGTAACCAAAACTTGTTGAAAAAAATTGATTTAGAAGAATTTGTTACTGAGCAAGTAGGGCTATTAACCTTAAATGATATTATGTCAGAACTTGCTAAACCAGGCCGTGATCCTCGTAGCGAATTTGCTGCTATTACTTTTACTGAAGGTGTAAACTCTTTAGATGATTTAGAAGTAGATATGATTTTAGATGGTGTAGTTACTAATGTAACTAATTTTGGTGCCTTTGTTGATATTGGAGTACACCAAGATGGTTTAGTCCATGTTTCCCATTTAAGTCATCGATATATAAAAACCCCTACAGAAGTAATTAAAGTTGGTGATAGGGTAAAAGTAAAAGTTTTAGAAGTAGATATTGCACGTCGTCGTATTAGCTTAAGTATTAAAGATACTCAACCTGCTCCTGCTAGACCTCAAATAGAAAGACCTGCACGTCCTCAAACTTATAGAGATAGAGGACAAACAGAAGGACAAACAAAAACAGAAACAAGAGCAGAGACAAAAGTAGAAACAAGACCTTCTCAAGAAGTACAAAGACCTAGAGTACAAAGACCTGTAGAAAAGCCTAAAGAGAAGCCTATAGAAAAAGCTCCTGACACAACTAGTTTAGCTGATAAATTAAGTGCTGCTTGGGCTAAGAACCGATTAAAATAATGGGAATAACAATGGCTAAGCTAATGGAAACAAAGCTTATTAAACTAATGGAAAACAAAATTGTGTTTTGGGGGGCTTTTTTTGTTTTCGTTATTTGTGCATTAGCTTTTAGCTCAAATGACAAGCTCTTTACAATTAATGGGCCATTATCTGCTGGAAAATATATTGTTTGGGGAGTTTTTCTAGCATTTCTAAGTTACTCTATATATTGTAGTTTTAAGGAAAGTTTATTTAAGAGTCTTGCAGAAATTTTACAACTACATTGGGGCCGTCAAGTTGGAATGGATCTTTATCTTGGGGCATCACTTATACTCTTTATTATTTACTTAAATGAAGGGTCTTTGCTTGTAGTTGCTCTATGGATCTTACCTATATTTTCATTTATAAACCTAGCTACACTTCTTTATTTTGCAATTCATTTTGATTCTATCGTTGGTAAATTTCTATCTTAATTTATAAAAAATCACTAACTATTTAGTTTCAGATGAAGTGTTTTTCCAATCTATTAAATTCTGCCAAAGACTTTTAATTCTATTTTGTGAATTATCTTCTTTAACTTTAGATGATTTGTCATCTATATTAAGAATATTTTGTTTATAAGCTAGTTCAAAAGCTTGTGCAAATTCAAGTGCACTAGAAAAACGTTGCTGAGGGTCTTTTTCTAAAGCCTTAAAAACTACTTTTTCAATATTTTGCGAGACATTTTCAAGTGCAGGAGGAGATAGCCGCAAATGGCCATTTGCTACCATAATTGGGCTATGTTGATGAAATGGTGGACTACCAGCTAACATCTCATAAATTGTAATTCCTAATGAATAAATATCAGTTCTATGATTAAGTTCTTTATTACCACATTGCTCAGGAGACATATAGTAAACCGTTCCTACTATGGCACTTGTTGAAGTAATAGTTTGTAAATAATCTTCGTCAGATTCTCTAGTTAGTTTAGCAATACCAAAATCAAGTAGTTTTACTTTTTCATCTTTTTGAGAGTTATCAATCAAAATATTTTTAGGATTAATATCCCGATGAATAATACCTTTACTATGAATTTCATCTAATCCATATGCTATTTGATTAAGAATATTTATTATGCGCTCGATATTTAAAGTTTCTGATTCAATAATATGGTCAAGTGTAATTCCTGGAGTAAACTCCATAATAAGAAAGGGTTGGGTTAGTTTATATATACCATTTTCTATAATCCTAACAATATTAGGGTGTGAAATACGTTCTAAAAGAGTTGATTCACGATGGAAAAAGCGAAGTTTTTCAGCTATTGAGCCTGAATGTATATCTTCTAATGAGAAAAGTTTAAGAGTAACTAACTTATTTGTATTATAGTCAAGTGCTTGATAAACAACGGCTGATGCACCTTCGCCTAGGGGTTCAATAATTTCATACCTATTATTTATTAAGTGGCCCTTAGGCAATGTTTCTTTCACATATACCACCGTAATTAAGCTTAATGAATAAAACTGATTTTTTAGTTTTAATAATGGTTAAGATAAAAGAAAAAACCTTTATCGTCAACGATTAAATGGTTCTTCACTAATCCAATGAAAACCACGGCTCTTAAGTAAAAATTTTGTTTCATCAACCCTACGTAGTTTAGCTATAATTTTATGATTACTAAAATTACCATTTAACCTTATTACTGTGTCTTCTAATGCTTCAATAGAAAATTCTGCCTTAAACTCAGGGTTCATATTACTAGTAAGGGAAAATTTTTCTAATTGCTTATTAAAAGAAAGAATAAAATTGCCTTGGTTTTCAGTCATAGAGCTAATTAGTAATCTTTCTGGAGAATCAAAAATCACTCTTCGCCAACGTATTTCATCTGTAAGTAACGGTGGTAATATTTTGCCATCAAATTCAAACTCTTCAACTTCCCAAATACCATAAAGCGGGGACTTAATACTAAGATCCCCATTTGCATTCCTCTCATAACTAGCAGCAAACAAAGAGACTGTAACTATTAGTATTAAAAAACAAGTTTTAACAAGTTGAGCCAACTGATTTTGCCATACTTTATCAAATAGAGGAGGAGTTTCTATTTTTTCAACTGTACGATTAAGTATAAAGACGTTTATTAAGCGTTTTAATTCTGGAGTAATAAGAAAAATACATGTTAAAAAAAGATGTGAAGAAAATATTTTTACTGGCACATCATAAGAAAAATTTAGCATAACAATATTGCTAATTACTCCAGCAGATACCAAAGCACCTAAAGTAGCAGTTTGGGGAAAAGCTAATAATATTCCACCTAACATTTCTGCCCCACCTGTAAAAATATTATAGCTTTCTGATGAACCCATAAAAGTCCATGCTAGCCCCATAGGAGAAGCATTCCCAATCGGCTCTATAAGACGTTCAAGTGATGGGCTAGGAAATTGAGACTTGATAACCTTAATAGCACCATAAGATAACATTGTTGCAGCTAGTGAATACCTAACATAAATTCTTAGTAATTGATCAAGCCGCTGGTAATTTCTAGCTTTCCAACCTAGTAATGTCCATACTAGTGTTATTACTAGAGCTAACATCAAAAAAGTTACTATTTCAACATAATTAAGAGTTGTATCACCACTATGGGTATAAAATCGTGTAAGGTTATTATTTATCCCTAGAATGTTTTTAGCTACCCAAAAGTTAAGTAAGTCAAAAGTGTTTTCATAAGGGTCAACTAAAGCCCTAAGATAAGGAATAAAACGTAATGGAAAAGGAAGGTTAAATAAAATTAAGTATGTACATAAAAAGCGAAAAAATATTAATTTAGGTTTTGACCAATTAACATCAGAGGTTAAGCTTGTTTCTTCCATAACACTATTCCAGCCACCTAATTAAATTTAATAGTTATTTAATAAGAAATCCTGGCAGTAACATATTAGCCATAGCCATAGGGTTTTTAATTTTTTGCCCTTTCATCCACTGTTCAGAGGTTTTTATTAAATTTGAGTTACTAGTTAATTTCCCTAACTGGTATTTACTTGCTGCTAAATAAAGCGCCATTTCTTGTTTTTGGAAATTTTCTTCAGCTTGTTGTAAAAAGTCAATTGCTTGATTTTTATTACCTCGTAAAAGTGCAAGCGCAGCACGAGCAGGTAGTAGAAGTGCAGTAGCATAATCTACTTTTTCTTGCTCCATTTGTTTAATTTTTTGCTCTAAAGCGATTAGAAGTGAATGTAAATTGGTAGAGTCTTTTTCTAAAGCTGCTAAAACTGCTAAAGCTATTGTTACCCTAGCATGTAAATGTAGTGCTTCGACTGAAAGATATTGAATTCTTAAGAAAAGAGAGTTGGTAATCTGTGACCATTTTGTTTGGAAAATTTTCCAAGCTTCATTAGGTTTATCTTCATAAAGAGCAATTTCTGTTTCTGCTACCCAACCTTGAAAATGTTGAATATGAAAATATTTATTTGACCATCGAGAGAGAGTTTTTTCTAACTCTACACTAGCACGTTTAGGATCATCATTAGCTAGATCTAAAAAATAGGCAGCACGAGAATATAAATTAACTAATGCTAGTAAATCACCTCGGTCATTAGCTAGTTTAAGATGTATAGGAAGTAAGTTTGCTAGCTCAACTAAATTGCCTAACCAAAATAAAGCCCTTGTACGAAAAAATAGCCCAGTATTAATTTCCCAAGTTGCTCCAGCACAATTTTCACGAAGTATTTCATCTGCTTCTAAGGTAAACTCACA
>Ga0075163_10011551_pt1 | contig 11506 bp, 14 predicted proteins | sample JI1023141ADNA_FD_71478 | JGI IMG/M metagenome (GOLD analysis project Ga0075163, IMG submission 71478) | Wastewater effluent complex algal communities from Wisconsin, to seasonally profile nutrient transformation and Carbon sequestration -... | ecosystem: Engineered > WWTP > Effluent > Algae... | reverse complement strand
ACGCTCTTGCCGTTGATGAACACCTGCGGGACGGTCGTGCGGCCGGTGACCTGCGCCAGCCACGCGCGGGTCGCGTTGTCGCCGGTGGCGTCGATCTCCTCGAACGCGACGCCCTTCTTGCGCAACAGGCGCGTGGCCGCCCAGCAATAGCCGCACAGCGCGCGGGTGTAGATCGTGACGGTCGCGGTCATTCGTCGTTGGTGTCTTCGGACAGGTACGCGAGGATGACCTCGTCGAGGCTGCGCTCGGAGATCAGATCGCCGCCGAAGCCGTCGGCCTCGCGGGCGCGGCGCGGCTTGGCGGGCGGCGCGGCCGGCGCGCCCTTGCCGCCGACGATCACCGCCGGTCGCGAGACCACGACGCCGCCGCTGGCCGGGCGGCCACGGGTCGGCCCGCTGCCAGGCGCGGCGCTCGGGCGCGGCACCTGGTTGGCCGGCGGCGTCGGCGGGCGGGCCGGCGGCGGCGTGCGGGGCTGCGTGCCGGCGCGCTGCGCGGGGATCGCCGGCATCGCGCGCACCGGCGTCGCGCTGGGCGTCGGGATGCGCGAGCCCACCGGCGTCGCGGTGCGGGTCGGCAGCGGCGGCGGCGCCGGCACCGGCCGCGTCACCGACGGGCGCGGCGGCGCGGGCGTGGGCGACGGTCGCGGGATCGGCGGCCGGGCCGCCTCGACGACGCCGGTCTTGCGGCCCAGGTGATACGAGCCCGCGCGCTCGGGCTGCGCGCCCGGTGGCGCCGGCGCGGACGGCGGCGCGGGCGAGTGGATCTCGGCGACCTCGGCGAGGCCTGCCGCCGACAGCTCCTCGTCGGTGACCTGGATCGCCCGCATCGCGGCCGAGACGTCGTTCTTGTGGCTGGCCACGCCGCCCGCGTCGAGGTCGAGCGCGGCGGTCAGCGCCGGCGGCACCTGCTCGGTCGGCGCGCGCGCCGCGTCGGTCGCGTTGAAGGCCACCCGCACCGGCGGCGGCACCGTGCCCGGGCGCATGCCGATCGGCGCCGGCGCGGTGTCGCTCGGGCGCCGCGGCGGCATCTCGGGGATGATCGGCATCGGGATCGTCGCGTCGCCGAGCGGGAGCTCGTCGGGGGTCGCCTCCGCGAACGCCGGCAGGATCTCGATCTCGGCCGACGGCGCGTCGTCGACCACCAGCGCCGGGGCCGGCAGCTCGATGGCCGGGGCCGGCAGCTCGAGGTCGATCGCCGGCGGCTCGGGCGGGCGCACCTTGAGCGGCAGCTCGATCGGCTCCGACAGCGCGTCGAGCACCTCGAGCTGGGGCGCGGCGTCGGCGACCGGCGCGGCCGCCTCGGCCACCGGCTCCTCGATCACCGGCGTCGCCACCGGCGCTGGCGCCGGCGCGCCCGCCGCGATGGCCGACTCGCGCGGCAACAGGCCCTCGGTGCCGCCGAGGTACTGATCGATCTTGTCGTCGAAGGTCCCGCGCTTGAGGTCCTTCATGACGGCCTTGTGCTGGGCCTGCATGAGGGCCTTCACGGCCTCGTCGTTGGCGTCGGGGTCGTAGACCAGCTTGCGCGTCGAGATGATCACGCCGCCGTGGAACAGGTGCGTGAACACGTGGGGATTGATGATCCCCGAGTCCTCGGTCTGGATATGAAACACGATGCCGCGGAAGCGGACATTGTGGTTGTACCCAAGGATCGGCGAGCGCTTCGCAGCCACGGACGTGTTCCACGCTACCACGCGCCGCCGAGCCACGGATCGCCCGCGGCGGGACGAGCGCGAGGATTCGCCCGTGGCCCCTCGTGATTTCGCCCATCCCTCGGAAGGGGTTGTGTTTTCGAGGGCGGATTGGTACTTACGGACGGGGCCCGCGCGCCCGCGTCTTTCACCCGGCCCCCTGGGCCACTGCAAAAGAGAACGTCCGTGTCGACTCCGGAAGCTCGATTCGTCGAGCTGTTCAAGACCTGGCTGGTTTCCCTCCCCCACGACCTCAAGATCGCGATCGAGGCGATGGATGACGAGAACCTGCCGCGGTCGGCCCGCGAGCTCGCGGTGGGCGCCATCATGTACGTGGTCTCGCCCAACGACTTCGTGTCGGATCGCAACGAGGCCGTAGCGAGCTACGCCGACGACGCCATCCTGCTGCGCCTGGCGCTGCGGGCGGTGGTCGTCGACGGCGGCGAAGACGGCGTCGCGTTCCGCGAGCGCTTCTCGGAGCTGTTCGACGGCCTCGACGAAGACCTCAAGGTCTGCCGCGGCCTGATGGGCGACCTGATGACCTGGCTCGAGGGCAAGGTCGCCGGGCTGCGGACGCAGAACTACAAGGGTAAGAAGCTCGCGCTGTACCTCGACAACGAAGAGGCCCGCGAGATCCTGTACGAGGACGGCTTGGCGTTCCGTACCGACTACCCGGTCGACGACAAGATCATCGGCGACAAGCTGAAGAAGGCCTCGACGGTGCTCGACGTGATGCGCCGCCGCCGCGCCGAAGAGCAGCGCGCCGCGGGCTGAGCTCGTAGCGAAACGAGGGTCTTTCGCAAAGACCCTCCCCCACAAGACGTGGGGCCCCAGCCCGAAACGCGAGAACGTGCTCGTGGGTGCTGCTCGACCCGCGAGCCGGCGCGTCAGCGCGCGGTCAGTCGGGCCTGCTGGGCCTGGCGCTCGGCCATGCGCGCCGCGAACCGCGCGCGCACCGACGCGACCAGCGCCGGCGGCGCGGAGCGCGGGTGGCCGCACGCGAACGGCGGCTGCGGATCGTACTCGAGCTCGAGCTGCGCGGCCTGGGCGGCCTCGACGCCGGCGACCTCGGCGATCACCCGCAGCCCGAAGTCGATCCCGGCGGTGACGCCGCCCGCGGTGATGCGATCGCGATCGACCACCACCCGCTCGGCGACCGGCGTCGCGCCGAAGCCGGGCAGGAGGTCCATGTACATCCAGTGGGTCGCGGCGCGGTAGCCCTTCAGCAGGCCGGCGGCGCCCAGCAGCAGCGACCCGGTGCACGCCGAGGTCACCCACCGCGCCCGCGCGCCGTGGTGGCGCAGGAACGCCAGCGTCTCGGCGTCCTCCATCTGCGCGATCTGGCCGTAGCCGCCGGGCACGAACAGCAGGTCCAGCGGCGGGCAGGTGGCGTAGGCCTCGCTGGCGACCAGCTCGAGGCCGCTGTCGGCGCGCACCGGGCCCGGCTGCTTCCACACCGTGGCCAGCCGGGCGCCGGGGATGCGGCTGAACAGCTCGAACGGGCCGGTGAGGTCGAGCTGGGTGACGCCGGGGAACAACAGCATGCCGATCTGCAGGGGCGATGGGTTCGTCATGGCCAGACCGTAGCCGACGCGGCGTTGGCACGAATGACAATCATCATGCATATTCTGCCAATGCCACAGCGTCCGCCTCGCCGGGTCGTGCTGATCGCGGTGCCGGGCGCCCAGAGCCTCGACGTGACCGGCCCGCTCGAGGCGTTCGCCGGCGCCAACCAGCAGCTGGCCGCGCCCGGCTACCGGCTGGTGGTGGCGAGCCCGGGCGGCGGCACGATCGCCGCGTCGAGCGGCCTGGCCTTCGCCACGGTCGGCCTCGCGACCGTGCGCGCCACCGCGCGCGACACCGTGCTGGTGGCCGGCGCCGACGAGCGCGGCGTGCGCGCGGCGATCGCCGACCGCCGGCTGACCGCGTGGCTGGCGCGGGCGGCGCCGGTGGTCGAGCGGCTCGGCTCGGTGTGCTCGGGCGCGTTCGCGCTGGCCGCCGCCGGGCTGCTGCGCGGGCGCCGGGTGGCGACCCACTGGGCCGCGTGCGATCGCCTGGCCGGTTACTGCCCGTCGACCGTCGTCGATCGCGAGGCGATCTTCGTGCGCGACGGGCGGCTGTGGACCTCGGCCGGGGTGACCACCGGTATCGACATGGCGCTGGCGATGGTCGAGGTCGACCACGGCCGCGCGGTCGCCGATCGGGTCGCGTCGCAGCTGGTGCTGTACGCGCGGCGGCCGGGCTTCCAGTCGCAGTGGAGCGACGCGCTCCTGGCCCAGACCGACGACGATCCGCTGGCGCCGGCCATCGCCTGGGCCCGCGGTCACCTGCGCGGCCTCGACGTGCCGCGGCTGGCGCGCCAGGCCGGGCTGTCGGTGCGCACGCTGCACCGGCGCTGCGCCGCGACCGTCGGCACCACGCCGGCGAAGCTGATCGAGCGGCTGCGGGTCGAGCACGCGCGGCAGCTCCTGGCCGGCGGGCCGCGGCCGGCCAAGCAGGTGGCCGCCGCCAGCGGCTTCGTCGACGGCGCGCAGCTCGCGCGCGCGTTCCGCCGCACGCTCGGCGTCACGCCGCGCGCCTACCGGGTGATGTTCGCCGCCGGGTGAGCTACTTGGTGCCGAACAGGCGATCGCCCGCGTCGCCCAGCCCCGGCACGATGTAGCTCTTGGCGTTGAGCCGCTCGTCGATCGCCGCCGTGTAGATCGGCACGTCGGGGTGCGCCGCGTGCAGCACCTTGATGCCCTCGGGGCAGGTCAGCAGGCAGACGAACTTGATCGACCGCGGCTTGGTGGCCTTGAGGCGGGTCACCGCCGCCACCGCGCTGTTGCCGGTGGCCAGCATCGGATCGAGCAAGATCGCGTCGCGGTCGCCCATGCTCTCGGGGACCTTGAAGAAGTACTCGACGGCCTGGAGCGTCTTGGGGTCGCGGTACAGGCCGATGTGGCCGACACGCGCGCTCGGCAAGATCTCGAGCATGCCGTCGAGGATGCCGCTGCCGGCGCGCAGGATCGACACCAGCACGATCTTCTTGCCGTCGAGCACCGGCGCCATCGTCGGCGCCACCGGCGTCTCGATCGGGATCATCGTGGTCGGGAAGTCCCGGCACACCTCGTAGCCCAGCAGCATGCTGATCTCGCGCAGCAAGTTGCGGAACGTGCTCGTGCTGGTGTCCTTGTTGCGCATCAGCGTGAGCTTGTGCTGCACCAGCGGATGCCCGATGACGATGACCTGGCCTGCCATGGCCGCGGAGATTAGCCCAACTCGCGCGACGCCCGCGCCACCCCGGTGACGAACAGGTCGTGGTGGCCGGTGACGAACACCTCGCGGTCGTGCTGCTGGAGGTACTTCCGGTAGAACGCAACGTCCTTGATCACCAGGCCCAGCTCGGGCTGGCGGAAGTTGCGCATCCGCGCGCCGTGCGACAGCTCGCCGCCCTGGTAGCGGCAGTTGGGCACGCCGATGATCACCGCGCCGGTGGCGGTCAGGCGCTCCTGCACGACGTGGCGCAAGAGCGCGCGATCGTCGACGCCGGGGCTCTGCAGCACGCCGATCGCCAGCACCAGCTCGAAGCGGCCCAGCGGCAGCGTCGGCAGCGCCGCCAGGTCGGCCTCGTACAGCGCGACGTCGTCCGCGGCGAACCGCGCGCGGGCCACCGCCAGCGCGCTGGCGCTGTGGTCGACGCCGACGAAGCGCGCGGCCAGCGCCGGCTGCAGCGCGCGCACCAGCGCGATCGCGTCGCCGGTGTTGACGCCGAGGTCGAGGATCCGCGGCTGCGGCGGCAGGCGAACGCGCTCGAGGGCGTCGGCGAGGTCGAGCACGAAGCCCGGCTCCTCGCGCTTGTCGAGCCGCGCGAAGCTCGACGCGGCGCCGTAGCGCTCGCGGGGATCGACGGCGGTGGGCGCGGGCGCGGACGCGGACGCCGGGCGCCGCGCGAAGCCGACCGTCACGAGCCCGGGCCCCGCCGGCCGCGGGCCGCGCAGGCGCAGGCCCAGCCGATCGGCCAGCTCGACCCACACCCGCAGCGGCCGGTGCCGCCCGTCAGCCACCGGCTCGCCGGCGTAGCAGCCCGGTGTCGCGTCGGGGTCGAGCGCCAGCAGCCAGGCCTCGTCGTCGGCGCCGGCCAGCGCGCGGTCGAGCTGCGCGATGATCTCGATGAGCGGCGCCGCGCGCGCGTCGATCGGCGCGGCGGTCATGCGTGGGCGCGCCAGCTGCGCGCCAGCCGCCGCGCCTCGGCGACGAAGCCGGCGTGGGCCGGCCGCCAGCCGAGCTCGCGGTGCGCCTTGGCCGCGCTGACGTGTTGATCGAACGCCAGGCACTCGGCCAGCGCGCCGTGGCGGGCGCGCGCCTCGTCGGCGGTCAGCCGCTGCACGTCGCCGGCGCCGCCCAGGGCCTGGTGCGCGGCGGCGGCGCACGCCGCGGTGGTGGCGCGGCTGTCCTCGACGGCGTTCCACACGCCGCCGCGGTGCTGCTCGACGAGCCGGCGGTACAGCGTCGCCAGGTCGGCGCGGTGGATCATCGCCCAGCGGTTGTCGCCGTCGACGACCGGCACCGGCCCGCCGGCGGCGGCCGCGGCGAACCACGCCGCGGTGAGGCTGCCGCCGCCGCCGTAGACGCAGCCGGGCCGCACCACCGCGGTGGTCAGGTTGCCGCCCGCCGCGGCCAGCACCTGCGCCTCGACGTCGAGCCGGCGCGCGACGATCGCCGGCGGCGTCAGCGCGTCGTCCTCGGTCGCGGCCCGCGGGCCGGTCGTGCCGTAGACCCACACGCCGCTGGTGTAGATCAGCAGGCGTGGGCGCCGCGCCTCGCGGGCATCGGCGATCATCGCGTCGAGCGCGGCGGTCTCGAGCGCCCAGCGATCGGCGCCGTGATCGACCGCGCAGTGGATCGTCACCTCGTGGGTCGCGGCGGCGCGCGCGAGCAGCTCGAGGTCGGCGAGCGTCCCGAGCACCGGCTCGACCTCGTGGGTCGCGACGCGCGCGGCGCCGACGTCGGTGCGCACCAGGCCGCGCACGTCGTGGCCGTTCCAGGCCAGCTCGTGCGCGACCGCCAGGCCGATGTGACCGCTGGCGCCGGTGACGAAGATCGCCACGTCAGGCGCCCGGGCGGCCCGGCGGGCAGCCGACGTCCTGGGGCGGCGGCGGGTTGCAGGTCGGCGCCTCGGTGTTGGGGTCGCCGCCGCCGCCGCAGTTGGGGTCGAACTGCAGGTGGCAGCCGCCGGCGTCGTCGACGTAGACGACGTCGCCGTTGTCGTAGTGGAACTGCCAGCGCCCGTCGACCTCTCGCCACGTGCCGCCGTCCGCCGGCGCGACCGGGATGTCGGGGTGATCGGGGCGGGGCGGGTTGGTCGGCGTCACGCGCGGCGCGGCGGGCGCGGCGTCGTGCGAGCACGCCGGCGCAGCGGCGATCGTGAGCACCAGCGGCGCGGCGAAGGCGACGCGCCGGACCAGACGGCGAGGGTTCATGCGCCGACGCTACGACGGTGATCGTCGACGGTCAAACCCGATCACGGCCCGTAGCAGTGCAGCGCCGCCGGATCTTCGCCGTCGCAGCCCGCCGCGAAGCAGGTGAGGATGCCGCCGTCCATGCCCTCGCGGCACTGCGCGACGTCGCACGCGGTCGAGCAGGTGGTGCCCGTGCACGCCGGATCGCGCGGCTGGCACACCGTCGCGAACCGCCCGCAGGTGCCGTTGAACTTCTGCACGCAGATCTCGTTGGCCCCGCACGTCGCGCACACCGGATCGGCGAGGCTGGCGTCGATGGCCTGGGCCGGCGCGTCGATGGGGCGCGTGGGGGACTCGCTGTCGCCGCAGGCGGCGACGGCGAGCAGGGTGGTGGCGAACGTCAGGGCGAGCAGCGATGGGCTAGTCATAGGGGAGTGATCCTACGAGGCCGGCGGTGCGCTGCGGTTGCAGCCGGCGCCGCGCCGCGACGCCGATCACGCTCGTCGGCGCGACCGCGATCACACCGCCGCTACCGCCGGGTCTGGACCGTCGCGAACGCCGCGCGCGCCGGACCGTCGACGAACGCGTCCGCCTCGGCGTCCTGCATCAGCGTGGCCTTGAAGAACGCCGTCACGTAGGCCTGGGTCAGGCCGCGCGCGGCGTCGATGTCGACGTACTCGAACGGCGTGCCGTCGCCCTCGCGGGTGGGCGCGGCGGCGCAGCCGGCCGCGAAGTCGGGGATCAGGCCGCAGATGTTGCTGAACGACCAGTGGCCGGCGTCGGCGACCTCGACCATGGTCACCGGTGGGTTCGCGTTGGTGAAGTTCTGCCGCAGGATCGTGTTGCCGATCGGGCCGATGCTGTGGTCCTCGGTCGCGAGGAAGAACAAGAGCGGCACGTGGATCTGCGCGAGCGAGACGGCCGGGAGCAGCGGGTTCTCCATCGGCACGGCGATCGCCAGGCCGGCCTTGGGCCGGGCGTCGTTCATCAGCACCAGGCCGGTGGTCACGCCGCCGAAGCTGTGCCCGAACACGCCGACCCGCGCCGCGTCGAACCGCCCGCGCAGCGTGGCCGGCAGCTCGGCGGCCTGCGCGTCGAGCACGCGATCGAGGACGAAGCGGATGTCGGCCGCGCGGGTCTCGAGGAACGGCACGCCGATCGGCTGGGCGGTGCCCGCGAGCTGATCGGGCAGCGTGCCGCCGGCGTGGTCGGGCGCCACGACGGCGATGCCGTGGCTGGCCAGCCGCTCGGCGACCGCGAACGTCGAGTAGCGCGTGCAGTTGTAGCAATGCGAGAACGCGACGACCGCCCACGGCCCGCCGGTGGCGGCCTCGGCGTCGCGGGCCGCGTGGCTGCGGCGGCTGGTGCCGGGGTCGGGCGCGGCCGCGACCAGCGCCGCGAGCTGATCGCGCTCGGGGCCGGCCGGCACGAACTCCTCGATCGGCGCGCCGGCGGCGGCGGTCGCGCGCGCGGCCTCGGTCGCCGGGTACCAGATCTCGACCCGCAGCGACCGGTCGCGCGCCGCGTCGGTCAGGGTCACGGTCGTCGTGCCGACCGGGTACGGGCCGGGCGCCTCGACGCTCGACGGCGCGAGCGGGGCGTCGACCGGGGGCGACGTCGACGGATCGTCGCCGCAGGCAGCCGCGAGCGCGGCGAGAACGAAGACCGAGACAGCGCGGGTGATCATGGCGCCGATCGATAACGCTCGGGTCGCGCGCCCGCCACGCGCACCGACGCGACGGGGGTGTTGCAAAAATGCACGACCCGCTCCGGGTATCCTCGCCGCCGATGGACTGGGAAGATCTGCACTTCGCCGTCGAGGTCGCCCGCGGCGGCGGCGTCACCGCGGCGGCCCGCGCGCTGGGCGTCGCCCCGAGCACGGTGTACCGCCGCATCACCGGCTTCGAGGCGCGGGTCGGCGCCAAGCTGTTCGACCGACGCGGCGGCACCTACGCGTTGACCCCGGCCGGGCAGGCGCTGCTGGCCGAGGGCGTCGCGCTCGACGAGCGGATCGCCGCGCTCGAGCGCGGCCTGCGCACGCGCAGCCGGACCGTCGAGGGCGAGGTCACGGTCGCGTGCGCCGAGCTGCTCGCCGTCGAGGTGCCGCGGTACCTGGCGCCGTTTCGCGCGGCGCACCCGCGGCTGCGGCTGCGCCTGCTGGCTGGCACCAAGGCGGTCGACCTCGATCGCCACGAGGCCGACATCGCGCTGCGCGCCACCGCGGCGCCCGGCGAGCGGCTGGTCGGGCGCAAGGTCGCCGACGTCGCGTTCGCGGTGTACGCGTCGGCGGCGTACGCGGCGAGCCACCCGGTGACCGGTCCGCTGGCGGGGCTCGACTGGGTGTGCTTCGACGAAGCGCGGCCCGAGACGCCGCAGCGCCGCTGGGAGCAGGCGAACGTGCCGGCCGCCCAGGTCGCGCTGCGGACCAACTCGCGGGCGGCGTTCCTCGAGGCGATCCTCGCCGGCGTCGGCGTCGGGGTGCTGCCGTGCGGCGCCGCGGCCAGGTCGCCTGCGCTGGTGGCGATCAGCCCGCTGCTGCCGGCGCTGACGTTGCCGCTGTGGTTGCTCACCCACGCCGAGATCGCGCGGACGCCCCGGGTGCGCGTGGTGCTCGACTTCCTCGGCGCGGCCCTCGGTCGGGCGCGGCCGTCGCTCGAGGGCCGCGACCTCGCCGCCGCCGCCGGGCGCTGACGCGGTGCGATTGCGGCGGCATCGGCCGTCGAGCTGTGGCACGCTTCCCAGGTGAGCCCGCGCAACCTGGTCGCCGCGCTGATCGCCGCCGCCGTTGGCCTCGGCACCGTCCACCCGGCCGACGCCCAGCTGTGGAAGCCCAAGAAGAAGCCCGCGGTCACGGCGCCCGCGCCCAAGAAGGCGCGGCCGGCGCGGGTGACGCGCAAGCGGCCGACCCGCAAGAAACCCGCGAACTCGGTGGTGCGCTTCCAGCCGCCGCCCGACCGCGACGACGATGACGATCGCGATCGCGATCGCGCCCCCGAGTTCGACGACAACCCGCGGATCACCGTCGTCGACGGCGACCGCGACGAGTAGCCGCGCCGCATGGGCGAGGTGGCGGCGCTGGCGCTGGTGCTGGGCAGCGTCGCCGCGCTCGTCGGGTGGGTGTGGTCGCTCCCGGCGCCGCGGTCGCGCGCGGTCCCGGCTGATCCCGACGCCGACCTGGACCCTGCGCACGACGGTGCGACGGTGGCCCAGGTCAGCGAGTTGACCACCGGGGCGTACGTCGCGGTGACCGGGCGCGTGGTCGGCGCGGCCAGGCTGGTCGCGCCGTTGACGCGCCGCCGGTGCGTGGCCTTCGAGCTGCGGATCCGCGTCGGGAGGCCCGCGTTCGCGGAGGAGGTCGCGCGTGAGGCCGCGGCCGGCGCCATCACCCTCGGCGACGGCACCGGCGTTGTCACCATCGACGGTGCGCGCGCCGCGGTGCACCTGCCGCGCCGCGAACGCTTCCCGCACGTCGGCCAGACCCGCCGTGGTCGCAGGTTGCTGGGGCGCCTGGGGCTCGAACGCAACGGCCCCGAGTACGACGCGTTCGAGGCGGTGCTCCTCCCCGGCGACCGCGCGACGGTGATCGGCGTCGTCGACGCGCCGCCGCCGGCGTCGGCCGAGGATCCCTACCGCGCGGCCGGCGTGGTGCCGCGGCTCGTCTCGGGTACCGCGCCGCTGATGATCACCACCCCGCGCGCGTCGGTTCGGCCGCGCCGCGACGGCTGATCAGAAGTCGATGCCGTGCTGCGTGAACACGCCCTGCAGGCAGGTGGTCGCGGCGGCGCAGGTGACGCCGTCGGGGATGCACGCGGTCAGCTCGTCGACGACGTCGGGGGTGATGATGCAGACGAGGCCGGCGTCGCCCTGGGTGGCGGCGGTGATCGTCACGGCGCAGAAGCTGTCGGGGTTGACGTCGCAGGTCGCGAGGTTGGCGCGGCAGGCCGTCTCGAAGCGCTGGTGCGCGTCGGTCGGGCTGCACGTGACGCACGCGTCGTCGCTCGCGCCGCACGCCAGCTGAGCGCGGCAGTCGAACACGTCGAGCGCGACGTCGGTGCGGACCCACCCGGCGAGGTCGCCCTGGCAGCTCGCGACGCACTCGGCCAGCACGCGATCGGGCTCGCAGGCGACGAGGCGATCGCAGTCGGCCTGGCAGAGCCGGTCGCGGGTCGCGGTGTCGAGCGGCTCGGGGCCGGCGTCATCGCCGCCGCACGCAGCGAGCAGGGTGAACAGGGTGGCAGCAGCGGAGGGGAGGAGGGAGCGGGGCATGGCCGGATGCTCGCCGACAATCGCCGCCGGCGCGCGCCCCGACGCACCTCGGGGTGCGGTCGATCACGCGGCCGACGGGGAGATCGCCCTCGCGGTCGGTGCGCGCGGC
>Ga0075163_10011549_pt1 | contig 11507 bp, 8 predicted proteins | sample JI1023141ADNA_FD_71478 | JGI IMG/M metagenome (GOLD analysis project Ga0075163, IMG submission 71478) | Wastewater effluent complex algal communities from Wisconsin, to seasonally profile nutrient transformation and Carbon sequestration -... | ecosystem: Engineered > WWTP > Effluent > Algae... | reverse complement strand
GTGGTCAGGCTCGACCAGACGGTGGGGCCAGGAAGGTTGCCGAAGCGCTGGCTGATGTAGAGGCCGCTGAGTTGCCCGTTGGTGGGGGGCGTGATCGAAAATGAGTTCACCTCGACCAGACGCGGCTGCGTCGGATTCATGTTCTGCAGGCCGGTGTATGAGTCGGGCGTGAAGGCGGGAATAGCGGTTGGCCACGCGCCCGCGGCCGACGGCTGCGAGAGCGTGAAGTTCGTCGTGATCTCGTTGAGGTCTTCCACGCTGAACGTGTAGGTGCCGCTGGGCCAGTTGGACATCAGCGTCGCCCGAGAGGCGTACGTGTACTGTCCCGTGGAGTAGAACGTGCCCGAGCCCGAGGTCGAAACGCTGGCCCCGCCGGGCTTGAGGACATCGACAAAGTCGATGTCGCTGCTCACCGCATTGTCGAACGCGATGAACGCGCTGCACACGTGGGTGGTGCTCGCCGGCGGCGGGCTGGTGCTGTTCTGCGTGAAGAACGCCTGGTACTGGATGACCAGGCCGGTCACGTCGCCCGCGCCGTTCACCTGGGCGTGTGCGAGGGCTGTGCAGAGACCTGAGGTGGCAACAACACATCCGAGGACGATCGACTTCTCGCGTTGCATGGTGGCTCCAATCGAGCGTTCTTGAGGTCGCCTGCGATTCGGGTGGCGCGAGCCACGAGGCTCACCGCCAACGCAACCAGCACGACCCCCCATGTGGAGATAGTCGCACCATGAACGCGTTCTGACGGATTCCAACGCGCGGTCTGCGATAGATCATCCGGATGATCGGAGTGTGTTTGGTGACTCCAAATCGAAACTCCAGAAAGAACACCCGTTCATACGATCTTGCCTCCCTCAGCCAGCGTTGTTGGTGTTATCAGGAGACTCACATGCGCACCTTCAACCCAGCCTTCAGCCGTCAGGAAGCCTTCGCCCCGCGTGAGTGGGGTGGCATCATGGCCGACTTGCAGCGGTCCGAGACCAAGGCCCGCGTTTCGTCCACGACGATGACCGTCGGCGGCACCACCGCCAAGACGGGCATCCTGCTCGGCCTCGTCGTCATCTGTGCCGCGTTCTCCTTCAACTATGCCCAGACGAATCCGGGCGTGGCGATGCCCATGGCCCTCGGCGGCGGGCTCGGCGGTTTTGTCCTTGCCCTCATCATCGGGTTCAAGCCCACGGCCTCGCCTTTCCTCGCCCCGATCTACGCGATCCTCGAGGGCCTCTTCCTCGGCGTGGTCTCGCTCGTCTTTGCCAAGCAGGCCGGGCCGCAAGGTGCGTGGATGATCGGTCAGGCCGTCGCCATCACGCTGGGCATCCTCGCGGCGTTGCTCATCGCCTTCTCCACCGGCCTCGTGCGCCTGGGCACCACCGCGACCAAGGTCGTCGTCGTCGCCACAATGGGCGTTGGCCTCGTGTACCTCGCGAGTTTCGTCATGAGCCTCATGGGCTTTGGCGGCATCGGTTTCATCCACCAGGGCGGCCCCATCGGCATCGGGTTCAGCCTGCTCGTGATCGGCCTTGCCTCACTCAACCTCGTGCTGGACTTCCAGTTCGTGGAACAAGGGGTCCAGAACCAAGCCCCCAAGTACATGGAGTGGTACGCGGGCTTTGGGCTCCTCGTCACGCTCGTGTGGCTGTACATCGAGGTGCTGCGGCTCTTGAGCAAGTTGCGGGAGAAATGAACGCTCGACTCCGCTGGTTCTTCGATCGTTGGCCCCGTGCGGAGATCGTGTACACCGCGCTCATGGTGCTTTGGCGGAGCTCGCTGTGGCTGCGAGGCGTCAAGCGGGAGTTTGCTGCACCTGTAGTCGTGGGTGATCGGTCTGCGCTGTTGGCCGAACTTCGCGAGTCCATTGAACATCTATCCCTCTCGATTGGTCCGCGGAACGCCTTTCTGCCTGCAAAATACAAGGAAGCCGAGGAGTATCTCGGACTCCAACTCCAGCGAATGGGCTACGAGGTCCGGCGCCAGACATTCACTGTGAACGGCGACGGTCGAGTCGAGTGTGTCAATCTCGACGTCGAGATTCCCGGAGTCGCGAAGCGGGAAGAAATTGTTGTCTTTGGCGCGCACTACGATTCGGTTCCCATCCGCGGCGGTTGTCCGGCAGCCAATGACAACGGCAGTGGCGTAGCGGCCGTCCTCGCCATCGCCAAGCGGTTACACGGTGTCTCGCACGTGCGCACGATTCGCTTTGTGCTCTTTGCGAATGAAGAGCCGCCGTACTTCTTCTCCCAGGACATGGGCAGTTACAAGTATGCGGAGGCGTGCCACGCGCGTGGTGAGAAGATCGTGGCGATGATCACACCCGAAACGATTGGCTGTTTCACCAATACACCGGGGTCGCAGCGATTCCCGATCCGAGCGTTCGGCCTATTGCCAACGCGGGGGTCGTTCATCGCGGTAGTCGGGGCGAAGCACGCGGCGAATCTCGTCGGCTACTGCGCTAAGGCCATGCGTCGTCGAGGTGATCTCCCGGTGCTGGGCGCGGCTCTTCCCGAAGAAGTGTCGATGATCGAGGCCAGCGATCACTGGTCCTTCGGGCAGTTCGGTTACCCAGGGCTGATGGTCACGGATACGGCGCCGTTTCGATATCCGCACTACCACACGCCCCAGGACACGCCCGACAAAATCGACTTCGAGCGCATGACCGTGGTGGTGGAGCGTTTGGAAGACGTCGTGCGAGGCCTGGCGCGAGGAGATGCAATCAAGCCGTAACCAGGGCGCTCACACATTGAACAGGAAGTGGCACACGTCCCCGTCCTTCATCACGTAGTCCTTGCCTTCGACGCGCATCTTGCCGGCTTCCTTGATCGCCTTCTCGGTCTTGAACCTCTCGAGGTCCGCGACCGAGTAGATCTCGGCCCGGATGAAGCCGCGTTCAAAGTCCGTGTGGATGACGCCTGCGGCTTGCGGGGCCGTCGAGCCCACGTGCACCGTCCACGCGCGGATTTCCTTGGGGCCCGCCGTGAAGTAACTCTGGAGGCCAAGGAGTTTGTACGCCGAGTGGGCGACGGCCGCCAGCGCGGGCTCCTTCAGGCCCAATGCCTCGAGCATTTCTTGACGCTCGCTGTCTGCGAGTTGTGACAGTTCGCTCTCGATCTTGGCGCAGACAGGCACGACCTCGGCGTTCACCGTCTTTGCGTACGCACGCACCTTCTGGCACATCTCGTTCTCGCCCAGGAGATCATCCTCGTCCACGTTCATCACGTAGAGCACGGGCTTGCCGGTGATGAGGCCCAACTGCTTGAGTTGCTTCTTCTGGTCGACCTCGTCGATCTTGACCGTCCGCGCGGGCTGGCCCGCTTCGAGGATGGGCTTGAGTTTCTTGAGCACTTCGAATCGGGCCATGTCCTCTGGGTTGCGGCTTTTGGCGGCACGCTCGGCCTTGCCGATCGAGCCATCGACCGTTTCGAGGTCCGCGAGGATCAGTTCCATGTTGATGATCTCGATGTCGCGGATCGGATCGACGGAACCGGAAACGTGGAGGATTTCCTCGCCGCCCGGTGCTTTCGTGAAGCAGCGGACAACCTGCAGGATCGCGTCCACTTCGCGGATGTGGCTCAAGAACTTGTTGCCGAGCCCTTCGCCCTGACTGGCGCCCTTCACAATGCCCGCAATGTCCACGAGGCGCAGGGCCGCCGGGATGATTTTCTGTGATTCGATGTGTGAGCGGATGGTCTCGAGCCGTGGATCAGGGATCGGCACGACGCCCACGTTCGGCTCGATCGTGGCGAAGGGATAGTTCGCGGCCAGCGCTCCGGCCTTGGTCAGCGCGTTGAACAGTGTGCTCTTGCCGACGTTGGGGAGCCCGACGATGCCTGCTTCCATGAGACAAATGCCTTTCAGTCAGTGCCAGAAAACCAATCTACCCAGAGTCACTCTGGAATCCACCTCGAGTCGATCTGCAACTAGGCTCTAGAACTCCGCCTGCTTGGGCGCCCGCGGGAACGGGATAACGTCGCGGATGTTCTGCATCCCCGTCGCGAACATCATCATGCGCTCAAAGCCCAGCCCAAAGCCCGCGTGCGGCGTTGTGCCAAAGCGGCGCAGGTCGCGGTACCACCAGTACTCCTTGGCGGGCAGGTTCATCTCCGCGATGCGCGCGTCCAACTTGTCGAGGCGTTCTTCGCGCTGTGAGCCGCCGATGAGTTCGCCGATCCCCGGCACGAGCACGTCCATCGCGGCGACGGTGTCGCCCGGCGCGCCGTCGGTGCCCGGATCGTTCATCCGCATGTAGAACGCCTTGATCTGCTTGGGATAGTTCATCAGCACGACCGGCTGCTTGAAGTGCTCCTCGGTCAGGAACCGCTCATGCTCGCTCTGCAGGTCCGTGCCCCACTTGACGGGGTACTCGAACTTCTTGCCATTCTTGATCGCCGCCTCAAGGATCTTGATTGCTTCCGTGTATGGCAAGTGGCGGAACGGCGTTTCCAGCACGTGCTTCAGCCGAAGGAGCAAGCCCTTCTCAATCCGCTCGTCAAAGAACTTCATGTCGTCCGCACGCTCCACAAGCAGCGTGTTGATGAGGTACTTCACGAACTCCTCGGCGAGCAACGCATCTTCCTTCAATGTCGCGAACGAGATCTCGGGCTCGATCATCCAGAACTCGGCCAGGTGCCGGCTCGTGTTGCTGTTCTCCGCCCGAAACGTCGGCCCGAACGTGTACACGCGCGACAGCGCCTGGCAATAGGTCTCGACGTTCAACTGTCCTGACACCGTCAGGTGCGATTCCTTGCCGAAGAAATCCTGTCCGAAGTCGATCGGCCCATCGGCCGGAGCAACCTTCGCCCCTTCGGGCTTCACACGTGGCATGTTCACCGCGTCCAGTGTGCTCACGCGGAACATCTGCCCCGCACCTTCGCAGTCGCTGCCGGTGATGATCGGCGTGTGGACCCAATAGAACCCGCGCTCATGGAAGAAGCGGTGCACCGCCATGCTCAGGCAGTGCCTCACGCGCGCCACCGCGCCAAAGGTGTTCGTGCGCACGCGCAGGTGCGCCTGCTCACGCAGGAACTCCATGCTGTGCGGCTTGGGCTGGATCGGGTAGTGATCCGGATCGTCGACCCAGCCAATCACGCGCACGGCCGACGCCTGCACCTCGTTGCCACCCTTGGGGTTCTGCACGATCGTGCCGTCGACCTCGATCGCGCAGTGCGTCGTGATCTTCAGGATCTCGCTGGTGTAGTTGGGGAGCGCCCCGGTCGTCACCGCCTGGATCGGGTCAAAGCACGTGCCGTCGTGGACGTGCAGGAACGACAAGCCGCCCTCGGCCTTGGAGTCACGCCGCGTCCGCACCCAACCCTTGATGGTGACTGGGCTTCCGACGGGTGCTTTCAACGCTTCGCTGACCTTTTTCCACTCAAACGCCATGACGCCTCCTCAAGCCGATAGGGCCTAGAGGGTAGGAACGCCGAGGCTCACTTTCGCCCCGCATTCCGGCTGGCTTTTCGGTGTTTGTCAACCGCCGGAGATCTCGAACTCACGCGGCCCGGATAAACGAGTTGATAGCAGCGGCCTCGTCATCTGGATGCGCGTCGAGCGCGAGTGCCTCGCGGATCGTGTCCGATGATTGCCCCGAGGAACGGAAGACGTGCGTCAGCAGTTTCTGACCCTGTGAGTCGTAGAGGTACGCCGTGCACGAGCCATCATTGGATCGCTGCAGTTCCACGCTCTGCCCGCCGAGGCGGAACCGGGTCGAGCCGGGCTCTCGCTCCGCTCGGCTCTGGATGTTCCCCACCAGCATCTCGTCCATCGCGTTCACCATGCCGACCTGGATGCGCTCGATGAGCGAGTCGGTCACCGCCATCGACGCCGCTACGTCCTTGAAGATCTCCTTCGACGCGCTGTACTCCGCGGCCGCCGTCGTCACGATGCTCGGGATCACGCTTGGATCGATCCCCATCGCACGCTCGAGCGAACGATTTGTCGGGCCTTCCTTCCCGGGCGTGATCGTGACGCCGCCATCAACCGTCGCCGAGAGATCGAGCAAACCCACGGCGTACGCGATCGCGTGCAGTTGGTGCATCGGCTCGTTCTTCAGTGGCAACGCGGGCGGCGTGTGATGCTCGGAAATGGGCCAGCGAAGCAGGTCGGGCAATCGCCACGCCAGTGCCATCGCCGCGGCAACGTCCACGTGCCCGAAGGGCAGACGCGAAGTCTCTGATCGGTGCAGCGCGGTTGGCGTTGGCGCTGCGTCCCAGATCGGCTGGAACGCAGCCCCGGCCAACTTGGGCATGAGCGCGATCCCCGAGTCCATCAGCAAGCCGATGATGAACGCTTCCGCGCTCCACCCGGGTGCGGCCTTCTTCGCGACTTCAGCGGCAAGGCACGCGCGGAAGATCGACTGCCCCCACACGGTGCGCGAGAGCACGGCGGAAGCATCCGACGCCGCCGCCTTGGACAAGTGAAACCCGAGCGCCATCGCCTTCAAGCGATCGATGCCCATGAGCAAACATGCTCGATCCAGGTTTGTGACGGGCTTGCGCTGCGCGAAGAACGCAGAGTTCGCGAGTTTGAGCAGGCGACCCGAGAGCGCGGGGTCGTTCCGTACGATCGTCGCGTAGTCCTTCAGTTGTGAATCGGGACGCCTGATGAGATCAAGGATCTTGAGCGCGACCTGTGGCTGCGACTGCACGCCCACATGCTCCAGGCGCACCGCCAGCGATGATCGCAACTCGACGATCTCGTTCGCGGCAAGTTGATCCCGGCCTTTGCTCACGCAGGTCCTCACCCTTCGCGCAGCCCGACCCTCGGGCGCGACGCATCCTTCTTTTCGGACCGTTTGGCGTGCCATTCCTGCGCTTCGGAAAGGAGTTTCTCCCCACGAGCCAGTGAAATCCCTTGAACGTGGGGCTCGTTGGTCCGCGCCTACGGCTGGAGCCGAGTCGAGGTCCAAGCCGTTGCGGAGACGCCGGGCCTCGGGTTGGCGTCGCTGGGCGGCTCCGAGAGGGTGAGGTCGCGGGTCCAGACCGCCCGGTCATGGAACCGAGCCGAACTGCCCAGCCAGACCTCCAAGCGATCCACCCAAATCCGAAAGCCACCCCAATGTGGGGGGCGAGGAATATGCACGCTATTGCCCTTCAGTGCGAGGTCGGCGATTCCAACTCCATGCTGCTTCAGGACTTCCATCGCCTTGGCAAAGAGTTGGGTGCGATCGGCGATCGGCTCGCTCTGGTCGCTCGCCCACGAGCCGACCCGATTGTCCCAAGGCCGACTGGCGAAGTACTCATCACTTTCTTCCGGTGTGGTCCTGATCGCCATGCCCTCTATGCGAACCTGCTTGTCCAAATGGTCCCAGTGGAAGCATGCCGCCACGCGTGGGTTTGCGGTGATCGCTCGGCCTTTGCGGCCCTTGTAGTTCGTGAAGAACCGGATCGTGCCGGCGGCAACGTCAATACCTCGGCAGAGGACGATGCGGTTTGACGGGCGGCCGTCGGGGTCCACCGTTGCCAGCGAAAACGCGCTGGGGTTTGGCTGCTGCTTGGCCCGCCCGGCCTCGTCGAACCATGCCTGGAACATCGGAAAGGCGTCGGGCGGCAGGGGCGTCGGGAGCGCAGCCCCGGCGGTCAGTTTGTCGAAGATCTTGGCGGCCAATGGGATGGACGCGTTCGCGTCGTGGGTCATGCCGGATGGTAGTGCGTCCTGTCAACTGGCCGAACAACTTGGCGGTTGCCAGATCTTGGATCCGCCCGGGTGGTCCGACGGACCCATCGCAGCGACGATCCTCCCTGTCCATCCAATTTCGCAGGGTACTGTGGGAGCAGCCATGGAAGGCAACGGCGAGTCCAACTTCGAAGGTCGCGGCAAGCGGCGGGGCAAAGGCGGCCCGCGCGAGCGCGTCTCCCCCTGGGCTGGCCAGAAGCTCTTCGATCGCGATCCTCCTCGCAGCATCGAGGCCGAGATGTCGTTGCTCGGCGCGATGATCCTGGACCCGCGCGTCATCGGGGACATCATCCCGCTGATGAAAGGTCCCGAGGACTTCTACAAGGAAGCCCACGGGCACATCTACCGCGCCATCGTCCAGATCTACGACACCAAGAACTCGGGCGACCTCGTCCAGATCACCAACCTCCTCGAAGAACGCGGCGTCTTCGAGCAAGTCGGTGGCGGCGAGTACCTCGTCGAACTTGCCAACGCCGTGCCCAGCGCCGTCAACGCGAAGCACTACGCGACGATCGTGTCGGAGAAGGCCAAACTCCGCCGCCTGATCGACGCGTCCGGTCAGATCATCTACGACGCGTACCACACGGGAGACCTGGGTCCAGAAGGCGCGCGAGAGGTGCTCGACACCGCAGAAGCCGCGATCTTCGAGATCGCTCAAGAGTCCAGTTCCAATGAGCCCCAGCACCTGGCCGAACTACTCGAGGGCGAGATGCGGCGCATCGAGGCCGAGGACTTTGAGGGGGGCGCGTACAGCGGCGTGCGCACGAGTTACGTCGAACTCGACGAGATGCTCCGCGGGTTGCAGCCGGGCGAAATGATCATCGTCGCGGCTCGCCCTTCGATGGGCAAGACGGCGTTCGCGCTCAATATGGCCGAGCAGATCGCGATCGGCGGTGTTCCGGTCCCCGGTGCGCCACCCACTCGCAGCGTGCCCATCGCGTTCTTCAGCCTCGAAATGAGCAAGAACGCGATCGCGCAGCGTATGTTGTCCGCGCGTTCGGGCGTCTCTGGTCAGACGCTGCGTGGCGGGCATCGCATTCCTGACGACCAGATGCGCCGCATCATCCAGGCCGCCGAGGACCTGAAGGGCGCGCCGATCTACGTGGACGACACGCCCAATATGAGCGTGCTGCAGTTGCGCGCCCGCGCGCGTCGTCTCGTCGCGCAGCATGGCGTGAAGGTCATCATGATCGACTATCTCCAGTTGATGACCGCGCCGCAGGCCGCGCGAGAGTCACGCCAGGTCGAAGTCTCGACGATTTCCCGAGGCGTGAAGGCGCTCGCCCGCGAACTTAACGTCCCCGTTGTCTGCCTCTCGCAGTTGAATCGCGCGAGCGAGCAGCGCGAGGGCAACCGTCCGCGCATGGCCGACCTGCGAGAGTCTGGCTCCATCGAACAGGACGCCGACGTGATCGCCCTCCTCCACCGCGAGGAGTACTACCACGTGCAGGACCAGGACTGGGCGATCGAGAACCCCGACAAGGTCGGCATCGCCGAGTTGATCATCGCCAAGCAGCGTAACGGCCCGACGGGGGTCGTCCGCATGCGCTGGAACAACAACACGACACGCTTCGAGAACTACGACGCGCACGCCCACGCGCCGGGTGGTTTTGACTCGTTCCCGGAGCCCAAGGGCGCGTCGCCCAGACCCGCCGGCTACGCCAGCCCATCGGCCGCCGCGTCGGGCTTCGGGCAGGTGCAGGGCGTGGAAGCGCCGCCGTTTGATGATCCGTTCGCGAGTGCGCCCAAGGGTCTGAGCCAGCCGAGCACATCGTTCGCGCCCGGGAAGAAAACCGGACCCGTCGAGAACCACCGCGACGGCGGCGGGCCCGACGAGGAATACGACCTTGACATTCCGGTGTGAGTTTCTCTGAAATTGGCGGGATCAGGTCTTTAAGTGACCGACGCGCGAGCGGGGGCTTTGTGTGAATCCGAGCGCCACGATTCGGCGGACCTCATCGTGGGCGTGTGGATCGGGCATGCGGTTCTGGTGAAGATCAGACACGCCGCGGAGCGTCGTGCCACCCACGAGGCCCCACTTGGAGTGTGCTGGGACCAAGATCGTCTGAGCCAAAAAAAAAGGGCGGCTCATAGAGCCGCCCTGTACTTGTTGATGGAACGTGCTTCTTGGCTTAGTTCCCGGCGATGTCCAACTGTGGCTTGAGTTCGACGACAGCGTGATCGCCCACGCCGAAGTACTGCAACTTCACGCCTCGGCTGACGCGGTACACGAGTTTGAGCGTATCTTGCGGCTTGGAGCGAGAGATCGTCGGGAGTGACCGCAGCGAGTTGATCGGCGCGCCGGGCGTGAAGCGGATCGTGATGAGTCCGCTGCCCTTGTCGTCGTAGATGTAGCCGATCGGGTTGTAGCGCGTGCCGTTGGAGTCCACGAGTTGCGGCGCCTTGCCGTCCTCGAGAGCGGCCTTGGGATGGTTGAGCCAGCAGGCGGCGGAGTTGAGGCTAACGTCCACCTGCACGTTGATGGTGTCGGGCGACGAAGCGAAACTGTCAACGCGGAGCGTTCTCTCGATAGAGACGAGTTTCAACTCTTCCTGGTTGAGTTTCTGCTCGCCATCGGTGATCTTGTTGTCCTCGTTGACGGTGAGTTGGCGGAGGACCATCTTGTTGAGGACCTGCCCGGGGCTGCTTGAAACAAAGATGGGGAAGCCCTGCGTGTTGCTGGGATCGGGGCGGAGGATCTTGGCGGCAGAGGCGTCCATCGGGCCACTCGCGTTGCCGCCCAGGAACTTGCCGCCTGAGATGGCGTCGTCGCGAGCGAGTGTCGTGGCGAAATCGACGGACTTGAGCGGCTTCTCGGCGGCATCGCCCACCGCGACACGCACGTTCTTTACGTAGAGGTACTGGGGCTTGAAGCCCGGGGGCATGACAAAGTCGAAGCCGAAGTAGGCCTCGGACGCGCCGCCCACGGAGGCGAGGAAGATCTCTTTGCCGTCGAAGCGGAAGCGCTGGAAGGCGGGTTTATCGGCTTCGCCCTGAGCCGCAACCGCGATCGGGAAGAGCGTCATGGTCGCGCCCTCGTCGTTGGTTGCGAGGAGGCGGACCTGGGCGTTGCCGACGGCGACCTTGTTGTCGCCACCCATTTCCTTGGCGCTGGAGTTGAACTTGACAACGAACCCCTCGATGTGCGAGCCATTGGGCACGGACGTGGCATCGCCATCGGGATTGAAGAGGGAGACGGACTGGGACACGGCCATCCACTTGTCGGCGAGGAGTTCGTCGGTCTTGAGGTTCTTGCCCTTGCCAACGGAATAGCGGGCGAGGAGTTCAAAGTCCTTGGGGCGGGTGGTGTTGCGTCCCTTGCCCGAGCCGTAACTGTAACGGAGCGAGGTGGGAACATAGACGAGGTCGGGATAGAGCGTGGCGAGGTTCTCGTCGCCATTGCGGAAGGTCGTGCGCGAGAGCGCGCCGTAGAACTTCGCGACGATCTCGTCGGCGGGGACCCAGAGGCCCTTGCCCTTGGTCATGCTGCCGTTGGACTCGTATTCCATGTTGAGGTAGCCGGAGGTGGGGTTGCCGTCTTCGGACTGCCACAGACCGGTATCGAGGCGGAGAAAGCCGACGGAGATTACGGCGATGCCCGCAGAGACCAGGCCTGCGACCATGCCGCACACGCCGCCGCCGAGGTAGTTCACGGCTGGGTTCAGTTTGACGTTGGCGCGGAGGATGATGTCGAGAATGGCGCGGAAGATGGCGGTCGCGAGGACGAAGGGCAGTCCCAGCGCGAGGCCCCATGCGGCACCTTGAAGGGAGGAGCGGTCGCTCGTGCCTTCGAGGATCTGGTACGCGAGGGGCTCCCAGAGCGCGAACGCGACGCCACC